>Ga0115554_1003209_pt1 | contig 11076 bp, 8 predicted proteins | sample COGITO_mtgs_1104_3_FD_87283 | JGI IMG/M metagenome (GOLD analysis project Ga0115554, IMG submission 87283) | Pelagic marine microbial communities from North Sea - COGITO_mtgs_110404 | ecosystem: Environmental > Aquatic > Marine > Epipelagic | place: Germany:Helgoland, sampling site Kabeltonne... | reverse complement strand
CTTCCAGTCTTTGATCTGCGCCAGCCAAGCATCGGAGCCAAAGACTTCGTTCCAGTTTTCGCCTTTCTTCCAGAACGCGTTCAGATCTTCGAACTGGTCCTGATAGACTTCGCCGATATCATCCACGCCACGACCCGATTTGCGGAACATGGACGATGCACCGGTGAGTTCATAGTTCAGGCGTGACCCCAGACGCGTATGCAACTTGCGTTCTTGGGCGATCGCAATATCTTGGTAAAGTGCTTTGTAAACAGGGGTTTCGGGGGTCGTTCCGGGCTGTCCATCCCACTCTTTCAGGGCGGCGGTCGTGCGGGGCAGAGTATCTTGCACGATTTCATTTTCGACGGACCGAAACAGCATGTCGACGATGGGGGCGATAAATGTGACCAATACAAAGATCAGCAGCGGGGCGATCAAAAGCAATGCGCGGAATTTTTGGCGACGCAAGGCGCGGTTCAGGCTTCTTTTCAGCGGTGTGCCATCGGCCGCCAGCATGGGGCCTGAATTTTGTCTGTCGGCGCGCTCTGCCTCTAGGGCCGAGACTGGTGCTGTGGTCGCATTGTTTACATCGCTCATATCGGCCCCACGGGGTTGGATCGGTGTGAAAATCGGAAAAGGGAAAAACGAATGGGTGTGGAGGGGGCCAAGATGGCCCCTTCCGATAGGTTCAAACGCTTATTGCGCCAACCATGCCTGGAACTTCGCGTCGACATCGTCGCGGTAGTCAGCCCAGAACGTGTAGTTGAAGAAGAACGTGTTCTTCGAGTTGGCGGGATCGGTTGGCATGTGTGGTGCCATTTCGATGCCCAGTTCGGCGTGCTTGCCGACCAACGGTGCAGAGGATGCACGTGCAGGACCGTAGGAGATGTACTTGGCCTGGTCCGCCAGACGCTGTGTGTCTGTTGCGAATTTTACATAGTCAAGTGCACGCGCCTTGCGATCGTCCGGCAGACCTGCGGGAATGATCCACACGTCAAGGTCAAACATCTGACCGTCCCAAAGCATCGCAACAGGCTGTTCCTGCTCTACGATCACGCTGAACAGACGACCGTTGTAGGTCGACCCCATGACGACTTCGCCATCGGCAAGAAGCTGGGGCGTATCGGCACCGGCGTTCCACCAGATTACGTCGTCCTTGATGGTTTCCAGCTTGTCGAGCGCTTTTTGCTGACCTTCAGGGGTTGCCAGAACGTCGTAGATCTCGTCTTTGGCAACGCCGTCACAGAGCAATGCCCATTCCATGTTGCCGATCGGACGCTTTTCAAGCGCACGCTTGCCTGGATAGGCGGTCGTGTCGAATACGTCACAAACCGATGTAGGAGGTGTGTCGCCGACCAGATCGGTGCGGTAGCCGAAGGTTGTCGAGAAGACGATCTGCGGGATCGCACAATCGTTGATCAGCGTGTCACCGAAATCGTCCGATGCGGACGTGCCGTCCGGCGCGGCAGCAAGCTGCTCGTCAAAGTCGATTTCCATCGCAAGGCCTTCGTCGCACAGGCGAATGGAATCGGCGGCAGTTACATCGACGACATCCCAAGTGATGTTGTTCGCTTCGTTCATTGCGCGCAGCTTCGAAACAGCTTCGGCAGAAGATTCGTCATTGATGATCTTCACGCCGGTCATTTCAGCATAGGGCTCGTTATAGGCCTTTTGCTGCGAGTTGGAATATGCGCCACCCCAGCTGATGATTGTCATTTCGTTCGCCATGTGCGCATCGGCAAAGGCCATGCCGGACGCAACGGTCAGCGCAGAGGACGCGAGTAGCGTTGTCGTAAATTTCATTCGGTAGTCTCCCAAATATTGCCCGTTTGGTACTTGAGGATGCGATAACGGGATTAGGCGCATCCTTCTTGATACGCCGCCCAGCGTTGGGGCGGCGCTTTGCCATTACGCGCTATGCATCAAGCGCGCGGCAATCTTCTGCAAGCCAGCCGATTTCGATCTGCTGTCCCGGCGTCAGGCGTACCTGATCCGGTGCGTTGCGTGTTTTGATGATAAAGTTATCGGTGCCCGCGACCCGCAAGCGTGTGCGGAAGATGTCGCCCATATAGACGAATTCTAGAACTTCGGCCTTCAGCGTATGCGCGCCTTCGGGCATCCGGTCCTTGTTGAATTCGACACGTTCGGGGCGGATCGATACGCGGGTGCGTTCGCCTGCTTGTGTGACGTTGATCGGCTTGGCTTCGATCAGGCCGCCACCGTCAAGCTGCACCATGCAGGTACCGCCTTTTATCTCTTTTACGACGCCTTCCAGCGTGTTGTTTTCGCCGATGAACTGCGCAACAAAGCTGTTTTCGGGCTCTTCATACAGCAGGTCCGGCGGGGCCAGTTGCTGAATGCGGCCGTTTTCGAACACGGCAACCCGGTCCGACATTGTTAACGCTTCGGTCTGGTCATGGGTCACGTAAACCACTGTAATACCCAGTTCGTGCGCAAGATGGGTGATTTCAAACTGCAAAGTTTCGCGCAGTTGTTTATCCAAGGCACCCAACGGTTCGTCCATCAAAACCAGTTCGGGTTCAAAAACCAAGGCGCGGGCCAAGGCCACACGCTGCTGCTGACCACCAGAAAGCTGTGCGGGACGGCGACCGCCAAACGTGCCCATCTGAACGCGGTCCAGCGCGATCTTGACCTGCTTTTCACGTTCGGACTTGCCGATCTTGCGAACCTCAAGCGGAAACGCCAGATTTTCGGCAACGGTCATATGCGGAAAAAGGGCGTAGTTCTGGAACACCATGCCAATGCCGCGCTTGTGCGGCGGGATGTTGTTGATCGATTTGCCATCCAGACGGATATCGCCATGGGTGGCTGTCTCGAAGCCGGCCAGCATCATCAGGCAGGTCGTCTTGCCGGACCCCGATGGTCCAAGCATTGTCAGAAATTCGCCCTTAGGCATCGACAGGTTCAGGTCTTTGACGACAAGATTTTCGCCGTCATAGCTTTTTTGTACGCGTTCAAATTCGACAAACGCATTTGTTGCTGACGTATCTGCCAAAAGCTGGCTCCCCATTTTTATTTCTGTGCTTGAGCACTTGTTGACCGAAAGTTAAAGCGGGCTGCCTCACAGTTTGCAACCAATTAACTTAAGTTTCTGGGCGAAGGGGCCAATTGCAGGAAGAAATCTGGTTATTCGGCAGCTTTTAGTGTTTTTGACTGCAATTTAAGCAGCCTGTCGCGGTTTGCAAAGATTGCTGGACTGGCCGCTTTGCACCAAGCTAAGACTCAGGGAACCTTGGAAGGATTCTGTATATGCCTGCAATTGACCTGCCGTTTTCCCCTTTAGAATATGATCGTCGGCTGAAACTGGTGCGCGATGAAATGTCCAAACGCGGGCTTGATGCGCTTTTTGTAACCGATCCCAGCAACCAAGCTTGGCTGACAGGGTACGACGGATGGTCATTTTATGTGCATCAAGGCGTAATTATTTTGCCTGACGCCGATCCGATCTGGTGGGGGCGCAATCAAGACACCAATGGCGCGCTTCGCACCGTCTGGATGGGGGCCGATAACGTACGCGGTTATGCCGACGGGTTCGTGCAATCGACGGAACGTCACCCGATGCAGGATCTTGCCAAGCATCTTGCGGGGGCGGGTGTCGAGGCGGGGCGCATCGGTGTCGAGATGGACAACTATTACTATTCCGCCAAGGCACACGTGTCCCTGTGCGAAAGCCTTCCCAAGGCGCAGGTGGTGGATGCCACGGCTTTGGTCAACTGGAAACGGACAGTTAAATCTGAACCCGAACTGGCCTTTATGCGCAAGGCGGCGCTGATTTCGGAAAAGATCGTGGATGGCCTGTTGGAGAGGGTCGAACCCGGCGTGCCAAAGAATGAAATCGTCGCCGAGATTTACCGCGATGCCATCCGTGGCGTTGACGGGGCATGGGGGGATTATCCGGCGATCGTTCCTTTACTACCATCAGGGTCGGATGCCGCCGCGCCGCATCTGACGTGGGATGGCAGGCCTTTCGCAACTGGCGAAGCGACATTCTTTGAAATCTCAGGCTGCTACCGCCGCTATCACGCGCCTTTTTGCCGGACATTGTTCCTTGGCACGCCGCCCGATTTCCTGAAACGCGCCGAGGCGGCACTGGTCGAAGGGCTAGAGGCAGGTTTGGACAAGGCCCGCGCTGGCAACCGTGCATGCGACGTTGCGAATGCGCTGGCGGCCCCGCTTGAAAAGGCGGGGATCGAACGCGGCGCACGCTGCGGCTATCCCATTGGGATCAGCTATCCGCCCGACTGGGGCGAACGCACGATATCCTTGCGGTCCGAGGATGAAACCGTGCTTGAGCCGAACATGACCTTCCATTTCATGCCCGGCCTGTGGATGAAGGATTGGGGGATCGAGATTACCGAAAGCATCCGCATTCGCGAAGATGGTGCCGCCGAAACCTTTTGCAACCGACCACGGCAGATGTTCGTTAAATGACGCTGAAAGCCACTGTTGATCTGCTGGAGCGGCTGATCGCCTATCCGACCGTTTCGACCGACAGCAATCTTGAGTTGATCATCGACCTGTCGGGCAGGCTGCAATCGCTGGGCGCGCGCACCCATATTTTTGGCGACGAAACCGGCAGCAAGGCGACCCTGTTCGGGTCGTTGGGGCCGGACGTGCCGGGCGGCGTGTTGTTGTCCGGGCATTCCGATGTGGTGCCCGTGACCGATCAGGATTGGTCAAGCGATCCGTTTCAGATGCGGCAAGCCGACGGGCTGCTGTACGGGCGTGGCACTTGCGACATGAAGGGGTTTATCGCGGCCAGCGTTGTGATGGCCGAACGCTATGCCGCGCTGCCACTGAAGCGCCCCGTTCATTTCGCGTTCACCTATGACGAGGAAACCGGATGCCTTGGCGCACAGGCGTTGATCCCGGAACTGGCACGCCTTGGCATCAAGCCCGATATCGCGATCATCGGCGAACCGACCGAAATGCGCGTGATCGAAGGCCACAAGGGCTGCTGCGAATATACCACGCGGTTTGAAGGGCTTGAGGGCCATGGATCATCGCCTGATCTGGGGGTGAATGCGGCGGAATATGCCGTGCGCTATGTCAGCCGCCTGATGGCGCTGCGTGAAGATTTGCGGGCGCGTGTGCCGGCGGGCAGCCGGTTTGAGCCGCCCTATACCACCATCAACATTGGACGGGTTCAGGGTGGTCACGCGCATAACGTGATCGTCGGAAAGGCCGAAGTTGATTGGGAATTCCGCCCCGTTCAAACCAGCGATTTCCGCTTTGTCAAAGAGACGATGGAAGCGTTTGTCGAACAGGATCTGCTGCCCCGAATGCGGGCTGTCTATCCACAGGCTGATATCTCGACCGAGACATTGGGCGAAGTTGTGGGCCTTGAGCCGATGACGCAAAACGCGGCTCGGGATCTGATGTCGGGATTGTTGGGGGCGAACAGCGCGGGCGTTGTCCCGTTCGGGACCGAAGCAGGGCTGTTTCAGCAGTTCGGTATGGATGTGGTCGTTTGCGGGCCGGGGTCGATTGCGCAGGCGCATAAGCCCGATGAATTCGTCAGCCTTGATCAGCTAGAGGTCTGCCTTGGCATGTTGGAACGCCTTGGGCAGAAGTTGGTGTAGGGGCGCAAGGTATCCTCGCGCCCCTGAAACCGGTTTAACCCAAAGGCGAATCGGCGTCGTGGATGTGGTCCTCGGCGGCCTTCAACAGGTCGTCGTCCTTGAGCGCGGTATAGGTTTCATCCAGCGCTTTCTTGGCACGAGTCATGAAGATGTCGATTTCTTCGGGGGTGATAACCAGTGGCGGGGAAATGATCATGCGGTCGCCCACATGGCGCATCACCAGATTGTTGGCAAAGCACCGCTCGCGACACATGTAGCCGACCGTGCCCGCATCGCTGGCGAACTTTGACCGCGTTTCCTTGCGCGGGGACAGCGGCAAGGACGCCATCAGGCCAGAGATGTTAACGCCGCCCACAAGCGGATGTTCGGACAGCTTGTCCAGCCCTTCCTTGAGCGCCGGACCCGCAACATTTTTCACATGATCCAAGATTTTCTCGTCTTGCAGAATGCGCAGGTTTTCCAACGCGACGGCAGAACAAACCGGGTGACCGGAATAGGTGTAACCGTGGTTGAACTCGCCCGAGTTGATGACCTCTGCAATCTCGTCACAGACAATCGACCCGCCGATCGGCTGGTAGCCAGAGCTGAGGCCTTTGGCGATGGTCATGATGTGCGGTTTGATCCCCATGGTTTGCGAGCCGAACCAGTTGCCGGTGCGCCCAAACCCGCAGATGACTTCGTCTGCGATGATCAGCACGTTGTATTTGTCGCAAATGCGCTGGATTTCGGGCCAGTAGGTGCTGGGGGGCACGATAACACCGCCAGCCCCTTGGATGGGTTCACCGATAAAGGCTGCGACGTTATCCGCGCCGAGCTCAAGAATTTTCGCCTCAAGCTCTTGCGCGCGGGCAAGGCCGAATGCTTCGGGCGTGTGATCGCCGCCTTCGGCCCACCAATCGGGCTGGTTGATGTGGTGAATGCCGGGGATCGGCATGCCGCCCTGTTCGTGCATATAGGACATCCCGCCCAGCGAACCTGACCCCATGGACGATCCGTGATAGGCGTTCTTGCGGCTGATAAAATGCGACTTTTCCGGCTTGCCCTTCATCGCCCAATAGGTGCGGACCATGCGGATATTTGTATCGTTCGCCTCGGACCCTGATCCGGCAAAGAAAACGTGGTTCAGATCACCCGGTGCAAGGCTGGCGATTTCCTTGGCCAATGCGATCGCGGGCACATGCGAGGTCATAAAGAACGTGTTGTAGTAGTTCAGTTCAAGCATCTGGCGCGACGCGACATCGGCCATTTCCTGACGGCCATAACCGATGTTGACGCACCAAAGTCCCGCCATCGCATCCAGGATTTCGTTGCCTTCGCTGTCGGTCAGATAAATGCCCTTGGCCCGTGTGATGATACGCGCACCTTTGGCGGCAAGTTCATCATTCGTGGTGAACGGGTGCATGTGATGCGCGGCATCCAGCGCCTGTAGTTCAACGGTGGGCATGTGGTTGGTGATATGGGACATTTGTGCACCTCAGGGCATGAGAAAAAGCGTTGAACGGACAATATGATCAAATTATGCCAAGTCAATCGAATCGCAGCGGATGTGTCAGAAATTAAAGGGATGCCTGAATTTGCCGCATGCCTTGGGCGACGTCTTCCGCCATGGCGTGGGCGGCGGCAACCGCGTCGCGATTTCTAAAGGCCGCCAAAAGGTCGGCGTGCTTGTCGGGAAGGTTTGACGTCCCAAAACGTCCGCAAACGACCCGCAGCGATGGCCCGAAACGCAGCCAAAGCCGGTCAACGGTTTCACTGGTGATCGGGGCGTCGGCACAGCGATAAATCTGTTCATGGAATTGATAATTCTGGGTCAGGTATTCGCCAATATCCCCCCGTGCGATGGCGGAGTTAAGCAAGGCATCGATGCTTGTCAGCTGGTCCAGCACCTCGGGGGTCATGCGGGAAGTGGCGCGGCGGGCCAGCTCTGGCTCAAGTGTTTTTCGAATAAAACCAAGCTCTTGTGTATCTGCGGCGGTCAAGGTTGGCACAAAGACTCGGCGGTTTCCCTGATGGATTAAAGCGCCTTCGGCAATCAGGCGGCGCAATGCCTCGCGGACCGGCGTCATGCCTGCGTTCAACAAGCTGGTCAGCCCCTGTATCGTGACCGCTTGACCCGGTGCCAGATCGCCAAACAGGATCAAGGTGCGCAGGTGTGCATAAACATGTTGATGCGCTGGGATCTTGGATGCAATGTCCTGTGCCAGATCGGGTGAAATTTTGACGTCAGTTGGGATCATGTGCCTGCTCAAAATATGGTCAACGGGTGAAGCTTGCGAAGGATACGCTTGCATGAAACGATAAATCAACTTGTCGCAAGACGCAAAACTTGATCAAATTGAAGAAAGGCCGGGATCAACCGGGTCTAACCAACGGGAGCAATCATATGAAATACGGCATTCTTAGCGGCGTGGCCGCAACTGCCCTTATCGCAACTTCTGCCTTTGGCGAAGAAGTGCGTGTTTATAACTGGTCCGATTACATCGACGAATCCTTGCTGCAAAAGTTCGAGGATGAAACCGGAATCGACCTGATTTACGACGTGTTCGACAGCAACGAAGTGCTTGAGACTAAGATGCTTGCTGGCGGGTCCGGCTATGACGTTGTTGTGCCATCGGGCACCTTCTTGCAACGTCAGATTTCTGCAGGCGCGTTTAAAAAGCTGGATAAATCCAAGCTGCCAAACATTGCAAACATGTGGGACACGATCAACACGCGGGTCGCGAAGTATGACCCCGGCAACGAATACGCGATCAACTATATGTGGGGCACCACCGGTCTTGGTGTGAACATCAACAAGGTCAAAGAAGTGCTGGGTGAAGATGCGCCGGTTGATTCTCTTTCCTTGGTGCTGGACCCTGCGAATATGGAAAAGCTGGCCGAATGCGGTGTGCAATTTCTTGATGCCCCCGCCGAGATGATCCCCGCAGCGCTGAAGTATATAGGTGAAAATCCCGACGCGCAGGACGTTGAAACCATCGAAAAAGCAGAGCCTGTTTTGACCGCGATTGCGCCGTTTATCCAGAAATACCATAGCTCTGAATATATCAACGCGCTGGCCAACGGCGAAATCTGCGTTGCCTTCGGGTGGTCCGGCGATATCTTGCAAGCACGTGACCGCGCGGCTGAAGCCGACAATGGTGTCGAGATCGAATTTTACGCGCCAAAAGAAGGTGCGCTGATGTGGTTCGACAACATGGCGATCCCTGTTGATGCGCCCAATCCGGACGGTGCGCACAAGTTCCTGAACTTTATCATGGATGCGCAGAATATGGCGGCGGCGTCGAACTATGTTTATTACGCCAACGGCAACAAGGCGAGCCAGGAGTTCCTGGTCGAAGATGTGATTGGTGATTCGGCGATCTATCCCGATGCGGCGACCCTTGAGAACCTTTATACCACATCGCCTTATGCGCCCAAGGTGCAGCGTGTCGTCACGCGCCTGTGGACAAAGGTTAAGTCCGGTACCTAAGCTGATTTGATCAGGGGCAGGGCCATCCGGTCTTGCCCCTTTTTTCTGCCCCCGCCCGTTCATGGGCTGTGCAAAGGAATGCCCCGAAGTGAGCCAGAAAATATTTGCCCCTTGGGAAAACCCTGATGAAAAGCCGCTGATCCGGTTCGAGAATGTCACCAAAAAATTCGGTGATTTTACCGCGATTGATGATCTGACGCTGAACATCTACGAAAAAGAATTCTTTGCGCTGCTCGGCCCATCTGGCTGTGGCAAGACGACAATGATGCGGATGCTTGCGGGGTTTGAAAACCCGACCTCGGGCAAGATGGAGCTTGCTGGCAAGAATATCGCGGGCATCCCGCCCAACAAGCGTGCGGTGAACATGATGTTCCAGTCCTACGCACTGTTTCCGCACCTAAGCGTCTGGGACAACATCGCCTTCGGCCTAAAACGCGGCGATATGGCCAAGGATGCGGTTGCGGCGCGGGTTGATGAAATGCTCAAGCTGACCCGCCTGACCAAATTCGCGCGGCGCAAGCCGCATCAGATTTCAGGGGGGCAGCGGCAGCGCGTGGCCCTTGCGCGGTCCTTGGCCAAGGCCCCGAAATTGTTGCTGTTGGATGAACCGCTGGGCGCGCTGGATAAAAAGCTGCGGCAGGATACGCAGTTCGAGCTGATGGACATTCAAGAGGGCACCGGCACCACCTTTGTGATCGTGACCCACGACCAAGAAGAAGCGATGACCGTTGCCAGCCGTGTGGCGGTCATGGACGAAGGGCGCATCATTCAGGTCGCCACACCGGACGGCATTTATGAAGCCCCGAATTCGGTTTATGTCGCTGATTTCATTGGCGATGTGAATATTATCGAAGGCAAGGCCAAAGCCGCAGGTGACGGGGTGTACCACCTTGACTGGGCCGCGAACGAAGCGCCTTTGCTTGCCACGTCGGAAATACCCTTTAGTGACGGGCAAACGGCCCATCTTGCGATCCGGCCCGAAAAAATCGCCATTACGATGGACAAACCTGACGCCGCGAAAAACGCGGTACAGGGCAATGTTCTGGACATCGCCTATCTGGGGAACCTTAGCACCTATTATGTCCAATTGGCGGGTGGTATGATTATCAAGGCGCAGACCGCCAACACCCGACGTCTTTCGCGGCGCAGTATCACGTGGGAAGACAAGGTTTGGGTCTCTTGGAACGACACCGCTGTCGTGTTGTTAGAGCGATGAATATGCGCCGGTTTTTCCTGATCGCGGTGCCCTATGCGTGGCTTTTGGCGCTGTTTCTGATCCCGTTCGTTATCGTGTTCAAAATCTCGCTTTCCGATCTGGCGCTCTCGATACCGCCCTATGCGCCAACGATGAAAGACGGCATTGCGAATATGTTCGCAGGGTTCGACCTTGAGAATTTTGTGTTTCTGACAACCGATGATCTGTATTGGAAAGCATATCTGAGCAGTCTGAAGATCGCGCTGATTTCTACGGTTCTGGCGCTGATGGTGGGCTATCCGATGGCCTATGGCATGGCGCGCGCCCCCGAGGAATGGCGCCCCACGCTGATGATGCTGGTGATTTTGCCGTTTTGGACCAGCTTTCTGATCCGGGTGTATGCGTGGGTCGGGATTCTTAGCAACGAAGGGCTGTTGAACCAGTTCTTGCTTTGGACGGGCATCATCGGTGAACCGCTAGCCATTTTGAACACGACGACAGCGGTCTATATCGGGATCGTTTATACCTATTTGCCGTTCATGATCTTGCCGATCTACGCCGCCCTTGACCGTCTGGATGAATCACTGATCGAAGCCGCCGAGGATTTGGGCTGTTCGCGCAGCAAGGCGTTTTGGCTGGTGACAGTTCCGTTGTCGCGCAACGGAATCATCGCGGGGTGTTTTCTGGTGTTCATTCCGGCACTTGGTGAATTCGTTATCCCGTCGCTGTTGGGCGGATCTGGCACGTTGATGATCGGCAAAGTCTTGTTTGAAGAGTTCTTTAACAACCGTGATTGGCCTGTGGCCAGTGCTGTGGCCGTGATCTTGCTG
>Ga0115554_1003208_pt1 | contig 11077 bp, 10 predicted proteins | sample COGITO_mtgs_1104_3_FD_87283 | JGI IMG/M metagenome (GOLD analysis project Ga0115554, IMG submission 87283) | Pelagic marine microbial communities from North Sea - COGITO_mtgs_110404 | ecosystem: Environmental > Aquatic > Marine > Epipelagic | place: Germany:Helgoland, sampling site Kabeltonne... | reverse complement strand
TTGATGGAGATACTTTAGTATGGGATGGAACACCACGAGCAGTCACATTTGAATGTGACGGTGGCAAATTAGAATTTTCAGGTGGCATGAAACTATGGAGACTTAGTTCTGACTGCCAATAATATTTTGACTTACGATCCTAAGGAATCGAACTATTCTCGAAAAATAAAAAAGCCCTGATGCTTTGCATCAAGGCTTTTCCTTGTAGCGGGGGCAGGACTCGAACCTACGACCTTCGGGTTATGAGCCCGACGAGCTACCAACTGCTCCACCCCGCGATGAATGGCAAATGTACAAAAGAAAAGTTCTAACATTTTGTAAATGTTTGCTTATTATTGATCAATTTATTTGCATTAAACCGGTTCAAGACAATCTTGGATTCAACTCATAGCATAAGCTAATTAAACTTCACGACCTTTGCAAAATGGAAAGAGCTCATAAATCAGGATTTGTTAATATAATTGGGCACCCCAACGTTGGTAAGTCTACATTAACAAATGCTCTGCTTGGGGAAAGATTAAATATTATTACCCCAAAAGCTCAAACAACACGTCACAGGATTTTTGGAATTCTAAATGGGGAAAGTCAAGATTTTGATTATCAATTGGTTTTCAGTGATACACCTGGGGTTTTAGAGCCTGCATATGCCCTTCAGGATAGTATGCTAAGTGCTGTAAAGTCAGCTTTAGAAGATGCAGATGTTTTCTTATATGTTGTTGAACTGGGAGAGGGGTCATTGAAAAATGAATCTTTTTTAAAAGCTCTACAGGATACGGATAAACCGGTGATTTTACTTTTAAATAAAGTTGATCTTCATGATCAGGAAAAATTAGAAAAAGAGACAGATTTATGGATTGATAGAATGCCTAATGCGGAGATAATTCCGATAAGTGCTTTGACAAAATTTAATCTGGACTATGTAATGAAGCGATTATTGGATTTAACTCCTGTTTGTAAGCCTTATTTTGGAAAGGAACAATTGACAGATCGTTCAGAGCGTTTTGTGACTTCGGAAATAATTCGTGAGCAAGTATTAATGAATTACAACAAAGAGATTCCTTATTCCGTTGAAGTCGGTATTGATACTTTTGTGGAAGACGATGATATCATTAGGATAAGAGCTATTTTATTTGTCTCTCGGGAGTCTCAAAAAGGTATAATTATTGGCCATAAAGGAGCGGCCTTGAAACGGGTTGGTATTGGTTCAAGAAAAAGAATGCAAAACTTTTTCAAGAAACATGTTCATTTGGAACTTTTTGTAAAAGTTCAGGCAGATTGGCGGAACGATAGAAATAAACTAAAACGATTTGGATACGAATGAAGTCTTTAATTGCTATTGTTGGACGTCCTAATGTAGGAAAATCAACATTTTTTAATCGTCTAGTTCAACGAAGAGATGCCATAGTTGACGCGATTGCGGGAGTGACGAGAGATCGTCATTATGGCCATACAGAGTGGGTAGGGAAACGATTTAACATAGTCGATACTGGAGGCTATGTAGAAGGTTCAGATGACATTTTTGAAGGCCAGATAAGAAGGCAAGTTGAGGCTGCGATGGATGAATGCGAAGTAATAGTATTTCTAGTTGATGTTCAAGAAGGGATAACACATGATGATAAAGAAATAGCTGCTTTGCTTCGTCGTCAAAGTAAACCTGTAATTCTTGTGGCTAATAAAGTAGATAATCATCAAAGAGCTGCTGATGCTGCTGAATTTTATTCACTTGGAGTGGGCGAGCCTCTTTGTATGTCAGGGATAAACGGTAGTGGAACAGGTGAGGTTTTAGATTCAATTGTAAATGTTATTCCGGATCAAGATGCAAAACTCTCCACAGATGATCCGTTAGAGCATTTACCGAAATTGGCAATTGTAGGTAGACCCAATGTTGGAAAATCTTCATTGACAAATTCATTATTCGAACAGGAGAAAAGTATAGTTACAAATATTCCTGGAACGACCAGAGACACAGTGAATGCTCATTTTAATAAATTTGGTTTTGATTTTGTTTTATTGGATACAGCTGGTCTGCGTAAAAAGGGAAAGGTTAATGAAGACATAGAGTTTTACAGCAATATGCGTAGCATTCGGACAATTGAAGAGTCAGATGTGTGCTTACTTGTGATAGATGCCACTCAGGGCTTTGAGTCTCAAGATTTATCTATTCTTAATGTAATTGAGAAGAACCATAAAGGCTTAGTCATTGTTGTGAACAAATGGGATTTACTCGAAAAAGAGACTAATTCAACAGAAGAGTTTAAAGCAAAAATTTTAGCAAAAACACGTCCTTTTGTTGATGTTCCCGTAGTATTTACATCTGCATTAACAAAGCAGCGGGTTCTGAAGTCAATTGAAGAGGCAATGGCTGTGTATGCAAGAAGATCTGGCAGGATTAGCACTAGTAAGCTTAATGATGAAATATTGCCAATAGTCAAGCATATGCCGCCTCCAATTTATAAAGGGAAAGAGGTTAAGGTAAAATACATCACTCAACTTCCCACACATTATCCTCAATTTGTTTTCTTCTGCAATCTGCCTCAATATGTAAAAGAGCCTTATTATCGGTATGTTGAAAATAAAATGAGAACCAGATATGATTTTTCAGGAGTTCCGATCGAGATTTATTTTCGAAAGAAATAAAATTTTATTTAGTTGCTTTTTAAAAGGCTTCTTCTAGTTTTCCTGTTTTTCCATCAAATTCTTCGATTGCTGCTTGGCGAACTATTTTGCCTTTTTTTATAAAAATAACCTCATCGCATATTGCTTCAGCTTCTTGCATTATGTGGGTTGAAAGAAGAACAGTTTTGTCTTTGCCTATCTCTCTAATTAGCTTTCTTATTTCAACTAGTTGATTCGGATCAAGTCCAGTGGTCGGTTCATCAAGAATAAGGACATCTGGATCATGAATTAATGCTGACGCTAATCCCACGCGCTGCTTGAATCCCTTTGATAATTGTTTAATTTTCTTATGAGATTCCTCAATCAATCCTAATTGCTTCAATCGTTTTTCAATTTGATCATGGGACGTCTTGTATAAGTCCGCTACGAATTTCAAAAACTCAATCACATACATTTCGTTATACAGTGGGTTATTTTCAGGAAGATAACCTACTATTTTTTTTACCTCAAGGCTTTGTTTGTAACAATCGAAATTAGAAATTTTTGCCTGCCCACTATCTGCTGGAATATAACCTGTCAGTATTTTCATCAAAGTACTTTTCCCAGCTCCATTAGGCCCAAGAAGGCCAATTATCCGACCTTTTTTTAGATCAATACTAACGTTATCTAAAGCAACCTGCCCACCGTAATTTTTTGATATTTTTTGCGTAAAAATTGCCATTGTAATGTTAGATATATTAAATTCAAAATATTGAAGGTGTTCAGTAGAGGATTATGAAACTGATTTTTTTTCATTTAAAATGCCATGTCGAATTTAAGGCAGATATCTTTGATGTTAATGAAAGGAATGATTACAAAATCAACCGGCAGCTGGTACAAGGTTCAATTAGGGGACAAAACATACGTAGATGCACGGCTTAAAGGAGCAATGCGCCTTGGGGGGTCTAAAAGCACCAACCCGGTAGCGGTAGGAGATTTTGTTGATTTATACCCGGAGTCTGAAGGCCGATTCGTAATAAATAATGTTCAAGAAAGAAGAAATTATATTGTTCGACGCTCAGTTAATTTAAGTAAAAGAACCCAAGTTATTGCTGCTAATTTAGATCAGGCAATCTTAGTTTGTACAATTGCCGAACCAAAAACGCTTTATGGTTTTATGGACCGATTCTTAGCAACGACTGAAGCTTATGATATTCCTGCAGTTATCGTATTTAACAAAATAGACAATTATTCTAGAGAGGCCATTATTGAACTTGAGTATCGAGAGGCTGCTTATGGGAAGGCAGGATATAGAACTCTGCGTACTTCTGCTCTTTCTGGAGAAGGAATAACTGAATTGAAGACAATCTTAAAGGATAAGATATCTCTATTCAGTGGCCACTCAGGTGTAGGGAAGAGTACATTAGCGAATGAGCTTCAACCTGGATTAAACCTTCAAACGGGTAGTGTTTCTGAATCTCATGGGCAGGGAAAGCATACTACTACATTTGCAGAGATGCATTTTATGAAATTTGGAGCCCATATTATTGATACTCCTGGTATCCGTGGTTTTGGATTAGTGGATATGGAAAATGTTGAAATAAGTCATTTTTTTCCGGAAATATTTAAACTTCAGCCTAAATGCAAATTTGGTAATTGTAAACATATTGATGAGCCTGGATGCGAGGTTGTTCGCTCGGTTGAAAATAATGAGATAGCTCCTACACGATATTCATCTTACCTAAGTATGTTAAATGGTGATGAGGAAAACGATTCATTTCGTCAAGATATTTATAAAAAAGAGTGAGATGAGGGCAATTATTCAAAGAGTTTCCGAAGCATCAGTATTTATCGCAAATAAAAAATATTCTTCAATCGATCAAGGGTTATTAGTTTTTGCAGGTTGGGGACACGACGACATTACAAAAGATTCAGATTGGATGATAAGGAAAATATTAAATATGCGGATTTTTAAGGATCACGAAGATGTCATGAACAGATCAATTATTGAGATTCAAGGACAGATTCTAGTCGTTTCGCAATTCACATTACATGCGTCCATTAAAAAGGGAAATCGTCCAAGCTATATTCGTTCTGCAAATACTGAAACTGCAAAACCCTTGTATGACGATTTCCTTGAAAAATTATGGAGGATTTCAAATCTTCCAATCAAATCTGGAGTTTTTGGCGCGGACATGGAAATAAAATTAATAAATGATGGACCAATTACTATTAATATCGACTCAAAAAATAAAGAATGAAGGGAAAACAGGATTTACTACCTCTGAAATTATTACAAACTCAGGTAGATCAATGGATACAAAATTTCGGTGTCCGATATTTCAATGAATTAACAAACATGGCTCAGCTAACCGAGGAGGTCGGCGAAGTAGCAAGAATAATTTCACGCAAATATGGTGAACAATCTGAAAAAGATTCGGATAAGAAATTTGACTTGGGCGAAGAGCTTGCTGATGTTCTTTTCGTGACACTATGTCTTGCTAATCAGACTGGAGTTGACCTCCAAGGTTCTTTTGATCGTAGAATGATAATGAAAGGATCACGGGATAAGGCTCGTCATGAAGGGAACTCAAAACTTAGTTAGATAATAGATCCTATTAGAAAATTCAGAACTTATCTTTGTGCTAACATTATTTAAATTAGAACATGCGTCCAGACCTTTTTGAGCATTCAGATTATTACTTAATGGATGAACTTCTTAGTGAAGAACATAAACTTGTGAGAGATGCCACCCGCGATTGGGTTAAGCGTGATATTAGCCCAATTATTGAGGAGTACGCTCAAAATGCAAAATTTCCAAAGCAAACAGTAAAGGGTCTTGCGGATATTGGTGCTTTCGGACCATATATACCCAGTGAATACGGCGGTGCGGGACTTGATCAGATATCTTATGGATTAATGATGCAGGAAATTGAACGCGGAGATAGTGGTGTTAGATCAACTTGCTCAGTCCAATCTTCCTTGGTTATGTATCCTATTTTCGCCTACGGAAATGAAGATCAAAGAAAAAAATACTTGCCAAAACTTGCGAGTGGAAAACTTCTTGGATGTTTTGGGTTGACGGAACCAAACCATGGATCTAACCCCGGAGGTATGGTTACCAATTTTAAAGATATGGGTGATCATTACCTATTAAATGGAGCAAAAATGTGGATATCTAATTCTCCTTTTTGCGATTTAGCTGTCGTTTGGGCTAAAAATGAAGAGGGTAGGATTCATGGTTTAATTGTCGAGAGAGAAATGGAAGGTTTCAGCACTCCTGAAACACATAATAAATGGTCACTGAGGGCATCATCAACAGGTGAATTAGTTTTTGATAATGTTAAAATTCCTAAAGAAAACCTACTACCCAACAAGTCAGGTCTGGGAGCACCGCTTGGCTGTCTAGACTCGGCTCGTTATGGCATTGCATGGGGTGTTGTAGGCGCTGCCATGGATTGCTATGACACGGCTCTGCGATACTCCAAAGAAAGGATTCAATTCGATAAACCTATTGGAGGATTTCAATTGCAACAAAAAAAGTTAGCGGAGATGGTTACAGAAATAACGAAAGCGCAGTTATTAACTTTTAGATTGGGTCAATTAAAAAATGAAGGAAGAGCAACGACTGCGCAAATTTCTATGGCAAAAAGAAATAATGTTGATATGGCGCTAAAAATTGCTCGGGACGCTCGACAAATGCTTGGTGGTATGGGAATAACAGGTGATTATCCAATAATGCGGCACATGATGAACTTGGAATCTGTAGTGACCTATGAAGGAACTCATGATATTCATTTGCTTATAACCGGCATGGATATAACAGGAATTCCCGCTTTTTCGTGATAGATTTATTTCAATTAAATTTTAATATAAAAAACTGTTGAAGGGGTATCTAATTGAGTGAATTTCTGCGGCCATTTTATATACTGTTTTTTTTAAGAAATCAAAATTTGATTTTTCTGTGGCAGAAATAAATACGCAGTTTCCCTTTAGTGCTTCATTAATCTCTTTTTGAATTTCATCAACTCTATCTGCCTCTTCCACGCCAAATGATTTTTGAAAGGCATCTAGCTTATTAAATATAACTAATTCAGGTTTTTCATGTGCCCCAATGTCCTTTAAAATCTGATCTACTGATGACATGTGATCTTTATATGAAGAGTGAGATAAATCAACAACGTGAAGTAAGAGATCAGCTTCACGCACCTCATCTAAAGTAGACTTAAAGGATTCTATAAGCTGAGTTGGTAGTTTTCTTATAAAACCTACAGTGTCAGCTATTAAAAAAGGAAGATTATCAATTACAATTTTTCTAACAGTAGTATCTAGGGTGGCAAATAATTTATTTTCCGCAAGTATATCAGACTTGCTTAAGGCATTCATTAGGGTTGATTTACCCACGTTTGTGTAACCGATTAAAGCGACTCTAACTAATTTTCCACGATTCCCCCTTTGAGAGGCCATTTGTCGGTCAATTTTTTGAAGTCTTTTCTTTAAATCAGAAATTTTATCTTTTATAATTCTTCTATCTGTCTCAATTTGAGTTTCTCCGGGACCACGCATCCCTATTCCTCCTTTTTGCCTTTCTAGATGGGTCCAAAGTCTTGTGAGTCTTGGTAATAGGTATTCATACTGAGCTAATAATACTTGGGTTCTCGCATATGAGGTTTGTGCTCTTGAAGCAAAAATATCAAGAATTAAATTTGTTCGATCCAATATTTTGACATTGAACAGTTTTTCTATGTTTTTTAATTGAGATGGTGAAAGTTCGTCATCAAAAATGGCCAGATCAATTTTTTTTTCTTTAATGTAACGTTCTATTTCTTCCATTTTACCGGATCCTAGAAAGGTATTTGAGTCTGGTTTATCAAGTTTTTGTTGAAATATATCAATTGTTTTTGCTCCAGCTGTCAGGGCTAAAAATTCCAATTCTTCAAGGTATTCTCGGCTTTTTATTTCATTTTGCTCTCGAGTAATTGCCCCTATTAGAATACATCGCTCTAGCCCCCTTTTTTTATTTATTTTTCTCTCTAACATGTATATGCATTAAATATTTTTCCATGAAATTCTTAACGTGCTGAACAGTATGATTCGGTCAACATAAAAATATAACATAGAATAGGATGTTTGATAGATTGGAATGTGTTTAGGTTTGTTTATAAAAAACTACAAATAGTATATCGAGCGAGTAAAAAACAAATAAATTTTCTGCGGGGAACAAGAAATCATGAATTCATAATGATAAAATGGAAATTTCTCAAAGATAGCTCAATTTAAAAATGGGCCCCACCTTTGTAGTTAAGTTAAAGTCATTGATATGTCCAAGAAAAATAGACTCATACGAAATAAAGATATTCTAGATTATCATGAAGGGAGACGCCCAGGTAAAATAGAAGTCGTTCCCACAAAGCCCTCAAACTCGCAGCGTGATTTGAGCATAGCCTATTCTCCAGGTGTTGCGGAACCTTGTCTGAAGATTGCTGAAAACAATAGCGATGCATACAGATACACAGCCAAAGGAAATCTTGTTGCAGTTATTTCAAATGGAACAGCGGTACTAGGCCTTGGTGATATTGGGGCATTAGCATCAAAACCTGTAATGGAGGGTAAAGGAGTTTTATTTAAGATTTTTGCTGATATTGATGTTTTTGATCTGGAATTAGATACTAAGGATACTGAAAAATTTATAGAAACTGTAAAAATACTATCTCCAACATTCGGGGGAATTAATTTAGAGGATATATCAGCGCCAGAATGTTTTGAAATAGAGCAGAGATTGAGACAAGAATTGGACATTCCAATTATGCATGATGATCAACATGGTACTGCTATAATTACTGGTGCTGCATTATTAAATTCTCTTGAGGTAATTGATAAAGACATTAAAAAAATTAAAGTTGTTTTTAATGGAGCGGGAGCAAGTGCTATTTCGTGTGCTTCTTTGTATTTATCGCTAGGAGTTAGTCCTAAAAACCTTATCATGTGTGATTCCAAAGGAGTAATACATTCCGAGCGTAAAGGTTTAACATATGAAAAATTAAAGTTTGCTCAAAAAACGGAATTGAGAAATTTAGATGATGCTATTTGTAATGCTGATGTTTTTGTTGGCTTATCAAAAGGAGACATTTTAAGTCCTGAAATGATAAAAAACATGTCTAAAAATGCTATTGTTTTTGCTCTAGCAAACCCTGATCCTGAAATATCATATGATCTTGCTAAGTCAACTCGCGAAGATTTAATAATGGCGACAGGTAGAAGTGATAATCCCAATCAAGTTAATAATGTTTTGGGTTTTCCATATATATTTCGAGGTGCATTGGATGTTCGTTCCACAGAAATTAATGAAGAAATGAAATTAGCGGCGGTATATGCTATCGCACAATTAGCAAAAGAACCAGTTCCGGAAATTGTAAATCTTGTATACGGTAGCCGGAATCTTACTTTTGGTCCCGATTATATTATTCCAAAGCCATTTGACCCAAGGCTTATTTATACAGTGGCTCCGGCTGTCGCAAAAGCAGCAATGGCATCAGGGGTAGCTCAAACATCTATATCAGACTGGGACGCATATGAAGAGAATCTAAGAAATAGACTCGGTCTTGATGATAAATTCATCCGATTAGTAATGGAAAAAGCTAAGACCAGCCCTAAAAGAGTTGTATTTAATGAAGCCGATAATTATAGGGTTCTAAAAGCTGCTCAGATTGTCTTAGATGAGGGAATAGCTATACCAATTTTGCTAGGTAATTCCAGAAAGATAGAGTCATTGAATGAAGAATATTCGTTGGGATTAGAGGATGTTGAGATTATCGATACAAAGTCTAATAGTGTTCCAAGATTATTAGAATATGCTGATTCTTATTATAAATCCCGTCAGCGTAAGGGTGTTGGGTATAATGAGGCACGCAGACTTTTATCAAATAGAGATTATTATGGACCCATGATGGTTAAAATGGGTGATGCAGATGCATATGTTACAGGTGCTATGGTAAAGTACCCCAGGGCGGTTAAACCAGTAATCGAAATTTTAGGTCCGAAAGATAATGCGCGCACCGTTGCAGGGGTATATGTTATGCTCACAAAAAAGGGTCCAAGATTTTTCACGGACACTACTATGAATCAGGATCCAAGCGCGGAGCGTATTGCGCAAATCGCATGCGAAACAGCAGAATTGGTGCGGAAGATGAATATTGAACCAAGAATTGCATTACTTAGTTATTCAAATTTTGGTTCTTCAACTGGAAAGACATCAATAAAGATGAGTAAGGCAATAAATATAATTCGAAAGTTAGATCCAAGTTTAGTCGTTGATGGCGAGATGCAGGCAAATTTTGCTGTTGATAATGATCTTTTGAAAGAACAATTTCCTTTTAGTGACTTGGTTGGAAAAGGGGCGAATATTTTTGTTTTCCCCGGATTGAGTTCCGCTAATATTTCATATAAACTTCTTCAGTCTATGGGTGGAGTCGAGGCTGTGGGTCCATTATTAGTAGGTCTGACTTATCCCGCACATGTGCTGCAATTAGGTTCTAGCGTTCGCGAAATTGTTAATACTGTCGCTATGTCTGTAATTGATGCTCAGTCTAAAGAGGGCATTGAATAATTAACTTACAAAAGATGAAAAATCTCTTACTTCTTTTTTTTATAATCATGTCAATGTCCATGTCTGCCCAGGATAAATATGAATTCTTACACGGTTTAGGATATGATTTTTCCTTCGGACTTCCCCAAGCAGTTGGTGGAATAGCATTTCAGGGCAATGGATTGAATTATGTTCCTAGAATAGTTTCTCCTATTAATTCAGACCTATCCATCGGCATAAGCCTTCCTGTTGGCGCATCGCTGGTTACTAGTAATTATAGTTCTCCTTTAGGAATTAATTATGCTGCAGCAATTGATATCCATTCTGGATTCTTAGGTACTCAAACCTCTAAAAATAGATTTGGTGCTTTTTTTGGACTAGGTTTTGGATCATATGATCTTTATTATCTAACGAATGATATTACAGGTTTAAGGATAGATCGTAACGCTAGTTATGGCCCGTATGCTCATTTTGGCTTTCGTATCCCGTATTATGGTCAAAACGTTTCTTTAGCATTGAGCAATTGGAGAGGAATCAATTCGAGTAATGGGAAAACACAAGTGTTTTCGCTTAAACTAATTTATGAATTCAATGATTGAGTAATTTCTTTAGAGTTTGGGCGATAGTCTTTCCTTCAGCTTTGCCTGCTAAAGATTTAGTTGAATGGGCCATTAATCTTCCAAAATCATTTTGATTATTTGCTCCAAGCTCAATTATAAAATTTTTAAGTAATTTTTCTAGTTTATCTCCTTCGAGCATGGGAGGTAAATAGCTACATATAACCTCTAGTTGCTCTTTTTCTATATTGGCTAAATCATTTCGATCTTGCTTTTTAAATATATCAAGACTTTCTGCCCTTTGTTTCTTGAGTCTTTGAAGAACAGAGATCTCTTGGAT
>Ga0115554_1003204_pt1 | contig 11080 bp, 9 predicted proteins | sample COGITO_mtgs_1104_3_FD_87283 | JGI IMG/M metagenome (GOLD analysis project Ga0115554, IMG submission 87283) | Pelagic marine microbial communities from North Sea - COGITO_mtgs_110404 | ecosystem: Environmental > Aquatic > Marine > Epipelagic | place: Germany:Helgoland, sampling site Kabeltonne... | reverse complement strand
TGATTCTAAAACCATCTCCTTGCTGATAATCAGCAGGAGCAATCACTAGCCCACCGACTAAACCGACCAACATTAAGATAATTGTAGAAGTTATACTCCACGGTAAGAGTTGTCCTGCCAATTTGTAAAAATAAGCTGGCGATGCAATGCGGTGGAACCATAACCAAATTTTATTTTTTATTGACATACTCTATTTAAGTCTCCAATTTTTATTAATGACACTAACTATCTGTAGCTGCATGATACTCTCAGAGCAAAATTAATCACAAACGGACTAAGTGTGGTTGCTAGTACTAATAATGCCGCTAGCCATAATAATTGACCATTATAAGGTAAATCATTAGCTGCTGAGATAACCGCGTTGCTACCAAAGATTAATACAGGAACATATAGAGGTAATACGAGTAATGATAATAAGGCTCCAGCTTGTTTTAGACCTATGGTCAAGGCAACGCCAATAGCACCAATCATATTCAAGTACGGTACGCCCATCAATAAAGAAATAAAGAGAACGCAAATAACATGTGTTTCAAGGTATAAAAGCAATCCTAATAATGGTGAAATCAGGACTAATGGTAAGCCAGTTACACACCACTGCGCGAGAATTTTTGCTAAAAATAATAATGAACCCGGAAATGGACTCAATAATATTTGTTCCATTGAACCATCGCTAAAATCGGAACGAAATAAATTTTGTAAAGATAATAAAATTGATAACAGAGCTGCTACCCAGATTATTCCTGGACCAATGTTTTTCAGGACAGCAGGGTCAGGACTGATAGCTAATGGAAATAAACTAACAATTACTACAAAGAAGATTACTGGTAGCATGATCTCTGCACGTTGTCGAAATGCAATTCGGAGATCACGAAACAGCATAATCATGAATGCATTACTATAGTTCATCGAATTAAGAGCCTAGATGAAAATATTTGGTGCTTATCTGTTCTAACTCAATATGTTGATGACTCGTCAACACTAATAACCCACCATTATTGAGATGATTTTTAAAGCTTGTTTCTAACGTTGCAATCATTTCTACATCTAAACCAGTGAAGGGTTCATCAAGGATCCAAAGTCTTGATGGTTCCATCAGCAATCGGGTAAATGCAATGCGACGTTGTTGCCCATAAGATAGATGCCTGCCTGGACTATGTTCATAACCACTCAACCCAGCCCATTCTATGGCAGATTGGCAGTTTTCTTTTTTTGGCAAACCGCAAATGTTAGAAAAAAAGTTGATATTCTCTAAAGTACTCAATTCAGCTTTGACCCCCGTATTATGCCCTATATAAGTGAGTTGTTGATTGAATTCAATACGTTCCTCATCTATTCTCTGGTTATTCCAAAGCGTCTGCCCTTCATCCGGTTGCATCAAGCCTGAGAGTATACGCAATAAAGTTGTTTTCCCGCTGCCATTACTACCTTTAATAAATAACATTGCACCTGATGTGACAGAAAAAAAAACTTTGTTAATAATTAATTTATCATTGATCTCATAACTGATGTTTTCAGCTCTCAGTTCACATTTCTCATTGAAAATAAAAGTAGTCATTAAGCGTATATTTTTTATATATGTGTGAAAACTGAACTAGAAAAAACAACTAGAATACAGTACCAGTTAGTAAGATCAATATGATAACGAAAATAATCTAGATGATGACTTTATGCTTATTGATAAGATTTATTTTAATTAAAACTTGCATAGATCAGTAGCCATGTCATATTTGAATTTACTTTTGAATAAAGTGACTCGACACCCCAATTAAGTTTATTTTATTTAAATATCTTGTTCAGGACAAATCTTGACTAAATACGAATTTAAATGCTCAGAATAAACTCTTGATTTCAGCACGTATAATCAAAAAAATCTGATTATATGTTCTGAGTATTTCCATTGTATTAATAATACGCTTAGGATGTATCAAACCGTCTAATACTAGCTTATCTTATAAAATATGAATTCTTTTAGTATTCTCAGTCTAGCTCTTATATTGTCGTTTTTATTGGGGTGCGGACCCACGGCTCTATTTAGCCATGTTGGTCAAACTATCAATAATGCAGTGTACAATTCGGCTGAAAAAGATTTAAATAACTCACAAAAAAGTCGTGATGCTAAAGCTCATGAAGTGGCTATTACTAATATGCATCTTGGTGTTGAGTACATGCAACAGGGTGCTTATGAAAACGCATTAATAAAGTTAGAACGTTCACTTTTAGCGAACTCAGATTACGCTCCTACATATAATGTTTTGGGCTTACTTTATCAGCGATTAGAGGACCCGATTGAATCAGAGAGAAACTATAAAAAATCTCTATCTCTAGATGCTACTAATTCATCAGCACATAATAACTATGGTTTACTGCTATGTAGTAATGGTCGATTTGATGAAGCTGAAGTACAGTTTTTAAATGCTGCAAACAATCCATTATATGATTCGCCTGAAATAGCATTGACTAATGCTGGCTCATGTCTTTTTTTGAACAAACCAGAAATAGGGGAAAGTTACTTTAAGAAAGCTTTAAAAAGCAACCCTCGTTTTTCACATGCATTAATTAAGATGGCTAATATTTCTTATAATAAAAATGAATATAAATTAGCATATCAATATTTTAAACGATATCAGGAAAATGCAAAACATACCGCGAAGAGTTTATGGATAGGTATTCGAATTTTTAAAGAGCTTGATTTAAGAGATGACATGTCGAGTTATGCTTTATTATTAAGAAATCAATATCCAAACACACCTGAAGCCAAAAAATTAAATGAATTACAATTTTAAATTATTGTTTAATACAACAAGATGAAAAAAAATATTTTGTTATTATTGATTGTAGTTATGCCTGGTTGTGGACAATCAAGTCTTGACATGGCGATTGAAGCATTAAATGCGCATGAATATAATACCGCACTAAAACTTTTTGTCGCTCTTGCTGAAAAGGGCAATAGTATTGCTCAAAATCACGTTGCATTCATTTACGATAAGGGACTCGGTGTTGAACAGGATTATGTTCAAGCTGTAGGTTGGTATAAGAAAGCTGCAAAAAGCGGTATAGCAGAATCTCAAATGAGGTTAGCTCAATTATATATTCTTGGTCTTGGCGTAAAGCGTGATTATTGGCTAGCTCTAAAGTGGTCCAGAAATGCTGCTGTTCAAGGAAATGCTGAAGCTGAAGCTAATTTGGGTTATATGTTTCATGTTGGACTTGGGGTAAAAAAAAATTACGCAGAAGCAGCTAAATGGTATCGCAAGTCAGCAATAAAAGGAACTCCAAGTGCTCAGCATGATTTGGGTGTTATGTATGAGAATGGTCTTGGGCTAAAACAAGATTACAGTCTAGCAATAAAATGGTATCGAAAAGCTATAGAACAAGGTGTTATAAATTCTCAAAAGAATCTGCTTAACATGTACCAAAAGAATTTGGGTACTCCACGAAACAATGAAGATGCTGTCGCATGGTTCCTGGATGCAGCACAGAAAAAACATATCATATCTCAATATCATTTGGGTGAGTTGTATTACGCTGGCGTTAAAGTAAAGCAAGATCTTATTCATGCCTATGCCTGGATAGGTATAGTCGCTGCTGGAGGATATAAACCAGCTGAAAAGTTACGTGACGAAATTGAATCACAGATGAATATTGATCAACGGAAAAAAGGACATATTCTTGCGAAAGAATTGTGGGGAGCACATGGAGTAGTTCAAAGTATCAAGGCAAACATACGGAAGTAACAGTTCTGAAATACTTATAAATATTTGCGATGAGACGTTCGTATATTATGTTCACTTACCATAGCTTGTTACAATGTCATATCTAACAAATAGAATCCTCAGCCGTAAGAAAAAACTATAGTCCTCACGGAGGGAAGGCATGTTATATTCTTGAATTATACTTCATCAAATAATACTTCAAATTTTGACTTTTTAGTCAAAATGATTTTTAAAACAAATCATTGATAGAAAGGTAACGTTCTCCAGAATCATAACCAAATATTAATACACGACTACCTGCAAAGATGTCTTTACCTTTTTCATTCACTGCGGCTAATGTAGCACCAGTAGAAATTCCAACAAAAATGCCTTCTTCTTTTGTGCACCGACGCGCCATATCAAAAGAATCTTCTTCAGATACTTGAACCGTTTCATCAATAATCTCCATGTTTAATACTTCTGGTATAAAGCCTGCACCTATACCTTGAATACGATGCAAGCCTTTTTCACCGCCACTAATAACAGGTGATTTTTTTGGTTCTACAGCAAAAACTTTTAAATCAGGAAACTTTGCTTTTAATATCTCTGCACAACCAGTGATATGACCTCCCGTGCCAACACCTGTAATCATATAATCAATTCCATCGGGAAAATCAGCCAGAATTTCAAGAGCAGTTGTTTCTTTATGAACTTTCACATTTGCTATATTTTTGAATTGTTGAGGCATCCACCCATTTGGTTCATTAGCAAGCAACTCTTTTGCTTTAGCAATAGTCCCACCCATTCCTAATTCCTTTGGTGTTAGTACTAATTGTGCACCGAGTGCTTGCATATATTTACGTCTTTCAATTGACATAGATTCTGGCATTGTCAGTATTAGGCGATAGCCTTTTACTGCTGCAACGAGTGCTAATCCTATTCCTGTATTACCAGAAGTTGGTTCGATAATGACGGTATCTTTATTTATTAAATTCTTTTTTTCAGCTTCCTCAATCATTGCATTTGCAATACGATCTTTGATACTGCCACATGGATTAAAACTCTCAACTTTCATCCAAACTTCGATATCCTTTCGAAATAGCTTATTAATCGAAATATGAGGAGTATTACCAATAGTTTGTAGAATGTTGTTGTATTTCATTTTTATTTCCTGGATTGACAAAATGTCAGTCATAATTGAGATGTTTTATTATAACGTTTGAAAAACAAGGAATGAATCAGTTTTAAGCGTTCATATTAATGAATATTACATACGAAAATTTTTTTACCACAAGGGCTGACCTGTAAGCGACTGAATAAATTAAAAAAATAGATAATTTTGTTTGGCACTAAACCGATGGATATTTATTATAGCGACCGTATGAATAGACTCAATAATTTTATTGATAGACTATTAGTTGGGGCAGCATTCACAAGGAGTATTTCTGGAAGATCAACCATGGTTAGCAATAAAGGCATTAACTATGAGGGTTATATTTGTACCACGTAGGCAGTGATTATATAAAAGATGTCGATGTTGATATCGATTAGGATGGAGAAGGCTGGCCTTATTTGATGGAGCTCATTTTACATTATTTATATATTAAGTTAGGCTCGAAACTCTTAGCGATTGACATGTATTAAAAATAAGAAACTGACAACTAGTTTTTTAGTTAGAACATATATTAGCACGCGAGTTCTCTGATTTATAAACTTTTTTGCATTCTAACGTGAGGAATCCCAGCTTCATCAAATGGAATTCCTTCTCTTAGAAATTCAAATTTTTCATAAAAGCTTATAGCACCAACCTGAGCATGTAAATTTACAGTTTTCATTTTCATAGAATGGGCAATTGTTAAAATGTTTTTTAGCATTGCACTGCCAACACCACAGCAGCGAAAAGATTTAATGACGGCCATACGACCAATTCTTCCGTTACGTAATAAACGTGCAGTAGCGATATAGGAATCGTCTTTTTTGACTAATAAGTGTATGCAATCAATATCGAGACCATCCCATTCCAAGTCTGCAGCAACACTTTGTTCTTCAATGAACACCTGAGTACGAATAGATCTTAAGTGTGACTCCATGTTTGCCCATGAAACTTGCAGTATTTCAAACTGTTTCATCTAAGTAAAAAAATCCGTTTTTATATAATTTATAGAGTAGTAGCATCATTTCATCTTTTCTATCAAAACTCATTAACACAAGGCACTCAAGCTGGTGTTTGCTACATAAATATTGGATCAAACGTAATTGTGTCTTAGGTAAAGAGTATTCGCTACCTGCAAAGAATAATTTAATAGTTTCGTCATCTTTGACATAAGAAATTCGAACATTTCCGTGACGGTATATTTGTTTGTTCTGATTTAAATATTTGTGGAATTCTACTTCATCGAGTATTCCTTGTTCTTGTTCATAATCGTTATGACTGTTTGTGATAAAACGACCAAACCAACTAGTGAACTCTTTTTTATCTGCGCAAACTGTAAGAATCAACTCACGAAGTGATTCGATATGGTCTTTTTTAATTTCGCCAGGCGATTCTTGTAATTTTAATCCTGGATCAGCATAAAACTTATCTTCTTTCACATCGTTAAAATTAACAGTAAAAGCGCTCAACAACTCTTTTTGTGATGGCGCTCGAAAGCCGATAGAGTAGGTCAAGCAATCGTCCAGTGCTATCCCATGATGAGCCACGCCAGGTGGAAGGTAGAGCATATCACCGGGTTTTAAAACCCAGTCTTTCACTCCATCAAAATTATTCAGTATTTTCAAACTTAAGTCATCAGCGAATTCATCTTCTGTATAAGAATTTTCGTTAATATACCAATGACGATGTCCTTTCGCTTGTAATAAAAAAACATCATAATTATCAAAATGAGGACCAACACTACCATGCATGGGAGCATAGCTAACCATGACATCATCTATTCGCCAGTTAGGTATGAAATTAAATTCATCAAGAAGATAGCTGAGTTTGGGAATATGATGGTTGACTGCTTGTACTAATAAGGACCAATGAGATTTTGGTAAAGAAGTAAAATCATTTTCTTTAAACGGTCCATATTCTACCCGCCATGTATTATTTGATTCATCTCTTTTAATTAATCTGGAATCAATGCCCTCTTCACAAGCTAAACCTGCAAGTTCTTCTGGACTGATAGGACTCTTATAATTAGGAAATGCTTGCCTAACTAGATAAGGCTTCTTCTGCCAATATTGTCCTAGGAACTCAGGTTGAGTTAAATTGCCTAATATTTGCATGGAGTGATTATGTTTTTAATTTTGAAAAGGTAAAACATATACTGGAAAAACAATATTTATAATAATGAGATATTTAATCATAAGTAAAAGCAAACTAACAATAAACAATGAAATTTATGATGCAATATTTGGTGCTTTAAAGCATTTTCTTGAGACGATGGCTAAAGTGTGATTTAACACTCCACTACATTTGTAAATTAGAAAAATCGCATTTAAAAATTTGAACAACTACTCAAATTGCAGTGATTTACTTATACAAATAGATGTGCTGATTGTTTTTAGAAACAATTTGTCCAAATAATCAAGATAAAATGATTATTTGAATTTCCTTGATTTTTTTAGGTCAGGATTAACGCTATCTAATTCATCCTGAACTTGTTCGCGGCTACAGTGATAGATAATCTCTCGTCCTAATATACTTCCAACATAAGCTTGCTTGTTTTTAGTCGGGATAAGGAGACATTTCATGCTATGTATCCCTTCACCAATAACCACAGTAATTTCATTAGCTCGCTTATCAAACACGAGCACATTCATCGTTTGGCCACTTTCTGTGTTGAATACTGAAATCGTTTCATTCTGCATATACCACTAGTATATCGGCATATCGAACAAAATACGATTCTATAGCAGTTACTTTCTCGATAATTAAAAAAATACCGCAAATATATTATAAGACAAATCATACAAGGTGTTTAATAAAACAGTCAATACACTATGTATATGGTTATAAGATAATGCTTATCTTGGAATTATTTTATGTGAATTACTTTGCAACTAGAGACACAGAAAGAAGTATTTGACTCTAGTATTTTGATTAATTAGTATCTTCAAGATCATAACCTAGATTAGGCGCTAACCATCTTTGCATCTGATGTACTTCCATTTTTTTGCGTTTAGCATAGTCATGGACCTGATCTTTATTTATCTTTCCTAAACCAAAGTATCTCGAGCTAGGATGAGAAAAGTACCAGCCAGAAACTGAAGCTGTTGGATACATAGCGAATGATTCTGTTATCTCTATTCCAATTTTTTCTTTAACCTTTAGCAAATCCCACAACAATCTTTTTTCAGTATGATCCGGACAAGCAGGATAACCCGGGGCAGGGCGGATGCCTCGATAGGATTCGCTGATCAAGTCTTCATTGCTAAGCACTTCATCAGAAGCATAACTCCAAAATTCCTTCCTAATACGTTGATGCAAACGTTCTGCGAAGGCTTCAGCGAAACGATCGGCAAGAGCCTTTAACATGATGGCACTGTAGTCATCATGATCTTCTTCGAAAGCTTTGATTCTCTCTTCCATACCAAATCCACAAGAAACGGCGAACGCACCTAAGTAATCTTGAATTCCGACTTCCTTTGGAGCGATGAAATCTGCAAGTGCATAGTTGGGTTGACCAGGTGGTTTTTGTGTTTGTTGCCGCAAAGAATGGATAGTCGTTAATAGGTCTCCTCCGACATCATCAATATATACATCAATATCATCATGTCCTATTGAATTTGCTGGAAAAAGACCAAAAATTCCTTTTGCTGAAAACCATTTCTCATTGACGATCTTTTTAAGCATTTCTTTCGCATCATTAAATAACCGAGTTGCTTCTTCACCTACGACCTCATCACTTAATATTTTTGGATATTTTCCTGCTAATTCCCATGCAATAAAAAACGGCGTCCAATCGATACATTCGGCCAACTCATCTAATGAATAATCTTCAAAGACGGTAACCCCGAGTTCTTTGGGTTTGATTGGAATATGACTAGCCCAGTCGATAGACATACGATTTTTCCGAGCATCTTCAATACTTAACCACTTAATCTTCTGTTGTTTACCCGCATGACGTATACGAACAGTATCATATTCTGTACTAATCTTTTTAATGAAATCTGCTTTCATGTCGGCACTGATTAATTTGGTCGAAACTCCTACAGCACGCGATGCATCTTTCACATGTACCACAGGATGGTCGTACCCTAAATCAATTTTTACTGCAGTATGTGCGCGCGATGTAGTAGCTCCTCCTATCATTAATGGCAAGTTAAATTCTTGTCGTTGCATTTCTTTAGCAACGTGCACCATTTCATCTAGCGATGGTGTGATTAATCCACTCAACCCAATAATATCTGCATTATGTTTTTTTGCAGCATCTAATATCTTTTGTGCTGAGACCATGACACCAAGATCGAATACTTCAAAGTTGTTACATTGTAAGACAACACCAACGATATTTTTACCAATATCATGAACATCACCTTTAACAGTCGCCATAATAATCTTACCGTTACTTTGTACTTTACCATCGCCTTTTTCTGCTTCTATGTATGGTATCAAATAGGCAACTGCTTTTTTCATAACACGCGCGCTCTTGACTACTTGAGGCAAGAACATTTTTCCTGCACCAAATAAATCGCCAACAATATTCATACCATCCATCAATGGGCCTTCAATAACATGTATTGGTTTTTTTGCTTCTTGTCGTGCTTCTTCAGTATCTTCAACAACATAATCAGCAATACCTTTAACTAATGCGTGAGCGAGTCGCTCTCTGACAGTCTCCTTGCGCCATTCAAGATCAACTTTTTTTTCTTTTACAGCACCACCTTCAACTGTTTCAGAAAATTCAACTAACCGATCAGTCGCATCATTTTTTCGGTTTAATAAAACGTCTTCTACATATATCAATAAGTCTTCTGGGATTTCATTATAAATACCGAGTTGTCCGGCATTAACAATCGCCATATCCATGCCAGATTGAATGGCATGATAGAGGAAAGAAGCATGCATTGCCTCACGTACTGGGTTATTGCCTCTGAATGAAAATGAAACATTACTTAGTCCGCCACTTACTAGAGCATGCGGTAAGTGTTTTTTAATTAGTCGTGTTGCTTCAAAGAAAGATACAGCATAATTATTATGTTCTTCCATGCCTGTCGCGACAGTTAAAATATTTGGATCAAAAATAATGTCTTCTGGAGAAAAGCCAACTTTGTCGACCAATATGTCATATGAACGTTTGCAAAGCTCAAAACGTCTTTCTGTTGTGTCAGCCTGACCTGTTTCATCAAATGCCATGACAACGACAGCGGCACCGTAACGTCTAATAAGTCTCGCGTGTTGAATGAATTTTTCTTCGCCTTCTTTTAAACTAATTGAATTAACAACACATTTACCCTGAACACAACGTAGCCCCGATTCTATAACAGACCACTTAGAGGAATCGATCATAATAGGAACCCGACAGATATCTGGTTCAGACGCGATTAATTTAAGAAATTCAGCCATTAATAGCTCAGAATCGAGCATGCCTTCATCCATACAGATATCAATAATCTGCGCCCCGTTTTCGACTTGCTGGCGTGCTACTTCGAGCGCTGTATCAAGATCCTCGTCTTCCTTAATCAATTTAAGAAACCTAGGTGAGCCAGCAACATTGGTACGTTCACCGACATTTACAAAATTCACATCTGGAGAGATATTGAAAGGCTCCAAACCACTCAGTCTCTGATATATAGGTAATGTAGGTAAGTGTCTTGGATTAACATCACCTATCGCATTAGCCATTGCCTTAATGTGGTCAGGAGACGTGCCGCAGCAACCACCAACTATATTTAATAATCCTGACTTAGCCCATTCCTTAATATGATCTGCCATGGGCTCGGCATCTAGATCATATTCACCGAATTCATTGGGTAAACCTGCATTAGGATGAGCGCTTATGTAGCACTGAGAAAAACTAGAAAGTTCTTCAATATATTGACGTAAGTCACTGGGACCTAATGCACAATTTAAACCTACAGTCAGTGGATTAGAATGCCTTACTGAGTTCCAAAAGGCCTCAGTCGTTTGACCTGTTAAAGTACGTCCTGAGGCATCTGTGATAGTCCCAGAGATCATAACTGGTCGATTAATATTTTGTTCCTCGTAAAATTGGTCGATTGCAAATAATGCTGCTTTGGCATTTAGAGTATCAAAGACAGTTTCAACTAAAATCAGATCCGAACCACCATCAATCAGTCCACGTAATGCCTCGGTATAAGATTCGACCAGCTCTTCATAAGTGATGTTTCTATAACCAGGATTGTTTACATCGGGTGAAATTGAAGCAGTGCGATTTGTTGGT
>Ga0115554_1003199_pt1 | contig 11086 bp, 7 predicted proteins | sample COGITO_mtgs_1104_3_FD_87283 | JGI IMG/M metagenome (GOLD analysis project Ga0115554, IMG submission 87283) | Pelagic marine microbial communities from North Sea - COGITO_mtgs_110404 | ecosystem: Environmental > Aquatic > Marine > Epipelagic | place: Germany:Helgoland, sampling site Kabeltonne... | reverse complement strand
GTTTGTAAACGGGGTTCGGGAGGGCGTGGGTGGATCGCTGGTGGAGGTGGACTTTGAAGTGGACTTTGAAGGCGACTTTGTAGGCGACGTGAGTGCGAGTGCGAGTGCGAGCGACGTGTTCGATTCCTTCGACCTCGTGTCCGGCGATGTCGTCGCGAAGGCGCGAGGACTTGAAGGAGGAAAGGTCCTGAAGATTCGGACTTATTCCGGGGACTTTTGGAGAGGGATGGAGAGCGGCCCCAACGGCATAAACTACACGTGGACGCCGAGCATGTCCGAGACCTACGAGGGGAACTTCGTGTGCGGTCTCAGGTCAGGGCACGGTTCTCTTCGTTGCAACCTTCATTGCAACATGGCCTCGAGCTCGGTGCTTTCTCGCGAGGGGCTTTCGAGCTCTGTGCTTTCTCGCGAGGGGACCTTCCGCGCGGGCGTTTCGGTGGCCGGTAACTGGGTGATTCGTTTCGCGACCGGGGACGTTTACTCCGGTCATTCCTTGGACGGCTTCTCCCCCCACGGACACGGCACGATGAAGAGCGCGACCGGGGACGTGTACACCGGCACGTGGAGCGGGGGGCTGAGGCACGGGAAGGGGATCGCCGTGTTTGGGGAGGGGGAGGAGTGGGAGGGGGAGTTCTTCAACGGGGAGCCGGTTGGGCTTTGCGATTGGACGAGCGCCGGGGATTCCATGCAAGGGGATTCCATGCTTGCGGAGGTCAGTTTGGAGACGACAGACCCAAAGATGATGCAGTCAAATTCGTCGAGTTCGTCGTCAAATTCGTCGAGGTCAAATTCAACGAAAAATTTACATAAACGCTCCTTTTCTTTCACCGGAAATCTCGACGACAATCACCGCCCACACGGAGAAGGAGAGTACGAGTCGGTAGTTTATTCAATTAAGAAGGTGGGGACATTCTGCCATGGCATCCAGCAGGAAGGTTTCATCAGCATTGGCAACGCCCTGACTTATTCGGGCTCATTTCACCCCGTCACTGGCAATTTTCACGGACAGGGGGTGCTTGTCGACGCCGCCGGCACCACGTACAGGGGGGAATTTGTCGACGGCCTCAAGTCCGGGGCTGGACTTTTGGAGGACTTGACTTCTGGAACAAGATATATTGGGAGTTTCTGTAATGGGGTGAAGAGTGGCATAGGTACCATTACTAGAATTGATGATGCTGATAGTCAAGTAGAAAATTTTGTATACAGTGGGGAGTTCGCAGACGATGTGTATCACGGAGAAGGAATCCACCAACTGGAAGGCTATCGATATAAAGGAAATTTCCGAAATGGACTCAAGCACGGTCTATTCTCCGTGGAGTCGCTGACGGGGAAGAAGACAAGTTTTTTCGAGTGTGAAATGGTAGAGAATCAGCGCGTGGCAGGGGACGGGAGGATAGTCTACGAGGAACAGGGCGAATATTGTGGATGGGTCAACATCCGAGGTGGTAGGGAGGGACAGGGAATAATGAAGTACTCAAATGGGGATGTTTACAGTGGGGAGTGGGTGAATGATGAAAGGTCGGGGAAGGGCACGATGATTTATCAGGGAGGCGAGCAGTTCTCGGGCGAGTGGAAAGACGATAAGATAGACGAAAGGGGGAGCGGAAAGCTCACGCTTGCTGACGGACGAGTGCACGAGTACACAAAGGAAAATGACACAAAGATTGAGAATGAATCGAAGATGAAATGAAGAGGAGTAAGTGAACCCAACAAAGAACAAAAAAATAAAGATGGTTTTTTTATGCCGGCAAAATCCTAATCCCCACTTTATCTAAACATTAAACACTCGTCGTTGTGGCCTTCGCTGCCCCCTCTCCCGCTATCTTATCGACGGGAATGATTTCATACCTATACTTGGTGACAACAAGGGCAAAGAAGCCAATTGCAGCTGTATTGACAAAAGAAAAGAAGGCAAACCACCCATCACTACTGACCGCCGACATTGCCTTATCCTTTGCACGCTCGTCCGTAATCAGGTCTGCTACATCCCTGGCCGTACTGGCGAATCCGGCATACACAACAAAGAGCACAAAGAACATCTGGCTGATCATGAGACCGCTCCCGACTAGAAACCCGATATAAGTTGGAGTCCTTCTACACCGCAACACCCATGTCCCCCCAACTGCGTAACTCATCAACACAAACATGCTCCAGATCGCCGCGAACGCACCGCTCCTGTTGGTCGCACGCCCGGCACTATCATTGCTTGCCGCATTGCTTATGGAAACTATTATGTTAACAAAGGCAAGGAAGAGAGTGAAATACCACGAATGGGCAACCAGGAGAGTTGGTTTCTCCTTATATTCAGCTATCATCGACATCTTTCCGCCTTTCTATTCTTTCTGTTCTGTCCGTTATGTCCGTATCTTTGTTCTTTATCTTTCTGTCCCGTAATGAATAGTCTTAGCTGAAAGGACTTCGAAGTCCCATCTTTTGCACTTCTAAAAGCACTTTATCAGGACAAAATTTCATTTCCCAAATAACTTATCTGCTCAGTGTACCAGCCCTTGGAAACCTTTCCACGAACGAGCATTCTTCCATGATGGGAACTACATCACGCTTCTTAAGGAACTCATAACAACAAACCACAACGACAACATAGAAGAAAGCAACAACCCACATCTTCCCCGGCTTCATGATTAATACATTGAAAGCCAAGGCCAAGGAGGCCTCTACAGAGGCTGCGGCAGTCGCGAAGGAGCAGGGGGGACGCCATGGCGCTTCTTTCCTTGCTCACCTAAAAAGAGAAGCACAATACAGAGGAAAGCAAGTAAAATACACAATTTTTAAGCGTCCCGAAGCGCTTCCTCCGCCACCAGTGAATCTCAGAGTGGAGAAGAAGGAGAAGAAGGAAGAGAAAAAGATTACACAGGATGATCTGGTCCAGCCCTTGGAAGCAAAGGCACCGCTGAAGATTACAATTGTCAGCGCCAGTGGGTTGGCGAAAGCAGATACTTTTGGCAAGTCAGACCCGGTTGTCACTGTCAAATTCATGGATGATGGGGAAATTCTTACCACGCATGTGTGCGACAACACAATGGATCCCGTCTGGTTTCCCGATGAGCGGGCTGTATTCACAGTCAACTTACCCCAAAGGTTAAAGCTGCCCAAACTACAGATTAAGGTGTTCGATAGTGACGCACCAGCTGTAATGGGTGCTCTCAGTAAAAGTAATGTTTTGGGAGATTTTCTTGGAATGGTGGAACTGCAGGGCGAAGACGTGTTGAGGCAGAAGAAGGAGGACATCACACCGCCGGGATGTGTGACGCAGGTGTTTGGCCAGACGTACAAGCTCCAGAGGGACGAGACTGTTATAAAAAAGGCTGATAAATATAACAAGTTGGTCCAGGGAAGCATAAGTCTGGAAATCGACAGGAAAGCGGTGGATGAGCAAATTGCAAGGAAAGAAAAGGAAAAACTCTTAAAAGCTCAGGCCAGGCAGGCTCAGAATGAAGCATATCTAAGGATGAATCCTCCATCGGCGATGGTCATGAATGAGCGAGCTGTTATGGAAGGGGGGCTCTGGGTGCCGAAGAGGTACGCAGATATAAAAAAGGGAGACGATAGACACAAGAGTAATTATGTTGAGGGAGGCATCGAGCTTAGGAGTCTTCGACACCTGTATAAATTGAGCTTCACGGACTGCCGAATTATCGCTCGAGTGGCCGAGCCTGACCCACCCAGCGATGAAGATAGCGACGACGAGATGGTTATCCAGCGTCGAGAAAAGCAGCGCATCAAGCTCCGCCTTTATATGACACAGAAAAAACCGAAAAAGCGAATGGCGGACATTGAAGAGACTGGCCACATGGTTGTCTGTGACTCTCCTGACGGCTATATTGACACACTGCTTGGAAAACACGCCAACGCGACGAACTTCGATGTAAGCTTGAAGGATGTGCCTGACGTTAGCCAGTACGCTGGAATGGTGATTGTCAAGCCAAAGATGGAGAGTCCCATCACAGACGAGCCGATTGTCTTCGGCTATGCTCGCTTTTCTGGGGGCGCCAAGGAGCTACCTGGTACTGACTTTGCTCTAAATATTGGCGACGAGAAAGATCGGGTAGCGAAAATGGCAGCGCAAAAGGGTAGTAGCGCCATGGACGGCTTGCAATCTATTAGCTACTATGCGAGGGTGGCAAAAAACGCCTGGCAGCTCTTAATGTTGACTGAGGAGGACGAGATCACCTACCTGAAGTTCAAGAAGGCTCTCGACTTGTTGAATATTATTATTTTAGAGGGGAGGGCAATGCGAATCTTCAGGAACTGTGATCTAGATGGCTCTGGAGGGATAGGGATGAGCGAATTCGAGGTGGCACTCATGATGAATGATGCAATCCCCAAGAGCGGACCGGACCTCACTCCGCTGGATGCATTCTATATTTTTGATTTGGACCAAAGTGGGGAGATCAATCAGAGGGAGTTCACCGAGGTGGTAAGAGCTCTAGGACAGGACAGATCTGACGACGAACTATTGGATTTGTTCGTCAAGGCCGACAAAGACAAGAGCGGAGTTATTGACTACAAGGAGTTCAAACAAATATGGTGTCACAGACTGTGCACTGACCCAGCAGCGGAACTGGAGAAGAGGAACATACAAGCGCACACGATCAAGGAGAACAGCAAGTTGAATGTCATTGGGCCGTTGGCGAAGAAGCGAAGGCAATTTATCCACTTCCTGAACGCCAATTTGCTGCTCAAGGACATCGAAGTCGAAGACGCCAAAATGCTCGAGGCGTTTGCAACGGTTAGGGAAAAGGTGGAGCAGATTAGGATCGACGCACGAGAGCGACGAGACGAAAGGAAAAGGGCCAAGAAGGCCGAGCAAAGCATTCATTCCAGGGAAGCTGCGAGGGAGGCGGCCTTTAGAAATAAGGAGCAGAGATCGATGCAGCAGCGCGAACAGAGGGAAAGGGCCAAGAAGAGGATTGAGGAAAAGCAGATGCAAGCGAGGTTGAAAGCGGAGCAAGAGCAGGCGAAATTGAGAGAACAAATGTTGATCAGCATGACGAGGAAGGAAAAGGAGGAGTTCAGGTTGAAGGAAATTCGACGGAAAGGGGAAGACAAGTTGATCATGAAAGACAGTAACCTGCGCATAATCCCTCCAGCGTTGTATACCGGGGCCGATGCTGCGGCCAAGTTGGCAAACTTGGTATTTTTGGACATGAGCGGTAATAAATTGGTGGAATTGCCGGAAAGCAATTTTCTCTTCAATTTGAACACGCTAAGAAGCTTCAACTTGAGCCACAACAGGATAATGTACATCCCTGCAGAGGTGGCAAACTGCGGGAACCTGGAGGTGCTTTTGATTGACAACAATGATCTGAGGGAGTTCCCGGAGCAAATGGAATTTCTGATTAATCTCGTTCACGTCGATGCCAGCCGCAACAAGCTTGAGTACATTCCTCAGCAGATCGAAAATTGCTACCCGATGAAATATTTGATCTTACACAGCAATCGTATTAAGGAATTAAGTCCCAGTATAGGGGAATTGGCCCAACTGGAACTGTGCAACTTGTCCAGCAATCAATTGCGTGAGATCCCCGAGGAGTTCAGTAACTTAACGTCGCTGACGAAACTGGACATCAGCAATAACGCGATTACCCACTTGCCCGACGATATCGGTAGCCTTTTCAAGTGCGAGGTTTTCGACATGTGCGTGAACCAGGTTCAGGTCTTACCGCACAGCTTCCGCCACATGGCGAACCTGAGCATCATGCGCGCCAACGACAACTCGCTACAGGAGATTCCAGACTGCGTTGGGGGATGGGTGAGCCTGATGGATTTGCAAATGCGCAACAATAAGATCAGGAGAATCAGCCCCGAGATCGGTCAGATGCTGAGCCTGCAATCTCTGGATCTGACAATCAATGCGATTGAGGCGTTGCCAGCTGAGTTCGGGATGCTCACGTGTCTACAGGACCTTAACCTCAGAACAAACAAGCTTCAGGAGCTACCCCCAGAAATTGGGGCGCTGGTGTCGTTGCAGATGATTGACTTGAGCTACAATAATTTGAACACTGAGCTACCGGCCGAATTTGGGCTGTTGAGAGCGCTTCGTAGTGTAGATCTGAGTCACAATAGTATAATCGGCCTACCGATGAGCTTTGGGGCCCTTATAAATTTGGAGGAGCTGAATTTGAGTCACAATAAACTGCCAGCGGTACCCAGGAGCATGACTCACCTGAAGCAATTGCTGAGGCTCAATGTGGCCGGAAATCAGATCAGTAATTTCCCGATGCACATCTGCGACTTGGGGTATTTGAAAGAGCTGGATCTTGCCAGTAATACGCTGCAGTATTTGCCGAGGGAGATCAACAAGTTCACCAGCTTGGATAAACTAGATCTTCACCACAATTTGCTCAAGGCACTGCCGCTGGAATTCAGCGAGTTAATCGAGACAGTCCCAGAGATGGACGTGAGACAGAATCCATTTCCCTTGCTGCCGAACAAGTGGAACTACAGGTGGACTGAGAAGGAACAATACGAGAACCCCGTCGGATATAGCAACGCCGAAGTCTTCGAGTTCGTCAAGGACGAGGCTATCTTCTTCGACCACGCGGACGCCGAGTGGGAGGCGACCGGGGCCCTGCACTTTGAGAACAGGCTATCTTTCGAGGAGTTCGTATGGGGCTTCGAGGAGTGCGGGGCAGTCGGGGTGGCAAAGAGGATGGGAAAGGTACCCGTTTATGACGAGGATGGGCAGTATATTCTAAGATACGAGGAGAGGTGGCACGAGCGTTTCATCGAGCATTTGAAGAGGTTTTACTTCGACAGCAAGCTTCACGGTGTGGCGCCGAGGTATTACGAGCTGGATTCCACTGAGATTGCCGAGAGAGAGAGAATTGTAGCTGCCGGGAAGTCGAAGAGGAAGCAGGCCGCGGACAAGGTCCGGCAGGAGGCAAAAGAAAAGGAGAGGAGAATGGAGGAGGCCTACGGCGGAGATCTCAAGCTGAAAATCAGGAGGGCTGAGGGCCACGCGATCGAACGGGAGAAGAGGAAGGGACACGTCTCCGGCTGCAGCGTCGGTACCTTGATACAGGAGGTGGACAGGAGAGTACAATTGCAGGAGCAGACGGCCAGGAACATCCAGAAAAAGAGGGACTTGGACGCCAGAGCGGAAATGAAGCGCCTCCAGGAATACGTGCGGGAATCTCAGAGGGGAGATAAAGAGGGTGGAAGAGGCGGGGGAGCGGGCGGTGGTGGCAGTACTGCTATCGCCGCCGCCGCCGTTGCCACCAATGAGAAGAAGAGGACTATGCCTGTTGAGATTGTGCCCTGCTGGAAAAGCAAGCCCCTCAACAATGAGAGCTTGCCAGATAGGAGGAAGGGAGCTCTGCCCTTCAAAGCCAAGTTCAGTCAGACCGAGAGGAACTACGACCCGACAACTGAAAAGGTGGGTAAAAGCCATCAGGACATGTTGGCCTTGGCTAAACTGGTATGATGATGATGACGATGTTGACGATATGGCGATGATTGTGAAAAAATAAGTTGTTAAATTAAGTGACTTGAATTTGCGCGAAAAACAATGCATACAATGTTAGGTACGTCCAACAAAATCCCTCGTGTGTTTATATCATTATCGTTTTCAGTGTGTTATTTTTTTTGTTCTTCAATTTTGTGTTGGTTCCAGTTCAATGTGAGCCTTTTTCTCCGCCCATCTTGACTTGACATGTGACATCCAGATATTTCCTTCCCTTCCTCTTGTTTATCCGATCTGGCATCCAATACCCCACTTCATACTACTGAGGTTGCTGGCGGCGAGCTGAACACTGGGAGTGGCGGTGACCTTCTTGGATAATTCTCTGACAAGGCAAGCGTGGACGAGTCCATCAGAGGAGAACTTTCCCTTGGCGGTTCCGAATCCGGAGGCCATGGAGGCCCCAAGCCAGAAGGATCCCAGGGGGGCGGACGCGGAGTGGGAGCTGCTCGTGGCGATCTTCAGGTCGCTGTTCACGGCGTAGTGAAGGCTGAGGTTGGCGGTGCTCAACTTGTCGGAGGTCTGGAGGGCGGCGAAGACGGGGCCCTGGCTGTAGGAGGCCCCCACATCGTAGCCGGTCAAGGCGTTGGTCTTAAAGGAGTATCCGGCCTTGCCGCCGACGCAGATGCCGCCGCCGACCTTGGCACAGCCGCTGGCGTTCATCTTGGTGAGCTTGATGACGTCCATCTCTCCTGTGAGGTGGAGGCCGCCCTTGGTGTATTCCACACCAAGGTCTCCAGCATCCTTATCAAGGTTTCCCTTGAAGGTGAATTTCAGGCCATTGGCCACGCCAGTGAGGGAGGTCTCGACCTTGTGGCCACCGGCCTCGAGGAGCTGTTTTGGGTTGGGTTAGTTGGTTGTAGGGTTGGTTGAGTGAGGGTTGGTTGAGTGAGGGTTGGTTGAGTGAAGAGAGGGAAGCGATTGACGATTAAGGGTTGCGATCAAGATTTATGCAAGGCAAGGCAAGTACCATGTGCCATGTGATGCATTGCGTTGTGGTTGTGTTTCATTTTCATTGCGTTGTGGAGTGTGTTAGAGTTGTAACAGTGACACATCAGGCCCATCCGTCTACATCTACCAGCATTAATTCCGTCTCCCCTCTCGCCCACTCCCACTCCCCTTCACCCTCACCTGGAACTTGTCAACGGCGAACCCGCTGGGCCCGGCGAACTTGGCGGAGAGCTTGCTGGTAAGAGCCCCCCCCTCAGCGCGGGTGGTCTCAGATGTAACACCGACGGACCCAGCCTTCGTCTTGATCTTGCACGACACCTTGGAGGTATAGTCCTCGTTCAAAAGGTCTGCGAAAATGAGGGCGTGGGGGAAGATTCAGGGTTAGAAAGGGCAAACACGGGGAAGGTTAGGGAGATGGTGAGATTTGACCAGCTGACCGCGTGCGCAATTGTGGACGGGTCAGACACCCTCATCATAGTCTCACGGGCGGGTATCGGAGAAACGATGGACGAATGGGGAGGGTTTTACGAAATGGACCCTCCCAGAGCACACAAGGCCCCCGCGAAACCATGGGACACAAAAAGGAACGACTAGCTCCGATCTGGTCGTGTGAGGGACAAGGGAATATATTACACGCCGGAGAGGGGACTCACCCTTGGCAACCTTGTCGAGATCGGCAAATGCAGGCATATTTAGTTAATTTGAGTGTTTTGATTGGAGAGTTCTGCCTCTCGTAAAAGCAATTCAATTCAGAGATTTGATATAGACACTTACCGACGATATTCAATATAAACCACACCCAGACACACCCCTATATTCACAGAAGGAGAAAAAATATAACATGAGTTTCAGAAGCGAGCACCCACTCGTAAGTAGGGAGAATTCTCGCGGGGGGGTCGGGGTTGATTTGAAAATTGTTCCGGGGTGCAGGAGGGGGTGCAGTGAAGTGTTTGGGGGGCGGGGGGCGGGACTTGGGACTCAAGAAGTGCCGAAATCCCGCCTGATGGGCAGGAGGGTGGTGTCACCCTGAAGTGGTCCTCGGTTTGCCCACCCTTGTTCAAGACACAAAAAGCTCCAAGAACAAGACTATCTTTCTTTCATTCCTCCAACTAACTCTTTCACGCTCTCTCTCTTTCACGCTCTCTCTCTTTCCGTCCGACATCCTCTGTCTTTCCCCTATTGCTTGGCTTTTCCTTGTCTCACTTTCTTCAACCTCACACCTGGAATGGAATGTTTTACCTCAAAACAAAACAACCTCTTTCAAACCTCTTTCACAAACCTCTTTCACAAACCTCTTTCAAACCTCTTTCAAACCTCTTTCTTTTCCTTTCTTTTCTTCCCCCCCTCCCCACTCACAAAAACCCAAAACCCCAGGAAAAACGGCAATCCGAATCCCAAAGAATCCGCGCAAAGTACCCCGACCGCGTCCCCGTAATCTGCGAGAAGGCGGACCGCTCCGACATCCCCGACATCGACAAGAAAAAGTACCTCGTGCCCTCGGACCTCACCGTCGGGCAGTTCCAGTACGTCATCCGGAAGAGGATCAAGCTCGCGCCGGAGAAGGCGCTGTTCATCTTTGTGGCCAATTCCATCCCCCCGACGGCCAGTCTGATGAGCACGGTTTATGATGAGCAGAAGGACGATGATGGGTTTCTTTATGTTCAGTATTCAGGGGAGTCAACGTTTGGGTAGATTCTAGAGTTTGGTTCCGGGACTGAATAATATTTCTCCAAGGACTGTGTTGGGACTGTGTTGAAATTGTGTTGTTGGACACGCACAACTATCACAAAACAAAGTGGAAGTGGTGAAAGAGGCTGCTAGTGCACTAACCGAAAAAGAAAAAGGAGGGAAAAAGCAAAAATTGACTGAATAATATAATAAGCCTTGGACCCTTGAAATTTGCTAAAAAAAATTGTTTATCCCCCAGCAAGGCTTACAGATAAGTAAGTAAGTGCCTTTGACTACGTGCCCTCCCTGCCATACTCCGGCAGTATTTTCGTGTCGAACGCCTTCCGCATGTCCTCCCCCGTCCACCCGTCCCCCATATCTTCCGTAAAGTCCCCCGGCACCTCGCAGCTCACCACATCACCGGGCTGCATGTGCTTCGCGGCGAACAGCTCGTCCGCGATCCACCAGTCCCCCGACGCGGATACGTGCACGTACCGGGGCGGTGGGAGGGGTGGTGGTGGTGTGGGCGGGGAACTACGAGTCGACGAGGACAGGAGGCGGATGATTCCTGAGAGAACAGGGCGAGGTTGTCCAATCGAACAACGGATAACCTTTGTATATGCGCCATGAAAGGGCTCGAAGCTCTTTGATGAGGAGGACGGGAGACGACCGCGGACAAAAAGGGGTCCGATCGAACGGATTACCTTTGATGATGAAGCGCATAGCATCGTTACCTCGCCATGAAACTGCTCGAAGAAAGTAAATGAGGAATAAATAAATGGGAACAAAAAAAATGAAAAAAAGAGAGTCTCTTCTCTTCAGAAAGAACCAACACCCCGGGGGTAAATAATAATTCGAACCACGTTACGGATACATAATCTATCTTGTCTTGTTCGCCTGGGTTGAAATGAAATAAACCCGCCTCTCCTCCCCTCCTCCCTCTCCTAAACAAAAAGCGGCCGTGGAGCCCCCCCCCCCCCCCCCCCC
>Ga0115554_1003198_pt1 | contig 11086 bp, 9 predicted proteins | sample COGITO_mtgs_1104_3_FD_87283 | JGI IMG/M metagenome (GOLD analysis project Ga0115554, IMG submission 87283) | Pelagic marine microbial communities from North Sea - COGITO_mtgs_110404 | ecosystem: Environmental > Aquatic > Marine > Epipelagic | place: Germany:Helgoland, sampling site Kabeltonne... | reverse complement strand
TTGGGTCAATCCTTTTTGCAGCAGGCGCAGTTTTGCCCACGCTCTCAGGCATTCCCAGTCAGGCGATTCTTTCCGTCTATTTGACCGGATCAACGCTTTACCTGACTGGAGCGACCGTGCAATTGGTTCGCGGTCGACACATGGCTATCCACAGTGCCAGCGGACCGCAGGCGGCTCGACGCTTAGCAAACAGGAATTCTTTGGGAGCAATTATTCAGGTCACCGGGGCAATTTTTTTTCAAGTATCGGCCACCGGAGATCTACTCCGATCCTTATCTGCCACACCTCAAGAACAGATTCTATGGGTGCCTGACCTTACGGGCTCAATCTGTTTTGTTGTGGCAAGCGCAATCTTCTTTTCGCTGCAATATCCCATTCAACACCGCAAAGGAAACCCCATAAGTGACCGCACGCTCGCAATGTTGAATATCTGGGGTTCACTGTTCTTCGTTGCCTCGGCGATAGGCGTCTACGCTCCAGCGTTAACCGGGGAGTCCCTCTACCCCAAGTTAGCGAACGCCGGAACGTTCATCGGCGCAATCTTCTTCCTCGTATCTTCCATCCCTGGACTACCTCTACGAAAATCAAACATTGAAAACAATGAAACCACTGGTCCAGACACTCATTAAGGTCACCAGTGACAGCAGAATCCACAGAACTACCGGACTGGTGACCATTACGAGGGTGATGAGAAGGCCCCCAATCACGCTAATGAAAGTGGCGGATCATGAGTCTGCATCCACACAGGCTAGAGGCTGCCACGATGGCAATATCTGCCTTTGCCGAGAAGGTGCTTTGACCGGGCAACCCGGGATTGTGAAATGTGAAAGAGACATAGAAGGCGTTCGAGGGAAAAGAAATGCGACCGATTAAAAACATACTGGACTTATGCTCAACCCGACTATCGGTGTAGATAGAAGTACCTCAAATAGAGCCATCAAATAGAGCCAGAGGGGGTCGCACTTACTGGCTTCCCGCGTCAGGCGGGTACCAGCATTGCAACTACGCCTCACTAGGTCACGTTGAGAACGCCGCAACGTAAGCCGCTCGGTATACGTCTGGTCAGATGATCAATTGTGGGTTAGCAGGTAGCGGGGCTACCGGCAGCAGGTTGACCATTCGGACACGTGGCGCCAGTCCAGTTGATCCCAGCCCCCGATGCGCCTTTCAAATTCGCGCCAGTCAAATCTGCACCACTGAAATTGACATTGTTCAACCCCGCATCCTTGAGATTGGCACCGACCAAGTTCCCGCCCGACAAGTCCGCACCGTTGTTTTTGTTGCGATCCAAGTCTGCATTAGGTCCGATGAGGTAGCCATTCACCAATCTCCAGTTTTTAGGGAGTGACGGACTTCCCTTGATCCCGCCATCAGCGTAAATGTCGTAAAAGCGCTTCACCCCTACTAAACTCGCGCCAGTTAGGTTCGCGCCAGTGAGAACTGCGTTGCTCAAACTAGAATCGGTCAGGTTCGCACCTTTCAGGTTCGCACCCTTCAGGTTCGCGCCGTACAGGTTTGCACCCTTCAGGTTCGCACCTTTCAAGTTCGCACCCTTCAGATTGGCTTCAAGCAGGTTTGCACCCTTCAGGTTCGCACCCTTCAGACTAGCCTTTTTCAAGTTGGCTTTAACACATGTTGTCTTCGCCTGGCCGTGCAGGTGCGCGACGAGGATCGGGACGGCTCGGCTCATCGGCCGAGGCACCCCAAACAGACCAACTGCAACGATTTCCCGCAACGCGCTTGCAGGGGGGCGTGGATCCATCTAGCATGTTTTCTATGACAAATGTAGAAGTAAAGAGTTTCGACAGTGCTGGCATAAAGAACGTTCTCCCGGATGATCTCGGCGAGGCCGCCATCGTGGAGTTCGGCGACGTGAAAGTGACGCGCATGCGTATCAAGCCTGGTTGGCGCTGGTCGCACCACATCAAGCCGATGGTGGGAACTGACTCATGTCAGGTCCGTCATCTCGGTGTAGTTACCCAGGGCCGCGTTCGCGTGGTCCACGATGACGGAACGGAAACGACGTACGGAGCCGGAGACGCCTACTCGGTCATGCCTGGACACGACGCGTGGGTTGAGGGAGACGAGACCGTGGAAGGTTTCGAGTTCGGGGGAAGTTGGGCGGACCAGCTCTGACCCGCAGGTGGTCCGCGTCGGGGACTCGTCCGACCCCGGACAGGCGGACGAATCCTTGGGTCGTGGCTAGGCTACTGCGGTGGAGAAGGAGAGCGAATACGACGAGAAGCACGCCCAGTTGTACGTAGGGAGAATCGATTTTGATCCGCACCGGTTGATCTACGCGACCATCATCTTGATGGTCGCACTGGCCGTCTATAGCGAGGAAGCCGAGCCGTGGTCCGGTGCGCCGTTCATGGACCTCATGGTTGTCGTATTCGCGCCGTTGACGGCGCTGTCCCTCGCGCACGCGTTCTCCGATGCGCTCGACGTGCAGATTCGCACAGGTAAGCGCTTATCGGCCAAAGAGCGCCGACACCTACTCGGCATCGCCGTGCAGTACGTCGCGGTAGGGATACCCGTGGTCGTCCTCGGGCTGGTGTTGTTGATCGTGGAGCAAGATCCCCGCGCCGTGGTCCTCATAGCCGAAGTCCTCGGTGTGGCCAGTTTGTTCTTCTGGGGGGCTTTCGCCGCCCGCCGCTCCGGGCTTGCGCGCCGGAGGCAGTGGCAGTGGGGGACGATCTACGGACTCCTCGGCGGCGGCATCATCCTCATCGAACTCGCCTTCACCCACTGACCCTGTGCCGTTCATCGCGCACTGTCGGTGAGCCGTGAAAGCATCGGCCCATGGATCCCGCCGCTCCCGGTGAGACAGATTCGCCCGATTTGCTCTTACGCAGCAGAGGCCGAGAGGACATCCGTGAAGGTCAGGTCCTTACTCGGCATCAGAGATGGGACGTCGAGAACGTCTCCTTCGAACCAGTCCTCATCCGAGGCGACGGTAGGGTACTGATCCAACGTTGCGTAGAACTCCTCCGGACTCACGGAGAAGGTCGCAGCGAACGCAATCTTCCAGTCCGGCTCGGTCAACTTCGCTGCCTGGAAATCCTTCAAGATCATTTCAAAGGCTCGGGCCTCGCTTAGTCCCTGCGCCTCCTGCAACTCTTTCGCGAGCGCTAGGACCATAAAGGTGGAGGTGTTGTAATTGATGTCCAGGTCACCGTCGACGTACTCTTCGAAAGCCGCCGGTTGACTCAATCCAGACGCCATGATCGGAAAGAGACCGTTATCGAATTCGCTTTGTCCGTATTCCTGCTGTGAGTAGAACTCCTCGGCGACTTTTGCGCCGCCCTCCCACAACCAGGTGGGCGCGTCATTGTCTCGCGTGAGGCCCAGCTGATAGACGTGCCAGTACTCGTGCACGATGACGGAGTACCTATGCAAGCTGTCGTAGGTCAAGTCATACTCGGGGATCTCCAGAACCATCCAGGTTTCCGATCCGTCGCCGGAGATACTCGCGCCCTGCATGTCGGGTTTCTCAGGGAACGGATTCTCAACGGCGCCATTCCACGCGTAGATGTTCATCGGTGACGACATCTCCGGCACATCATGCACGCACGCTGGAACCGGGGCCCATTCATTCAGGTTCCCCATGATGGTGGTGAATTCTTCTACCCACTCGCCGGGCAGGCTGCTATCGAGGTTGTATGTAAAGGAGAAGTCGCCTTCGGCGTACGGAGTGGACGTATCGCACTGCTCGTCCGAGCCGCTGTAAGACCCGGTACCGCAGCCGCTCACCATGACCATGAGCACACCCCCGACAAGGCCGCCTGCGCGTCTCATTGCCGGTCGAGTCTTTTTCACGAGAGAACTCTATCTAAGGTTGCGGAGGTCGCTCGCTGAATCTTCCCGTGGCTCACTGTGGTCGTGTCGACCATCAATCGCGTCCTCTTGCACTCGCCAAATGACCGAGTCGAGACGAGTGTTGGCCAAGAAATACATGAGATCGGAAATTCCATTGCGCAACTGTTCTGGTGTGTAGTGACCGAGAGTGTTCACGCAGCAAGGATACGCGGCCGAATCGGGCACAAGTGGCGCACAATCGACCTCGAGCGATGACAAGAGTAGGAGTGTGATATTCGAAACCCGTTGGGCTGCATCACTTATCGGTAGTGGGCGATACAGGAATCGAACCTGTGACCTCTTCCATGTCAAGACTCGGTGAAACTATTAGGAGGGCTTGTCGTGGGCAATGACTCATTAGGCAAAATTCCGTACAAGCGCCGGCCACGGAAGAGCCCGGCCGACAAGCGTGCAATGGCGAAAGCGAAGCCGCAGCTCATCGACACCATGGCGATGATGTCCGAGTCGGGGGTGAGCAATGTTGCAAATGCAACAGTTGCCGAGCCAAAGCGCACACCAGCAAAGCCGAAGCCAGCCGCAAAGCGCACACCAGCAAAGCCGAAGCCGACCGTGAGTTCGGTAGCAGACTCGGCAAAGGATCTCGATCCATCTCGCCGGACAACTACCGATGAGCGGAGAGCGGTACTCTTGGCCGCTCTCCGTCTCGCAAGCTCTCTCGCCGATGATCCATCAATGCCGCCATCGGCTCGGACAGGAGCGCTCACTAACGCTCGCCAGCTTCTTGCGCAGCTGCAGGCCGAGGACGCGCTCGATCCCCGGAAGCCGCTCTCGTGGGGCTCGGTTCCGGTGGTGGCGAAGTAAGCAAAACTCCTCGGCCGTGGGATCTCCTCGGCTCGGTCGAGGCAACCGGGAGCGGCACGGCCGTCGGGTTATGGCTTCCACCCGGCGGCCGATGTCGTCACCGTGTCGGAGTGCTCGCCGGCCAACCGAGCTCGCTCTCCCATATGAGCAGCTCGAGAGCCTCGATCGGATCTCCTCGGTTGATCTCGTGCCAAGGCTCGAAGCGATGCACTCCATCGATCTCGGCCGGCTCTTCATAGTTGCTCACGTGAGCGTTATTCCCACTCCTGGCCGTTGCCAGCACCGGAAGGGACAGTGCTCAGTCTGCGAGGAAGGTAATGACCGTGGTCTCGACCTTTACGCCTGCGTTTTGACGTGCGGTTGTGAAATCCGGGCTACCCAGGAAACCATCAAGGGTCGCCTGATCAGGCATCTGCATGACCAACCGCAAATGTTGCGGATTGTCACGGTCGACGCCTTGCACCAAGACCGACCCGCCAACCGCTTCAATCTGCGGGATTGCCTCGACGTTGAACCAATCGCAGAAGCGTTGGTAGTTGTCGATGTCTTCCTCAACGAAAAAGATCATGGGGCGTCCTTCCAATGTGGTCGCGTCGCACGGGACGCCTTGAACATAGAAATATTGATAGGGGTACTATAACGGAATCTTGCTTCGGGAAGTCTTGATGTAGAAAAAAGTTCTTTCTCGGGCGCGCGTCCACGCGCCGGAGCCTGTGCGCAACGAGCAACACACGGTGTGCACACGTCACACGACGCGACCAGATTGACTCCATCGACCGTCTGCGCTAGCTAGGGACTCATGCCGAACGTCTACAAGATCACCTACCCGAACGGGAAGATTTACGTCGGGGTCGACCACCTCGACCAGATCACCTACTTCGGTTCAGTCGACCCGAAGGTTGTAGCGGAGGACTTCACCTCCGAGGACCGGCGGGACTTCACCGTCAGGAAGCAGCTGCTGTGGGAGTCTGAGGAAGCGACGCGTGAGGAGGCTCGGGCTGTCGAGCTGGAGTGGATACGTCGCCTCGGATCGAACAATCCCGACGTCGGATACAACCGCTGGCCGAAGTGGACCGCTACACAGGCCTAGCGACCTAGTTGACGAGTCGCCGCAGCTGCGCGAAGTGATCGACGGTGGCCGCTTCGTCGCGGACCTGGACAGCCAGCCGGAACCCCGCAGCGGCGTCGAGGATCGCCTTGGACCGTGCCCGAAGCTCCGGCTGTTCCCGTTGCTCTCGCCGTGAGCTCTCCCGATACTCACGATGAGGGCGGAGGATGCTACCGGCCAGTTCTGCAACCGCGGCGTCGTCGGTGGGCATGGGATAAGTCTATAACGGTGAATGGCTTCTCAATGGCTTCCATGTTATCAGAAATAATTAAGTGACCCCAGGGCTTGAACTCCCCAACCCGTTGCGGTGTAACGTTTATTCGGTGGTGGGCGATACAGGAATCGAACCTGTGACCTCTTCCATGTCAAGGAAGCGCGCTAACCCCTGCGCCAATCGCCCGAGTGAAGACTTGCCCTAAACCTTTCACGGCTCATTTCGCTGTGTTAGCCAATAATTAGCCGTTCACCGTCGAGGTCAAGCAAAAAAATTAGTCTCTCCATGCCGGGATACGCGCAGAAGACTACCGCATAAAGTCATGCTCGCCATCATGGGTCAATGCAAGTCCTGCAGGCAGTCATTCAAGTTCCTTACTGGGCGAAATCTTCGCTTGTGAGGCATTGAAATGCCTATTGTGAAGAGTGTGATGCCAGCTCACGCTTGTGGCCGGTGTTAAGTTGCTGAGTTGAGAGTACTTTTCGCAATGCGGTGGCAAGGGCCCGTAATCAAGGAGTGACGTGTTAAGAATTCGTCCGTTCAAGGTTGCGGCTCTGACTTTGACTGTGGTAACCGTCATGCTGGCTGGCCAGAGCCTGACAACGCTTGCGGCGCGACCGAACATTACCCCCAACCTCATCGCAATACGCGATCTTGCGCGGGATGCCTACGTGTGGGGTTTGGCCCCTGAATTTGTGTACCGCTTTTCCAACTATCAGGAACTAGTGAGCGCTCCCGTCAATACGCTCAAATATGGAAATAATGAAGCAGCCTGGAACAACAACGCCACGAATGCAGGGGATTCATCCATCCTGTACGTCAACGGCTTCGTGGACTTCAACGCTTCCAAGGGTGAGCGAATGGTGCTCACAGTGCCTCCAACGACCGGACAGTATTACGTTGCCAATTACTTGGATAACTTTGTCAACGGTATTGGCAGCATCGGTAACCGAACTACTCCGACTTCGACGTCTACGTCCTATATTTTGGTCGGCCCTAACGACCCCGCGGCGTCACAATCGACTTTAAGACTGAACGGTCAGGTGTATCCCGTCATGGCGAGCACCTCGAATCTCAACTGGCTGCTCGTCCGCATCAGGGCGAACTCGCTCACATCGTCTGAGGACCCGAATTCCGTTGCGAATGTCCGCACGAACGTTGTCCAAAAGTTTGCGCTCAATACTTTGACGCAATTCCAGGCCAACAAGTACGTTCCTGTTTATCCCACTACCTTCGACAACTTCGTCCCCAGCGGTCAACAGTTGGAAGAGGCTCAGGCTTGGAAGTCTGCGCCAACAAACGCCTTAGCTTTTTTCACACAAGTGGGGCGGAGTGTATTTGACAGCCCCTTGCCGACTGCGGAAACTGCCATGAACGGCACACCCATAACTGCTCTACCTGATTGGTATATCCCTGACAACGGGTCATCTTCGATGTACAACATGCCATCGTTTGACCAACAACCCACCCTGGACAGATTTGCACCCATTGGACTAACGGCGGCTGGGTTCACCGCTCCCAGCGACTGGGGTGCTGAACAGTTCGCTGCACTGGAAATCGGCTTTCAGCGAGGGGTATCGGACGTTCAGGCTTTGGCGGCAACTGGGACGGCGAAAGCAGCGACCAACTACTGGACCTACCTGAACAAAATGATTGGCACCTACCCAAACACGCCCGTTGGTTACATTGCGCGCGCGGTGGTGGTTCTTGCCGGCGGTTCGGCAAATGTACCCTTGGACGCGGTCTACCCCACGATGAACTCCAATGACGGTAACAGCCAGTTGGATGGGAACAACACCTACTCGATTACCTTTAAGGTGCCGGCCTCAAGCTATACGAGCTACCCTGTCGAGGGAATTTTGCCTCCTATGGTGAAACGGAACGGCAAGGTGGCCGGCTTCTGGTCACTCGAGGTGTACCAACCGGACGCATCATCTAGTTCTGCTCCCTTTATTCCACAAACGAGCGCATTGAACACGGCGTACTCAGACGCTTCGAGCACTCAAATCGTTTCGGTGAGTGGAAACACCCTGACCGTGAATGCCCCTGCATGGGGACCAATCGAACAGAGCTCCCCAATGGTGTTTGGGTCTAATGCGGCCGAATACGGACTGGAGCCTGGTGCGGTTTACTACGTGGCCACACAACCGAACCAGCCGGCAGCTGGCCAGTATGCCTTCGAGTTGTCGCGCACGTGGTCGCAGGAATTGTCCCCAGGGAATGTCCCCGTCCAGCAAAGTGGATCCTTGGGTGGAAAGGCGGGCGACGTGGTTTCGCTACTGCCTGGATCAGGCACGTTGACTTTTGGACTTGTTCAACCGGTCTCGCAGTTGGGTTCGGATCAACTAGATGCCGGAAACCTTGCCCTCAATAGCGACGGTTCGGTGACGATCTGGCTCGCACCCACTCTTCCAGCGGGCGCGCAGGCTTCGAACTGGATTCCCACGCCCAATTCGGCCTACTACGACGAGTTGTATGGGGCAGAGGCGGCGGTTTCGACCAATATTCAGGCAATGATCCGAATGTATTACCCGACTCCGGGTGACCAGCCTCCTTCCATCCTCCCTTACAGCGAATCAGTATCAACGACATACGTACCGCCCAAGATGATCCTTGTTCCGGCGGCTTTACGGAACCCCGGCAAAGCCGAGTTGGTTCGACCGGGTGTCGTGCTTCTCAGCGACAATCAGGCTGAGAGGGTGAAGGATCGGACCATGGTTCACGCTCCCAACGTGCGCTTGTCACGTGCCCCGGTCGTAAAAACGGAGGCGGGCCAGCCATTGGGATTGGTTGCTGGTGGGCTCAAGCCATTGAGTGATTACACAGTTAGTCTGATTCAGCCCGAAACTGATGCGATCGTGGGCACGGTCAGATCCAATGCCGAAGGAGTGGTTGCGCTTCCTGTAATCCGGATCGATTTGTCCGGTCGGTACACGCTGGCCCTGAAGCCTACGGCTGGCGGGCCGGCAAGGTATGTCAAGTTCCGATCGGATGTGCGCGCCAACAAGTGAAAGCCAACGGGAGAATCACCTACCGCTTCCACTGCGCTCGTCGTCTTTGGATTTTGTGAGGTGGAGACGGGATTCGAACCCGTGTACACGGCTTTGCAGGCCGTTGCCTCGCCTCTCGGCCACTCCACCAGATGGGCTATTGAATTGCTTTACCCTTCGAGCGGACGACGGGATTCGAACCCGCGACCCTCACCTTGGCAAGGTGATGCGCTACCAGCTGCGCTACGTCCGCACGCTCACCGACTCTCATCTGTGAAGCGAGACCAAACACTATATGACAGCAATTAGCAGACCCGAAGCGGTCGCCCCGAAATGACCCGGCAGGCTAGCGTCATGGACGAGGGTTCGGGCGAACGCGAGATGTTGCCTTCGGCCCCCATGGCTCGATTTGGGAATCAATACGCCTACGACCTGGTTGAGGTGACCCACGACGTTGCTCGGGTGGAATTTGGGGGGCGCTGGGCCGTCTTGATTCCGTTTTCAGGGGAATCGGTGTTTGCGAGGTTCAGCTCCTGGGAAGGAACTCCTCGCGCGGGAACGGTTGGCACCTGGTCCGGGGTGGAATTCACCGGGTGGACCAGTTCAATGGATCAAGGTTCCTATGAACAAGCAGTGGAGCGCACCCGCACAGCGATCTCTGCAGGCAATGTGTACCAAGCAAATATTTGTCGGGTACGTTCGCAGGCCTTCGATCACTCAAGCGACATCATGGCCTTAGACGAACTTCTCGCGGCAGGAAATCCAGCCCCGCACTCTGGTGGACTTCGAATTCCTGAACTAGGGGTCTTCGTTGCTTGTGCGAGCCCGGAGCTGTACCTATCACGATCGGGGTCGACCTTGGCTTGTAAGCCGATTAAAGGAACAGCCCGTAAGCCCGAGGAGTTATTGGAGAAAGACCGGGCAGAAAATATCATGATTGTCGACCTTGTTCGGAACGACATGTCACGTTGTTGCACGGTCGGGAGTGTCAAGGCCGTTGACCTTCTCGATGTCCAGCGTCACCCGGGACTGGTTCACCTCGTGTCAACGGTTCAAGGTGAACTCCAGCCATCAGTTGGCTGGGGCGAGATTATTGACTCAACTTTCCCGCCGGGATCAATTACGGGGGCACCCAAGATTGCTGCACTTGACCTGATCGAGTCACTTGAGCCCGAAGCTAGAGGTCCGTATTGTGGTGCTTTTGGTTGGATTGATTCAGACGCTCAGACTGCAAACCTGGCAGTTGCGATCCGCACTTTTTGGGTTGACCAAGATCAACTCAAGTTCGGAACCGGTGCTGGCATCACGTGGGGGTCTGATCCTAAGCAAGAGTGGGATGAAACCGAACTAAAGGCGAGACACTTGGCGAATATCGCGGCTCTTTCGAGTGACCAAGAATGAAAATAATTCAATGGCAGCAGGGCCGGTGGGTTTCCGCGGAAACAATTGCACTTACTCAAGAAGTGTTAACCGGCCGGGGTGTTTTCGAAACAATTCTGGTGGAAGATCAGGTTCCGTTGTTCTTGGAAGAGCATCTGACTCGTTTACTTAATTCTTGCACGATCAGTGGACTGTTGTTCCCTGATCTTGATGCAATTCGAGTTGGAGTGAATAAGCTTGTGGCATCGCACGGGCTTGCACCACGTGCGCGACTTCGCGTAACGTTTTTTGGCGGAGACGACCTTGTGCTTTCAGTAGTTGATATTGATGCATGGCCCCCAAGTGCCAGTGTCGTCTTGGCTCCGTGGACTCGGAATGCGCATTCGGCGATTGCAGGTGCCAAGTCGGTGTCCTATGCCGAGAATGTGGTCGCGTTGGACTGGGCTCAATCACTAGGGTTCTCGGAAGCGTTATTCCTCGACGCATCAGGTCACCTTTCGGAGGCAAGCACGAGCAATATCGTGTTAGTGATCGACGAAGTGGCGGTGACTCCGGGGTTGACCACCGGGTGTTTGCCGGGGATCACTCGTTCAGTTCTGCTCGAACTCGGGTTAGTCATTGAGGCTGAAATTGACGTAAAGGATTTGGAGCAAGCGAGTTCGGCGGCGTTGTTATCCAGTACTAGGGGGGTCCAGCCGATTCACTCTGCCGCTG
>Ga0115554_1003191_pt1 | contig 11094 bp, 4 predicted proteins | sample COGITO_mtgs_1104_3_FD_87283 | JGI IMG/M metagenome (GOLD analysis project Ga0115554, IMG submission 87283) | Pelagic marine microbial communities from North Sea - COGITO_mtgs_110404 | ecosystem: Environmental > Aquatic > Marine > Epipelagic | place: Germany:Helgoland, sampling site Kabeltonne... | reverse complement strand
CAGCGTCAGCGTCAGCGTCAGCGTCCGCGTGAGCGTGAGCGTCGGCCTCGGAGTTGGTTCGGTGATACGTGCAAACGTCCCTAAAAAAGCTCTCCCCTATCGGATCGGAAAGCTCCCCATCTGTAAGCTCCCTTACCGCCTTGCCGTAACACTCTGCGATGAGGGCGATGCGAGCGTCAGGACTGAATATTTTGAAGCGGAGTTTCATCATCAGAGGGAAGAGAAAGTTGTTGAAGGATTTCGGTAAGACAGGGGGAGGGGTTGCCGACTTTTTTACAGTCGGGGCGCCCGAAGGTAGTGTCGTTGTTGGGGAAGAATTGGTAGAATCGCTGCTGCCCTTGCGGACCGCCGACGTTGCATCAGCCGCTGACTGTACCGGAACTTTAGCTTCCACTTTAGTCGGCTCTCCCGGCTGCTCCAGTCGCTTCAGGTAATCCCCCGCAGACCTGCGCTTTTTCGGGTCCAATGATAGCATGTGGCGGCAGGCTGCGCGAACGCTCGCATCCTCAATCTTGTTGAGCTTTTTCAAAAGATCTAGCTTGTTGTTGTCAGTGCTGTCATTCTTTTCGGAAGACTTCTGCGGAGAATCGAACTTAGACTGCTTGCTATTGCTACTGTTGGCGTTGCTGCTAGCGCTGCTGTTGCCCCCTCCGCTGCTTGTGCTTTTGTCTTCTCCTCCCTGCTGAATATAAGCCATCAGGCCCGCAAGGTCCACGGTGGGCTCCCCATTCAAGTAGAGCTCTGTGATAGTGCAACCCACGCTGAAAATATCCATCGCGGGGGTGAGCTCGGCCTCCAATATCTGCTTGTCGTCGGGCCTGGCTTTTGAGGGGTCGTAAAAGCGTTCTGGGGCAAGATAGCACTTTTTAATAGATGACAGTGCCGAGCCAGCAAGACTGGAAGGTGTGTGAAAGTAAAAATTGAACGATGTTGGGTCGTTGTCGGGGATCTTCACCGGCTTGAAGCTCGCGAAATCAGTGATGACCACCCAATTCCAACTCGTCACCATGACGTTCTCGGCCTTAAAGTCACCGTGGCAGATTCCATTCTCATGGCAACCCTTCATGGCCCTCAAAATCTGATACATTATCCAAGCCTTCTCTGCGTCCGTTAAAAAAGGGCGAGTGACAAGGCGGTCACTGAGGGACGTCAAAAAGTTCTGCCGAATTAGATATACCGGCTGAAAGTAGTAAGGGCCCCCTGCATTAGCCTTCGAGGCCTTGGAAGTATCCGGGGTGATTTTCGTCGAAGCAAAATAAAGCTGATAGGGGAGGCAGTTTGGGTGTGATTCGAATAGATAGTTGATCGATGGATTCTTTAGATAGCTCATATCGCACCCGGACAGCGCACCGTATAGTTTAGTGAGCTTATCTTCTTGGTCAGACAAGTTGTTCTCAATCATCACGGGGGCATTGGTAGCAGCATTCGTCGCATTGGTCGAGTTAGCCGAAGAGGGAGACTGCTTCACCCGATTCACATACAGCTTGACGATAAGATTCACCCCGTCTCCGCTACGGCACTTGTAGGTTTTCACAAACCTACCATTGCCAACACGCTCTTCCAAGATCAATTTGGGGAGATCAGCAGAAAGGTGTGTTAGAGGGTCCACTGTCAAGGTTTGGTGCGCGTGCTGGGGGGGGGCGTTGCCCATCTGCTTATATAAAAAACGCGGTTCAGTGACCGGGGATCAGTGGGAATCTCTACACACGATGGGACCTTCGCTAGCCCAGAGCGTTGGCACAGCGAGAAATTGTAGAATGGGTCCGGATCCAGCAGCTAGCGCACTCGTGTGATTTAGACACGCTGGGGGCGACTGTGCGAAGGAACGGACGTTCTAGAAGGGCGTAGCAGACCACAATTACTTATTTGCAGAAAAGAAGCATCTCCAAGACAGAAACAGGCTGAAATCAAACCAGAAGTCTTTATCTCTGATCTTGGTGGGCACGACACTTGGTTCTACTCGCTCGCAGTAGTATAAATTATCTTCATTGACTCCCCCCTTACACCTCCCCTTTCCTGTTGTGGATCCAACTTCGATTTCGTTCTGGAACACACCTCCAAAGACCATGGCTGACGATGATGGTATCCCGCTGTCTGGGGGTTGGTTTGCTTTCAAGGCAGACGATGGAGATGAGTACTATTTCAACCAGGAGACGGATGAAACTCTTTGGGACTTGCCTGCTGGTGTCGTAGATCCGCGGATCTCCCTGAAGAAGAAGGCAGAGGAGGAGGAAGCAACAAGGAAAGTCGAGGAGCAACGTCGAGAACAAGAATTGCAACAGCAAAAGCAGCAGCAGGAAGAGGAAGAGGAGGAAAAGAAGAGAATGTCGGCGAAGAAGAAGGCTGATGAGGAGGAGGCCAAGAGAGTTGCCTCAAAGCAAAGGGCAGAGAAGGAGTTACAGCGGCAACAAGAGGAAGCAGAGAGAAGGCGGATTGACCAAGCGAAACGAGATGCTGCGGCTCTTTCCAGTAAAAATACTGCAGTCGGATTAGTGGCTAGCAAGCGTGGTACACTGCTCGGGAGTGAGGCGGAGAAGAGGGAGAACGCTGCCGCCACCACCAACAGAGCCTCCACCGACGACGACCGCGAAAGTGATATTCCGAAAACCTTCACGGATGACATGGAAATGCCTGAAGATGATGCTTTGATCGAAAAGATGTATATGAAGGTCTTGGAGAGCCTAATGATGCCTGCCGCCACCATCAGCAAGCTGGTGGAGACGGAGACCAAGGTGAAAAAGTGGAAGATGATTACGATGCACGGGAAGCAGCTTGCGGACGTAAACATCCGTCAACTCACACAGTGGAATGAGAAGGACCAACAGATGCTCGACATGCTTTCAGAAGCCAACCGGAAGATGAAGCCCCCCAGCTACGACCTGATGCAGAGAATTAAAAGTGCCTTGAGACAACCGACAAAGAGCTGGTTCACCTCTTTCTTGCGGTGCAAGGGAGTCGAAACACTGATAGGATCCCTCTTCATCCGTCTAAATCGAATTCCTATGTCTCACCTCGACGCAGTCATCACGCTGTCTTTGCTCGACTGTTTCAAATTTATGATGAAAGACCCCTTTGGAATGCAGAAAATTGTCGAGACAGAGAATGCAGTGCTTAGTATAGCCTTAGCCCTCAACTTTGAGTGGGAGAGGATCGCACTCGGTGTCATTGAGATTCTGAGCGTCGTCTGTTACTCGAGCGACGAAGGGCATGCGCTCGTTTTGAAGTCGCTTGATGTGCTGTGGAGAAAACGCATTGAGTCCCCGTTTGTCTCGTGGGTCGAAGCAGTGGAGAAGAAGGGGGTGAGCGTGAAACTGGAAGTTATGACTCTGGTGAACACGCTCATCAACAACGCGAAAGACATCGACGACCGCGTGAAGATCAGAAATTCTCTGAACAGCCTCGGCGTCGTTGAGATACTCAACGACGTGATCCGCATGGGACCCCAAGAACTGTTGGACGACGGGGATGGCAAGCTTCGAATGTCACAGATTGAGAGTCAATTATTGGATGAAGAGAACAGAGTTGCAGATCCTTTCGGAAGGAAAATTGCGCCCCACCTTGGTGTCATGGCAGGGCCCTGTTTCTTCGTGCAATTTTCTGAGAAGAAGGGACTCTTCGGGAGCAAGCAGAAGCTTGATGTTGTTGAACACTGGTTTGGCCTGAGCGACGATGCTGTTTGCTGGTATAAATACAAGGAAGGCACATTCACAAGCCAGAAAATTGAAGGGAAGATTAATCTGGTGGACATAATTGACATAAGGTCTGACACCATGTCAGGCGACCTGAGGCACAATGCTGACAGCGAGCTCTTTGGCCTCGACATCGTCTGTGAAAATAAGGTCTACGGTATGGGCTGTAAGAGCGAGGAGAGCCGTGTCCGTTGGCTGATGGCTCTGAGCGTGGCCTGGGACTTCGTCAGGGTGAAGCAAGGAGACTGGAATAAGGGAGGCGGCATGCGGGGACGTCGTAATACCATGCTCAGTAGCGAGGAGTACGATGAGAAGATTAAAAATCTTGAGAAACAGGCGGAGGTCTATGAGATCGTTATGCAGACCGATAAGGAGGAGAGCACTATGAAGAGTATCCACCGCATCGACAGCAGTAACATTACTGAAATGAGCGACTTTGTGCAGTCGACGCTCGAGAATGACAACCACAGCGATAAATTGCTAGAGCTGATGCACCAGCTCGCGCTCATGCCGAGCGGTGAGGCTGGCGAAGACGCGTGGAAGTTGCTACTGGAGTGCTGCAGTGAAATTAGGGGTCTGAAAAAGAGTGAACAGAAATCATACAAGATCCCTTTCGATCGGCTTGAGTCCCTCATTAACAAGCAACAGCAGATGAATTTGGACAGCAGTCGGGTGAAGGAACTCGAGAGTAACTTAGAGCGAAAGAATGCAGAAAATAAAAAGCTCCAGGAGCGAGATATATTTGACGATCCTCAAGTGATTCGCTTAAAGAGCGATTTAGAGAAAAAGATGAAGGACGCCGTCAGCAAGGAGAGAGACTCCTTGACGAACAGAATGATACAGCTCAGTGAAAAGTTTCAGCTCGAAAAGGAAGCGCTTGAGAAAGAGAAGGAGGCCCTCGTAGACGGAGGGAAGGAAATGCACGACGTGATGCAAGCTCAAATTGATAATTTAATGAAGGAGAAGGAGGAAGCTGCCGCACGTGTCGTCGAAGTCGAAAAAATCGTTGAAGTCGAAAAAATTGTCGAAGTCGAAAAAATTGTCGAGGCTGAACATGCGCAAGGAGACGAACTGCCCCCGCTACCCCCCAAATTTGAGGTTGGGGAAGCTGCACACGACGAAGGTGGAGAAATTCATGAACCTGCAATTTTGCCTCCGAAAGTTGAGACTGTAGAAGTTATCAAAACTGTCGTCGACGGCGACAAGAAAATCAAGGAGTTGGAGGAAAAGCTGAAAGAAGTCGAGCTCAAGAACAAGACGTTAACAAAAGAAGTCAGCGATTTGAAAAGTGCTGCTAAAGCAGGTGACACTGCCGAGGCTGCTGGAGACTCTGCCGGGGCTGCTGGTGGCGGCGGTAAGAAGATAATCAAGTTGAAGGATGACCCGAAGTACAGCAAATACTTCAAAATGCTAAAGATGGGTCTCCCCGTCGGTGCAGCCGTCAACAAGGCTGTTCAAGACGGTCTCGACGCCTCGGAGGTGCAAGAAATTCTCTCCAAGGACCCGGAGAGTGAAATCGAAGTCGAGCGTGGGCCTGGAGCTGGAGACGGTGACGCTGCCGGGGCTGCTGGTGGCGGCGGTAAGAAGATAATCAAGTTGAAGGATGACCCGAAGTACAGCAAATACTTCAAAATGCTGAAGATGGGTCTCCCCGTCGGTGCAGCCGTCAACAAGGCTGTTCAAGACGGTCTTGACGCCTCGGAGGTGCAAGAAATTCTCTCCAAGGACCCGGAGAGTGAAATCGAAGTCGAGAACAAAATTGACGGCAGCGACGATAAAGTTGGCGCACTCCCTGGTGGCGGTCGCCCAGGACTCGGCGCCCTCATTGCTGATCGGAGCGGAATTGGCCAAAAGCAGAATTCAGCTGCATCTAGAACAAGTGAGGTGCGTCCACCGTCAGTGACTGTGCAAGATCTTGGCTTGGCGCCAAAACCGAAGATAGTGCCAGGGAAGAAGATGAAGTCGCTCTTTTGGTCCAAAGTGAAACCAAAATCTCTAGCAGGGACCGTGTTCATGGCTATGGCAGAGAACGATAAGATTGACCTCGGAGAGCTCGAGAATGACTTTTTCGATCCATCTAAGGAGAAGCAAAAGAACTCTGGAGCAGAAAGCGGAGAGAAGAAGGCCATTGCAGAGAAACCAAAGGAGATCATCCTAATCTCTCCGAAGAGAAATCAGAATGTCAGCATCGCGCTGGCGCGCTACAAATGTAGCAACGCTGAATTCCGTCAAAAAATCATAACTTTTGATAGCGACTTTATCAACGTCGATAATCTGGGCAAACTCATGATCATGATTCCCGATGATGAGGAAATCCAGATGGTTAGGGATTATGAGGGCGACCCCAACCTTCTGGGCAAGGTAGCACAGTGGATGATGGAGATGATAAAAATCCCTAGGTTGAAGATCCGGCTTGAGTGCTGTAGTACCATGATGCACTTTGAGGAGCAATTGTCTGACCTGCAGGAACGTGTCGGAAAATTTGCGCGGGCTGCAGAAGATGTGAAAAAATCTAAATCTTTTCTTTCCGTCCTCGAGATTGTCATGACAGTAGGCAATCATATGAACGGCTCGTCCACTAGGGGAGAAGCGCATGGTTTCAAACTCGACGCGCTGGGTAAACTGACTACCATCAAGGCTAACGATCGGAAGAAGGGCACACTCATGAATTTCATTGTCAAACAAATTAGCACTCACAAAAAGATGCTGCTAAATTTCCCGGAAGAATTTTCGAGCGTGGTAGAGTGCAGTACGATCGATATGAAGCAAATGGATACTGACAATAACCAAATGATGAACTCGATGAAAAAATTGCGGACGGAATACGACAGAATCGAGAAGGAGATGGGAGATGGCGGGGGGGTGGGTGGGGGTGGGGATGGGGATGGGGAAGAGGAAGATGGCGACGGAGGGGTTGTTGACGCCGATAGAATCGAAGCGATGCAACTCTTCTTGCGGAAGTGTGAGCCCTTTTTGCTGCGGGGAGAGGGGAAAGTTGAGCAGTTCAAGCAAACCTTTGATGGAGTCAAGACAGATATTGGCGCCAACTTGGTGATGTTTGGGGACGAGATGAAGAATTGGAACTCCGAAAAAGCGTCTACTTTCTACAGACACATAAGCGATTTCGTGAAGGCATTCAACAAAGCGAAGGGGGAGAATGAACATATTCTAGAGAACGCTGAGCGAGAAGTGAGAAGAGAAAAGGAGAAAAAAGAGCGGTTGGCTGCCGGCGGGGCCGCAGGGAACGAAGGGGGGGCTCCGAAGGATTTGTTTAGTGCCTTTAAGGCATCTCAGCAGGGTAATACGAATGACATTGTCAACGAAATGCAAATGCGACTAGCCAAGAGGAGGGCAAAGCAAGCGGAAGAAGGTGGTGGAGGATTGGCAGCATTGCCTTGATTTTTCTGTGTCGTGTAAAGATATAAAATTGCAATTTGTCTAGTGAGAAAATTTTCTGAGGTTATTTGTGCAGTTTGAAAATTAGGTTGCCGTTTTCGCCCCCTAAGCCACGTCCTCTTCCGCTAACATCACGAGATTTGAAGCCTTGATCATGACATCCTTGGTCCTGCCGTCCAGCCTCACCGGAAGCCTCAATTCGTTTTGGGGTCCACCACGACGGTTGTGAATCCTGGGGATGAGCAAATCGAGAAAATGTTTATGGGTTGGGTAAGGGTTTGACTGTTCAGAAAAGCTTCATTGTGCCTGTTCTCACCTCATAATTCTGCCCTTCAACCCGTCCAGAACTACGCTCTTTAGGCCCTTCAGCTCGACCCTAGACCTAATCTCAAGGTAGTGTCCCGATATGTCGACACCTTCACCTCGCTGACTTGCGAGGCGCTCCGCGAGGTTCCAGAAATCGTTCTCCGTATCAAGACTCTTCCTCCTGCCCGTCTTCGTCTCCTCCTCATGGACCTTTAATTCAACGAGGAACTTGATTGCAGCAAACGCAGTACCCTTGGCGTAACTTGGGAGCCCATCGGAAAGGGACTCCCCAAGGTAATTGAGCTCAGGGGTGAAATGCTCCTTCATAGTCTCCGGGTCGTATCCCCCTTCGTGTGCGTTGAGGAAGTACCTCATAGCATCTTTGTGGCACTTTTCGAAGCCATTTGTGCCGTTCAAGAAGTGCACGCCGAGTGAGAAATTGTGCTCTGGGTCCATCTCCAAAGCGTTCAGCTTTGCTAGCGTCATGTCAAGACAACCCTCCCCCCCAGGTTTGTCGTCACGCACAAGATCGTCGTACCATGCGCTGAGTATAACGTCGCCGTAGATGGGACCGGCGGTTCTCATGAGCCTTGATGCACGCTCGTTGTAGGCTGGCCTGGGGTTTCGGTGTGTACCCCACACTGGACAGCGAAGGTACATCCTATAGAAGTCCTCGGATGACCCAGGGGGATCTCCTGCCCTGAAAAGTTTGGGGACCGTGTGCAACTCACTGGGATATCCTTGGATTAATTTTTGGGAGTCGCAACTCACATCTAGACTTGTAATCTTGACCACCGTACCGTCCGTAGACATATAGAGAGAAGACGGATTAAGATTCTCTTTCGTGCTCGTCGCTTTCCGCATGTTCGCATTCCGCTTGTCCGCATCACGCTGGGTATCGGCTGCAGTCGCTGCTCTAATGTGGTTCCAATAGGCGTGAATGCTCTCCGAAGATGGACGAACGCTGTGCCAGCCATGAAGTTCGCGCATAAGGCCTGCCATCTTCGTTTGTGTTGTTTTCTTGCGATTCATTTAATTTCGTCCTCGAGCAAAAGCTTCCACCTTTATCTTGACCTATCCTTCACCTGCTCAACAAATTTCTGGTTCCCTATGGGAGGCTGCTATAGCTTCTCTCGCGATTCAACCCCGCACACCGAGGTTCCGATCAATTGTGATCCCTCGCAGTCCAATTCCTCCCCCTCACCCTCGCCGAAGAAACAAACCAAGGGGTCCTCCAAGAACCCCTTCAAATGCTTCTCCTCAAAGAAGAAGAAATCTTCATCATTTGAGCCTGTTCCGACCTCTTCCGCCTACAGCTCCGTGGACGATCTCGATGCTATCCGGAAGAAGGTTTACGGAACTTTCGATTCTTCTGACCCCGCTATGGAATACCGAAAGGGCTGTCGAACTCGTCAGGAGAGCGAGGACTTCCACGCCCAGAACATCCGCCGCCGTCTGAACAGCTTGGAGAATGCCAATCCTGATAGCAGCAGTGTTGAGGAGTCCATAATCGACTGGTTTGTTGGCAATCATAGTGTTTACAACCAGATCAAATCGACGTTCACGAAAGGCGACGACAGCAACAACAACGATTACGACAACAACCATACCTCCTCACCTCGGAAGCGAAACCGCCCGAGGCTGCGCTCACGGTCACGCAGCAGAGGCAGCAGCGCCACTGGAATAGACGATAGTTTTGCCAGTGCCAGTGGACGGAAGCTCCAGCGCAATAGCTCGTTCCGTGCGATGTTCAACATGGATGACGTCGACATGGTTGATGCTGAAGATCTTCACAGTGTGCTTAAGCAGAAGTTTTCCGTTGAAGATGAGTACGGCCGGCATAGCGATTTTAACCGTTTTTTTCCGCTCCCTGACAGCGGCAAGAATAAGAAAAGAAAAAATCACAAAATATCCCTGTCAAACAGCGTCCAGCTGTATGAAAGCCACCGAAACTGGTTGGAATTCAAATGTACTAGAGAGAATATGGAGGCTGCTTGGGATAAGATTCCAAAGTTTTGGGCTAGAGAAGCCGGCCTTGATAATATTGGGCGCAGGTGCATATACGTTCAGGGTGCTCGTTTCGACAGAAATGTAGGTACTGACGATTACTGCTATGCCATGGCCTACCTGATGCGAAATTGGTTCGACCCGACTTGTGGAGGGGTCGATCATGACAGCGATACTCCCGAAGGGCAAGTCACCGTACTGATTGATTGCCGGGCGGGGGACAAGAATGCCGGTTACACCAACCCCTCCCCTATTGATAAACAATTTTTAAATATGATAAAGGGTCTCAATGCGATGCTCCCCGGCCACTTTCCGGGTCGCACTTGCCGCGTGATCATTTATCCTTTGCCGACGATTGCTGTCTATGCATGGAAGGCAATAGGAAGCATGCTAGGGGAGGAGACGAGAAAAAAAATCGTTATATTAAATGGGTCTGACAGGGCTACTGCCCCCGCGCCGCTCAAACTGGGGGAGTACGTCTCGGTCGATACGTTTTTAGAGGAGGATGCCAAGAAACTTCATTCCAAATTGGAAGAATATGTTCAGAAGTGAGCAGTTAGTACGGTAGTACAGTCAGTAGGGGGACAACTTACACAACGACGGTGGAAGGGTAGGAGGGACCTTAATAATTTAATTGAAGGGTAGTAGCTGTAGGTTTACACAACACACTCATCTTCTTTCACTTTTTCATTTCGTTATATTTAGCGATAGCAAGCAATTAGCGCACCTCCCCCATCCCCCCTTTAAGGCAAATTTTCCACAAGGATGAGTCTGTCCCCCCCCCCAACATTGACCTCTTCCTCATTTCCATTGGCATCGCCCCCACATAGTTTGAATCTCACCCTGTCGTCACTTTCTTCCCGGAAGAACTCCGCAAGCTCCACAAAGCAGCTTAAAAGGTCCTCCCCGCGCGAAGCAGTTTTCCTGTCCCCGTCCTTGCTACCCTCCGTAGTCTCCCCGTTTCTCACGTCACTCTCGCTTTTCCCCAATTTCGACGTGTTCATCGCGCTGAGGCTGCTCCAACTGCTGCTCAGCACATCTATCACCGACTCAACGTTGTTAACGCACGTGAGAGGGTAATAGAGCTGGTCCGCAATGTCGATGCGAACGCTCTGAAAGTCCTCCAGCCCCTTTCCATTTGCTGAGCAAGTGCGACCGTCTTTCTCCTTGTTCGACAGTGGCACCATCCGGGCGCTCGCCGTCGCGACGATCACCTCTCTCTGCTTTTCCACCATTTCTTGGTCGTACACACAATCAAAAATGTCCCCCCCGTCATTCGCCCCTGTCCCCCCACCTCTTTCCCCTGAATTGTTGCCATGGATATTGTTACTTTCCAGATTGTCATTCACAAGGTGGTCATTGTCATCGCCTAAATGATGACTGTCCCTGTCATGAACAGGTGCGTACGCACCGCCTTTGGCAGCCTCAGCGCCACCAAAACAGGCGGGGCAGTTCCCCATTCAAGTGAGCACAAGAGCTGGCACCCCCTCACTCGTTGCTGCTTATACAATACACACAAGATTTATCTATCAAATGGGCCAGAAAAGGGATCAACAAGTATCAGTGGTAGAGAGAAGGAAGTATATACGTATTGTTGCAGCTTTTGGGTACCTAAGGAGAATATTCGAGAGTCAGTCTGAAAAGCATCTGAATAAATAGTTTTGCTGGAACAAATGATTTAAGCTCTATTTTTTTT
>Ga0115554_1003189_pt1 | contig 11095 bp, 6 predicted proteins | sample COGITO_mtgs_1104_3_FD_87283 | JGI IMG/M metagenome (GOLD analysis project Ga0115554, IMG submission 87283) | Pelagic marine microbial communities from North Sea - COGITO_mtgs_110404 | ecosystem: Environmental > Aquatic > Marine > Epipelagic | place: Germany:Helgoland, sampling site Kabeltonne... | reverse complement strand
GCATTGTCGTCATCTCCTTTTCGATGTCTCTTTCAATCTGATCGTTTGTTTTCGCCGGAGAAATGTCTCGCGTGACGTTCTTCATCATCTCTCTTTATTCTTTTTCCCCCAACAAAAAGAAAGAATTGTTGGCACGCACTCAAAAATTATATCTCGAAGACATCACTGCGAGTGCGTGGCGACATTTGCGACAAAACGCGGGCTTAACGTTTTACTCTGAGAGTAATAGCAGTGGAGTAGTAATGGTGATAGGAAAACAAGAGCGACAGCAAGAGCAACGAGTGGTGCGTGGTTGCGTGTTTGCTGGGTAAAAAATGAGGATTTCTTTTTTTTCCAATTTTTTCTTCCCCTTTTTTTTTCAAGCAATCGAAGAATTCTCTTTCTTTCTTGGATCGAAAAGTCGAGCGAGTGCCCAGATTCGATGCGATGAATAAATTCGAAAAGTTAAGTTCGATCAACAACAGTATCTATCATCTCCTCGCAGCGCGCGCGGCGAGGGCTACATACATAGTCTGCTGAAATTAAACAACGCATGTAATAATAATAATACTAATAGTTTCTTCTAATAGATGCTAATAATAATACTAGTTTACTCATTTCTTATCGTTTAACAATTGATAGGCGATAATCGCGGCGTCTGGGAAACGAGTGACAAAATACAACGCGACGAGGCGTTCGAGTTTGACGTATTCGTCTTCGCCAGGTTTTTCCACAAACGGCGCGCCATTAGCGGAGAGCCAGCTTTTCATTTCGCGCTGAATTCGAAAGGCTTCTCCTCCGTGCCCCATGGGTGGATGGGTATAGATGTTACGAATGCAAAGGACTAAACCTGCAAAATCGTTCGAGTACGCGCCGGCGCTGAGTTGTTCTTGCTTTTTGTCCTCTGGTATTTCGGTTTCCAGGGACTCTAACGAAGCCGAAGATACCTTTAGAGTTTCCATTTTACCTCCTTGGATATCTTCTTCGCTATCGTTGGTGTCATCGGGGGCAATAACTCTCTCTTTCTGACGTCGTTCTCGGGCCGCTCGCCGTTTCTGGGATCTCGTCAGTGGTCTCGCGTTGTTGCTGCCGCTGCTGCCACTATCTTCCGCTCTTCTTCGTTCTGACCTTTGTAATAAACTCGACAGGATGTGATCTTTCCAGTTGTTGATATTATCCGTCACTCTCCTCACGTCGGCTTTTCGACCAACCCATGCTCTCTCGACTAAATTTTGTGTGGTTTGATCTCCGATTAAACTCTTCGCTCTGCCGACTTTGCCCGGGTTGGATCTATCGGCAACATCCTCTATCTGCTCCATACAAAACTCTGGATCACACAGTTGCATCATTGACACGAACTCCGCAGAAGTTGGGCGTTTTTTTGGATTTTGATGCAGCGTTTTTCCAATCAGATAGTTGGAGACGACTTGGACGTGCCGAGGTAAATTCGCGACTTGTAAAAGAGTGTTCAAATTTTCGTACCTTCCTTCTCTTTTCTTGTGATTCATCCTCGTAATCGCGGCGACGTCGTCCTCTTTGATTTCCACCGAAGAATAAGGAGACCACGCCCCGGTGAGCACTTGAAAAGCCAAGCACCCGAGATCCCAGACGTCTCTCTTCGGAGTGAGTTGCACCACCCCAGATCCGTCCCAGGAGAGCTCTTCAGGGGGTTTTCTCAACGGGTTTTGCATACTTCCAGTGCCCACAGTGGAAGGACCCATGCCATACTGCGACGTGAAACTTTGTGCCTTTCTTTGAGTTCCTTCGAACGATTGGAAGCGATCGTCGAATTCTTTCGCGAGGCCAAAATCCGAAATTTTAAAGATTTTCGTTGGTTCTTCTCCTTCTTCTTCGAATATCTCGTCATTCCTACTTTTCAAACAATTATCAGCCTTGATGTCGTTATGCGCGACTCCAGAGGCGTGTATTTCCTTCAAAGCGACGGCTATTTGCTTCACAACTTTAACACGTTCCTCCCACGGGATTTCTTTAACGCTTTGACGAGCTTTCTTAAAATCTGTATCTTTTTTCTTGAGCGCAACCCCGCCGTTGACTAACCAGGATGTAAGCGTCTCGCCGCATAATTCCGTTGCCACGTATGCGGCTTTGTTTGAGTCATCATCGTCTTCGTGTACATTTAACTCTGCGCCGAATAAACGAGTGATTCTTCTCGATGCTATTTTTCGGTGAACCTCAAACTCTCTTCGGAGTAATTGTCTTCGCTCGTCCGCATTTTTGCTATCCGCATCGAGCGGGATTCTTTTAATCGCCGCATCGTGCGGTTTGATTTTGCCTGTTGTCGGATGTTTCTCGTCATAATACCCTTCATAGACGACAACTCCAAGTGAACCCGTGCCTAAAACCTTTTTCCTGTCGTACCAAATCGATTTCCCAGCGTTTACCTCACCCTCGTACCGTTGCATGTACGCGCTCATCCCTCTTTTCACTCTCGTATCTTTGAGATACTGCGCGTACGCTTTTTGAAGTTCTTTCTGACGCAGTATTGCTTTCTCAATCACCGAGTTCGGAAGGTTCGCTTCGGTAATTTTATTTTTCAACGCAAAGTGGTCATTTTCATCCATCGCGCGAAAGAGTTCTTTACAATCCTTGAGCTTTTGCAATCGATTGGCCATCATTTGCATGAGTTCGGTAAACTCATTTGATCTCGAGTTAATATCAGCGAAGGAAATACCTTTACCAACGTAGTCCTTCCATTCCGGAAGGAGAGATAACTTATCCCTCTCCTGAAAATACGCGAATCGTTTGCTCGCTTCCTCGTTCGCTTTGATCACGCGATGTATGAGAGTGTCGATTTCCTCCTCATCTTGCGCGAGAATAGGCGACGCTTCGTCGTCGCACAAAAATCTCAACTCGTTCAGTTTTTCCTTCATGTCTTCTAGATTCTGTTCTTCAAACGTCATGATTTTCTCGTACGCTTCGACATTTCCCATTACTTTGATGAAATACGGATCTTTCCTCGATAAACCGGCTCGATCGAGTTCATCGATACATTTTTTAATTTTCGATTCATAGACGTATCCAAGTACTCCTACGGGGATTACCGAATCGCTCGCCCACCACACTAAATTATAGGTCAAAAAATCCGAAACCGTTTCTTTCGCTTTTGCTACGTTATAAGCACGTCTAAATCTTCGCAAAATATCCTCGACTTGTGTCAAAGGCGGGAATATTTCTAAATCTGAAGAAGAGAGTGTCTCGACTTTTGCTCTTCGCGATGCTTCTCTGCTTGTTATATCGCCTTCCGTCATCTCCCCGTTCAAAAATTTCTTGGTATCCAAGATGGCAACTTTCGCTCGAGTGCCAAAGTTCTCAAACTGTAGCAACTCGTCGGTGCGTGTGTTATCAAATCCCAGCTGTACGAAAAATCGAATCGCGCGACCGAGATACCCGTCCTTCTTCTTGTCCCCCACTTCGTCCGTTTTTGCAAACGTCCACGCGATATCATCAAACTTCTCTTTCGCTTTGCTCGAGGGACACTGACCTGCTTTCAAGGCTTCTATAGTCGCATCTAAATCTAAATCAGCATCAATAAACGCTCTCTCCTGATCCATAATTTTATTCCCTATTCGGTTTTCCCATTCGATTAAGCATGCCTCTCGAGTCAATCTCACGGTTTCGTTTTGTAAGGATCGCCATTTATCGTACGTATTGTCGAGGGACGACATACTCTTATTATCTTCCACTTGTAATCCACAAACGGCAACGTCCACGTTGGTTTCTCGCGCGAATCTGAAAATGTCCGACAGCTCTTCCACCGCTTTCTCATTTCTTGCTTTCGCCGGCAAAACGAAGGCGACGACTAACGGATTATTACTCGCCTCTTTGTTAAAAAATGGAAACGGGAAATACGTCGGCGCGACGACGTGCGGATCCACCAACTCTTTCATCTGATGCGTAGATACCCATTGCGCCGAGTTGTTCTTATTATTACTATCTTTTACCTTCTTCCGAATAACCAAATCGCGCTCTCTCGAGTCTGGTCTCGAAGCTGTGCCGACTGTCCCTAAAAACGTCTTCTTTAACTTTTTCGAAAACGTCCAATCGGTCGCGTACACGAAACTCGCGTCCCTAAGCATTTGATTATGTAAACCCTCGTGCATTAACAAACTTTCCTCTTTCGGTAGCCCGACGATGGTTAACCATAACTGTCTCCTCTTCTTCAGCGACATCTTCAAAGGCCATTTGGACCACCAGTCGTTCCCGGATTGCGAACTGTAATACAACAAACTATTCGCGCTCATATAGTCTAACAACTGATTACCTTGTACGGTCATCTCCATCGTGTTTTTCGCTTTCAACTGATAATACTTGGTTAATTTCTTCGGTGTTCCGCTAAATGGAGGTGGTTTCCTTTTCGTTTCTCCTTCGCCGATGACGTGCGCCAACACCGGCACTTGCGTCGGGAACCACGACTCCATCGACGTCGCCTGCCTCAGCCACATCCACATCCACGGGAAGTTATTATTACTCAATAGATTCTCCTCGTCGTACTCTTTCTTCGGTAAGTGCCCTCTGTACCCACTCAATATCTTATACACAAACGTAGGAAAGTACGAGTTTATCGCGCCAAATGAAGAATCCCGTTGCACTCGCAAAACGTAATCTGTTCTCGTCTTCTTTTTAGAATGAGTAACAACATCTGTTTTATTCTTAACGACGACGATCGGGTCCCAGAAGTACTTGTAGCACCACCACGCGTTTTCCGGTGCAGGTTTCCCTAATTCAATCGCTCTCGCGTATTCTTGTTGCGTTTGGAAGTTTTTTAAGTGCACTAAAGACGAAGACGAAGATGAAGAAGACGAGCTGTTGTTGTTGTTGTTCGCCGTCGCAGTCGTTGCCGATGATGATTTTTTCAAAGAAGAAGAATTCGAAGTCGACGCTAACGAGCGGTGACTCCTCGCTCTTCGTTCTCGCGAAGACGACGACGACAGCGAGGAGAGCAGTAACTGCACTCCGCGACGACGAGTACGTGTCGTCATCTCTCTTCTTCTTCACTCATCGGGGTTGTTTCATGTGAAGTACATACGTTATATATATAATTTGCGAGAAAAAATTTTGGAGGCGTTTGTCGCGCAGAAAGCAAAAGTTTTCCATCACGACGCAGTCAGAAAATTTCTCTCTTCTCTCTTCTTTCATGAAATTTTTTGGCCCGTCCCCTCCCATGTCCCAAAAAAAAAACTTTCTCTCTCTCAAAAGCAAGAGTGTTGTGGTGTTCCCTCTGATCGTCTCTTCTCTCTCTCTCTTTCGGAATAAATCAAATCTCTTTACACTTACTCTCTCGCAAGAGTATCGCTCTCTTTCATAAAGGAGTGTTTATATATCAGAACGCTGTTATCTCTGTTATACTACTCTCATCAAGGCACAGAAGAGAGAGAGAGAGAGCAGAAAGCGCAAATACTCTCTCTCTTAAAAAAAGAGATCGAGGATTAAACCCAGTCGACCGTGACGGCACAATCAAAGAGAGGGCGTGTGTGTGCGATCATCATCGTCTCGCGAGAGAATATATTTCCCTAATTTGAGAGAAGGCACCTCGTAATTCTCTCTCCGTAATTTCAGTCTTCTCTCTCTCGAGGAGTAGTAGCGACGAGAGAATGGTCGCGGCGGCGCTGAATAACAACAACAACAACAACACTTCCTCCGAGGAGCAGCGAAACGCGGGGACTATTTCTCGTAATCATCATTCTCACGAAGAAAAAGCTTCATCATTATCGTTGTTCGAATTGGAGAAGGCCGACGGGATGACGATGACGATGAAAATGTCGAAGAATCCATCTCTCGATGCTCGAAAGGAACAACAACATGAACAACAAGAACAAAAACAATTGCTATTAAAAAACACCGCGGCGGGACCACACGTTCTCTCTTCATCGGAGACTCCAACGAGTATCGGCGACGAGACTTTATTCTCGCAACAACAGAGGTTAAAGAGGAAAGCTGGGGAACTGCCCATCAAGACGAAATTCGTGAGCGCGTCGACGCTTCGAGCAGAAGGCGACGGATCCGAGGCGAAGACGACAGCAACAACAACAACAACAACAATAGTAACACCTACTATTGTTGCCGCAGAATTCGACGAGAATGGTGTTCGCAAATCGAAAAGGTCCGTCAAGCCAAAGATTTTGTTCGACGATACCGAAGACTACGAACGCATCAACACGTACGAACGACCGGGATCGTCGAATAAGAAAAACAAGAGAGGAAATAGCAAAGGAAACAGTAATAATAATAACAAAGAAAACGGCAGCACTAAAAAACGAAAAATGGAATCAGCCGCGGCGGATAAATCGAACGCAGGCGCCGCCGCCGCCGTGGTCAAAATAGACTTTGAAGAGTTGAGGGCGAAGAGAGCGTATATCGGCAAGAAAGTTGAAGTTTTTTGGATCGGCGAACAAGTGTATCATCGAGGAACGATCGTAAACTACGACCAAGTGGTGAAAAGACACTGCGTGAAGTACGACATGGTGAAAAGAGAGAACGAAGGGGTGTTGGATTATATCGACATCGAGGCGGATACGCTCGAATGGTGCGACGCCGACGACGAAAAAGATGAAAACAAAAATAACACGACGAAAACAAAGAAATCAAAGAGTAAAGTCACGTTACCGGCGCAAGGTAAAATGTCTGAGATTGTCGCGCAGATGTCCGAGAGCTGGCCGAAAGTTGGTGCGCACGTTTGGGGACGCGTGAAAGGTCACGGATGGTGGCCAGGCGTCTGTAAAGGCAAAGAATCATCCGCGACAAGAACGATCGCGTTCTTCGACGATTCCACGGCTAAATGTTTGCGCGCTGATCTCGTACCGTACAACACCTTTTTTGATGTGTTGAAGAAATCGAAGGCGTCTAAATCATACGAAAACGCGGTGAAACGATCGATGGAATCTGCGGAAAAGAACTTCACGGAAAGGTTGAAGAAACGCGTGGCGAGAAAGCAAGAAGAGTTTGCGGAGATTCGAAAGAAATACGCCGCTTTGACAAAGAAGCGACAAGAACAGCAGACAACAACAACAACAAAACCAACAGCAGCAAAGAATAAATCAACGCACAACACCAAGAGCAAAAAAGCAAAAACGAAGCATAACATTAACGCGAACAACAAAGTTATCAAGAACGACGCGGATTTATTGGCAAACGTTGATCTGAATGGAAACTCCTCCGCCGCGAGACTCGCTCGTTTGGGTAAGCATTTCGACGCGCTGAAAGATCGCGTCGCGCCATTGGCGATAGCCGCTTCGCAGCACTTGCGCGTGCAGCTGCAACTTCAAGAACACACCGGAGGCGAGAACAGAATGGCTCAAATGACTGAACGCGAACGGGTCATTCTCTTGGAAGAGCTCGAATCGTTGAAGTCTTTCTTGGTTACTACTGGAAGACATTTGGAAGTAATTAACGCAGAGAACCCGGAAGATGTTGCCATGTTTGGCTACGACGACGACTTTGACAACCAGATCGCAAACGCGACGTTCATGACTGTTGGTGGCGACGACGTCGTCGGTAAAACCGGAGAAGAGGAAAATTTGGACGATCCCGACGAGGTTGAAGACGGCGTCGACGACGACGACGACGTCATCGTCGACGACGATATGATTACCGATTTGGGGTTAAGTGGCGATGATATCGTAGATAAGGATGATAATGGCGACGACGAGAAGACGGTTAAGCCAGAAGAGGCAACGAACATTGCAGACGCGCTTGACCCGACGCCTCTCGACGCGCTTCTCTTTCAAGAAGAAGAAGAAGAAGAAGATGATGATGCAAGAGGAGAGCAGCCGAAAACGCCTCACTACCCAACCCGAGATGAGGAAGAAAATGAATTGAAGCACACGTCCAGCGACGACCGAACGGAGAGAAACGACAGCGACGACAACGATGCGTCTTTGCCGTTGAATGAAAATTCCAAATCCATCGGCGGCGACGCCAAAGACAGCCAAGAAGAAGAAGTTCGCAACACCGCTTCCAAAGTCGCAATCTAATCATCAGCATTGAACATAATAAAGAAACACGTTTTGTACTACCTATGTTATACATTTAAGTATTATTGTTTTATTAAACTACTACGTGTTCTCGTATTTGAACTCCAAAACGGAAAACGAACCGTCGCCACAAAACTTCACAACAAAAACAAAAATGTCACACAAACCTCCTCCGAAATGGCTCCCGTTGGAATCCAACCCATCCGTTCTGAACGATTTCAGCTACGCGTTGGGTCTTTCCACCGCGTACGCGTGGTCGGACATTTTCGGTTTCGACGACGAGTTATTGGCGATGGTGCCGCCAAACTGTCGAGCGGTCGTGTTGTTGTTTCCAATCACGGACAAGTCCGAACGATTTCAAAAAGAAGAGCGAGAAGATATTGAGAACGGGAAAAGGGCAAACGAAGTCTCTTCGAACGTGTATTACATGAAACAAACGGTTGGAAACGCGTGCGGGACGATCGGAGTGTTCCACGCGATCATGAACAATCGAGAGGACGTTTTGACAGACCAAAACGAAGAAGACGAAGAAGAAAACAAAAATTACTTTCGAAGATTTTTCGAAAAGACCAAGGACATGACCCCGGACGAACGCGCGAAATTCGTAGAAACAGACACGGATTTAGAGTCGTATCACGCGACAGCGGTGAACGCGGGAGATACGGAAGTGCCTTCTCTGGATGCGAAGATTGATTTACATTTCATCGCGTTGGTCGAGCGAGACGGGAGATTGTACGAGCTGGACGGGAGGAAGCAAAGCGCCATCGACCACGGGGAAATCGAGAGAGGAGATTTGTTGAAACAAAGCGTGGAGAGGGTGATTAAAGGATTCATGGAGAGAGCGGATGGGAGCATTCACTTTGGCGCGTGCGCGTTGGCCGAAAATAGCGAGTTATTTTGAATTCATTTTGTACTAGGAGGTTTTAGATGTAATAGAATAAAAAACACAACGCTTGAAAGAAAGAGGACGAAGGAAAAGAAACGCTTTAGTATTATAAAAGTTGATATTGTGTTGTTATTAACTACAAATTTCTTCTTGCTCGCTGCTAGTGTGATTATATATATTATAATATATATGTATATCAAAACTCCGTTCCTTCCTCTGGTTGCGGTAACTTTCTGTTCTCCGACCTCGCCATGGCGTGGAATATCGCCCCCAACACGTCGCTAATCGAATTCTGCGGCGTCCACCCTCTCGTCACCCCAATCTTTCCTAAATCAACTTTCCCTGTTCGCCCATCCACGCACGACGGTAAGTTAATTTTCGTTATGAATGTCACCGTCGGCGGTTGCATCGGGTACCCTTCCCCGGCTTCTATGCGTAAAGAGTAGATGCGATTTTCGTAAGACGATTGCATCGGGCCTAAGATGGTACCGTTCCAATATCGCAAGTCGTCGTTGTCATCTGTTGTTTTATCAATAGTAGTAGCATTATTGTAGAATTGTTAAATGTTAGGAAGAAAGAGAATGTGTTGTTCGCATAAATGAGTGGGTTTCGTTCTGCATCGAATACCGCGCTTTGCGAGTAAATCACACAAAAGCACAACGACGATCGATGACACGAGAGAAAAAAAGAAATCGCGCGCAAGAAGAAAAGACTATATACTCCCTCTCGCGCCGGTTGGACGAAGAAGACAAAGACAAGAAGGTATTACCGTCGTCCGCTAACCCGAGCGAGCAATGGTGCGAGTTCACCCCGGTCCCTTTCTCCCCGGCTTCCAGTTCTTCCAAAAGCTTAAACGTTCTCGGGACGACGACTTTTTCTCCTCCTCCTCCTTTGTTCGTCGTCGTCGTGGCGCTCATCGTCGTGTTCGTGTTGCTGCTGTTGCGGTTGTGCGTTCCACCACCACCGAAAAACATGATTGATGTGGCGTCTCTTTCTCTTTAAACGCTCTCAACTGTGTGCGTGTTGTGCGTATCAACGCTCTGCTAAAAGAGAATCCTCTCTGATTATTCTGTCGTTGTTTTCACACGACGACTGGCGGTTTTACTAACGAAGAGACATTTTTACATTCTTTCTCGTCAAAATACTCTGCACGCTTTAAAAAAAAAGAAGGAAAACGGCTTTTTAGAATTCGAGAGGAAAAAGAAGACGACGAAGAAGATAATGGGGAAGCAGGTATCCGGCGCGCAGAAGAGGAAGAAGAAAAAGGAGAAAGAAGAGCTCGCCGCGGAAACGGAGCGGTTGAAGCTTGGACCGACGAAGTTATGGACCGGGTTGGTGTTGCATCAGAAGGATGTTTTCACATCGCATGTGCTTCCGAAATTGAACGAGACGGATCGGTTTTTCTTTGCAGGGGCGAGTGGAGGAAGTTGGGAGGTGCTTGCGTACGCAAAGGTTCTCTCGAAATTGAGTTGGAATATTTATGAATGTTCATCCATTTCGACCTTGGAGTTTGCGTGGAACAACATGGAATGGGGAGAGAGATTTCCATGTGGAAATGTGAAAGACCAAGCCTGGTTTTGCGCTCAAGTTGCTGGAACGAACAAACTCGAGTTGCTCAAGTGGTTGAGAGAAGTGAAACATTGCGAGTGGGATGAGTGGACGATTAATGCGGCAGCATATAAAGGTAATCTCGAGATGTTGAAGTATTGCATCTCTAACCATTGCCCGTGTGATGTGAGAACACACAGGCATGTGATACTACAGCCAATAATCGATGGTCGCGTGGACATCGTGAAATATCTCGTTGAAAAAAGAATGATATCCACCTATGAGGATAAGTTAAACTGCGTGGTAAATGCTGCAAGGCATGGCCAACTCGGTTGCCTCAAATACTTATTGGAGAAGGGGAGAGCGCCGCTCGTTTTTGTCTATATCGCTTACGCTCGTTACTACGAGCAAACGGAGTGCGTAAACTACTTACGAGAAAAAGGGTGCTCGGAACCAACGTACGAACAATACGCTACAATTGTCGGGGACATAGAAGCGCATCTAGACTCTTAGAAGAGTCGCGGCAGCATAACGGCGGAAGGCTTATACAGAGAGAGAGAGAGAGAGAGAGACGAACATTAGTACATGAGAGAGAGACACGAAGAACATTATCAGTATTATTTTTAATCGCAAACTATGGTATTGCGTATTTCATAAAAGGCTACCCTACTTAAAAAGTTTGCTGGCATCT
>Ga0115554_1003185_pt1 | contig 11105 bp, 8 predicted proteins | sample COGITO_mtgs_1104_3_FD_87283 | JGI IMG/M metagenome (GOLD analysis project Ga0115554, IMG submission 87283) | Pelagic marine microbial communities from North Sea - COGITO_mtgs_110404 | ecosystem: Environmental > Aquatic > Marine > Epipelagic | place: Germany:Helgoland, sampling site Kabeltonne... | reverse complement strand
CGTGCCCGGAGCAACGCTCATGGGCGACAATATCGCTGTCCTGGACTAATGCCAGTATATCCCTCGTTTTCAGACCAATATTTTGGACACGCTGATGGCAGGCGACCTGATAAGCCACATTGCCCAACGCATTGGGGAAGGTGGTGTTGAAGGCCTGTCCTTTGTGCCGCAGCCAGAGATATTCAAAGGGGTCGAAAAAGGCCTTTTGTACTTTTAGGACGTCAGGGTCGTCCGGATACATCAGCGGCAGCTCTTGTTTATACATGAGCACACAGGAGGGTATGGGCGCGATTAAGTCGTAGCCATCATCGACCAGTTTGGCCAGTACCGGAATATTCACCGCTTTGAGTGCATCAACCGCATCGAGATCGCCCAGCTCAAGCTTGGGCATGCCGCAACATTTTTCTTTGGGCACGAGGTCAATGTGAATGCCGTTATGTTGGAAGACTTTGACAAAATCTTCGCCTATTTCAGGACTATTGTAATTGCCGTAGCAGGTGGCATAGAGCGCCACTTTGCCTGAGGTGGCGCCTATTGGCGTGGCGTCGAGCGCTTTGATCTGGCTTTTTACTCGCTTGCGCAGCGTGTTGGCGTGAAATGTTGGAATGGGGGCGTCATGGTGGATATCTAGGGTCGTTTCGAGCGCCTTTCTAAAGGTGTTATTACTATTGAGTGCATTGACGGTGACGTCAATGAGTGGAATTGATGTCATGGCAAACACAGTGTCAGTGCTGGTCAGCGTTTTGTCTCTGAAGCTGGCACCGTGCTCTTTAAACTTCGCCGCTTTCGCCCTCAGCATCAAATGTGGGAAGTCCACGTTAAAGTCATGTGGCGGCACATAGGGACATTTGGTCATGTAACACAAGTCACACATGTAGCACTGATCGACGACCTTGATGTAATCCTCTTTGGCGACGCCGTCCACCTCAAAGGTGTCTGATTCGTCGATGAGGTCGAATAGGGTTGGAAAAGAATCACACAGGCTGACGCAGCGACGACAGCCGTGACAAATGTCATAAACCCGTGCGAGCTCATCGTTTAAGGCATCTTTATTCCAAAAAGCCTCTGTTTTCCAAGCGATAGGATGACGAGTGGGGGCTTCGAGACTTCCTTCGCGCATAGGGACTCCTTGCTACGGACAATGATGAGGTGGTGTCGATAGGGGCTTGCGAGTGTCGAAAAAAAAGGAGCGCGAGGCGCTCCCCTTCATGGGTCAGCCGTATTACGCGTCTAAGGTATCAAGGGTCTTCTGAAACTTATTAGCGTGGCTGCGCTCAGCTTTTGCTAGGGTTTCGAACCAATCGGCTATTTCATCGAAACCCTCGTCACGTGCAGACTTCGCCATGCTCGGATACATATCGGTGTATTCATGGGTTTCACCGGCAATAGACGCTTCCAAGTTCTTTTTGGTGTCGCCCATCGGCAGGCCCGTTGCGGGGTCACCCACAGCCTCGAGGTATTCTAGATGCCCGTGAGCATGGCCTGTCTCACCCTCAGCGGTCGAGCGGAATACCGCCGCTACGTCGTTGTAGCCCTCTATGTCCGCCTTGGCGGCGAAGTAGAGGTAGCGTCGATTTGCTTGCGATTCGCCGGCGAAGGCGTCCTTCAAATTCTTTTCTGTTTGGCTACCTTTAAGTTCCATGGTGTTCTCCTGCTGTCGGTTCAAATAAGTGGCGTAGCGATTGCCACACCGCATTGGCACTCCATTACTATACGCAGAAGTTGGCACTTGGTTTTTACGGTTTTTTCTGTAAAGTTAATCGATCGGATCGATGAATCGTTAAATGATTCTCAATTAGGAAAAGCGATGAGTAGACAGCCCACGTTAAAACAACTGAAATACCTATGCGCGGTGGCGGATCGACAACATTTTGGCCATGCCGCAAAATCCTGTTTCGTCAGCCAAAGTACCTTGAGCGCGGGCATACAGGAGCTCGAGGAAACGCTGGGTGTGAGCCTTGTTGAGCGCAACAATCGCAATGTACTGCTGACCAGTCTTGGCCGAGAGGTGGTCGATCGAGGGCGCCAGATACTGGTTGACATCGAAGATTTGATGTCTTTATGTGATGCCGCGGGGGATCCGTTTACCGGTAAACTGCGATTGGGCGTTATTCCGACGATTGCACCGTTTCTGCTGCCGCGCATGCTGCGATCACTGCGTGAAGTACATCCGAATTTTACGCTATTTATTCGTGAGGACCAGAGCCAACGACTCGTCAATGCGCTCCATGCTGGAGAGCTTGATATATTGTTTTTAGCGCTGCCATTCCCCGCGGAGAACGTGGATATTATGCCCCTGTGCCAAGATGATTTTTTATTGGCCTGTCTACCGAGTCACGCGCTCGCCAATAAGAAGCGCTTGTGTAGTGCAGATCTGAAGGGAGAGGGCATGTTGTTATTAGAGGAAGGCCATTGCCTGAGAGAGCATGCACTTGAGGCCTGTAATCTTCGAGATAGTCAAATTTCAATTCCCTACCAAGCCAGCAGTTTGACGACAATCGTGCAAATGGTGGCTAATGGAATTGGTATTACGCTGCTGCCAAAAATTGCCGTAGATGCAGATATCACCGCAGGAACCCAGCTAACGGTCGTACCCTTTGATCAGTCAGGCGTGTCGCGTCAGTTAGGATTGATGTGGCGCAAGAAAACACCACGGCAAACGGAATTCCGGTTGCTCGGCGAGTTTATTAGCGGCTGCTTGTAGTGCGCAGTCCTAGCGCCCCCGTCGCATAAAGAGCCATGCACGTTACAGGGGCTTGCTACCGCTGCTTGGTTGGCCGTCTTCGACCCGGTAAACCTGTATGCTGAGTCGCAAAAGGACTGCTGCTGTCGCTCACCACTTTATGCCTTTTTGGGGGCTGTCTGGACGGCACAAGGTGCATCTTGCCGTTACCAATGAGATCTCTTCGGCCCATTTTTTTGAGCTCATCGCGCAGTAACGGCCAGTTATCCGGGTCATGATAGCGCAGGAACGCTTTGTGTAGTCGCCGCTGACTCAGTTTGCGAATGGCAGGCACTGATTCGCTCTGTCGGGTAACCCGCTTAAGGGGGTTCTTACCTGAGTGATACATGGCTGTGGCGGTGGCCATGGGTGAGGGATAAAATGTCTGCACTTGATCTGCGCGAAATTTATGGCGCTTTAACCACAGGGCAAGATTCATCATGTCCTGATCGGTGGTGCCCGGGTGTGCGGCAATGAAATAAGGGATAAGAAATTGTTTTTTCCCCGCTTCGCGAGTGTATTTCTCAAACATCGCCTTAAAGGTGTCATAGCTGCCAATGCCGGGTTTCATCATTTTATCAAGCGGGCCACGCTCGGTGTGCTCCGGCGCTATTTTTAAATAGCCTCCCACATGGTGAGTCACCAGTTCTTTGACATACTCAGGGGTTTGCACCGCTAGGTCATAACGCAAGCCCGAGGCAATCAATACTTTTTTTATCCCCGGTAAGGCTCGAGCGCGTTTATATAAGTGGACCAATGGCGTCTGATCGGTGTTTAAATTCTTACAAATACCCGGGTAAACGCAAGACAGTTTCCGACATTTGGCTTCGATATCTTTGCTTTTGCAGGCGAGCCGCCACATATTGGCCGTTGGTCCGCCTAGATCAGAAATGACCCCGGTAAAGGCCGGGCTAGTATCTCGAATTTTTTCGACTTCGCGGATAATACTATCTTCTGAACGGTTCTGAATGATGCGACCTTCGTGTTCAGTGATCGAACAAAAAGTGCAGCCACCGAAGCAGCCACGCATAATGTTCACTGAGTGTTGAATCATGTCGAATGCGGGAATGTTAGCGTCGCCATAACTGGGGTGGGGTAGACGTTGGTAAGGTAGCTCAAAGACCCAGTCAAGCTCATCGGTGGTCAGGGGAATCGGGGGTGGATTGAGCCATATATCACGATCCCCGTGACCTTGAATGAGTGGCAACGCATTGTAAGGATTGGTTTCTTTATGGAGTACTCGTGATGCATGGGCGTACAGTACTGGATCTGATTGCACCTGCTCATAGCTCGGCAATCGAATGACCGAGGAGTCGGGAGTTTTGGTAACGAGCAGGCGCACAGGCTCCAGCGCAATATCGCCGTCTGGCTCACCCTCTGCCGCATCGCATTGCTCGGGTGCCATGCCCTCGTAGGGATTTGGATGGACGTCCACCGACCCGACAACATCCACCGAGGTGGAATTGATCTCACGGAATCCTGATTGACAGCCTCGGGTTATAAACGCCGTGCCGCGGATATCTCGGATCCCCCGGATATCTTCACCTCCAGCCAGCCGATGAGTCAGTTCAATGATGGCTCGCTCAGCGTTACCAAACAGTAAAATATCAGCTTTGCTGTCCAATAACACCGAACGACGAACTTTTTCACTCCAATAATCATAGTGAGCAATTCGACGCAAACTGGCTTCAATGCCCCCGACAACAATGGCCACATCCTTGAATGCCTCCCGAATGCGCTGACTGTAAACGGTGACTGCACGGTCAGGCCGGCATCCGGATTTATCGCCAGGTGTATAAGCGTCATCGTTGCGCCGTTTACGGTCGGCGGTGTAATGATTGATCATTGAATCCATGTTGCCCGCGGCAATGCCAAAATACAGATTGGGTTTACCCAAAGCGGTAAAGGCTTCTGCACTGTGCCAGGCGGGTTGGGAAATGATGCCCACCCGATAGCCTTGCCCCTCCAACACTCGTCCAATCACCGCCATACCAAAACTGGGGTGATCAACATAGCCGTCGCCAGTGACGATAATGACGTCACAGCTGTCCCAACCTAGCTGGTCCATTTCGTCGCGGTTCATTGGCAACCAGGGTGCCGGCCCCAAGCACTCCGCCCAGAACTTGCGATAATTGAAAATTGCCTTCGGCGTTGAATCGTTAGTGCTCATCTAGCAGTAGCTCGTCAGTGGCTTGGCGTAGTTCGGATGGTACGTCGAGTTGAGCCCCACAATGTTTACAAAATTGCGCATCGATAGCGTGGCCACCCAGCGCGCACACGGGACAGTTCCAGTTGAGCAGAACTTGTTTTTTACTGTTTAGGCGCTCCCACAGCTTGGTGCTGATGATCGCGGTGGGTACCGCTAATATAGAGTAGCCTACTAGCATGCCCAAGGAAGCAATACTTCGACCCAGTACCGTTTGCGGGACGAGGTCACCATAACCCACGGTGGTGATAGTCACAACGGCCCAGTAAATGCTCAAGGGGATACTAGTAAAGCCATGTTTTGGCCCTTCAACGACGTAAATGAGGCAGCCAAAAATAACCACGACGATAATGACCATGATAAAAAAAACAAAAATGGATTTAGAAATGGCGCGCAACAGATTGACGATTTGGCGCAACTCTGAAAATAAATCAAACATCCTCAATATTCGAAAAATCCGCATGACTCTGACCAGACGGACAATCAGGAGGGGCGCTGCTTGCGGTACAAACAGGGCAAGGTAAGTCGGGGCGATGGACAGTAAGTCGATGATGCCCCAAAAGCTGTACGTGTACGCTTTGCGATGCTTCACGCACCAGATTCGAAGCATGTATTCAACGCTAAATACGACGGTGAAACACAGTTCGAGCCAGTGCAAACGATTACCGTAGCGGGCATGCATGGCGGGTATTGAGTCAAAGATAACAACCGTCACACTGGCCATAATTATGGCGAGCAGCAATAGATCGAAGCCTCGGCCGCCTCGGGTGGTGGTGCCAAATATGATCGCCTCACATTTGGCTTGCAACGGTGTTTGGTCTCTATCATTCATGGGCGATACTCTCTTGGGCTGAATCATCTAGCAGGGGGAGCAGCGAGGGCCATACGTTGTCAAGGATCAAAGGTTGTGCTCCTGCCGTGGGGTGAATCCCGTCGGCTTGCATGAGGCGGTCATTGGTAGCAATACCCGCCAGGATAAAGGGTGCCCAATGCCCCCCAGTCTGGTGGGCAGCCCACTCGAAGCACTCACGGAATTGGGTCGTATAGCGTGGGCCGAGATTGGGCGGTATTTCCATCTGTAAAAAGAGTACCTGGGCACCCTGTACGCGGGCAGCATTGCCCATGCGCAGCAGGTTTTGGCGTAACTGTGTCATCGGATAACCCCGCAGCCCGTCATTGCCCCCCAGTTCAACGATGACCAGATCGGGTTGGTGGCGCTCTAACAGCGGCGGCAGTCTAGCCCAGCCTCCAGCGCTCGTTTCACCGCTAATACTCGCATTGAGCGCTCGGTAGGCGATACCCTCAGCCGCAAGCTTGTCATTGAGTAGAGCCACCCAGCCTTGCTCTAAATCCATACCATAGGCTGCACTGATACTGTCCCCTAGTACCAAAATCGTGCGAGACTCCGCCACGGCGACTGCGCTTGTTCCCATCAGCATCGCTACGAGCAAGGTTACCGGTAATCTCTCTAGCCAAAACGATCCGCTCGCTGTGCGCAGGCGTACTAGTGTGCGGAGGAATAAGCGAATGATCACAGTCAATAATCTCCTAAAAAAAGTCCCGGTGGCCGATGGCGAGCTGGAAATCCTGCAGGGGATTAATCTCGATATCAAGTCCGGAGAAAGCCTGGCTATTGTAGGCGTTTCTGGCTCCGGAAAGTCGACACTTTTAGGTCTTTTGGCAGGTCTTGATGTCGCCTCAGGGGGCGACGTGGTGATTGACGGGGTGGCCCTGTCCACTCTGGATGAGGACGCGAGGGCTGCTTTGCGGGCGCAAAAAGTGGGCTTTGTTTTCCAGTCCTTCCAACTATTGCCGGCATTGAACGCATTAGAAAACGTCATGCTGCCTCTGGAATTGGCCGGTGTGGCAAATGCCTCGGCTAGGGCGGAGGAGTATCTCGAGCGGGTTGGGCTTGAGTATCGCCTCACGCATTACCCAAGTCAGTTATCAGGCGGCGAGCAGCAGCGGGTAGCGATTGCCAGAGCGTTTGCCTCACGTCCCCGTATTTTGTTTGCCGATGAGCCCACGGGTAATTTAGACACCGCTACGGGCGACACGATTATTGACCTGCTCTTTGAGCTGAATAGAAGTGAGGGAACCACGCTCATTTTGGTGACTCACGATAACCGCCTCGCTCAAGCGTGTTCTCGCCGAGTACAGTTGGTGAATGGTCGATTGGAGACATTTCTTTGAGCGCACCCGCCCAGACGCTGACAGCGCGTAAGTTACTCTGGCGTGATTGGCGTGGCGGTGAGCTGGGCATCTTGCTGGCGGCATTGGTCCTCGCCGTCGGTGTAGTCGTCGGCATTAGCGCCTTCGTGGCCAGCCTACAGTCAGCCTTGGAAAATGAGAGCCGGCGCTTTTTAGCGGCGGATCAGGTGATATCGAGTCGCCAAGCGATACCTGAGGTGTGGCGCGATAAAGCGCGGCAGTCCGGGTTGGCATCGGCGTCTTTGGTGGGATTTCCTTCCATGGTAATGAATGACGGCGAGGGTATGACCCTGGCGTCTATTAAGGCAGTCGAAGCCCCTTACCCCTTGCGAGGCACGCTGAAATATAGCGAGGCGCCCTATGAATCAGCTATCGCCACTGAACAGGTACCGACACCCGGAGAGGTATGGTTGGCGCCGCGACTATTCGCGTTGCTTGACGTCAATGTCGGAGATCCCGTGTGGGTGGGCGAGGCGTCGTTAACCGTTGCTGGAGCGATTCGCTCGGAACCCGACAGCACCACTGCGATGTTTGGTTACGGCCCACGGCTATTGATGAACGTGGCAGATCTAGCGGCTACGGGGGTGATTCAACCGGGGAGCCGAGTCAGCTACCGATTGCTGCTAGGGGGTAGTGACGCTGACTTAGCGACTTTTGTGACTTGGGTTGAACCACAGATGGCACAGGGTCAGCGACTGTTAGGCAGTGGCGACGGACAGGCGAGTGTCAACCGCACGCTGCAGCGCGCGCGTGCATTTTTACTGCTCGCGGGCAGCCTCGGGGTGGTACTGGCCGCCGCGGCGATTGCCCTCGCCGCGAGACGCTTCAGTGAGCGCCATACCGACTATGTAGCTATTATGAAAAGCCTCGGGGCCACGAGTGCTACCGTCAATCGTCTGTATGGCAGCAGTTTATTGCTCATGGGACTCATTGCGGGCGTGCTGGGCTGCCTGGTGGGATGGGCAATACAAGCCCTGTTTTTTGCGCTATTTGCCGAACAACTCGGGGTAGCGCCGGGCCCTATGGGGGTATTGCCTTTTGTCATTGGCGCGACAACCGCCATGGTCTGTTTGCTGTTCTTTGCTTGGCCGCCATTACGGCGCCTGGCATTGGTATCACCGCTGCGGGTTTTGCGCCGCGAGGAAGACGCGGGCAGTGCACAACAGATCCAAGATTATGTGTTCGGCGCCCTAGCCATGACTGGATTGATGTGGTGGTACTCCGCGGATATCTTGTTGACCGCGAGTGTGGTCGGTGGCTTGCTGGTCACGGTAGGAGTCGGTTTTCTGCTGGCTAAAGCCTTGCTATCGGTGGGTCGTGGTGTCGGCAGTCAAGCGGGCAGCGTATGGCGTTTGGCCATGTCTGGTCTGCTCCGGCGCGGTAATGCCAATGCCCTACAAATGGTCATTTTTGGTATCGCCATTATGCTGATGTTGGTACTGGTCATGGTCCGCACCTCACTCATTAGCCAGTGGCAGGCTCAACTTCCCCCGGGCACACCCAACCACTTTGCGTTCAATATTGGGTCGGAGCAACGGACCCCACTGGCCGCACTATTTTCTGATTTGGGTATCCGAACTGAGCCTTTGTTCCCCATGACCCGAGGTCGAGTCATGGCCGTAAACGGCCGATTACTGACTGAAGATCGAGATGAATTAGGCGCCAATGAGGGCCGTCAACGGGAATCAAATTTCACCTACGCACAGGGTATCCCCGAGGCAACCCGCGTCGTCGCTGGACAATGGTGTGGTGATACTAGCGCTGAGGAGGTGTCGCTTGAGGAGGAATTTGCTGGCAGTGTCGGTGCGGCAGTTGGCGACACCATTACTCTGCGAGTCGGCGCTGACTCCTTCGATGCCACTGTGACCAGTATTCGAGCGGTAGACTGGGAAAGTATGAAGCCCAATTTCTTTGTTATTTTCCCGCCCCACGTCCTTGACAAGTTCCCGGCCATGTATATCACCAGCTTTTTCTTAGCGCCGGACAGCAAAGGGGCGCTCAATCAAATCGTTAGAGCCTTTCCTACGGTGACCGTTATCGAACTAGACATTGTCATTGAGGAGGTTCGCAGCATCGTTGCGCGAGTGGGGCAGGCCATTGAATTAGTGCTGGCCGTCATATTATTTGCAGGGGCACTGGTATTAGTGGCGGGGGTGCAATCAAGCGTTGACGTAAGAATCCGTGAAAGTGCACTGCTTCGAGCCTTGGGAGCACGGCGCGGCTTACTCATGGGCGCCCTCGCCATTGAGTTTACGGTATTGGGACTCTTTGCCGGATGTCTCGCGGTGATGGGGGCGGAAGTGGCTGCCTGGGGATTGCAAACGCAAGCGTTGCAATTGATTTATGCGCCCACGTTGTGGCTTTGGCCCTTGGGCGTGGTGTCTGGCATGGTTATCATTGGGGGGGTCGGCGTGGCCAGCTGTCGCAAGGCGGTCAACGTACCGCCGTTAGTGGTGCTGAGAGAGCTTTGACTGATCGCCGGAGGTCAGTTAAGGCGGGCATAGCAGTGGCGGCATCGTGCTAGTTTAACCGCCGCGCCAGGGGGCTAGCACGGTCATCACCCCCATCATTAACGATTGATAATGCCGGTATCAACCGGATAAATAACCGGCGATCCTAGCCCAAAAGGTGAGCTACCGCGTCACGCTCTTCGCTGAGCTCTGCGGCTGTCGCGTCCATTTTGGCTCGGCTAAATTCACCGATCTCTAGCCCTTGAACAATCGTCCACTCGCCCCCTTCGCAACGGCATGGGAACGAGTAGATAAGGCCTTCGGCAATGCCATAAGAGCCGTCAGAATAAACGCCCATTGACACCCAGTCATCACCTTCGGTTCCCAAAGCCCAGGAGCGCATGTGATCGATAGCGGCGTTGGCCGCAGATGCCGCGGATGATGCACCACGGGCGTTGATAATAGCGGCACCGCGCTGTTGAACAATGGGAATGAAATCGTTTTCAAGCCAGGTTTGCTCAACGAGCTCCATCGCCGGTTGACCATTGACTTTGGCATTGAACACATCGGGGTATTGAGTCGCGGAGTGATTCCCCCAAATGGTCATTTGGCTGACATCATTGATGCTGGTGCCTGTCTTGTTAGCTATTTGTGTCATTGCGCGATTGTGATCAAGGCGGGTCATTGCTGTGAAGTGACGTGGATTGAGATCGGGCGCATTACGCTGAGCAATGAGTGAGTTAGTGTTAGCGGGATTGCCTACCACAAGCACTTTCACATCTCGGGAGGCATAGTCGTTCATCGCTTTGCCCTGCACAGAGAAAATGGCAGCATTGGCCGCTAACAAATCTTTGCGCTCCATGCCCGGGCCACGAGGTCTGGCGCCCACCAACAGGGCATAGTCGGTATCGGCGAACGCGACATTGGGGTCATCGCTACAAACGACGCGATTTAACAGCGGAAAGGCACAATCATCCAGTTCCATTCGCACACCCTCGAGTGCTGCCATTGCTGGGGTAATGTCAAGCAGCTGAAGGATAATGGGTTGGTCGTCACCCAGCATTGCGCCAGAGGCAATACGAAACACGAGAGCATAACCAATTTGACCGGCAGCGCCGGTGACGGTGACACGAACAGGAGCTTTCATAAAACGGTCCTTTGGGTAGTTAAAGCGCGCCAGTCACATCAGACTGGGCAGTGCGTACTGACGAGTGCGGGATCGGATTTTCGACTGCTAGCAATAAAAATACAAGACACTAGATTAATTAAGTCACCCAGGGCGTGCCACAGTGAGGGCGACAGTCCCTGGCGAGGCCACTGGAAAAGACGGGAATAACTGACTTTGCGCCGGGGTACCGAGTTTCTATATCATGCGTCTACTTTCCCAGCGAGATGGCCCCGACGAATGACCGACAACAATGCTTCAGTGTCACAGGATACTCGTCGCGAGAAACATGAATTTGACAAGCTGCGCAAACGTCTACGCCGTAATGTAGGCAGTGCCATTGCTGATTTT
>Ga0115554_1003184_pt1 | contig 11109 bp, 9 predicted proteins | sample COGITO_mtgs_1104_3_FD_87283 | JGI IMG/M metagenome (GOLD analysis project Ga0115554, IMG submission 87283) | Pelagic marine microbial communities from North Sea - COGITO_mtgs_110404 | ecosystem: Environmental > Aquatic > Marine > Epipelagic | place: Germany:Helgoland, sampling site Kabeltonne... | reverse complement strand
TTTACTCGAAAAAATGCGCTAGACATTGGTCTATTTCTGCAAACGATGAATGCATCTGGGGGTAATGGTGTTCAAGGTGTGGTAGGATACATATTGAAATTTGTGTGAAACGTTAGGAGTGACTGAGGTCATAAGTAAATTAATGAATCGCTTCGAGTGTATTTGAAACAAAATTCACTTGTGATTGTGTGATTGTGTGATGTTGCAAATGATTTGCTGTTCGTTCGTCATTTTCGATCTTTCTTTTTTGAAGATTTACAAACCCGTACAACCTGAAAAAACAAACTCTATTCTGAAATAAAAAAGAATACCGAGCATTTAACTAGAATTGTAAAAAGCAATAGCTATCTCCAAGGAAATCTCTGACCTAAAACCTGGATCTCCCCCCTTTTTCTCCAACCCCTTTCTAAGACTCAAACCGTTAACAAGCTAACAATTTGACCCTAACACAACAAGGTTATTGGCCATAACTTACCTCTGCGCTAAAATTTAATAATTAACACTAACACCACACCCCCTATCAAAAGCTACAAAACAGAAACTAAAACGCAATAATAAAAACGAACACAACACCAACCAACACACCAACAAAAATTTCACAGCAAAAACCGAGCAGAAATTCTTTAGTTACATTTTTGTAGTACAATTTTTTTTCATGAAATTATTTATATACAAATTATAATTATTATGAAACATTAATTTTCTAATAATTTTACAAAATAATTAATAATTTTTTATATTTTTTAGAAATTTTTTTTCTAATAAAATATAAATATTAAATATTTATGGTTTTTGAAATATATTAAATTCAAAATATTATAAATTATATATAAATATCTTAATAAAATAAAATTGTATTACAAAAATGATTAAAACGAAATTAATTTCATTTTTTTCAAAAAATTGCGTTATCACTATTATCTAACAGGGGGGTGTGTTACATTATCAATCACTGGCTAAGGAAGGGCAAGTTAACAGAATGCTTAAATCACAATGTTGTCCGGTTCGCTCTATTGCCATGATGGCGGGCGTAGAGCTCCTCGAAGATGGCAACCTCATTTCTCTCGCCTGCCACTTGGTTGATCCTTATTATTATCTAACAGGGGGGTGTGTGGATCCTCTGTGTGAGAGAGGCACCGTTGTGGCATGCGAGGCCAAGTCGGTCAGTGTTCATCCAGCAGGTTTGTTGGACGATGTATAGGCTGAGTTCTTTCTGGATGAGGTAACTGTTAGAAGGTCCTGCAGGTGTGTTCAGATCAAAAATTCCTCTAGTCGAAACTTCTTGTCAAAATTTTTCTTTACGTGCTACCTTGGACAATCCTGTCAATTGCTGCTTCGTCCTTTCTTTTTCTTTCGGCTGTAGAGGATGCCTCAGATGCCCCTATCCTCGAGGCACCACCATTTTGTCCGCTCTGGACGCTGCTGTCATCGTCATCTTCGCTGTCTCCTCCTCCATCGTCACCACCTGTGATTTTTTTGAGTCCTTGTTTCTTGAAACGTTTCATGGTGAATGCACGAGGGATTAATGTGTCCTTCAAAAAGTTGTCGATTCGTATGTCCAAGACGCAGTACGGGTCTGGATGCATTTGGCTGCCGATAGCGGCGACGGCCTCATAGAATTCACCGAAGACCATTTCACTGTCGTCTCCCTCGATTTTGTCGCTTCCCTTTGTTCCTGCATTGTCTTCCTTCATGAGGAGTGTTTCCTCGTCATGCTGCACATATGCGAATAAGACTTTAATCGCCCTCTCGCTGAGCAAAGGGCCGACGAGCTTAAATTCACGCGCGAATACGACGAGTTCGTTGACGTTCATGGAATCAAGATTATCCATAGCCTCGCTGGTTGCTGTGTCTTCTGCTGCGTAATCTTTGTAGATGATCTGCATGTTGTGTCTGTGCTTCCTGCAAACGTTCTTGACCGTTCCCCCCGCCAGCCTCTCCCGGAAAATGTCTACGTTAATGGTGCAGGCATTGGGGAGGATATCCTCCTCTATCATCTTTTTCAGCCTTGTCCCCCAGGTCCCCCTGGTGTACCTATATGTGGCAAGCTTTGCGACAAACTCGACGAACTCAACGCTGCCCAGCTCTGCCTTCTGACTGTTCATTCGTTCTTTTCCAGTCAAGCTGTAATCCAGCTGGCAGGACTGAAACGTTAGGTCAACACGGACACTCGGCATGAGTTTCCTATCCCGCTGTAGCTTACAATCTTTCACAAATTTCCACGCTTCGCTGTGGTCCAGCTCTGCGATGCTCCCTAGGTCACTCACGGCCGCGTAGAAAGTGAATATCCTCTTGAAATCTCGAATCCTTCCCTTCAGAATGTCACTTAGCTCCTGCAGCACCGCTTTCTGTTCTCCCTCATCTATAATGCCGAGCCTCTTCAAATCCTGTTCGACTTGACATTTCCGGATGGTGGTGTAGCTGCCATCATCAATGTCAGTCTCTGTCCGGACGCGAATAGCCAGCACCGTAGTGCACATTGATTGCCAGTTTACGAACATTGCATCGTGAACAAAACGCCTATAATTTGCTCTATCCTGAATTCCAAATTCCACAGCTTTGGTAATAAGCCCACATGAATTTAGCATCATGGAGAAATTTTTTACAATCTCCTTTGAGAATCTCATGATCTCTAAGTGCGAGTGTTCAAACAAGTCTAGCCAGCAATCACCAACGTTAACCATCATGCCGGTACTGAACTGAATCATCTCATCCAAAAGACCCCTCAGATAGGAGTCCAAACCGTCTACTTTCCCCATTTTGTGATAGTGGGCATGCATAACCTCCGTGAAAAGAGCAAAGGCGAACCTGTCATCGTTTCTTAATGTCTCGACGCGCTGACCAAAATATTGGCTCATCTCGTGCACGATTACCCCCTTCATTTCCTCCTGTTTCTTCTTAGCCGCCATTTTGATTTGGTCCCGCTTGATCGTCTGCATAGTTTTGGGGATGTCAAGGTGGGTTAAATTCGCCAAGTTCAGGTATCTACCGACACTCGGATCAGTGCGGTACTTCAGATGCAATAGTAAGATCTCCGCTAATTTTACGTTCGGATGTCGCTCAATGAATTCGGTCGGCAATCCCCTGCAAACAGAGTGGCTACCAGTCCCTATCGGTTTGACTTCATGGTACTTAGCCTTCTTCGCCTTCTCTCTGTAAGTGGCGAATGAAACGTAGTTCATCACGCTTATATAGGGTTCAATTAGGGCCAAATCGGATGTCTCAACGAACGGTAAAGCGTGGCTCTTTGGGTCGTAGTAGAAGACTTTGTCGACGTTCTTTGTGAAAGTCCCTTCATATTGACAAAACTTCTCTTCCATGATACAGAAGTTCACAAAACGTTTGATAATCCTCCCTGACCTGGTGTTAAAAGGATCAAAAGCACGAGTATACTCCTTCGACTTTAGCTTTCCAGGCCGAAAAAAGTGAATTTCCCGCTCAATGTTTTCGTCATATGCGTCTTCTGCCTCGAACTCATTGAACTTTAGCCTTTCAGTTGTTGTACTATTGTATCGATGGAGAGGGGCTAACCTCACATTTTCCTCGCCGACAACAACAATATTTGCGATACCGTCTTTCGTTGTCGACTTTAACGCCGATTCCACTGCCCTAAGAGCGCTTCCGAAGCACTTTAAGATTTTTTTCAGCGTCGGCGTCTGACGGGCCGGCTCATTCAATATCACCCTTTGCTTAGCAATCTCCCTCCTGAGCTTTTCAATTCCACTCGACATTACTTTCGTCATCTTACATAAATTGGCAATGTTCCTGGTGCGCTCCTTATTCTGAGCAATCAATTTGTTCTTTGTGACCGAAAAATCTTTAAAATTCCCCTTCTCTCTTGCAACGCGCTCTTGCATCCACCACTTTTTCCACAGTGCAAAGACCACACTGGGGCGAACCCCTTTCATGAAGATCAAATACTTTCCGAGCAGCATCCGCGTATGTTCGCTGTCCTTTACTGTTCGCCAACGATTGATCGTATGTCTAAGAATGTGACCGCTCCAGATCCTAGCGGCCCGCTCTATTACTCTCACCACTAGTTGCTGATCGGCGATTATTTCATTCATACGATCCAACAAAGGGGGACGTAGCTGTAATTCTTTCTTCAACCTTGTCAACAGGTTCCCGGCAGAGTCATAGTATGTGGGAAGCTTCATCAGCTGATTAAGAGATAGTGACAAGATTGATTTGTTTTTATCGGCGACTTGGTGTCTGTGATCCACATCGTCGTTGCTGCTAAAATTTTCGTACTCAGGCTCATATTGGTAGACGCCAAGAAGTATATTCTCTACAACCAAGTCCATCGCCGGGGAGGATCGCCGCAGTCGAGGGAGTTCGCTGATCAAGTGGTAGCACGCAAACGCAAGTACAGCAGATTGCGTTATCGACCCACTATTAGCCAAATGTCTAGCCTCCCTTAGCTTGACGGATGCGTGAACTGAGAGGGAATTAAAGTCATTCAAGTCCGATCTGTAGGTTGTCATCCAGTCCGAATTCGCCATTTTGAATGGGCGCAGTTGGCGATCTCTCAGCTGGGCTGCCAAAGAGGTTTTTTTCTTGTGCATTGCCAAATTCACATCCGGCAGTTGGTCAACATGTTCGTACTCATCACTATCGTTGTTTTCAGCTTCAGACTCATCCAAATCCATATCGAGTTCCTGACGGAAACTAGCAAGCTTGGCACTACTATCGGAAAAAAAAAGTGTGCTAGTTCGTCTTTTTTTAACAAGCGTCTGCCGCTTCCGACTCGCGTCTTCGGTTCTCTTTTTTATGGCCTCTGGCGAAAACATGTTAGTGATGCGCCTGGAAAAGTCAGGAGTTGGCTTTTGCCGGCGGAGCTCCCTCATTGTATCCGCAAAGTCAGCGTGAATGGAAGTGGACGAAGTCGACCGGAAAATTCTGTCAGTTTTGGGGTCGTAAGGGGCGCTGATGACGGAAGAAGTGAATTTTGTACTAAGTGGGGGGGTTTGGGCAGTCAATTTGGTGATGGGGATTGAGCTCGGTCGCAGTGATCCGCACAGTGATTTACTATTAAGCCTCAAAAACGTAGAGGCCATCCCATCGACAGTCTGTGGACGACCTAGGAACTTAGAAATCACTCTTCTTTTCTGGAACCTTGATTTGTTTGCCAACTTTGCCTTCGTTATTTTCATATCGTGCTTTTGAGTGTGCAGGAAGGGGTTCTTCTTATCTGGAATCTTTTTTGTATTAGAGGAATCGATGAAACCACTATCAATGGAAGGGTTTGGGTTTGCTGGGACATGGAGGGGTGGGGGAGGGAGGATGGGAGGGCGGAGAGAAGCAGAGGAAGGTCGTTGGGTTGTCTTCGGTGAGTCCATCGCATACACTGTCATTGTAAATACTCGAGGATGAAATTGAGGTGAGCAGAGAGAGAGAGAGAGTTGGGACTGATTCCCACCTCACTTTCTTACTTTACGGTGATTTATTTGGGTGTGTAGAGAAGTTCTCTTTCAACAACCAAAACCAACTTCAAAAAAACAAGAACAATGAATTCAAAGGAAAAAAACCTTCTAACAAATCCGCGATCCAGTATTACATCCACCAGATCCTTACCAACCACCCTAACCTGCACAAATAAATGCCAACCAGAACGAGAAGTCGGAAGGGGACTTCTTTGTATAGCGATGAGGGAGGTCCCGGCAATGTGCCTATATCTCGATCGCAATCACACATACAATCGCTTACACGAAAATCGCGGAGTCCACGCGGTCGGTCTCTCACCAAATCACGGATTAAGAAGAATGTGACAAAATCAACATCAGGCACTGCAACAACTCTGTCGGCAAAAAAGAAGAAGGAAAATAGCAAAAAAGACTTCATGAAAAGCTTTACATCGATATACTTCCAGTTGAGTGAAGTATTTACATCCCGCGATGACAAAGGCCACAACTTAAAACTTATGAGGAAGCCGGCTGCCTGTCGATGGATTTTCGTTGCCACGAATGCTGCATACGCTCACGTCGCCTTCTCCCTTTATATTAACGAAGGCAACACGAGAGTGGCTCCGAGCCCATTTGTCACTTGGTTGGAAGGATATATCTCCAAATCACCAGATTTGGAGGGTGATTTGAAGAGTTCTCTTTTGTGCAGCACCCCTCAATTTAACTATTTGATGATCGGGGCACTTGCCATTATAAGCTCCATTTTTCACTATCATCAATGTTTTCTCTGTGACACAAAGAAAGGAAAATTGAATTGCGTGCGTTGGAATTGGCTGGATTTAAGTTGTGCGAAAGTTTTCGCATTGTACTTAACCTTATGTTACTACAAGCAGAAGTTGTTCTTTATGGGACCCTCTCTTGCTGCACTAATATTAAGTGGAATGTTGAAACTAAAGGGTTATTGTGAGTGTGATGCGACTACAAATGCGCCTTGACTTCTCGGGAAGAAAAAAACTGCTAACCAAGAAACCAAACCTGCAGATAACACATACCTGATTTTACACGGAGCGTGGCATGTTATTGGTGCATACACCATGGGTTTTGTCATTACATGCCAGTAAGTTCTAAATATGGGGGGGGGGGTAAAAATAGAAACGACTTCTTTATTTTGCTTGCTTCCACTTTTTCGGTAATCACTTAGTCACTTCGTCCGTGAAAGGTATGAACATACTCGATTCGCCACGACCGGGCACGATGCTTTTCACAGTCTTTCGTCTAAAGCCAACGTTTTGGCCGTTCAATATTTCATTCACAATCTTCAAGCAATTCATCATCATAGGATGCGGTTCATCCACATGGACGAGGTCATAAAATTCATCGTAATCTACCCACTTGACCTGCAATGAGTCGAGTGAATGTGAGTCAAGAGGTTGTAGCAACAGCTTCCGACACACCACATCTCTCACCTCTGCAATCTCGCTTTCCTGTCTATTCAAATCACATATATCGAAGTTCTCCTCATCGTCGACCTTCAACAGGCAGACAATGTAGATATCGCTGGCCCCAAACTGAACTTTGTGTGTCTGTCTCATCATCAAGATTCTGTCGAACGTCGCCTTTACGCCGGTCTCTTCAAAAACCTCCCTAGTTACAGCTTGCTCCAGACCTTCGCCCAAGTCGCTTAGGCCCCCGGGCACCTTCCATTTAGAGTAAGCATTGTGCAGCTCACGCACAAGCAGAATTCTCGATCGATCTGGAGACAGAATCAGTCCGCCAACTCCCACATGGTGTGTCGCATAGGCTGGGATTCTGGAGGGGGCGGGAGACAACCACTTGACATAATGAAGGGTATTCTTATCTGTGTGATGGAGATTAAACTTAATTTCATCAAGAGTGGGAATGAGGCCATGTCCGACCGGCAGGGGCAGATCGACCCACAGGGAAAGCTTCTTGTTGGCAATTGCTGTCGAAATTGTAGCTTTCAATGCTGTCTTGTCAGCATCAGATTTTGAAATCTTACTTTCTAATACTGACTTGTCAGTATCAGCTCGGAGAAGGGTGCTAATATCAATAGTTCCAGAAGCGTGAGGGCCGTCCGAGATAGGGAGGGCAGAGGAAAATGCACGGAAGGAAAGGCGGGGGCTGACAAAGCGGACCGCCGACAAAGGAAGCCCTCTTTTGGAGAAGAGGGAAATTAACACGATAGCTTTGGCCGACACTGTATTCATCACCCAGAGATGAATATATTTACCAGGGAGTCGGGCGATGATGTGCGATGCAGTGGAGTCTGAATCTTCAAAAATTATAAGCGCTATCTACAGAAGACTACTATTCATATCAGTGTCTACAGAACGCCTATGAAAAAAAGCGGAATAATTAAGAAATGAGAATTAGTATGTCACTCCTTGGCGGCGTCCAGTTTCTGCAGATTCTTACACCACACTTCTTTCATCCATGATAGGACGTCTTCTGAGAACTACTGGCGTAAAAAAATTATCGCTTCAGTTTCAAAAACTCTACATCTCGTTCTGACAACGGTACGGGCGCAAATTCACGCCTCTCAAGGCTCAGACGGAACCCCGACACGTGTGTTTCTGGGCTTCTTGTTTCTGGCCTTTGTACACCCTAATCAGCAATAATATTTCCCGGCAAGTGAAAGAGAGGCCTTCAAGAAGCTAACTTTACAAGACAGGAAACAAACTTCTACCAAAACGGGCTACCAACTCTACTTGAAGTTGAAAACAGGGAGGGAGTAATTTTTCGGAAGGCAAAGAGTGATGTCACCCCCTTATCCCTCCTCTCCTCAGTACAATTCCCGCAAGAATTTCACTACAGCTGAAAATATTGCCGCCGGAGCAATCACAAAACCCTCTCATACGTTACTTGGCGAAGAAAACAAAAGTAGTCGCAAGCGCCGACGGCGGTCTTCAAGTGGCAACAACAAAAAGAGTGCCATCAACACGACAACGACGTCGGCTGTGGCAAAGGATTTTGGAGTTGCTGCGTGCGCGCCTGCAATTCCACATGCGGTGCAGGGCGTGGAGGGGGGGAGCATCACTAGTAGCTTGCAGGGTCACCCCGATCCCACTGGAGTGTATGGGTTGGCGTGGGGGGGGGTAGGCTTGGAGGGTGAGACATATGGGAGGGGCGAGTGCAATTTGCGGCAGGTCATGGAGGTAAGTTAAAAGGTGGAGAGATGGTAGTGCCGCACGGGGAGCGCCGCGGAGCAACGCGTGCTGAGATTTTAAGTCGTACGCGGAGCTTTCAAATCTTCCAAGAAGAAGTCTTCGCGAACGACAAACAACGAAAAAACCCCCACTAACGCATCTCTATCACCACAATATAAAATAAATACAAAACTCGACAGGGCGGGGATCACTCTTCTTATCATCGAGTGTACCATTCTCTTTTTTCTACTACTTCGGAAACAATAACCCCACTCCCCCATCTACCGATCCACACCCTCTCATTAATCCTCGAGACTATCTCATTTAGCTACTCGCCCATGGAGTATGTATCCCTCTCTTCAGATATCGGGGTGATCCCTCTTGGTTTCTTGCCTTCCACATTTCCCTCCCCGAGCCTGGGACTCCTCAAAGACTGGATCGAGAGAGAGGTGCGGGGGAAGGGCTACGGGGAGATCGACCTTTTTACAAAGGGTGGGGGGGGAAGGGAGGTGTGGACGAGAATCAGTTTCAGCCCGCTGAGAAGAGGACAGAGTAGCGAGGAGGGGGTTCGCGCCCATCACATCGAGGGAGTTGGAGGGGATGAAAGTGAGGAAACTATTGTCTGTGTCATGGAGAGGTACGAGGTTGAGATTGACCAGCATGACTACGAGCCACACAGGCCAAAGAAAAAAGTTGGAATTGAGGGCGCTAATTGTGACGGCAGTCCTGGAGATGGCGGCGTTGCCGGTAATTGTATTGCTGGTAATGGCGTAGCGGGTAACGGCGTAGCGGGTAGCCATGCTGTGGAGAAAGACCAAGAGAGAAAGCTGCCGACAATTGTAACAGTTTCTGGTCCTTCGGAACAGCCCTCAAACTCGTCGAACACTTCGAAACAGGCGAGCGGCTCAGGGGATACTGGGACTGGGGAGTCATCCACCAAGAACGAGGCCAGAAACGGCGCAGACAACACAAAGAACATCACTAATATGAAATCTATGGACGACATTGATGACGCTGACAATATGTCTGGGGTGGAAGATGACGACATCATCAGCTTTCTGAATGAGAGCAGTAGGGCGAGCAGTCGCGTCGAAGGATACGACTCCTCTAATTCAAATGCAAACAACTCCAACAACGACTCCAACAACTCGAATCCTTCTGAGAATGTCGAATCTTCATCGGCACTAGGTAGCAACGCTAATAGCCACACGACGGGGGGAGGGGGGAGCGAGGCCGGAGGAAGGCAAGAGAGCATCAAAACAAGCAGCATTAGCACCAAGAGTGGCAGTTGTTGGCGGATGAACGACCACAGCACAGTGATAATTGGGGGTCTGGGTGTGAGGGCTACCAAAGAGGATTGCCAAAACAGCGACGATCTTGGCAACAGCGGCAGCGCCAGCAGTTGTATTGGTGACGGTGTCGTCCGAAACGGAAGCAGTCTCAATGGTAACAAGGAGAACAACACTCTTAGCAAAAATAAAACCAAGAACCTGGTCGATAGCCACCCCAACAGCATGAACATCAACAAAGGACAAAATGGCAAAAATCTTCCCTATTTTCATTCCCCTGAACTTGTGAATACCATTCTTCCCGCCATTGGAGTGGGTACGCACGCATTTCTAGACGCCGCAAGTAGGAGTGGGCTCTCCATATTCCTCACTAACATTCACGGGGGTATAACCTACTACAACAAGAGCTTCAGCGACACGACGCTCTTCGGACCTGAAACAATTGACACAACCATGGCGAACAAAAAAATTAGCGATCTCATTTTTGGAGCAGGGACGGATATCGGCGAGGCCAATGGGATATTCAGCTTTTCCAAGAAAACTAGCATCAGCGAACTCACACAAAACAACAGAAACTCCCGCATACTGATTTGCTACAGAAAGAATGGCGAGGGATTTATCAATCGCCTGACCTACTTCCCGATTTACAGCGAGAATGAATATGACAAGAGCCAAAAAAGCAAGTATAGACTTGAGCATATCGTCGGTATCTGCGAAGAGCTCAATTCTAGCAAGGGGAAAAGATGGGACGGGGTTGGAGGTGACGGCGTCGTGGGAAAAATGGGAGGAGGAAGGGAATCTGGCCAAAATCCAGTACAGGTATTTGCAAAGATCAGGTTGATTGATGCAAAGAAAATTTACACAGCCAGTTTGGAGAAGCAGAAAGAGGAAGCCCCACACATATTTTTGGGCAACGGAGACAACTAAGAACTGTTTTACAATTCTCATCGGAGGATTGTTGTATATACTACTACTACATGTGTGCGAAAACTGACCTACTACTAAATAATACGATTACATGGAAGAACATTTACACACCAAGAGGAACTTATTGTGATTTGTTCATATAATTTACCCCTGTTGGATGTTGGAATTTGGATTGTTCAATGAAGAAAATTCGCGGTTCGACAACCCCCAACACAATGGGAAAAAACCAACAATTTCTCCACTCAAGATTAATTTTTTACATCAAAACTCTTCGTTTCTGACTTATACATTATATTAAGGGCCCCTCGACTCCCAATTAACTCT
>Ga0115554_1003170_pt1 | contig 11125 bp, 10 predicted proteins | sample COGITO_mtgs_1104_3_FD_87283 | JGI IMG/M metagenome (GOLD analysis project Ga0115554, IMG submission 87283) | Pelagic marine microbial communities from North Sea - COGITO_mtgs_110404 | ecosystem: Environmental > Aquatic > Marine > Epipelagic | place: Germany:Helgoland, sampling site Kabeltonne... | reverse complement strand
GGTGACCGATTTGTCGTGATTGCAAAACGGACACGTGAATTGCGTGTCCAATTTCGGTTGGACCTTTTTCGGCGGTGGGGCTTTCGATTTGCGTTTGCCCATCTTATTTCAAAACGTACGTACGTACCACCACGCAAGAGTCTTCGTTCGGTAAAAGTGCTCAGAGTTGTTCTTCGTTTAGTAGTAGCGCTTAAAAGTCGTCGTCTTCGAAGAGTAGTAGGAAGAGTGAGCACAAAGCGTTCGCAGTAGTTCTCTGACGTCCAAATGTGCTCTTTTTTTGGGCCGTCCTTCACATCAGAAATTTTTCATTTTTTGGTCCATCGTCCATCTTTTTTCCATCTCTTCTTCTTTTGGATATTCTTCAGATATTGTTACATAAACGTGTCGTTTGTGTGAAAAACTCACTCTCTCTCTCACTCTCTGCTTTGAACACTCGCATTACACGCACGCACTCTTATTCGGATCGTACGATGATGAGTTTTTCTTCCGTATCTTCCGCGACGACGACTGCGACGACGACTTCTTCTTCTTCCCTGTCGTCAAAAAGATCAGCGAAGATGATGATGATGAAAAAAAAACAATCGTCATCAAAGACGATGATTACCACCATAACGCGAGCGGCGGCGGACCGACCGGAGACGACCAGGGTCCCACCGACGAACCCGGAAGGGATGCCAGTCGTTCCTCCGCAAGACTTAGCCTCTCGACCGAGAAGAAACAGACGATCGCAAACGGTTCGCAAAGCGTTCCAAGAGACCATTTTAACGCCGGATAACTTCATTTATCCGATTTTCGTCCACGACGAAGGCGACGAGAACATTCCGATTGGCTCTATGCCAGGTCAGGATCGATTATCGTTTAAAACTGGGATGATTAAGAAAGTCGCGGAAGCGAGAGCGGCTGGGGTGAACCAGGTCGTCGTTTTCCCGAAAACGCCGGATCGTTTGAAGACGCCGTGCGGGAAGGAAGCGTTTAATCCGCAAGGTTTGGCGCAACGATCGATTTCGTTGTTGAAGGATACGTTTCCGGATTTGGAGGTGTACACGGACGTGGCGTTGGATCCGTACAACACGTTGGGGCACGATGGTATGGTTCGATCGGATGGGGTGATTTTGAACGACGAGACGGTGTATTATTTGTGCCAACAAGCCGTGTCGCAAGCGAGAGCCGGCGCGGATGTCATCTCGCCGTCTGATATGATGGACGGAAGAGTTGGAGCCATCAGACAAGCGTTGGACGACGAAGGCTTTACGCATGTGAGCATCATGTCGTACACGGCGAAGTATAACTCGGCGTATTACGGACCGTTTAGAGAGGCTTTGGATTCGGCGCCGCCGCCCGGCAGCGAAGGGTGGAAGATCCCGAAAGATAAAGCAGAATACCAAATGGACCCAGCGAACGTTCGCGAGTGCTTGAGAGAATCCGCATTAGACGAAGCGGAGGGGGCGGACATTATGATGGTGAAGCCAGCTGGTGCGTATTTGGACATCATCAAGATGTTGAAGGACAACACGACGTTGCCGATTTCGGCGTACCAAGTTTCCGGCGAGTACTCCATGTTGAAAGCGGCCGCGGCTGCCGGGTACTTGAACGAAAGAGCGGCGGTTTTGGAATCGTTGATGGCGATCAAGCGCGCCGGTGCGGACTTGACGTTGACCTATTACGCCATCGATGCCGCGAGATGGTTGCAAGACTCTTAAATTTTTTAAATTATAATAAAAACTAATACTGTTTGGTAAAACAACAAAGGAAGCTAATTTTTCTCTCTTCTATTATTATGCTGCGGTGGTGCACCATTCACTCTCTCTTTTCTCTCTCTTAAAATCTTCGACCGAAATTAATAGAAAAACCCGAGCACCTTGCCCCCAACCTTGCGGCGTCTCGCTTCCTCGTGGTCCATGATCCCCGACGAAGTCGTCATGACGATGGTACCGAACAAACGAGACGGCAACAAGCGCCCGACCCACTCCTCGATGTCGTGGTGCGACAAATCATATCTCGGCGAGATGACGCCGCACTTGTTGATTCTCCCGTTCAGCTCGACGACAATCTTACCCGCTCTGTGATCGTCGATGTATTCGAACTCGTTGATGTAGCCTGTTTATTTCGTAAAGACAGAATAAGAGAGGGGAAATAATGTCAATATTCATACAACGACGAACGACGCGGTAAAAATAGAGACTCGAGCGAAAAGCGCGTGGTGTCCTCTCTCTCACTAGGGCCCAGGGGGAGAGAGATCCGTCCATTTCACCCTCTTTTTCTCTCTCTTTCTCTTTTCTTCCCGCGGCAAAGCGCGCGTGAACGCCGTCGACGCACACCATCTCTTCCTTCGTTCCTCTTCTCGCCGTCGGCGATAAGAAAGAGAGAGCGTTGAAAAGAACACCAACGAAAAGCTCGGGCGAGAGATCCGGGAAAAATTCCATTAGGGTCCGACGTCCTCCCCGAAAACAAAAAGAACATGACTAAAAGTAAGTACGTACCGTGCTTTTGCATGACTTGTAAGAATTTAATGACCACCTTGGACACCGGGCGGACTAATACCTGACGCTTTCCACGCTTTTCGGCGTTGTACATCGCCTGCGTAGTGATGATGATAAAGAAAAAGAGAGCGGTTGTGTGAGTACAAAATTTACTCGCGAGAGAGACGACACATCGACACTTTGATGCGCGTTCAAAAGGACTTCTCTCGAGGAAGGCGACGAGTGGACTTTGAGAGCCAACCTTTGACGCCGACGTCTTCTCTGAAGTCAGTCGTCGCGTCGCAGTCGTCGTTCGTCGAAGGCGTTGAAAACGTCTCGAGAAAGCCCCCTCCGCCCCCCTCTCTCGGTTCCGCAGAGAGCGCAAAAGAGAGCAAAAGGAGGAGAGAAAACAAAAAAAAAATCAACGTTCGCCGAAACGACGAACGCGCGAGGCACCGCGACGACGACGCGACCATTTCCTTCGCCTCGTCGCGTGTAATTCGCACGAAGTGCATTCGTAATCGCCTACCTTTAACGTGTCGTTGAGCACAGAAATTCGGACCATGGTTTAATAAGTATCTACTCGCGTAAACTTAATGACGCGTAACGTGGGATTTTGGTCCCAGTTTTTTTTGGGTCTTGCGTTTTTTTGTCTCTCGAGAGAAAAACTGATGAATTTTGGGAAAAAAGAAGAGAGAAAAGAGAGCGGAGTGACAACACAAACGAGAGGGACAGACACACACACAAAAGAGCACGTAATGTCTTCATCCAAAGCGACAAAGCTGGCGTCGGATCGCCGCAGATGGTGGGCTTTGGCGAAACGCGCGCAGATGATGAATCTTTTGGGGAAGAAAGGAGGAGGGAAAGGCATGCCGACGTTACCGAATCCCGACCCGAAGAAACGAGAGATTCATTTCCCGAATCTCCATTTGCGCTTGGTCGCCCCGACCGAGGAAGCGAGGATGCGAGGCATCGAAGTCGCGACGTTTATAACCACACCGAACGTGACAAAGACAGAGATTAAGACGTTTTTGACGGACGTGCACGGGATTGAGGTGTTGAAAGTGGACACCGCGAATTACGAAGGGAAGAAGAAGAGAAATTTAGAGCGGGGGAATTTGTTCCGGAAACCGGATTATAAGAAGGTGTACGTGACGCTGGGGCAGCGATGGTTTCCTCCGGAGAGGTTTTGCGTTCCGAGTAAATGAAAGTGATATTTTAGATACAACAAGTTAGGTAGTAGCTCATACAACAACACATATAGTTTGATTCGTTATCTCCGTAGCAGAGACGTTTGTATATTACATAGCGGTACAACAGCGTATATTTTACAACTCGCCGCAGTTCTCAATCATAGCTTTCACGCCCGGTTGCGGTTTCGTTTTGTCCAAGGCGTTGATGGCCCAAACGATGTCTTCACCAGATACGACTTCCCCAAAAATCGTGTAGTGCGTATCCAAATGTGGCGCCGGCGCGACGACTATTGAAAAGTGGCCCGTGTTGGTATTTGGACCTGAGTTGGCACTCGAGAGGAGTCCGAATCGATCGTGTTTTAAGCTATGTAACCCGTAGTCGTCGTCGTCGAACCTTTCCACGCCTTTTGATTTTACAGGGCCAGTTTGATCTATAAATTTATCGAGAATCCTATAGAAATGGGATCCTTTATAGCCGTCGTCATTTAGGCCTTGATTTTTGAGAAGCGCTCGAAACGCGTCGACGTGATTTGGACAGTCTTCGGCGTACAATATAAATTCTATGCGACCGCGAACGGTACTACCAATAGAAACATCAAAGAACGCCTTCACGTTCCCTGCTTTCATCCTTTGTTTCCTCCTCACCTCCTCTTCTTTCCTCTTCTCGCCTTGCGCGGAGAAGAACTCTTCGTTGGTATACAACGCTCCAGACGTCCATCGCACGTCCATTCCTTCCGACATCTTCACGCGCATAGCGCCGTTTGGCTCTTGTTTTTTCAACCAACACTCGCCAAACTTCCGTCCAGAACATCCGTTCGACCTATCGCCGCAAAACACGAACGCGTTGCACCCCTCGGTCGCCTCGCACGCTCGACAACATTCGTCCGCGGAATTCAAGATATTATTCTCCCCCCATTTTCCAACCACTGCACCGGCGTATTCGGAGTGCAAATCGTACGGCAGACCGCATTTACCACCGATTTTATCTCCGTCCTCTATCCGTGGTCTCTTTCCTTGTTCTTCTTTACCTTCTTCTACTGCTACTCCCTCGTCGTTATTATTAAAAGTTTTCTTCAATTCCTTCGTATCTTTACCACCCGTAATCCTTTCTTGCACTTCTTCCTCGGCTGCTCGAAATTGCGCCGCCGCCAACCCGCGATGGTCGTGCGATCGGGACAGTTTCGCTAAAAACGTGAAAAACACCACGAGGAATGCGAAGCAGAGCAGCTTTTTTTTGATGTTGTTCGTCGATCGCCTCCTCGTCGTCGCGCTCATCATGATGTGATGTGATTTTGTCACGATAACCACCAAGTTTGAAAAATTTCCCGACACTCTTTCTTTTATTAATCGACGAAACGCTTATTTTAACACACACACACAACAAAAATAACTAACAACAGAATAATAATGTGCGTGCTGTGCGCGATCGTGAACGCCCTGGAGAAGGCGAAGAAGAAAATTCCACTCTCCTTTTCGAATGCAAAGGAAGAGGAGAAGAAGAACGTCGAAGAACGTTTGAACGGGAACACTTCTTCGTCTCTTTCGTTCGTGGATGAGATCATAAATGAGAAGAAAAAAAAGCGCGTTGACACAAACAAAAATGTTTCAAAAGAATCGCTCGAGGAGGAGTTGAAAGAGCTCAGGAATTGGTCTTTCGATGCTTTTACGTACGCGTCTTCGAAAGATAAAGAGTTCCCTTTGGCTCGATTGTTTATGGCCGCGTTCGATGTCTTCGCGAACGGAGGCGTTGGCGAGAGGAAACGAGAGGACGTGAAGGAAATATTCGCTTTAATCAATCGCGAGAAGTTGTTCGAATTCGCGCAAAGCATCGAGCATGGGTACGTGGGTGTCGATGCGTTGCCGTATCACAACGTCGCGCACGGTTGTGAAGTCGTGCACGCGACATTTGCGATTTTGACGGACGTGATTACCGAGGAGACGGTCATGGATCCGCTCTCGGTGTTTTCGTTGCTCGTCGCAGCAATCGGGCACGATTGTTATCACCCGGGGTGCGATAACGCGACGTTGGCGAAAGATCGCGTAGATATTAAGCGACGGTATAACGGCCAATCGCTCTCGGAAATGGTTTCGTGCGAAGTCACTTTGGAGTTGTTGCGAAGGTCAGGCGCGTTGCAGAGCGACGATGGTTTAACGACTTCTCAAATCGCATTCGTCGAAGATATCGTGGCGACGAGTATTCTGAGCACGGATTTATCGAAACACGAGGAAAATTTGAAGAAGAATACGGCTGAAAACGCTGCTCAGATCGTGCTCAAATCGGCAGATTTGGCGCACTTTGCTCGTCCGCGAGAAGTACATTTGAAGTGGGTTCACGCGGCTATGGATGAGCAAAGGAGAAATACGAAACGGCAGGTTGGTGTGAAGGACGGTCACGTTGATTGGAAAAATCAAGTTTTTTTCGCGGAAACGTTCGTACTTCCAACGTTCGCGACGCTTTCCGGAAACGTCTCGGTAGGCTCCACACCGATGTACGAGTATGCAAAAACGAACGTCGAGAAATCGAGAGAACTTATCGTTTGAGGAACTGTTTCATCAACGGGTACCAATGATACCAACGAGCTATTAGTAGACTACAACTAATATAATACACAGTATTCTACAAACCACGACCGTGGTTTCTTTCTCTTTCACTTCGCGCATCTGACCCGTCGCTTTCAATCGCGTGGTACAATCCATTACTCGAACTCGATTTCATGGCACTTCCGCCTCCGTTCGTATTGATATTCGCGTTGTTCAAAAACGGCTCATTTCGCCACGTTCCATTCGGCATGATGTGTCTCTGTGCGATTTTATACTCCAAGTTACTTCTATCGACGGTTTTCGAGACGCGGTATCCGCTCATTTTTGGCCACAACGCCATGTGCAACTGCGCGTCCAACGCCGCCACCGCGGCAAAGATAAAATCGGCCAAAGGCATGAGCAACCATTGGACTTGACTGGTAATTTGCCACCACAATGGCGCCGAGTTCGCCTCAAAATACTTTCGATCTTGCACGAGAAACATTCGGACGTAAAAGTCGCAGACTATATAGGCCCACGTGGCAAACAAAATCGGACCAAACGCAATTAACGCCATCGCGCGAATACCGATCCCAAACGGATATGTCTCCAGCTCTGGATTTAACCAAGCCGACATCATCCCCCCGAGCATAACGGTTAAAAAATACGACGACCAAGAAACGTGGTGTTCAATGACGTCGACGAAGAGCATGAATGCGCCGTGTTTGTCCAACACGTTTCTTTTTTGGTACCATTGCGATAAGATGTACGATAAATCAATCGCGCCCCAGGCGTCGCGTTTGGCGCGACGATATCGAGATCGCATGGCGCTAAACCAATTCGTATGTTCTTGCGCGTTATTTCCGGTGAGCATGAATATAGGCACCAGTCGGAAATGACCGTCCTTCTTGAAGAAACATTTCATAAAGTGATGGAAATCATCCGGAACAACGTCTACGTCCCACCCGTTGACGTCCATAATCGTCCTCAACGATTGCGAGTAACACACGTACGGGTAAGGCACCGCGTATTTAGAGGACAGCATCCCTAACATGTTGATTGAATCCACCACCGCCTTCACTCTTACTAAAGTCGGAACCATCCATATATTCGGAAACTCATTCTCGGCGGATTGATACGTGCAATTATACGGCTCCATGTTCTGCGCGTGCGTGTAACTCAAACACTCGCAAAACTGTTCGTCAAAGTACGTATCCGCATCACAAACAGTCACGAGAATCTGTTCTGGAACGTAGTTCCATTTTTCCAAGATCGTGTGTTGCACGCATCTCGCGCACCAGGCCACGTTACTGGACTTTCCATCCGTCTCCGCCGGGGATATTTTTTCGTGCACGGTGTAAAATAAGCCCAACAAATTCTTACTGTACTCCTCAATTAACGCCTCTACTTTCTCTATGGCTTCTTTATCGTTCTTTTCCGTGGCTATAACAACGATAACTTTATCCTTTGCGCAGGTTTGCGCAACTAGCGTGTTCAACGTCTTTCTCAACACATTCAACGGTTCCCTGTACGTCGGGACGATGACGACGTGCCTCAAATCGTTGAACTTCTCTGCCAAAGTCCTCTTCTCCTTGTTATCTAGCTTCGACGTCCACGTCGGAATATCCATATTCCGTCTCTGTTTGCTAATCGTCGCGCTCGTGTCGTAATCTTCCTTCACGCTCCCGAGGAAACTCGGATGCGCCATCCCCAACGGCTTCCCGTCCTCCTCGGAAACGCCCAACGTTCGTTCCAACAACGGACTCTTCTTCCGACTATCGTTCCCTAATTGCTTCCAATCCGCGGTTTTATACAAGTGTGCCCGCGGTACTCCAATAAACAGCGCCGAAAACGAATACAAAATCCCTTTAAACCACCCGTAGGAGATGAACGCGCATATAAAAAACACCGCGAACGGTGGGAACAACAACGCTCCCCAATACAAAACGAACGAAAGTAACGTCGCGGTAAAGAACAGAGGCGTGGCAAAACCAAGTCTGGCGAGAAGAACGTTTTGTCCTCGCTGTTGCTCGCCACGCGCGAATTCCAGTTTCGTTCCTTCGTGCGGCGTGTTTAAAAACCCAGTCGTTCTGATCGCGTTCTTGTTGTTGTTGTTGTTGTTGTTCCTGTTCACCCCGTGCTTGTTGTTTTGCGCGTTGGATTCTTCCGCTTCAGAGCGCGGCATCATTTTTCCAATTCGTCGCGTTTGTATCTTCTTACGGGGACAAACAGAGGGTTTGGGGGCACACGTTTTACCACCACCACTTTCACCACCACCACTTCTTCTTCGTCTTCTTCGGTATTAGAAACGCTCTCTGCCTCTCTGACGCTCTGATGCTCTCTCTCTCGTGATGCTTTCCTCCTCCTTTTTCTTCTCCCTCCTTTCCTTGCAGGAGTCGCTAGGGTTGTAAACCCTAAACAATTCCAAAAGGAAAAGAAAAATTCAAAAAAAAAGCTCCAGAAGAGCAGAGACGCGAGCACCCGAACGCAACAAAAGAGAGAGAGAGAGAGAGAGATCAGAGTTTTGTGGTCTTTTATTACTGAAGTAACGGTTTTTGCCTTCTTTTCTTCCTCTTATTTATATATAAATAAAGAGAGATTCGCCGTTGTGTGCATGCTTCTTCTTCGAAAAAAAGGAGGAGCGAATTTAAAAATGATGCAGATGCGATATCCGGTTAATGGCTTCTTTAACGGCCGAAAGACAACCTCCCCTTCCTCCTCTGCCCTTTTCTCGTCGTCTTCGTCTTCGTCTTCTCCTTCTGCTCTGCGGAGAGGAAGAAGAACGTATGCGAGCAAAGCAAATAAGACGACTAATCCGAAGAAAATTATTCTTTCCCAAGAAGCTCGAGAACAAACGCACTTGCAAAGACTGCATTTGAAAGACTTCGCGTTGGTCTCGCAACAGACCATCCATTTTTCGCCGGGATTGAACGTCATTACCGGTAAGTCAGGGTCTGGGAAATCGGTTTTGTTATCCGCGATCGATCAAATTACCGGCGCGGCTGGCCGAGAAGATTCGATTCGAGTCCCGGCGAAGACGGCGAAAATAGCCGCGACGTTTTACTGCGCGGAAGATACGGTGCGGAAACTTCGTCGGTGTTTGTTAGAGAACGGGATGGATGTCGAATCTTTGTTGAACCGAGAAGGCGCGCAAACGGTGGACTTGTATCGCGAGTTACAAAGCACCGCGAATAACAGGTTGCGATCGTTGTGCAAGATTCAAAACAAGGCGATTCCGGTGAAAGTGTTGCGTCAAATCGGAAACATTTTGATTGATTTCAACGGCCAAAACGCGAGTTTAGCGTTAGCAAATGAAAGAGCGCAGTTGGATGAACTCGATAGTTGGGCGAACGTGAAGCAATACGGAGATGCGTTTGAAATTGCCATGCAAAATGTTCGAATAGCTACCAAATTAGTCGAGGCGAACGTCGAGTTAACCGAGGAGGAGAAGGAGGAAATCGAGGCGATTTTGGACGCGTTTTACAAAGTCGATCCGGTTCCGGGCGAAGATGCAAAGTTAAAACTCGAATTGAGACAGATGGAAAGTCAGAGATCGAACTGGGAGACGTGCGCGTCGGCGTTGAATTCGTTATCGAACCACGAGTCTGGATCCAAAGCGTCCTTGAAGGAAGCGCTGTACGAATCGAGAAGCGTGCTCTCTCAGGCGGAAAGGAGAGCCGACCAAAAAAAGCCCGTTGGCGAGAACGACGACAACGGCGAAGAAGCCGGTGGGGAGGAGGAGGAGGGCAAGGATGAAAATAGTGAGGATATTGAGGCGTTGTCCGAGGCGATTGAGTTACTCCACGAGGCGGAAAACGCCACGGACAGAGCCGAAGACATGTTACAAAGATACATGGAATCCTTAAATTCGCGACCGGAGCGAAGAGAAGAAATTCAAGAACGACTGCGCGATCTCGAAAAGCTCGGCAAAATGATGGGTAAAGGCATTCGCACGGCCACCTCAATGTGTGAGATTGCGGATAAATTGCGAGACAAGTTGGACGCCGCGGCCACTTCCGAGGACGAAAAAGAAGAAAACGAAGAAAAATTACGTTCGGCGAGAGCGAAAGCGGCTAGCTTAGCTTTAGATTTAGCCGTTGCGAGACGCGACGCCGGTTCGAGTTTACGCACAAACGTTACGGCTGCGATGGAATCTTTGGAAATGCAAGGCAGTCGATTCGACGTCACGTTGTCTTGGACGCCTTCTTCGTCCTCCTGGCGAGGAGAACGCGGCGATGATGAGGACGATGAAGAATCCGAGGATAACGTTAGCCACATAGAATCGACGGATTCCGGAGACGAAATAATTGATTTGGAAAAAACGTCGATTTTAAAAGCGAACGAGTTACAAGTCCCGGGATGTGGGGAAATCGGCGAAGACGAAACCGCGGCTTACGTGGTCCGTCCCCGCGGTCTCGATCGCGCGACGTTCCTCTTAGCCCCAGGTGCCTCGGAACCGTTACGTCCGATGAGTTCCATAGCCAGCGGCGGCGAAAAAGCGAGATTGATGCTCGCCATGAAAATGGCTCCCGCCATGGGCGAACGAAACGTCCGCAAGAACGAAACATCCGAATCTCCAACCATCTCCGTCTTTGACGAAGTCGACACCGGCGTCGGCGGGCGCGTCGGCACCAAAATTGGCGCCGCGCTCAAAAAACTCGCCCTCGACGGTTCCCAACAAGTCTTATGCGTCACCCATCTCCCTCAAGTCGCCGCGTTTGGCGAAACTCACGTCCGCGTCCGCAAGGAAGAAGACGATAAAGACGGTCGCCAAACCATCGCGTTCGACGCCATCGAAACCGAAATCCGCTTGGAAGAAATCGCGGACATGTTAGGCATCGGCAACGAACAAGGCTTGGAGAACGCCAAGAGGTTGTTGCAAGATGCCACGCATTAAATATTTATTATGTTGTACTCTTACGCCGTCTGTTTTAATAGTATTAAGATACTGAT
>Ga0115554_1003159_pt1 | contig 11153 bp, 6 predicted proteins | sample COGITO_mtgs_1104_3_FD_87283 | JGI IMG/M metagenome (GOLD analysis project Ga0115554, IMG submission 87283) | Pelagic marine microbial communities from North Sea - COGITO_mtgs_110404 | ecosystem: Environmental > Aquatic > Marine > Epipelagic | place: Germany:Helgoland, sampling site Kabeltonne... | reverse complement strand
GTCGAAGTGTCAGGCAAGGAAGGGAAAATTCCTCTTTCCTGCTCTGAGCTGTTTTTGACAAAGCTCAGAGCAGGAAAGGGAATCTTCTCACTCACACAGCAAATTTGGCACTGTTTTGCATGCTGATGACTCTCACACACCTTTAACCAATCACATCCTTCAATATATATTAATAAAATAGACTCCTTGGCACTTTTTAGCCGCCACATCGCTTGACCTTTTCCATTCTCAAGTGTGGATTCATGGTCCATGTTTGTGGCTCATTTCTGTTGCACCTGTTGCACATATCCTGGTTGCTCTTGGACTCCTCTACTGTCGATTCTTTTTGCTTGCGTACACCTCCTCTGACCTTTTTGAGAACTTCTACTCTGCAGCGAAATTCCCTGAACGACGTGCCGGTAGATAGCGGTGGTGGCGACGACGAAGATCTCGTGAATCGGATCGTTCAAGTATCAGAGGATGAATATAACTTTATTGACAGTGAGGCGGAGAGGTCTGGGATGCTTATGGGTATGCAGCGAGAAGGGTTCTCATCTGAGCAGATTGAAAATACGGTGGAATTGAGTGTTTTAGAACCTGAAAATATAGTTATGGAGGCATCGTCTGGTGAGGGTACAACTATTATCGAGGATTATGAGACTCGGGAGTCGCACAAATTTGTGGAGCGCGATGAGGAGACAGGGGAAATTGTTCGCCACCAGAACGTATTTGTAGACGAGCATGACTGTATTGGCTGTTACAACTGTGCGAATGTGGCACCAGGCACTTTCTTTATGGAGCAAGAGTATGGGCGGGCGCGGGTTTACGAGCAGTGGGGCGACAGCGACGAAGATGTGCAGACGGCGATTGCCTGTTGCCCGGTGGACTGCATTCACTATGTGCCATTTGAGGAGCTGAAAGCGTTGGAGGAGTCACGAAGAGACCAGGTAATAAATTTCAAAGCTCGTCTGGTGGGACAGTCTGAGGACCGTGGGGTTGGTAATGCCCACAGGATAGGTAGCGCTGTCGAGTTTACTGCCCAGCCAATTATTTCCTCCAACAAAGGCTCTCGCTGCAACAATTGTCCATCGAAGGGCTGCAAAGATTGCCCCATGTATGGAGTTGGTTCAAATCCCGTTTTCAAGGAGCGTGAAGAGAAGCGCTTGGCACGAATCGCAAAGAAGAAATTTCTCAATTACGTAAAAGATGCCGAGAAGAGGGTTGATTTGTGACTGACTGACGACGAACCAGAAGAGAAGAGAAGAGAAGAGAAGAGAGCAGAACAGAAAAGGCATGTAGACACACAAACACAACACAACAAAAAGAAGCAAAAAATTGACAACACAGTAGCACCAACAAAAATTCCAAATGCTATTTACACATTATTATTTCGCGACGTTGCAGCAGAGACTTGCAATCTGCTGCAACAAACTTCCGAGCATTTCGCACTCTTTGAGCACCTTTCCATACTTCTCGGCGTCTGATTGTCCCCTCTTCTCCTCGAACTTGACGATTTCCTCCATCACTTCTCCCTTTTTCTCCTTCAAGCTCATGACGACCTTCCGGATGCCTTGCACACGGCCGAGGCAGTCTTCCAGGTCCTCGTTCAGTCTCCTGCCCTTTTTGACGTGCGCCATACTCAGGCCTCCTCCTGGACTCAACGCCCCCTCCACTCCGGAGTTGTGCTCCTTCACCTTGGCGTCCGCCTCTCTCGCCATGATTTCGACTTCCCTACATTTGTTCATCTCCTTGGATAATTTCTCGTCGATCTTGCTGAGTTTGCTCTTCAAATCTGTCAACCCGCCCCCCTCTTCCTCCTTTCTCTCCCCCCTTTCTTCCCGTTCTACCAACCCTCCCTTCTCCCAAGTTTCCACCAGGTCAGCGATACTTCCAACCATTTGTTCGTGGCGTTCGACCATGCAGCACAAATTATCCCTGCAATCCGCAAGATTTCGTCTCATCTCCCCCAATTCTCTTTCAACCTCGGCGACCCTCCCATTCCCGATGTCTTCTCCCTTCTCTTCCCCCCTCCTCTCGGCTAATTTCACCTCCACCTTCAACCTGGCATTCATTTTCTCCATCATTTCGTTCTTTTCTTCCCTGACACCCACCAGCTCCAGGGCAACCGCCTCGATTTTTTTCTCCCACTCCCTCCCGCTTTCAATGATTGTACTCTCTTTGCACGCCTTTACTCTCCTGGCAACTTCGTTTTCCATTTCTTTCCTCAAACCTTCCAGCTCAACACTGCCCTGTCTCTGAATCTGCCCGATGACAACCTCCCGATCTTGTTTCACCTCCTCAATCTCGCTTTTGAGCTTCAGACATGTCGCATCCAGTGCCCGCTTCTCTTCTCCCCACTCGTAGCCTCTCAATTTCCACGACTTGATCTGATCGCCCCAAACCTTCTTCTCCCCCTCCCAGTCCTTTCTCCCCTCCTCCAAATCCTTCTCCAAAGCCAAAATCCGCTTCCCCATTGCCTCCTCCTTCTCCCGAAGATCTCCCATCACCTTCTCCCGACTCTCCTTCTCGCAGACCAACACCTGCACTCTCTCGCTTTTCAGAGCCCACTCCCCCTTGATCTTCCGAACTTCGATTTCGTGTTCCATTCTCAGGCTCTCCACTTTCTCCTCCAAGTCGCCCTTCGCCCCCTTGAGGTCGTCCAGCTGCTCCTTCATTTTCTCTCTTGATCTCTCCGCAGCAATTGCCGCCTTCTCGACCCTCTCTCGATGCTTCTCCGCTTCCCTCAATCTCCCCTCGTCTTCCCGCTTCACCTCCTTTGCCTTGGCTTTTACCTTCTCGAGTTCCTCCGCACACTTCTGCCACCTTTCTCGCGCTTCTTCGATTGCTCTCTTTGCCGCATCGCCGATCTGCTTTCTGGTCGTCTCACTGTTGCTCCGTGACGTTTCTGCCAGTGCACGAACCTCCTCAATCCTCGCGGCTTCCATTTCCTCTACGACAGCCTCCCATTTTTTTGCCTCCTTCTTGACCGCATTTAAATTCTTCGCCTCTATTTCGTCGATCTCCTTCTTCATGTCGACCTTCATCTTTTCGATCTTCTTCTTGTAGATCTCTGCCTTATCATTTCCAACCTCTTCCAACCTGGCCATCTCCTCTTTAAGCCTCTTTTCCTCACAGTGCAAGACCTTCTCTTTCTCGCCAAACTCTTCCCTCGCCCTCTGCATAGCTCTACAAGCTCTTGCCCTTTCCTCTCCCACGGATTTCCTCAAATTCATCGTCGCTTTTTTGTCCCTATCGTTCATCTCCATGGCCATCTCCTCTCTCACCGTTTTGAGCGCGAGTTTGACCTCCTCGTGTGTGCTCTTCAAGCTCGCGATTTCGAGTGCGTGTTCTGATTTCAGGTTCTTCAACTGGCTCTCGAACTCCTCTTTCGCCCTTCTCTCCTTTTCCCTCGCCACTCCTACTTCCCAATCCTTCTCTTTCATTCTTTCGTCGCTCTCTTTCACCTTCAATTCAATTTTTCCTTCCAATTTCGCCTCGACCTCTTTCACTTTCTCTTCCCCCTCCACCCTCACCCTCCTCATATCCTCCTCAACTTTCTCTATCCTTGATCGCCACACCTTTTCGCACTCCTTCAGCTCTTTGTCGCTCTCCTCTCGAAGTCGACGCTCACACGAAAGGAGCGCGCGTTCCACCTCAATTGAGTGGTTCGAGTCGCCCTCCCTAACCTTAAGGACGAGGCTAGAAATCTCTTTCTCCTTCTCCTCCACAATCTTCTGTTTCTCCTCTAAAGACGCAGTCGCGGCAGCCAATTCCTCCGCCTTGGACTCGTATACTTGGTTCGCTCCCTTTAGTTCCGTCTGTAGTTCCAGAATCCTTTTCTTCATCAAATCGTGATCCCCCTTCGCAGTCAGTAGTTTTGTAGCGCTCGCCTCAGCCCTTTTCCTCAGGTACGCTTTCTCCTTCTCCGCGGCCTCCACCTCCTTCCTACCCTTTTCAACGCTCTTCTGAACGCAAGCGTTTGCTTGTCGACGGGCGGTGCTCACTTCCAGCTCCACTTTCTTTCGGAACGTTTCCATGGTGGATTCGTGCTCCGAACGAGCAGTCAACAGATTTGTTCCCATTGAGTTTAGAGATTGCTTCATGTCGACTACAGAGGACAAAGACGAGTTACGCCCCCACCTATAAAACGCAAGCGATACGCCTAAAGATGAAGGTGCGAGCTTCTTGTGGAACAAGAGGGCGACTTTCACCACGCTCAACCTCTTCTTCTGGGAGAGCTGGTTGTTCCCCTTGTATCCGTCCAGTTCTTCTTCCGCCCGCCGCAGTTTCAGCTCTGACTCGGCGAGTTGATTGGAAAACAGCCTCTTGACGTCCTCGTTCGCGAGCTCTTTCCTTTTGACTTCCTCTCGGCAGCTGCTGAGTTGAAGGTTTGCGTTGGTGGCATCAACAGCCGCCTTCTCTGCTGTATCTCTCGCCGTTTCTAGAGCTCGTTGTGTTATCTGTAGGTTCTCCCTGCTCGCCGCATAGCATTCTCGAACTTCAGAGAGCTGCTGGTTAAGAGAAGAGTTTTCCGCACGGAGGGCTCCAAGCGAATTCAATGAAGTTGATTCGGAAGTACCCTCTTCCTTCGCCGCGTTCTCATCGTCCTCAAGGTGGTCCTCCCCCCTCTCCTTCTCCTTCAGGTTCTCTCTCTCCTTCTCAGCAAGGAGCATGCGCGCATGCTTGAGCCTCTCCGTTTGATTATCGAGGGCGCTTTTCAAATCCTTCTTGCACTGAATTTCGCTTTTGATCTGCTTCCTCAAGTATGAATTCTCATTCTCGAGCTTTTCCATTTCCTGCTTATCGATCAATTCATTTGATTTCGGATCGTCGCTCGACTTGGTGGCACTTCCGATTTGCTCCGAAGATGACTTGTACTCCCCGCTCTCTTTCAAAGCCGCCAGCTTCCTCAAAGCAGACTTTAGCTCGTCGCAACGCTTCCTCAGCTGTTTGCTTTTCTCCTTTTCGCTCAATAAATGCGCGTCAATCTCAGCGGCCTTGCCCGTTGCCTCACGATAGTTCGAACGAGTTTCCTCCTCAGCCTTCTGAGACTCCTCCAAGTAGATTTTCAACCTTTCAATAGTCTCGTTAGCAGCCTGTAACTCCGTTTTATATTTGCTGGCGTCCTTTCGAGCAATTTTGCACCTCTGCTGCTCCCTTCCCAACTCTGCATCCACCTGTTCGTACTTCCTCGAGACAATATGGGCCTGTTCCTCTGCGTCCATCCTCTTTTTCGTCGTGAAGGCAATATCGTGTTCACTCTGTACCAGGGCCGCGCACTTTTCGTTAAGAATGCTTACTAGAGAAGTGTTCTCTGAGTGTTCGATGGAAGACAGTGACGACTGGTGTTGTTGCAATTGAAGTTGAAGTTGATGCTGCTGTTTGGGAGGAATTTTCTTAGGGGGCGGCACCTGCGAGGGCGGTTTCGTTTTCGGGTTCGCAAGGTTACTTTGCTTCTTAACGGCCTTGGGATCTCTTTTATTGCTGCTACTGAATGGTTGAGGAGGTGCAGGCGGAGGAACAGGTTCCATTTTGGCTGATGTCATTTCCTTCGTCGTCCCCGACGACGCCGTCGTTCCTGAAGTCTTTGTCGTTGTCGCCACTTTTTCTCCTGTCTTTAAAACTAGGACCTTCTTGGTCTTTTTCTTCTTCAGCTGCTTTCTCGCTTTCTTTTGAACCCGTTGTTTGGCAGGGCTAATACTCACAGCCTCAGCCAGGGGGACAGGGTCCGAGGATAAAATGTCCGTGACCTCTTCCTCCTCGACCACCTGTTGCGCGAGACGATTTAGGTTCTCATAGCTCTCCCGGTTATTATTCTCCATAAAAAAGAGTGAGTCGGCCCCCACAATGTGATCACTGTAGGATCCTCGGAGAAGATCATCATTGATGAGTTTTTTGTTTTTGTCGCCGAGACTGTCGCTGTCACTTTGGTCGTCACCCTCGATCTCACTCTCACTCCCACTCTCACTCTCACCCTCACCCTCACCCTCACCCTCACCCTCACCCTCACCCTCACCCTCACCCTCACCCTCACCCTCACTAACATTATTCTGACTGTTGAATAACGAAGTTTTTATCGGTTCATCCCGGGGGGTTGCCAGGCCAGGGAGGCGGGGTGTTTTTTCTGATGGAGGTGTGATGACGTTCACAGCAGCATTGGTCATCATCATGTTGGGCGCGTTCGCATCATTTTCATCATCTATGACGAAATTTCCATTCTTCGCGGTCGCATCACAGAGGCGTTTCCCACGTTTCCCCCGCTTGAGGCTATTGACACCTCCAAATTGACTTTCTCTGATGGCATCCAGTTTACTACACACCTCATAACAATTCGCCGTGCAAACAATGGTACTATAGTAATTCTGCGCATTCTTCTGCAAAAGATCTTTGGCAGCTTTCTCGTCAGACTTCTGCCATGCCCGGGCGAATTTCACGGCAGACTTAGGGTCAAACGAGGTCGTATTGCAGAGAAAAGACTCTGTCTTCTGAGCTATGAGAAATGATTTGGCAGATATGTGCTTTGTCATCGTGGATGTATTCGCAGATCGACGATCAGGGGAAACGGAGAAGGGGCGAGTTTTTTGGGGGGAGATCAGGAAACCATTGCCTTTAGCCACCCACAGGGATAGACCAGGGATGGAGGAAGAAGGCACAGTACAGTCCCAGACCCCGTCGGAGTTGCGTTTGAACATGGTCATGGGACAAATGGGAGTGAATACTGACGGTGTACAACAGAATCACGGTAGAAATTGAAGGTAAGTATGTTGCGGAATTATTTTTAGATTCAAAAATTTTCTGATCAGTCTTTCTTAAAGTTTTTTAAATGAGGGAAACTGAATCACTTTGTATTTTCATACAAACCCTCTAAGGGAGCAAGCATACACTCTCTAAGGTGAAAGTGAATTAACAGTGAATTAACAGGTATTTTCCTCGAAAACACTTTCAAAAACAAAAAAGCCAACTGAACAAAAGCCCCCCTCCCTCTCATCGGACGTAAGTCCCTCGCGGAGTTGTCACCTCCTCCTCCTTCTCCTCGCGAGGCGGCAGCGCACGGGGGGGGGAGGAGGGGGGATTTGGACGGAGTCATGAGGGACAGGGAGGTCATGAAGTCGGGGGACCCTGAGAATGACAGAGGAGACTCGGGATTTTTGACCCGGTTGGAAAAACTGGAAATTGAGTGGAGGAAAACAGGGAAGAGAAAAATGAAACCTTGTGTTAGCATCTGCGGGGAAAAAATTTCCCTCATTCCTAGCGATGAGGCAATTAGGGTAGCAAATGCCTCTTCAACTTCCCTCATTATCAGAGAAGGGCTCGGTGAAAAGAATTCTTTCGGTTCTCTCTGTACTAATGGGTTTCTGCACCCGCTACCGGTATACTATCCGTTCCGAACAAAAATAAACGTTAGTCTCAAGAAACAAGGCTTGTTTTGTCATTTTTTCTGTTGGGGCTGTAAAAGCGTTAGCGAGCAGCCTTCACCTCTTAGGACCAATCCCTTGCACACATATAGTGAAGCAGAGAACCCATAGTTTCTTCTCTTTCATGAATAGTAGGCTTTTCAATAGCAGGGGCAGCATGGAACGCAGACTTTTCTAGAAACGCAGACTTTACTCGAACTGTCTTCACATACAGTTCCAGGCAGGTTGAAATTCTCGGTGTTTCTATTACAAGCGGAACAAATATAATAAGGACGATTAAAATGAGAACATTTCATTTTGTACATGGTTACGCTGCCGAAGGCGATTTGCGGAGTTGACACGGTTCGCGGTTCCTTCGTGTTGGATCGAGGGTCGATTGTAAATTCTCTCTCAACATTTTATTAAACAAGATAAATTTTTCGGACTATAGCTTCACCACGGCACACTCTTCTGCACTGGGACTTAAACGCCCCCCCCCCAGCCTTCATCACCAAGGCTGTTAAAAAATAGGTTGGCTTCTTCAATCGAGTTGGCAGCCCCCCGTGACACCTCTCTTACCAATACAACCCCCCCCACCCCCGCAGAGGCGCCATGGCAATAAATAATATGCAATCCGTGTTCAAGGCGCGCTTTAAGACCACAATAGAAACCAACCCCACAGACCGTAAAAATTTTGCCGAAAACCTAGCAGTCCAGGCAAAGCTGCAGGGTGACAATCCCGTCGCGGATCTACCGGTTGAGTCCCTCTTTGCCCTAACGAGGTTAAAGAACCCCATCACTGCATGGACGTACATTTTTTTCTTCGTGTAAGTAATGTTGAGGCAGTTTGTGTTCGGCAGTCTGCAATCAATTTTTTGGTGATGGATACATATCAGGATGTCACTACTTTATCTAACACGATCGTTATTCGAATAGCTGGACACCGATAGGCATACCATTGATGTTGGTGCGTATTTTGATAATGGGAATATTCCTCATCATGTTCTATGGGGCTAGTCATGTTCAACATTTAACAAAAATTAGGAGGATCGCCCCCAAACTTTTTGTCAATTTAGTTTTCCCTCTTGTAAGTGCGACGCTCTTGCCATGCTTCATTTTAGCGAACGCGCTCTTCTAGTCTAACTCACCCAAAAACTTGCAGTGTGGCCTATTCCACAGGGTCAGGGGAATGGAAAACAAAAACGCCGTCCACCTCGACAAGTGCATCTTCGTGAGCAACCACCTCTCCAACTTCGACCCAATCTGGTTCAACTGTATCTTCTCCGACTTCACGTTACTATGCGCGGGCGATTACGACTGGTTCTGGGAAGCTATGAAGAAGGTGGGAGTCTTGACCCAAGACGACGAGCACGGTAAGGGTTGCATATACACCCGATATTTCGGCACCGGCCAGCAGAGGGAGGATGTCCGCATCGCCATCGAGGAGGACATGGCCCGAGTCGACGCCCGCCCCTTTTTGATTTACCCCGAAGGATGCGTCACGAACGGTTACAACGCCGTCATGCAGTACCAAAAATTCGTGTTTGGACTGAATAAGGTCATCGTGCCCGTGTGCCTGCAGTTTGTGAATCCATGGCCCTTCGAGCACTACACGCTGAACACCGGGGCCGCTACTCACCTTGCCTGGTACATGTTCTCCCCCGGAGTCATCATGAAGCACGCCATCCTACCACCCCAAAAAATCAAAAAGGGTGAGGACCCTACCTTCTTCGCGCTCAGGATCCAGTGCATGACTGCTGCCCATCTCGGCCTCGGGGTAATCAAACTGAACTGGAAGCAGAAAGAGAGGCTCGCCCAGGCCCTCGGCTTCCAGCCCTACAACCCCGGGTTCTGGAGCCGGCGCGAGAGCATGGACGACTTCCGAAAGGCCGTCTACTCCAACGCCCTCGTCGTGAGCGGCGATGAGATCGTCAAGACCGAGAGCCGTACAAAGAGGGGCAGCATGTCCTTCAACAAACTCTCCAACACCATGCGGAAGAAACATGTCAAGGTGATGCAGACGGAGGCGGCGTTCCTCGCCAAGGAGTTCGCCGTCAAGCACAACGAGAGGGACGAGGAGCTGCTGGTACTCGACAAGCAGATGGAGAAAATAAAGGAGGCAAACGACGGCGTCGCCAAGCGTGTGAGGAGTCTTATGCCGGGGGCAAAAAATTCAAGGAAGCACTCGATGGTTATGCCGGACTTGAACGCCGAGTTCGTGGAAAAGATCAACAGCGTCCGGAGACGCAACTCCATACAGGGGCAGAATGTTGAGCTAATGGAGACCTTTTCCCAGAATGCCGCCAAAAGGAACAAAGAAGTGGTCGAGTATAAGAGGAGGAACAGCCTGGGGGAGAAAGTGGACAGAAAAAGCGACGAGGCGGCGGTCGACCACGCGGAGCTGATGAAGAGGGCCACGGAGCTGGCTGCGAACCCCAAGGGAGCGAGCATAGATCTCGATAAGAGGCTCAGCATGTCGCAAGAATTAGCAGGTCGGAGGGCATCTTCAATGATAAAAGATGAGCTAGGTATGGGAGACAAAGATATGAACGAGGTCCTGGCGGACTCAGGCAAGACAAGAGGATCTGTTATAATCGATGCCGCCATCGAAGCCAAGAAAAACTTCATAGCAGCAGCAGAAAGCAATTGCGATATTCAGGTGGAGGGTGAGCAATAATTGGCGACGGCAATATAATCGCCCATTGGGATTAAGCGTCTATTATATTTTTGTCGGACCTCAGGTCTTTCTTTCCTTCCACATTTTTTCAATAGGAAATGATGGCCTTAATGACACATAAAAGTAAGCTTATTTAGGACCGGACACCCCCCTACCACCCAAACAACAGAAAAAGAAAAAGTCCCAAAAACAAAATTTACACTCCTTTTTTTCTTTGTTTCCCTTCATTCCTTGCGTCGTTCTTCGATCACTACGGAACGCACGGTGTTGCTGGGTATATGTATAGCTTGTCTCTCTCCCACCGCAAAAATAATAAAATATGAAACCAAAAACCACACAAACCACCTTCCCTCCCCCCCTCGGTGTTTCGTGTGTGCGTTGCATTGCTTACGCCCCCCACCGTCCCCTTTCCCCCGTTCCCCCGTTCCCGTCAGTCCATATCAAATCTCCTCCCTCCTCCCATCGGGCAACCTGTCGAAGAGCAGCATAAACACCTCCGGTATCCCCGCCCCCTTCCTCTCTTCCGTGATCCTCTGGTAGGTCCTGATGAGTTTCTTCTTGCTCCCTCCCCCCCCTCCGTTGGCCAAGGTGTGCGGCGGTTGCACGACCCTCGCGCCCGCCTTCGATCCCGATCGCGAACCCGAGGGGAAAAAGGCACCGTCGTGCGATGCGTCGTCGTCGCATTCGTCGTATTCGTCGTCGTTGTCGGACGTTCGTTGCACGCCGCCGCCTCCGTAGTAATCGTCCCGGTCGAAAGCGTCGTCGTCGACCTCCTCCTCTTCCTTCGCCAGCGGATAGCTTCTGACGTACCAATAGCTTTCCTTCTCAACGGGTTGGCAATCATCACCGTCACCATCACCGTCACCGTCACCGTCATCGTCACCACCCCTCCCCCGGAGGCAGCAGAACGTGCACCCCGGTTGTCCCTCGACGGAACCTTTAACGAGGTTCACCATGTTCCCGTGCGAGGAGTTCATCGTTCCTAAATACACGTCGTCGTTCCTCGGCAGCAGCACCTTACTAAGACTTTCCCCTACGACTCCGATCTTTTCGTTATCTTCGTTATTTTCGCTCCCCTCCTTCCCGACCGTTGTCTTTGTCTT
>Ga0115554_1003131_pt1 | contig 11218 bp, 10 predicted proteins | sample COGITO_mtgs_1104_3_FD_87283 | JGI IMG/M metagenome (GOLD analysis project Ga0115554, IMG submission 87283) | Pelagic marine microbial communities from North Sea - COGITO_mtgs_110404 | ecosystem: Environmental > Aquatic > Marine > Epipelagic | place: Germany:Helgoland, sampling site Kabeltonne... | reverse complement strand
TGATACAGGCATGCTTTTGAAAAGAATATCGGCATTTTTCTTTGACGACGCTCTTAATAACACATCACCCTTCACTTCTCGACGTTCTGTAATTTTTATACACACCACCACCCTTCACTTCTCTCCCTCCTTCGCTTTGGCGATCTTTGGCGACAATGGATGCCAGCACCCCGCTGATGGCAGGGCAGCAGCAGCAGATGATGATGAAAAAGGAAAGTGTGCCGGTGGCGTCTATGGCGGAGAGTCTGTTCAATCTCATTAATAGCATTATTGGGGCTGGAGTTTTGACGCTGCCATCTGCAATTAAAAACACAGGTTATGTCTCTGGCACTGGTGGCCTACTTGTATTTGCTGCTCTGTCAAGTTTCTCATTGCTAATATTGGAGGATCTGACTAGGCGAAAGAACGTTGCGAGCTACGGCTCTCTTGCTGATGCGCTGTTTTCAGGAGGGATGGGAGGGATTGTGGTCGACGTGGTGCAGAGCCTGTACAGCTTTGGTAGTTGTATTGGATATCTGAGTATCATTGTGTCGGAGGTGAGTGGCAGATCCGTTCCAGATTCCGTTCCAGATCTCTCTCTTTCCTCTTTTCTATTTACCTCCTCGTGTGTTTAATCTTTGTGCCGATTTTTTTTAACCCTTCTTTCATTCAATTTTTCAGCTTGAAGTAATCACCACGATGGAGAATCGCGCTCTGCTCATCTTCTTCTGCCTCTTTTTTATCTTCCCCTTGTCAATGATGAAGTCGATGAAGAGCCTGTCCTTCACCAGTATGCTTGCAGTACTGTGCGTGCTCTATTTGAGTATTGTTTTGTTCATCCGTGCACCCTACGGGGACTTGTGTGGGCGAGGAGAGTTACCGCTAGAGACTGCCAATTGGGATTTGAACTCCTTGTCTACAAGCCTGCCTATCTTCTGCTTTGCTTTCAATTGCCAGGTACAGTTTTTGCCAATCAAATCGGAGCTTGAAAATCCGACAAAAGCCCGAACACGATTGTTGATATTTGCGACGATGTTAATTGTATGTGTGCTGTATTGTTTAGACGCGACCGTCGGGTACATTACGTTCTGCAAAGACACGATCGATAATATACTGGACAATTACGAGTCCGGTGATCATCTTGTCTTCGTGGCGAGGGTTGCCTTTGTCCTTGTGCTTACTTTCAGCTTTCCGCTGTACAGCACGGCGATAGTTTCGTCAGTGGCAAATCTGCTATTTGTAGATAGCGATACGAACGACGGTGGTTCTTTCGAAAAGGACCAACAGCACGAACGAGATGTAGGCATGAATTCTCTCCTTGAAAAGGGTGACAAAGTTTCTGACCAAGGCAATGTTGGTTTGAGCTTCTCTCTTCGTCTATCACTTACGACGATAATGTTGCTAACCATGAGCACAATCGTTTGGTGCGATCCTCCCCTTGATAAAATTCTGGGGCTGACGGGAGCTTTAGGCGGTTGCGCTTTGGTTTACGTTTTGCCTGGACTTTTCTTGGCCGTCGATGGTGAAAAGAGGAGAGATAGGATGTTTGGTGCCATTTTGGGGGGGTTTGGATTGATTCTTGGCAGTGCTTGTAGCTTGATAATTATTTTTGGCAAAGATGAGGGAGAGTAGCTGATACATTTTGAAACGATAAAGATTGAAAATTTTGCCCTTCCCTATCTTCCACTGCTCCTGCTGTAGATGATGTTGATGATTAACCCTCCTTAAAATTTTTCAAATTTTATGTTCAATTACGACCTCTGCCACGTCCTCCACCCCTTCCACCCCGTCCTCCTCCTCCTCCTCCTCCTCCTCCCCCTCCCCCCCCCCCCCCCCCCCCCCCCCCCCCCCCCCCCCCCCCCCCCCCCCCCCCCCCCCCCCCCCCCCCCCACCTCTCCCTCCACCGTTGCCGCCTCCGCGATCACTGTTCTGCTGTTTGATTGGCTGGCGAGCTTGGGCGTTTTGCTTATTAAAAGCACCCCTCGTGTTCGGGCTGTTTTGGTGCTGCGGTGGGCGGTTCTGCTGTTTGTTGTTCGCTTGTGTCCTTTGGCCCTTCTTGTTTGCATTACTCTGTTGGTTCGGGACGACATTGTTGTTATTGTTGTTGTTGGCCTCATTATTTCTCCCCAAGACATCCTCAATTTTTATGTTGTTGGCGTTGCTACCATTGCTGGTCCTGGCAACAACGTCTTTTCGGGCGTCTCTCTGCGGACCCCTCCCGCCTCCAGTACCACCACCAAGTCCCCCACTACCGCCCCCGTTGAGCCACTCCGGAATGGGCTGCTTGCTCTCCAAGAGCAATCTTCTCAGCGGTCCCTGGAGCGCTCCGTTTCCCTGCTTGGGGTCAAAGCCGGGAACAAAGAGAGATGTCGCTTTTCCCAATTTCCCTGCTCTGCCCGTGCGGCCTATTCGATGCACATAGTCGTCAAAGTCTTTGCCAACCGGCAGGTCGAACTGCAATACGTGCTCGATTCCGTCGACGTCCAGTCCACGGGCAGCTACATCGGTAGCGACGAGTACATCGACTGTCCCTTCCCTGAATTTTTTAAGGGCGCTCTCCCTCTCCTTCTGCGACCTGTCGCCGTGAATGTCTTCAGCGCTATGGCCCAACTTTCTCAGTTCTCGCTTGACCCAATTGGCGACGTGCTTCTTTTGCGTAAATACGATCGTGCGCTCACCCTTATTTAGCAAATTCTGGTTAACAACGACTGCAAGCTTGCTTCGCTTGTCACAATGATTCTGGTCAACGAGGACGAAGCTCTGAGAAATGGACGCCGTTGTGCTTCCAACACGACCAACGGAGACGAACACGTATTCTGGTTTTAGATACTGCGATGCGATCTTCTGCACCGCGTCCGCAAAGGTAGCCGAAAACATAAGCGTCTGCCGCCTATCCACACTAGGTAAATGGCTACTGACGACGATTTTACGTAGCTGAGGTTCAAAACCCATGTCCAACATTCGATCTGCCTCATCCAATACTAGAAATTTCGCCTCTGTCAGATCGATAATCCCCCTCTCGAGAAAGTCCTGGCACCTACCCGGAGTAGCGACGACAATTGAAGGTCCAGACGCAAGCTGTGTGAGCTGGGGTCGTGCAGGCGCCCCTCCATACACGCATGCACAATGCAGGTGCCCATGGGAATAAGTTAGTTTCTGACACTCCAATTCGATCTGTGATGCTAGCTCACGAGTGGGGGCGAGAACTAACGCAGACGGCTTGCAGGGAGTTGTGCTATTGTTGTTGTTGTTGTTGTTGTTGTTGTTGTTGTTGTTGTTAGCGGTAGGGGCGTCGCCATTGTTGCTGTCGCGAGTCGTCTTGCTCCTTCCCCTGGACCTATTCCGGCCATGACCCGCATCCTTGTCGATGGCAGCAAGAAGAGGGACCAAGAAAGCCACTGTTTTTCCACTCCCTGTCTGCGCGCAGGCCATAACATCCTTTCCCCCGACGCCAAGTGGAACGGTGTGTTTCTGGATGGGGGTGGGTTTCCTGTAGTTCATTCTCTCAGGGTTGGTGAGATTTGCATGAAGCCAAGATGGGATAGCGGAAGACAAGGCATCGAAATCGTCCAAGGAAGGGATACCATTACAATCGGGTGGGCCACTCCGAGTGACCTTGATCTTGCTGTACTGCTCGAAGTTAATACCAGCAGTTCCCTGACGCCCAAAAAGTTCCTCAAGTGATTTGACATTTCGCCGTTCGCGTCGCCCATTCAAACGCCGAACCTCGTTGTAAAAAAAACGATCTTCATCGTTGCTCTTGTGTGCCATAGCTTCGAGTTGTGCAGCTCGGGCTCGAGACTTCCTGTCTGATCTGCGTGAAGCAGAGTTGGTGCCAGGGAAAGATGGGTGGGGAGGAGCAGGCCCTCGACCCCCTCCACCCCGGCCACCCCCCCGCCCTCTGCCGCCACCTTGACTGCGCGCAAAGCCACTCATTGCCCGTTGTACGAATAGCCTAATTTTGTGTGCAATAACCAAGAATTGGGCTGGCTCTCATCTCGTTTTTGCTGCGAAAATAATCCATAACAAACCCAGCTCAAACAGTCATTATGGACGTTGATTCGGTTCCATTGATGTCTTCTCTTCCAGCAGCATCGGCTGTGGCGGAAGCTTCGAAAATTGCTGCGGAATCTGAGACCGAGGAACTGAAACCTCTGGGTGACCCCCTACCCCTCCCTCTCCCCCCCCCTCCCCCCCTACCTCCCCCTCCCACCAGTCACCCTTCCCACCCTTCTCACCCTCACCTCCTCACCCTGCCCTCCCCTGCCCCGCTAACTACGAGTGTACTGACCTTGTTAAGACAGTACGGACCGACGAGCGTCTTGCAATGGAAGGGAGCCCTTGGCACTTGCAAACCATTCGGGGACTCACGCAAGTTTAAGCCGCAGAATGCCAACAGTACGAATGCAAAGTCACCAAAGCCGTTAGGAGCGACGACAACAGTGGCGATGACAACAACAATTCCAAATGAATTGCAACCTTCTGATGGTGTTTATGGTTCCGTCATTCCTACTATAGATACAACGAATGAACCACCAGTTCCGCCACACCTTCTCCCGCCCTACATAACCAATTCGACACTCCATGAAATCTCCTCTACTTTAATATCTCTCGGAGTTGTGAACGTGGTTCGTACCAAGAATGGGACGGGTGGCAACGCGCTGACCAAGGTAGTTTTGGTTGATGTAGAAGATGTGCCTTCTGAAAGCGACCAAAGTTTGAGCACAGAATCGACTCCGGCGGGTATCGGTCGGTCATTGGTTGGAACAGTGCCTTTTGCGCCGCCAATGGCCCCGGAGAAGCTGCCTTACCTTGTAACAAGTAGCAAGGAATCCCTTCCACCCTGGGATATTAATAGCGTGAAGGGCGAGCTTGATAGTGTCAGGGCTGACGTTGAAACAAGAAAGAGGCGAATTGACTTAATCCAGAATTATTTAGAGAAGAAGAAAACAACTCGGAAAAAGAGAGTGAGGGTAGATGGTGGGAGAGAAGTCGTTGGTGATGCGGTTGAGGTTCGGGATTTTTTCGTGAAGGAGATTTTAGGGGGAGAGAGAGCTGCTGGGAGGATTAAGACAGCCTCTTTGTCCAACAATAACAGTGCAGGTGGTGAGGTTGGAGGTGGAAAGAAGGGCCGACCGAAGAAGGAGGCTGCTACTGACAGCGGCTGTGAGGTTGAGATAGATCCGGTTTATCGAGCAACCCTTGAAATCCTCAACTCTTTTTCTACGACAACGAAGAACGCTTCTCAAAAACCGCGTAATTAATTAAGAAACTAAGTAAGAATGACGTGTAGATTTGGCCGACAAAGACAAAATTTTCATTCTCCTTTTTTGTGTTGGAATTTCATTGTTAACCTCAGACTGGCCAACAGTGCCACCATGCAGGAGCAGAGCACCACTATAAAAAGTCCGCGGAAACAGCCGTCTCCGACGCAGTCTGTCTCATCGTCGTCGCTAGAAATGTGGGCATTATAAAACCAAGATGGTATCAATTTGGAGAAAATGAGAGATCCAAAAGCGCTGGTTCCCCCGTCGAAGATCATGTAATTGCTTCCGAGGTTGGCGGTTCCAAATCTCTCACTCACAAGAACGACCATGGTGGGCCAAACGAACCCAAAACCCGCCCCGCAGATGACTATTCCAATCGAGAGCCATTCCTCATCGTTTACGATTAGGCACAAATACCCGACAGACATGATTATTAACGCAACGGTCAAAATCCATGTTCTCTGCCAGCTCCTTTGCCTCAGCGCATCGCAAGACCACCCCCCAAAAACACGAGTGAAACTCTGTGTTCCAGAGAAGAGCGTTGTTGCTCTAGAAACGGACGAGGCGCCGATAGCTGTAAACATCTCACCCGCGTTTGTACTCAACGTCACACCACCTCCTACCAGCACTACACAGCAAAAAAATAGCAGACAGAAATCGATGGTCTTGAAATAGGATGTGAGATGAGATGAGATGAGATTAGATTAGATTAGATTAGATTAGATTAGATTAGATATGATGAGATGAGATGACTGCGTTCAATTGCGATTTCTCGGCGGTATGCATCCTCACCTGCAACATCTGAGCAAGGGTAAATTCTCGTTGTACCTTCTCGACGAGATTATCATTTTCGTTGTTGCTCTGGAGGAGCGGTAAAACATTCTCATCGCCATCTCCTTTTGCCGCTGTGAATGCTGATGGTGGAGGAGGAGTCGGGGGAAGAGGGAGTGGTTTTGCGCTGTCGACAGTGCCAGCCATTTCTTTCTCTACAAAGCAATGGTCGGAGGGGTTTGGTCCAACTCCAGCATCGAGTAATTTTTCAGTATCAAGCATTCTCGATGTAAGCAGCACCGGGCTCAACCAAATGCAGCATATTGTAATAGCGAAAATTAGCAGTACGATTCTGCTTACAATTTTTTCAACGAGAGCTGATGCAATGACCGTACTCCCCATGAGAAGCAAGATGACATACCCAGCATAGACTCTACGCTCAATGTTTTCCTTCGATTCATCCAATTCTCTTATTTCGATAAACTGGCTCGGTATGACAGTTGCTGCAACGACTGACATGCTGGCAAATAAGGTGAAATTCAACCAAGAGCTTGACTCACTGTTGTCCAAATCAGGAGCCGAAAAGCCTACAAATATTTGTGTGATCATGCCCCCACAAAGACCAACCCAGCCCTTTATTAAACCCGTGACAAGGCCCCTTTGCTCACTGAAATTACGCACAATAGTGCAATATACTTGGCCCGTCGTTAAAGATGAGCCCAAATACTGAATTATGGATACTGCCGACAAAATCACTGCGCGGACATCATTATCTTTTGGCATGGGTATCTTTTCAGTAGAAAGTAGCCAGAACAAAAAGAAAGCGGACGATTGTGTGATACCCCCCAATGTGATAGCTTTCCTCGGACCAAGCTTATCTCCAACCAGTCCAGGGATGAATGAAAAGAATCCCATGCAAAAGCAGGCAACGCTGATTGTCTCGAGTTGAGGTTCGGACAAGCTGAACTTACTCTTAAGAGCAGACGAGTAAATCGAGAAAGTGTAAGATGCTCCAGTTGTTGCTGAAGATATCATTAAGCACGCTAGAGTGCAGAATGTTGAGGTCATGTCATTTCTATTGTTGTTTATTGTTATTGTTTGGTGAACCCTGGTGTCTCCTGAACTTGGTGAAGCCGCTAGATGTACAAATGCTAAAAAAATCCTGAAATTCTAGAGAAGTGAAATGATCGTATTCATATATCGGCTCGTAAATTTCTCTACCTGATTTAGGCAAGCAAAGAGCGGGAAAAAATCTCATTTCTAAACATCACTGAGAACGGAAATTTGATGATACTGGAAGGACCACAATGCTTGCGAAGGGTGGTACGACGACGACTTGATCTATTGTGTGTTTGTGATAGATGATGAATGAAACGTAGATCTTGTCGTGGGGAAAGTCGCCTCCTATGGTAATGCTTCCTCGCAAAACAATGACAAATAAATGTGTCAAGTCAAGCAGGAGATTTTGACCACCAGGCGGGATTTAAGAGTAAAAAATATCAATCAAGAATTTTCACTAATGGAAGGACACGCAATGATGCGTGTCATTGTCGGCACTCAAAGCACACACATCTACTGCTCATTTACGTTATTTACGGGTCTTCAAACGCAATTTCTTCCGACGCTTCTTAAGCTTTTGTTTGTTCATCTTCTTCCGCCGTTTCTTTAACACTGATGACATCATTCGCGTCTGCTGTTGCATTATTTTTTCTATCACTGATGTGGTCATCATTGTTGCCGTCACTCTCGACGAAGAGAGAAGTGACTGTTGAGAGATAATCGTTGATGAGCGGGATTGGATACATTTAGGTGCGCACAACTGCGAGCTGATTAGCGGGCAGGCAGTCGCATTGGCGGAGTTGAGGAACTTGCTCGAGCAGGCAGCAAGAGGCCGGCCTGAAAGGACAGACCGGCCAGCGAAACGAGCAGCAGAAAGCATGGATTTTGTATTTTATTTCTTTAATCCTGCAATTTAGGTCGTAATTCGTTCGAAGATGTAGTTAGAACGGCTCAGATTATCTTGATTTGAGGATTATGTCGTGTAAACAGCCAAGCAAATTTTTTGATTGGGAAAAGCAGGCAGCATGCAAATTTGTCCTTATAGTCTCCAAAAGCTGATTTAACGCGTTATTTTTGGTCACAAATCGTATCACATAATATTCCTGGCAATATAAAAGGTTTTCTCATAAAACGGTGAAGATTGTGTGCCAGATTCACATCACACCATTACCTTCCATCCTCCTGTCCCCCCTTTAGCAGTGGCACAACTTTCTGATGCATCTTGCCCTCTTCGCGCTGACCAAATTTCTTCTCCTTGTTCTTTTCCTCTCAAATTTTCATCATTCCATCGGTTTTTCTATTTTGTCACACTATATTCCGACAAGGAAGACGACGAGGACGACGACGACGAGGACGACGAGGACGACGACGACTACAACATCAACAAAGATGACGATAACCCCCTATTCCCCCCTGCATCCCTCCGAATTTCCTCATCCTCCTCCTCCACCAAGCTCGCCTTGGTCGTCAAGTTTCTATAGCCGATCCCTTGCCCTCTACAATAACTTGCAGTCCAACCCGCTCCACAAACGTGCCGTTTCTCAGATAATAAATGCACTCCGACTCTATGCCCCTGAAGGTGTCATTGTAAGCTTCAATGGGGGTAAGGACGCGACAGTTGTCGCAGCTCTGACGTGCGCGGGGTTTGCTGGATACTACGAAGAGGTTGGAGATATAGGGCCGCCGCCGCGGGGTATTTTCTTTGATGATGACTTGGATTTTGAGCAGGTCAAATATTTCGTGAAGGAGGTAAGTTTGTCGCGCAAGCTGTCGTTTTGATCTGCTTGAGGTAGCACTATATCGCGCTGTGTTAGAGCAATGCTTATTTTAATTGCCGATCTGATATTTTTATTGCCACGTTTTCACGTTTTATTTATTGACGACTTCCCATCCTATTGAAACCGTAGTGGAGCGATGATTGGGGTCTGGACCTAATAAAATTTGGGGCTGGAACAAAGTTCGATTTGGGCCTCGGTTCACTTTGTTATGGTACTAGTACCCCGCCGTCTCAGAAGGTAGGTAAAATCGCTGCTAGAGATTGAAGATTTGGATTGAGCTCATTCTAACACCTTTGTGGAAAATGCGGCTACCCCCAAAAACGTTCACCCATTTCAGAAGCTGTCTCTCTCTACTCCCCCTCCGAACCAGATAGCTTTTGTCCTGGGCACGCGTAGCACAGACCCCAACGGCTTGGACCAGGGCGAGTGGCAACCGAGTAGCTCTGGTTGGATGCCACCCTTCATGCGGTGCAATCCGTTGTTCCACTGGAGTTATGCCGAAGTGTGGGAGTTTTTGAGGAACTATGGGGGAGGATTTTGCGGGCTCTATTCTGAAGGATACACGAGTTTGGGGAGTGTGAAAGAGACGGAGAAGTGTCCGAGTTTATTGATTGAGGGGTCTGGGGGGGAGTATAGGCCTGCTTGGGAGTTATTGGATGGGAGGAAGGAGAGGGAAGGGAGAAAGAAAAAGACAGATGAAAAACCTACACTTCCCCCACCGCCTCCACCACTCCCTACCGTCTCCCTCCTAATTATTGGTGACGAAATTCTTTCCGGTTACGCGGTAGACACAAACACACACACATGCGCTCTCTCCTTCTCTTCCGTCAACATTCCCCTCTCCCTTGTCCGAATTGTCTCAGATGACGTCAATATCATTGCTGCTGCTGTGGAGGAAATGGGTAGAGATTCAGACGTGCTCATAACTAGTGGGGGCTTGGGACCAACTCATGATGACGTTACGATAAAGGGCATTTGTGAGGCGTTAAAATGTGAGCCTGAGATCAACAAAGAGTTGCTTGAATTTGTAACTGAGAAATCGAACGTAGAAACTCAGCAATACGACAACGATAGTGATGGCAGTGAGAACAGCTTGAACAGTAACGACAGCAATTCCAAATCATCACCCAAGGGCTTGAAACGCCGCCAATCTCTCAAACGTGCTTCTCTGAAAATGTCATCGTTGCCACCGGCTCGTTTAGGTACTGAGCTGCTGTATTTGGCAGGGGAGGGAGAGTGGCCAACACTAAAGTGCGGTGGCTTCGGTGGGATGGGAGACATTTTCGTTTTGCCAGGAGTGCCGCAATTTTTTACAAGTAAGGTCAAATTGGTGGCTGAACATTTGGCAGAACGTTATTCGGTCGAGGAGGATTGTGTCGTCGGTGGCAAAGATTTACATGCCGTCGCAGTGACATCATCCCCCCCCTCCGTTTCCCCTGTTCTCGCAGCCTGTAGGCAAGAAATAATTCTGTCTTGTCCGGAATCCTTAATATCGGACAGCCTTTCTGAAGCTGTAGAAAGGTATCCGATGATAAAGTTCGGATCGTACCCGAAATATAGGGGGGAGAAGCTAACAGTAGCAGTGATAATGGAGGCCAGAGGGGGAGGAGGGATGAACGACCTGGATGAGGCAAAGAGAAGCTTGGTCGATGAGCTAGGAGAATACTTAATTAAATGACATTTTTTTGGCGGAATTTCTGAATTTCTTCAATCAATCTCTCTTTTCTTCCCATTTTTTTACGTACTCTCACTGCAGCTCATCATTTCCATTTCCCCGTCGATTGTGATTCGAGTGAGCCTTAGATTGGTCTGCTTGTGTTTAATTTGGCGCTTGAGGGTCCTTTCCTTCACCCTTCCCTTTGAACCTCTTGTTGCCCCACCCACTCGAATGACGAGCAAGTGCGTGAATATTAGTACACACCCCTCAAAGCCGATTCCGTTTCGGTCTGATTCAGGGTCAACCCTAGATTCCCCCCTTCCCCTCCTCCTCCCCTCTGCCTCTGGTGAAGCTTGCTCTGGCGAAGGAGATGACGCTAATAGCGCTGGTCCGTTCGGTACCGTCGGTGGCATGCTGGCGCTTCTCGGGCACAGTATGAACGAGACGTTATTAAGTGCCTTGAATAAAGGTAACTCTCGTAGTGGTGATCTAGTTGTTGAAAAGACTCCTCCTGGTGAGGTAATATGGGAATTCGGTGACGGGTTGGATGTGCCGTGTTTGGGAAAGGACGTTGGAGATGATGCGAACGATGGTTCGATCGGTGTGTTTGGGCTTCTGAGGGGATTCCTGGTGGGCGGCGGAGGACGAGGAGGGAGACGAGTCATTACCATCACACTTCCAGATCTGGAGAGCGGTGGTGGTGTGGA
>Ga0115554_1003120_pt1 | contig 11238 bp, 9 predicted proteins | sample COGITO_mtgs_1104_3_FD_87283 | JGI IMG/M metagenome (GOLD analysis project Ga0115554, IMG submission 87283) | Pelagic marine microbial communities from North Sea - COGITO_mtgs_110404 | ecosystem: Environmental > Aquatic > Marine > Epipelagic | place: Germany:Helgoland, sampling site Kabeltonne... | reverse complement strand
TCATCGTGAGAAGAAAACAAGTTATTCCATCATCATCTTCTTCTTCTTCTTCTTCTTCTTCTTCTTCTTCTTCTTCTTCTGCGACGACAAAAACGACACAAAGAACTGAACTCAGAGGGAAAGAGACGAGAGCGAGGAAATTATCCGTTCCGTATAAAGATGGGAACAAAGACTGCGACGTTCTCGTAAACGACGAGGCGAAGGAGAAAATCATAGCGAGAAACTGCTCGAAATACGTCTCTTTAATCGACGGCGAAAATCCAAAGTTGAAAATATTGTTGAACGTCATAGAAAAAGACTGGGACAGAATAGGCGTGAAGAATAAAAACGCCGGACATCACACGCTGTGGCCAGAAGCGTTCGAAGCCGGAAAAGCTTTGTTAGAGGAGTGTTTCCCGGAGGAGTGTTCGCCGGAGTTTGGAGGAGAGGTGTTAAACGGCGTCGGATTCGTAAACGAACCAGAGTTTCAAAAGACGCGCGCTATCGATTTTATGCAAAGAAGACCAAAAGGCGATTTCACGCACTGTAAATATAATCCGTTGCCGAGATTACACCGAGACCCAGATGCGATCGATTACAAGTCCCCGAACTGGATGGAAACAGCCATGGAAAATTCCGAGGAGTATTCGTACCGGTATTATAACGTTTGGATCTCGAGGACGCCGAAAGATCCAACCGGACAAGTCTGGGATAATCCGTTGTTAGTCTTGTTGCCGAAAGATGGTGGCTCAAAGGAGTGGAAATACGACATTCGAACGGAGAAAGATAATTTAGACGAAAATGGGAACGAAATTAAACCGCCGTCGGCGTTTGAGCAGATCAAATCGAACCCGATGGCGGCGGCGCCGATTGTTATGAATATGTTTTCGACCAAGAAAGGCAAAGATTTCGGCGACGCGACCGATCCGAATTATTTAGCACGAGGGAGCCCAGAGCTCATCGCAGACGACGAGCACGAGTGGGTGACTGGACCATTCGTCGCGTTTGATTCGTTTGATTGTTGGCACGGGTCCGGGAAGTGGGATTCTGACGCGAAGAAGAGTTTGATCGAGGGGTCGAAAAATCCCATGGAGGCGCGCTCGGAAGCCGCGAAAGGTAGAATTTCCATGGAGTTACGGTTTAGAGCGCGGTGTAAACCGAACAGCAGGGAAGGTTTAGCCTGGAGTCCGGTGAGTGCGGCGTATAGAAGTAACAAGTTTACTGAAGATAGCGTGCGACCGAGCGAGCAAACGTACGATTTAGTGAGCGGTAAAGCTTTATAAGAATCTTTGTATTATACGCATCTACCGGTACCGGCAGTACTCGTCCAATAAATGTACGTAATAACTTTTAGAAATATCATATACTTTTAGTACTAAAAGCGAAATGCAATGATGAATCTTTTTCAAGTGTAGCACGCACGCGAAGAATGCTTTCGTCGTCGTCGTCTCTTTTGTCGTACGATGCGATATAATTACGCCGTGCCTCTCTTTTGGTACCTCGCCGGCAAACCTGGCATGAGCGGCGGCAAGACTTCCATATCGTCACCCGGGCCGCCCAAATCGTCGCCGCCGTTGGAAATCAAGATGATCTCCGCCACGCCTTCGCTCTTCTCCAAGGCTACCGCGTCCACGTTCGGGCCGAAAAACTTGGAAAACTTACCCATGAATCCGTCCCACTCTTCTTTCGTAATTTTCGGCGACTCCATGGTCAAAACGATCGCGTACCTTCCATTCACCATTTGTTCGGACACGCCGACCAATTTCGGTCTTTGTCTCTTTTGTAATCCGCCCGGTCGGTTAAACTTGAAGATGATGTTCATCGCCTCCTCCAAGTGTTGCTCGTCTCCGTATCTGTACCTCGTCACGTCATTTCTTAACTGCGTCAACACCGCGGTCGATTGATCATCTCTCACGTTCACCGCGTCTTCGTACGACTCGCACTCGAGCGGCAACAGCTCGGCGTATTTCAACGCGAAACCGATCAAAGAAATCGGAAAACCGTAGATGAGCATGAGCGCGGAAATTTCCGTCCCTGGTAGGAACGAAAAATACGCCCCGAAACCGTAAATCAAAAGTGGTAAACCGACGGACAAACCAACCGTCCCAAACGACGTTCGCGCGGCGTTGAAACCTTCTTCTGGCACTAATCTTCCCGCAGTCGAGCGAGAGGTGATTTCCGGTTGCACGTATTCCCCAGCCGTGAGGTCGCGCTTACGTTCGACCACGGAAATGTCTGCCTCCTCGCCACCTTCGCTCGCTTTCACTACTAATGCTCCTGTGTTTCTTCTTCCTTTGTTTATTAAAAAGTGTTGTTCTCGTCTGCTTTTGATGTTCTTGTTGTTGTTGTTGTTATGTGATGATGATGATTTTGCAATCGTCACCGACGAAGAGGAAGATGATAATTTCGCCATCGTCGTCGTTTTTAATGTCGTTCTTCTAACTTTGCCGCTGCTTTCGCCTTTTTGCGTGAATCGAGTTTTGTTCAGCTTTGACGCCATCGGGGTAGTGATGGTCGTAACGGATAACATACTGTTTTCTTATTTACTTATGCGTGTGCGTGTGTTGTTTAGATATGTGTGTGTGTGTGTGAAGATATCTCGAAGAGTCCTGGTGCGAGAGAAATTGGCGGTCGAGATGGACTGCTGAAAAAGAAGCAAAAAAAACAAAAAAAACGAGGGAAAGAAACAACAAACAGAGAAGAAAAAATACACGCAGAGAGAGACAACATACTTTTAATACTATCTCTACTACTGATACGAAGAAGAATGTATACGAAGAAAATTCGGGCGGCATCGCGCGTAATAATTCTGCTGTAAGTGCTCTCTGTTTTTAATGCGTTTCGCGTTTGAGGTGATTTTTGTGAAGATATATAATAGTCTCTCGCAGTCTACTGTTGTTGTTTGAGAGAGAGAAAAAATTGGTGGTCGAGCAGGACGGAAGATTTTTTCTCAGTATGAAAGGACAGAAGGACCTGATAAGAAGAAGAAGAAGGATTACTCAACTCTCTTCATTCGTTATTCCTTTTCGGAATAAACTCGTCGTCTCTTCTTCTTCTTTATTAGAGTAGTATCACAATCATCGAATTAAGAAGGAATTAGTATTACAACAATTAAAATGACGTCTTCTTCTTCCATGACCAGATTAACGATGAGCGCGATGCACTCCATCGCTCGCCGCGCGACCATTCACAACAACAAAACGAGGACGACGATCCAACAGCATGTAAAACATCATCATCAACGCAGACACCTTCGCGCGACGACGACGACGGTGATGTCCGCGTACCAATCCTCGAAAGTTGGAGACTACCCGTCCTTGGACTTTCGATGCTTTTACGAAAAAGATGGGAAGAGAATCTCCCCGTGGCACGACGTGCCGTTGAAAAACGCCGACGGCTCTTTCAACTTTATCTGCGAAATTCCGAAAGAAACGAAAGCGAAGATGGAAGTCGCGACGGATGAGAAATTGACTCCGATTAAACAAGACACGAAAAAAGGCAAGTTAAGAGATTACCCGTACAACATCAACTGGAACTACGGTATGTTACCTCAGACGTGGGAGGACCCGCAGCACGTTCACCCGACGATGAACGTGAAAGGCGACAACGACCCGGTGGACGTCGTCGAGATTGGCTCGACGCAGTTGGAAATGGGTTCCGTCACTCCGGTGAAACCGTTGGGCGTCTACGCCATGATTGACGAGGGCGAGTTGGACTGGAAAGTCATCTGTATCAGTACCAGCGACCCGAAAGCCTCTGACATCAACGACGTCGCGGATGTCGAGAAACACATGCCGGGGGAGTTGGAAAAAATCAGAGTTTGGTTTCGCGATTACAAAACGCCGGACGGTAAGCCGCAAAACATGTTCGGCTTGGACGATAAGTGCATGCCGAGCGCGTACGCGAAAGATGTCATCGAAGAGACGCACGAGTTTTACAACTCTTTAAAGAGTGGGAAGAGAGCGAACGACGAAGAGTTGAGCTTGGAATAATAAAATAAATGATAAATTAAACACCATACAGTACTTTATCAAAACTTTTTTTACTTCTCAATCGAAAAATTTCATCATAACAACAACAACGACATCATCATCACCATCATCATCATGGCGGCGGCGACGACGAAAACGACGACGACGAAGAAGAAGAAGAAAAGGAGGAAGAAAAGGAAAAACGATTTCGACGACGACATCACTAATAATGTTTCCTCCGAAAAAGAAACGACGACGAAGAGGAAGAGAAAAAGAGCTTCAGGTGATGATGATGATGATGTGGGTGAGCTTCTGGTGAAAATGTACCCGCACGGGTCTTTTATTCGCCCGCTGTTCGTGCACCGACAAACGCAAAAAGACATTCGAGACATTCGAGAAGAAGAAGACAAAGAAGATGAAGACAAAGAAGAAGAAAAAGCGGCGGCATCTTCGGCATCGTTTGCAGCCGCGACGGTATTAGTCACCGGATTCCCGTTCGAGTGGCACAACGAATTCTCCATTCAGGATTTATTCTCCACCTCTTTCGGTGAAACGAAACGAGTGCAACTGATTCGATTAAAAACGAATTCGGAGGCGAAGAGCGCTTTGGTGACGTTCGAACAGACCAAGAGTTTACAAAAGTTATGGAAGAAAATCGAAGAGAAGACAATCGTAGAAGCACCGATGACGACGAGATTAGGAATAGGCTCACCTCCTCCTCCCCAGTTCGGTTTGGATAAGTTTGTGTACGAACACAGACTCCGACGCAAAGGCGGCGCCAAGGCGGCGAAAGCGACCGTCGACGAGTGGTTTCGAAACCGCGCCAAGGAGAAGGAAATAGAAAAACGGAAACGCGCGAGAGAAGAGGAAGACGACGGGTGGACCGTCGTGCAACAAAAACGAGGGAGACGGAAAACGAGCGATAATCAAGGGATAACCGTCGGTGGGGTTCGAGCGAGCACCGTGGAGAGACGCAGGAAAGAAGCTTTGACGATGGAAAACGAAGACGGCGACGCTACGACTACTAGTTCTTCCTTTTACAGAAAAAAGAAGAAAGGCACGCTCGGTTTAGCTCCCGTGGAGAATTTTTACAAGTTTCAATCTCGAGAGAGGCGAAGGAACGATTTAATCGCTTTGCAGAGAGGGTTTCAGGCGGACAAAGCGAAAGTCTTAGCCATGAAAGCCGCCAGGAAGTTCAAGCCGGTGTAAAATAAAATTGTAGAGCACAACGAACTGATTTTTGTGTTTTTTCCTCAATTTTTTTTGTACCTGACCTCACTCTCATAACGCGGGTCGCTTCATTTATTATAATCATCGTAATAATTAAAAAGAAAGAAAGATGCCAGAGCAAGGCAAAACAGAGCAAGCAGACGATGGGCAGCAACACCAACCGAAAGGCACGGTGTGGCAACAGGTACGCGCCGGTCGTCTTCCTTTCTCCACCTTCTCTTCTCTCTCTCTCTTCTCTCTTTTTATATAAAATTACAACGAGTTAAAAAACTGTACTCACCAACACCAACCAATTCGATCTCCTTTTTCTTTCGTCGCGTGTCCTCTCTCATCATCGACGACAACAGGCAGCCAGAGCGTATTTTTACGTCATCGTGTGGATGTCCATCTCCATGGGGGTTATTTTATTCAACAAGTGGATTTTAGCGTACTCTGGGTTTAAGTATCCAATCGCGTTGACGTTATGGCACATGGTATTTTGTACCACCGTGGCGACGGTATTGATGCGAGTGTTTAAAGTGACAAAACGATTATCGATGCCGAGGAAAGAGTACGTGAGCAGAGTATTACCGATTGGCGCGTTTTACGCAGCGTCGTTATGGTTGTCAAACTCGGCATATTTACACCTCTCGGTTTCGTTTATTCAAATGACGAAAGCGTTGATGCCAGGGTTGGTATATTTCGTCGGCATTATATTCCGAACGGAGAAGTATCACGGTCTGACGACTTTGAACATGTTTATCATCGCAATTGGGGTAGCGATTGCGGCGTACGGGGAAATTAATTTCATTTGGATTGGTGTCATCGAACAGTTTTCGGCGTTAATATTCGAGGCGACGAGGTTGTGCTTGGTGCAGATTTTGATCAAGAATAAAGGGTACGCGATGAATCCGATTCAATCGCTGTATTACGTTTCACCGGCGTGTGGAATATTTTTGTTGGTACCATTTTTGACCGTGGAGTTACCCGAAATCATGGCCAACGTCGACTTAGTTATAGACTGGAAAGTGTTATTCTTGAACGCGACGTGCGCATTCTTGTTGAATCTGGCGGTCTTTTTGTTGATTGGAAAGACATCGGCGTTGACCATGAATATCGCCGGCGTCATCAAAGATTGGATGCTGATATTCGCGTCGCAGCACTTGTTCCACAATACGGTGACGTTTTTGAATTACTTAGGTTATGTGATTGCGTTCCTGGCTGTTGGTATGTACAATATGATTAAGTTGCGGCAGGCGAAGAAAGCGGAGAAGGATAGAGCGGCTGCGAACGATAGCAAGTAACATATGAGAGCGTGTGTTTTTAATCTAATAGGACCAATACGATTATGTGTATAGTAAGTAGTTTTCTTTCAATTTTGCGTATTCTTTTTCATTCGAATTGACAAAGTTTATGTGCTAAAAGGTTCAATCTCTCTAAATAGTTTGCTACAATATATTATGGGGGGACAGGAGTGCTGCGCTGTTTCTCTTCTTAGTCAGTTTTCTTTCTGAAAGAGCACCCTTCCGTCAAGCGCGCTTTGCCGCCAGTCGGCTGGCACAAAACCGCCGAGCATGAGCCGCACAAAACCACAGTCTGAGAATGCGAAAACACAGTCGTGATGGAAAAGCACCCTTGGCATTTCACATCCATGAAGAAGCTATTCGGACCTTGTACTAAGCGTTTGAGTTTGTGCTTGGAAGCTTCGAGAGCCGCCGGTGGATTGAGCAAATCGATATCTTGTGCGAGCTGTATTGCGAGTAAAGAGAGAGAATGGGTCAGTACGCAGGTATAATAAATCAATTATCTTCGCGAAGAACGAATAACGAGAGAAGAAAAGAAATTTTTGCCTCTCTTTTGGAGTTCTCGTTCATGTAGGGCCATCCACCCGCCCATCAACGAAAAGCAAACGTCGCGCACGAAAGCACGCCGCGATGTCACAAAAAGGCCAAGAAAAGCATAAACACGTTCCAAACACATTGACACATAAAATGTATCCGAATATATCCGCGTTTATCCTTTCACCCGTCCTCTCCAAAACACTTTTCGCGCGTTCAAAAACTTTTCGTTCGCCGCATTTTTTCCTCGTAAAACCGCGATTTTCGACGAGTCGTCGCGTTTCCTCCAAAGACGCGCGCCCCGTCGCGAAGGTAAAACGAACGCGATGAGCGCGTGCGCGCGTGCGAGAGATACACGAGTATCTGTTCCGAGAGAAAATTGACGCGAATAATACGTACCACCATTATATTCGATCTATTGTGTTGTATATAAATGACGATTTCACAAAGCAGAGAGGAAGGAAAGGGGCTTCTTTTTCTCTCCCGCCAAAACGGACTTCTTTCTCCCCCTCCTGTTTTCTCTCGACAACAAACAAGACAGAAGAGACAGACAACCAAACAGAGCTGGTGCTTCCTCTTCTTCAGAAATAAACTTATATTAAAACTAATATTTATAACACTCAATCAAAATGGCAGGTAGGTATCGATGATCGTTTGTTTTCGAGCGCGCGGGGCGGCTTTCCGGGCGGCTTTGCATCATCAGTCTTCTTTGTTGGGAGATATTGATGAAACACACACACACAACACACAACAACGAGTGGATGATTTTTATTCTTCTTTTATTTTTGTCGGCGGATCGTTTATCTCTTCTTCTTCTTCTTCTTCTTCTTCTTTAAAACAATGTCTCTTCGTTTCTGTTGCTCTCTTTAATAAGCGTGCATATTCGAAGCTGAAAATGATCTGTAACAATTATAATCAGTTCTTCTTCTGTGTGTGTGTATATGTAAAACTCATTATTCTTCTCTCTTTATTCTCTCTTCTTCAAATGAAATGAATGAAAAACAGACATCCCAGTTGTTGGCGATGGTAAATACGAGTTGAAAATCGAAGCGACTTCGTGCAACATTAAAAAAATTGACTTGAAATTCTACGGCATCGAAAAGGCCACGTGCCAAGTGACGATTAAATGCAACGGTGCGGAATGGAAAACGAGCGACGAGCGAGGTTTGGACCCGACCTGGGAGCAACACGTCATTTTCAAAATCAACGACCCGGAGACGGACAAGATCTCGGCGGTGTTCCACTGCGCCGGCATCCAGTTAGGCGACGAACAGTTTTACGCCTTGGACAAATTGTTGAAGGGCAAACAGACGTTTAAAGGGTTGGTTGTTCCGGGTGGTAAAGCGGACATGCTCTTCACCGCGGTTGACTTTGGATCGGAAGAAGCGCCGGAAGAGGATGACGCTTTTATGGACTTTCTGTAAACGCCGCCGCCGCGTACAAACGAAGGAGAGAGAGAAAGAAAGAGAGAGAATATATACACACGTAGCAATTATTTAATTTAAGCTTAATGAAACAAGAACCGGGAGGATTGGAGTACTTTATACGTTTTAGTCCAACGTGACAACAGCCATTCTTCGTTTTACACGGCATCTATCGAGATCTCGTTTTCGATGACGTTTCGTTGAGTACGTCTATGTGAAAGTTGTTCTTGAGAAATTCTTCGTCAGTCTCTCGCGCGCAACTACGACTGCGTTAACTACTCAATAAAAATCACAAGGATTAAAAGAAGAGGAAGGAAAAGAAATGGGCTCATTCCTCTCTTCAATCTTTTCGTCGGCGAAAACGAAGCGAGAGCGGGAGAAAATCTCCTCCCAATGTGCGACAAGAACATCCGCTTTAAAAGCGTGCGTTTCTGCGTATCCGAAAAACAAAGAAGCGTGCGAGAAACTCTCGGAGGACTTGGCGTTGTGCAAAGCGAGATTGGTGGACAAATGCACCGCCAAAGCTGAAAAGTTTGAGGAGATGTGCGTTAAACTGATGGTGGTCAGAGAGCAATCGAACGAGGAGAAACGGAAGTGCGCGAAAGCGGCTAAGAATATGCAAAAGTGTGTAAAGCGCTTTTGAACACGAGGATATCGGTTGGATGATAGTAGTATGATAGTAATAAACTAGTAAGTAGTTTGATTTGAAATAATAGAGCTTTTAGGGCGCATCGTGTCGCGTCATCTTTGTCATCTTCGTCTCGATTGTTATATTTAAAGGATGACTTATTAGTAACTCTTGTTTATTCTCTCTCTCTCGCTCTCTCCCTCTTCTAAAAATCAACGCTCTCTTCTTTTATATTTCACCGTAGTCGATAACCACGCGTTCGTTCGTCGTCGCATCTAAGTCTGTGTACGGCCCTCTCCCTCCACCACGTCCGCGTCTACCACCTCGGCCACCTCTTCCACCGCCTCGGCCGCCACCGCTACCGCCTCTTTTGATCCCTCGCAACGTCGGTTTGTTTCCTTTCGCCTCTTCCGCTCGCAAATACTCGAACACGTTCTCTTTATACTTTTCGTCAATCAAACGATTGCGTTCTTTCTCAATAGCTTCGGTTTGTTTCGTTTTAATATGTTTCAAGACAAACTCCTCCGCGATGAAGAGTTTGGAGGATAACGTGGACCCGAATCGACTTTCGTCGAAGACGACCACTTGCGCTTTAATCCACTCTTCGATTTTATTTTCCAAATCCGCTTCGTCCACTAATCGTAAAACAACCGGATCGCTCAAGCAAGTCAAACGTTCCGACCAGGTGGAATCTACGCGCTTTGACCATTTTGTTGCGATTTCGTTCGCTTCGATCGGCTCGATCGGTGCGTCCGCCGGAACGGCGTGTTCGCCTCCGCCCAACGCAAACGTCGACAACGGTTTGCGAAACGAACATTTCGCTCTCACGTTCCTCCCTTCCGCGATTTCAATGTAATCGTGAGGATTCGTTTCTCTCCCGCCGTAATAGTCTATCCCGTGCACGTTCCAAAGATACACAACGCACGTGTCGATCGCTTTCGCGATATCCTCCGCGGAACTCTTGGCATTTATGGAGACGTTGTTTTGCAACGCGTTGGCGAGCTCGGGAGAATTCGGAATCTCCTTCTCGCTGTTTAACTTTTCGATTAAACTTCTCGCGACGGTTAAATCGTGCTTTAACCGGTCCATGTGCCACGCCTCTCTCGGGACGAACCCACCGATTCTTCTCGCTCTTTTCGCCTTTTTCTCCGGATCTTCTGTTTCCATGTTTTCTTCGCCTCCGTCCGCCGCCGCTTCCGTCGTCGCCTCGCTGTAATCTGGCAACCCTTCCACCGACCCAATCTCCGCGAACCCTTTTGCAAACTTTTCCGACTGTTCCTTCGCCAACTCCAAGCGTTTTCCTTGGTTCGATTCTAACAGTCTCGGATCGAACGTTCTTTGCATCCACGGGTCGTTCTTTTGTCGCATAAAATACTGCTCGTGAAACAAGTGCGCGTTTTCGATTTTATATTGCTCGTACTTCTCCTCGGCTTCTTGCGGCGTCGCGTCGTTCGGTAAGTGTTTAAACGCGAATTGGCGGAAGGTCAACGCCCCGGACGGGTCTTCCATTTGGTGATGATACTCGTCATCTCCTCTTCCTCCTTCTCTCTGTCGATCGTACGGCTTGCTACCTCTACCTCCTCTGCCTCCGCCGCCTCTCCCGCCTCGGCCTCCTCTGCGATGATCGTACCCTCCTCCTCCACCACCACCACCTCTGGAATAGTCGTCGTACCCTCCTCCTCCTCCTCCTCCTCCTGAATACGGGTCGTCTCTTCGTTGGCCTCCACGTCTCGCTCGAGAGGCGCCGTACGCCTGTTGGTCTCCGTAATTATCTACGTCCATCTTTTACGTGTGTGTGTGAATTATTATTATTATATATAAAAGAGTTTTTTAAAGTCTCTCTCTCTCTCTTTCTTCGTCGCGTTGTTAAGATACTAAAACTCTACCAGAAAAGATCGAAGCGAACAACAACCAGAGCTGCGAAGAGATGCGACGCGTTCTTTCGTTCTTATTATTATTATTATAATTACACTTGATTTTGAGAGACAAAATGTGTTGTTGTGTGGAATTATGAACAATTTGTCCTTTCAAACTTGACGAAATTTTGCGAAACCAAAAAAACAAAAACGAAAAAGAGATGAGCTCAACAAAACAGAGCAGCGCCTTGCTTGCCATCAAATCTTCCTCTCCTCTCTCTCCTCTCTCCTCTCTCTCAAAACGTGGTCGAAATTCGTACCACGTCACGTTTT
>Ga0115554_1003101_pt1 | contig 11278 bp, 8 predicted proteins | sample COGITO_mtgs_1104_3_FD_87283 | JGI IMG/M metagenome (GOLD analysis project Ga0115554, IMG submission 87283) | Pelagic marine microbial communities from North Sea - COGITO_mtgs_110404 | ecosystem: Environmental > Aquatic > Marine > Epipelagic | place: Germany:Helgoland, sampling site Kabeltonne... | reverse complement strand
TACCATACCATACAATACGACATGTTACGACGTGTTCTTTTCTCCTCAGAACAAACAGACCTTTCATGGCTCAACTGATACTCGACACCAAAAGCCATCGAGGACGACGACGAGGACAACCGCGACGAGTATTTATTCCTCTCCTATCGCTCGTACTCGTCATACTCTACGCGAACTACCGGGTTTTCGACGTGCTGACGCAGACTGAATCCTCTCCGCCGCCGGCAAAAGGGAAAACCGATTTGGAAAATTCAAAAACTGATGAAACCAACGAGAACAAAACCGAAGATGAATCGATGACGATGACGATGCCTGCGATTGGATTCGGCACGGCTGGGTTAGGTCTTGAGACGAAAGAGAGCGTCAAAAAAGCCTTACAAGTTGGGTACAGAATGATAGACACGGCGCAAGCTCCGGAGTGGTACCGGGAAGATTTGGTTGGGTTAGCCATAGAGGAGAGCATAAACGTGGTGAAGAGAAAAGACGTGTTCGTGACGACGAAGATCCATCCGAGACATTTAGGCAGGAAAGGGATGGATATGATTGAAACTTCGTTAACAAACTTAAGAACGACATACGTAGATTTAGTTTTGTTGCATTACAGCGAGTGTTGGGGGAATTTGTGTTCGCGAGGGGAAGTCGTTCCGGGGACGTGGAAAGAGGCGTACAGAGAGCTCGAACGGTTAGTCGTGGAGTTTAAAGTCGCGCGGTTTATTGGCGTCTCGAATTTCAACGCGAACGCTCTGGAAGAATTGCACGCGTTTGCAAACGTGCAACCGTTGGTGGTGCAAATGCGTTCCGACGTCTTCGCGCAAGATCGGAGGACGATGGACGTGTGCGCGAAATACGGGTGGCGATTCGAAGCGTATTCCTCTTTAGGCGGTCAGTGGTGGCAGTATAAAACCAATCCGGTGTTGAACAACGACGACGTCGTGAAAGTGATTGCTGCGAGATATAACGTCTCGCCTGCATTGGTCGTCCTCAATTACGCCAAGAACGTGTTGCATCAAACAATCATCCCGCGAAGTCGAGATCGGAAGCACATGGAAGATAGTTTGTTGAGGTTAGATTCGTTCGAGTTAGACGACGAGGAAATCGAAAGTTTGAAGGCTCTGGACGGGAAAGTACCTTCGAAAGATTAGCGAGTATAGTATAGCAGCGGCAATGAATGTGTTTTGTTTTACAACATGAAATGAATCATCTATCTATAAACTAATATTAATCTTCTTTTTACAACTTCAGCTTCTTCTTCGCCGGTTCGTCTTCTTTATCGACCCTCGCGGTTTCGGCGAATGCATTATCGATCTTGACTTGACTCAACTTCTCCGCGCTTTGCTTCGCCACCACCTTCGCGAACATGCTCTTGATATCCTGCGTGTTCTTCTTCGCCACCGCGACGACTTCTTTTACGCACGCGTCGCCTTGAAATTCGATTTTTCCCATCTCCGGAGTCACCGGATACCACTGCAAATCTTCGCCTTTCTCGATGACGCCTCCTCTTCCTCGATGGGTAGTAGTTTCATCGTCCTTCAAAAACGATGCGATACGTTTCGTGTTATCCGTCAGCCACGTCTTCACCGCTTCTTTTTTCAACATCACCGGCATCCGGTCGTGCAACCAACTCAACCTCGTCCCTTTCGAGTCTCTCGTTAACAAACTCGTCGTCCTTAATATCTCGCCGCCGCCGTCGCAAAAATCGTCTCCTTTGTACGTGTCCATAACCGCGCACACGCACAGTAATTCCCCGTCTTTTCTCGACACGTAATACGGTTGTTTCCCCATTTTGTCCTTCTTCCATTCGTAAAAGCCGCGAATCAAAACCACCGCCCTTCCTCTCCCTTTATCTTTCGCGTTCGCCTCTGTGCACCTGTTGAACATCTGTCTTTCTAAAATCGTTTCCGAGCGACAGTTAAACGCCACGTAATGATCTCTCTTCCTATCGTACGTAGATTTCTTGTACGATGGAATCAATCCGAATCGTGTCGTCCACACCTCGTCTTCCGCGACGAGCGTTGCGACCGTTTCCGACGGCGCGCAGTTACGCAACTGAGCGTGCGCACCTTCGTTCACCCACGTGACGATTTTGACATCCTTTTCCTCCTTTTCCTCCTCGTCTTTATCTTCTTTCACAGCAGAAAAGAGTTTTTGGACGTCCTCGAGGGAAACGCGCGCGTTGACTCGTCCGCACATGATGACGATGTGTGCTCTTCTTCTTCTTCTTCTCCCGGTCGAGCAAACATCAACGGAGCATTTCTCTGCGGTACGTGAAAGAAAATTGCGTCAAGACCCCTTGAGTAGTTTAGGGTTGCTAATCAAACCCTAAATGAAAGAGAGGGGAAAATTTCTCGGAAGCTTGACTTTCCTCACTCTCCGTGGTCGCGCGCGCGCGCTCTTTCTAGAGAGAGAAAGAGAGAGAGAGAAGGAGAGAGAGAGAGAAGATAACGCGTAAAGATGTACTCGGAACCATCCTCCGAAAACCCGTTAAACGCGTGCACGTTTTGCGGCCGCCAACAGCTCAACAGTCGAGAGTACAATCACATTCGAGACACGTTGCATCAGCTCTCCCCGGCGGAGTTGGAAAATCGCGGGTTTTGTTTCGTCTGCTTGAACGAACAAAACATACTCTGGCAACTCATCACCGACCACGACGACATATTCCAAACGCACATCGTGTGCAAACTGAACGGCGCAGATTTGAAGTTCTTGAACCAAGCGAACAGCGAAAGCAGAGAGGCGATGAAGAGGAGCAAAAACGTCGCGTCCGTTCCCGGGAAGTTTAATGGTACGAATGCGTTACTGTTTGAGATCGAAGAGCGAATTCGCGAGAAACGCTTCGGAGGACATTTTCATCTCATCATCTCGCCCCTTTTTCTTCTACGCATCGTCAGATCTTCTCGTTTGATGTAATATCACGTTCTGTTTTGTTCGATTTTCAACTGACCACGTATCGTCTTCTTTCTTTGACTTCATCGTTCTTCTTTTATTACGCAGTGGGCGAGTTCTCGTCGAAAGAAACGCTCGAGTGGGCGTGGCAGCGATGGACGCGAGAAGAGGAGGAGTTCTGCTCTTTAGTGTGCGAGATTAACGATTTGGAGTTGCTGAAATGGGCGAGAGAGGAAAAACAGTGCAGGTGGGACGCGACGACGTCGTGGGAAGCGGCGAGTAAAGGGAACATGAAGACGTTGAACTACTTGTGCGAGGAAAATTGTCCGATGGACGAAAAGACGTGCGCGGAGGCGGCGGAGAACGGACACTGGGAAGTGTTGAAGTTTTTGAGAGAGAAGAAGAAGGTGCCGTGGGATCACAACACGACGAGCGCGGCGGCCGCGGAAGGGAACTTTGAGATGTTGAAGTGGTGCAGGCAAAGAGAATGTCCGTGGAACATCGGAACTTCGCGAGGCGCGTGTCAAAGCGGCCACTTGGAAATGTTGAAATGGGCGATGGCGAACGGTTGCATGGCGAACGAGACGACCACGAGCGAAGCGGCAGAGTATGGACAGTTGCAGTGCTTGATTTTCTTACGATCGCAAGGCGTCAACTGGGATTACCGCACGTGCAAGATGGCCATGAAGCACGGTCACCGCGACGTCTACGAGTACGCCGTGGAAAACGGGTGCCCGACGCAAGCGCCGGAACCGACGGCGACGCATCATCACCACCCACACCACCACCATTTCCACCACATCTTGGGCGGTGGTCCAGGGGGCGGTTTAGGAGGCGGTCCAGGCGCAAATGGCGGCGGTCCCGCCCCGGGAGGACACATGCAAATGTTGCAACAACAACAAGCCGCCGCCGCGATCGCCGCCGCGCAACAACAACAGCAAGAACAAGATGAAATGGAACTCGAGGAGTGGGAAGCAGAACTTCATTGATTGCGAGACTAAGTTAAGAGAGAGAGAGAACGCGGGTGAAAACTTGATTCTTTTTCTCTCGGAGAGATACAACCAAAGAGGAGGAATATTTAATTGAAAAACTCTTTACAACATAACACGAACACGAATAACACGACGACGACGATCAATAAAACAATGCATCGTTACCGAAGAAGCTCGTAAAAATAAAAGAATACGCGAGATGTTCTCCACCACCGCCTCCGCCTCTTCGTTTCGTTTCCATCTTCCTCCTCGTCTTCCTCTTTCTCTTCGGGGGCGTTCCCCGCGTTTTTTATCCATTTCCAATTCGGAAGGAGGAGGAGGAGAAGAAGACAAACATCATGATTATCTGCGCCATCGATCGACCCCGGGCAGATACGAACGGACGAATCTAAAGCTCGAGCACGCGTGTTCGGACCATTACCCTCTGGATTTGTTTCGAGCGCAACTTTCGTTTGGTTTTAACGGTGGCAGTACCAAAAGCCTTTCAGGAGGGGAGTTGGGAACCAAAAGAGAACGAAATACGTCAGATGACGACGACGAGAATGTTGACGAGAATGTTGGAATCGAGATGTCCGTCATCCTCCCAGAGTCGGAAGAATTAGTGGCGAACGTATTCTCTGCTTTGGGAAAACCGGACGAGGATCCGCACTGGGCGGATGTGTGGCACGGCGGGATCGCGTTGAACGAATACTTGGTTTCGGACGAGAGCGGCGGCTCGTTAGTGCGAGGGAAGCGAGTGTTAGAGTTAGGTTGCGGCGTCGGGTTAACGGGTGTTTTGTGTGCGATGGAAGGAGCGAGGAAAGTGACCATGACGGATAGAGAGCCGTTCGCGTGTTATTGCGCGGCGGCGAGTGCGGTTGCGAATGGATTTGGCTCGGTGACGAAAGCGCTGGATGAAGACGCGAGCGTCGTAGACGGGTTGGCGCAGATGGATGTAGGTTTGTTAGAAGGTGTAGTCGATAGACGTAGCAGAAGTAGCCGAAAGTGTGAATGCATCGAGGCGAAGATTATGGATTGGTTCAAGTTGGATGAGTATCTCGTCAAAGAGCAGGATGATTTTGCGTACGACGTCGTCATCGCGTGCGATTGTTTGTATTGCGAAGAAGCCGTCGAAGCCGTGGCTTCGATCGTATTTAAAGCCTTGTCGAGACGACAACAACACGGCGCCACGTCGTCGCCGTTTACGTTTCTCCTTGCCGATCCGCCGTCGCGATTCCCGCAAAACCACGAGAAGTTTCTCAAAATCATACGAGAGAAGGGCGGCGTGAAAGACGTAAAGAGGAAAGATACGCTGTTAGCAGTTCGGAATCCGTGTCAAGAGGATGAAGGCGAAATAATCGTCAAGATTTGCGAATATGCGTTCCGTTAGAACGTATGTCTGATGTATTTCTATATGCAATTTGTACTGCTGGTAGTATTATCTAGAATGTTAAGCGCTAAAATTTTAATTTATCATCTCGAAGTTTCGTACTCTTCCCTTCGGAGTCAATCATGTTCACGTCGTGCGCTTTGGCAATTTCCATAAACACTTCCATGGATAAATCAAACGAGTGCACAGCCGTCGTCCCTTTGACTTTATCAAAGTAGTGGTACGGAATCTTACTTCGACTCGGACGCCAATTCGAGAACCCGTACATGTCCACCGAGTCGCACAGATTCAGCATGAACAACATGGCAAAGAAACCAGACATTGGTTTGCGCTTGTACGCACCTGGATGTTTCAGCTGCTCGACTGCTTTACCTTCCTTGACCAACTTTTCATTTTTTTCGCGGCGTTCCGCCGCGCGTCGTTGTTCGAGGACGTCTTTCAGCTGCAACCAAATACCGTAGCCTTTTACGGTGAAATCCGGCGAGGTCAACACCGGGACAACTGGAAGCTGTCCTTGCGCTTGCATCCGGAGGAGTTTCGGGTACAATTGATTTCTCAACGTGTGCAACACGGACTCATACATGACTAAGAACGCGTCGGTTTCTACAACCGGCGTTCTTTGCGTGATTTCTCGCGCCCAGTGAAAATTGATCATGTTAAACGTCGTCTTCGAGCCGACGTGATCGGTAAATCGACCGCCAACCGGGGCGTTGTTCATTCGTAAAACCGCATCGTGCGCGTCGATATCTTTCCCATGTCTCGAGGTGAGTAAAGCTCCACCGTTACCGACAACTGCACACGTCTTGTACCGCCACGACGGATCGCGAGGTGGTAACGCGTCGTAGAGGTGTTTTGTGATGCGAAATGTTAAACCACGCGTTCCGGGCGGTTTTGAGCGCAACGCTTCTTCCAAACCAGCGCCGGCGGTTTCAATTTTCATGTGTTGCTGTTGTTGTTGTTGTTGCTGCTGCAAGTTATCGCTACTATCACCACCAAGTCCGAATCCAACGTCGTCGCTTTCGTCAATCACCGTCTCGGCTTCAGCCGCTAAGGCTTCCACATCCGCATCCGCCGCGCCTTCGCCCCCCCCGCTATTTCTATGTCTCAACAACCTCCTCCGTCTTCTACTATTTGCCGTCGCCTCCATATCCGCCTCTCCAACGCTCTTCCAATTCGGCAAATCCTGCGCCATGCCGACTTGCGTCACCGCGTACACTCTTCTATAATAGTTCATCCCGTCCACTCTCGGCGTCGGATCGTACTTAAATATCCCTCGGTGCGTCAACAAAGGAACCGATCCGTTAAAATTCGCCTCCAAAGCCGTCCTCTCGCTCCCTGGTTGGTCCACATCGAATGGAAGCTTCGAAACGAGCCATCCTCGGGCGAGATGCGGCTTATTCCCCGTCGCCGCGGTTATCGTCGCGACCGGATCCTCGTTACGTTCCGCGCTCGTCGTCGTCGTCGTCGTCGTCTCGCTACCGCTACTCCTATTCTCCTCCTCCGTCTCATCTAAATGCGCGTCCACCGTCGACTGCGGTAAATCGTGCGCAATCACCGCTTCTCGTTCGTGTTCGCCTTCTTCCTCTCTTCTTCTTTCGTTCCCGTGGTTTTCCTCCTCCTCCTCCTGAAACGTCGTGTGTTGATGAAACTGAGCAAAGTGCTTCACCTCGTCCAAAACATTTTTCTTCGTCTTCGAAATCGTCGTTTCAGAGAGAAAGCCGCCGAGTTTACGTCGAATTCGCACTCTGAACGTGATTGTCTTCTTCCCCGAGGAGTTTGAGGTGGTTTTGAGGCAGACGCCGACGAGAAAGACGAGGCACAGAACGACGACGAAAATGCGAAAATTGGTTCTCTTCTTTCCCCGCGAAGGAGGATGATGAAAGAAAGACGACCACCCGAAAGCTGATGACGACGTTTTGAGGTTCGCTTTTGGCGTCACCGCCATCTCTCGAGGAATGGGGTGACGTGATTTCCAAAGGTGTTTTTGTTCTTTTCGCGTTTTTGTCGTCGTCGGGAGGGGTGAGAATTTGTGAAGTAAAACGCAGGTGTGTGAAGCGAGAAAAGACGCGAGCGATGGTATATATGGTATATATATTCGCTATACGACGAGTGCATAACAGTCGGTGCTAGGCTAAAAAGGTAAGTCTCTCTCTCTCTCTCTCTACATTATTCGGTGATCACTTTCGTCCCCAACCCTTTGAAATCCCCTTTCTGGACGTCTTCGCACACCGTCACGTACGAGTACATCTCCTCGTCGGCGTCTTCGTTGTCGTTTCTTCGTCGAGAGATTTGGACGCGAATGCGCTTCGGGACGTTGCGAATGCCTTTGGACCAAACGGCTTTGTTTAATTTCACGTCCACGCGGACGTCGGACGTTTTCATCATCTTTTGCGCGAACGTTTTGATCTGTGTTTGGTTAATACAAGAGGTGAAGGGAGTTTTGAGTCAGTTTTTGTTTAGGGTGTTTTGGGGTCTTGCACCGGAACACAATTTTCCCTCATCTCTCTCTCTCTCGGTCGCGTCGCCCGCAGAGCACGAACGAACGCGCACCACGCGCAAATACGCGACAAACGCGCAAATAAATACACCGCGTGTACGTTTCGCGCGTTTCGCGCGTCTCTCGCAAGTCGCAACAGGATCCATTTTTCGAGATTTCAAGTCTGTTTTTACGCAAAAATTTACGCGTCTACGAAAGGAAAAACAAAAGGAGCAAATTTGCGCGTAGAAGAAATGCATTTTCGGAAATCACGCCGAACGAGCACGTACCGCTTTCACCGCGCGCGGAGCTCTCTTCTTAAAAGTCACTCCGTGCGTCGCTTTGCCCAAGTTGATGGTGTATTCTCTCGTGACGACGTCGTCGGCACCCATTATGTCTCTATGCGTTTCACGAGTTGTGGTTTTGTCTAAAAGTGGAGAAATTTCTCTTTGCTTTCTTTTCGGAGGTCTTTGTGTTAGGGTGTAGGGTTTAGTTGGGTTGCCTCTCGAACTTTACGCTTCGACTATCTATTCGCTATACTCGTCGTCTAAATCGTCGTCGTCGTCGCTACTGCTAAAGGCTAAAGCGCCGGCGGGGATGCTTTTCTTTGTCTTATTATTCTTCTTCTTCCCTTTGGGTGGGTTCTTCGCTTCTCCTCCTCCTCCGCCGAGGAAGCCGTTTTCTTCTTCTTCGTCGTCGTCGTCGCCCGACGCGTCGAGGTCGTTTTCTTCGTCGTCGTCGTTTTCTTCTTTGCGGCGGAGCTCTTCGGGCTCGACGAAACCTCGAGAGACGCGCATTGCCGTGGTGGTGCCGTCCGAGTCGATGGTGACGACGATGATGGATTCGTAGGGTGCGGTTTCTTCTTCTTCTTTTCCTTCTTCTTTTACATTTTCCTCGATGTTTCGTCGATGGTTTCGTTCGTTTTCTTTCTCGTCTTCTTTCAAAGGCAGTTCCGCGGCGGTGCCTTTCTCCTCTTCCATCGCCAAAGCTATCAAACCCGCCTTCTCCTTCGCCTCCGGCTGCTCTTTCAAAGAAGGATCCGCCAACCTCTCCAAACCGTCTCCGTTCGCCACCGCCTCTAAAAACGTCTCGTCGACGACGCCTCTGTTCAGCGCGAACGCGTACGCTTTCGTCTTCGCTCTCGCTCTTCGCTTCGCGCCGTTGCCGACGTTTCCGTCCCTCTTGTTCCTCGTTGTTGTGTTATTCTTTGTGTTTCTCTTCTTCGTTTCCTCCGGTTTCGGATTCGGTTCGCACATCAAACACAACAAAGGCGGTTGTTGGTGTTGTTCTTCTCGTCTGCGCTTTCCTTTTCCTCCTTCCTCCTCCTCCTCCCTTTCGTCGCCGACAGTAAACATTTCGCACGTCGGCGTGCACTCCAACCATAAACCTGATCGCATTAAACCTAAATACGCGCCGTATAAGTCGCTCGGCGTCGCCACCGCGCGTGAAAAGTCAATCTCATCCAACGACGAAACCGTTGTCGTCTTTGCGGTCGATGTGTTCACGAACGCACATCTCGAGATGAACTCGGGAAACGAGAGCAACGTTGTCGTCGCGTTCATATTCCGAGACGAGTATTGTTTCCTTCTCCTTCGTTTCCTCCGCCTCTTTCTCCGAGCGTAGGCGAGATGTCACGACAACCCGGGTCGCGTGCCTTCTTTTCCGCGTTTCAAAGCAGCGCAGAAAGTGCCGCCGTGTCAACACTTTTCCCGGAGAAAAGATACGCTTTTTGCAGAAAAAGGAAGCGAAAGAGGTCGCACACGACACGAATACGCATCATGCGCGAGAACAACAACACCACCACCGCGTCGCTCGCAGAACGAGTCAAACGCGCCATCCAATCGCGGAGAAAATTCATCGTCGAGAAGAAAAACGAGCTCGGGGAGAAATCCTTCCGGAGACTTCTCGAAACGGATTTACGCCTGAGCAAACGACGGTTGGACGAACCGACGGTGAAAGAGACCATCGGGAAACTGCTCCTCGAAGTGATTGAACGTGGAACGCTCGAGGAGGAGGACGATTTGGAGGAGGAGTCGGACGAGGACGAGTATTCGGAGGAGGACGACGAAGACGACCAGGCAAAGGTGTTGGTAAAAAGGAAGCGAAAGAAGTCAGAGAAGCAACCAACTCGCGAGAGGAAGACGGAAACGGAAACGCCGAACGCGAAAGTTTCGAAACTTCGCAAACTGTGCAAAGATGCCGGAATTACGAAAGCGACGCACGTGTTTATGAAGTTTAAAACGAATTTGGAGCGAGAGGATGCGTTGGAGAAGTTGCTCGGGGAACGCGCGTTGGATATTCGCGCGACGGCGCGAGAGTTGGCGAAAGTCAAGGAGGACATCGAACGGGAAAAAGATCTGGAGGATATCGACGCGTCGAATATTATCGAAGGTGGGAGACGAAGGAACACGAGGACGCAGGTGAGTTATAAAGGTTTGGACGCGTCAGAGAGCGAGGAAGAGGAGGAAGAGGAGGAAGAGAGCGACGTGGAGATTGAGAGCGACTCGGACGAGGAACGGAAGAAGTTAAAGAAGAAGAAGAAGAAAGAGAAGAAGACTTTGAAGAAAAAGAGTAGCTCTGATAGTAATACGAACAACACTAGGCCCAAAAGTAACTTGAAAAAGATGCAGAAGAGTGCGTCGCCGAAGGCGTTCACCGCGGCGAGTTCGAGCGATGATGACGAATGATGACTGTGAGGTGCGCGCGCACGAGAGATATCAAATCTTTCTTAATATACAGCAACGGATAAAACTATATAAAGCATCTCTAACTACAAATTCTCTAATAACTACTTCGCCTCTTTTGTCTTTACCTTCTTCTTTTTCTCCTCTTTCTCCAATCGCTTCTTCTCCTTCAACTGCGCAATCTTTTCTTCGATGAATTTCCTCTTCAGCTTCTCTCTCGCTTCGACGGTTTCCATCTTCGCCTCTTCCCTCTCTCGCCTCGCCGCTTCCGTCTCTCTCGCCACGTCTTCAACCAACCGTCGCTCTTTCTCTCGCTTCTCCTCGTCTCTAAATTCTCGCGCTTCCCTTTCTTCGTCCTCTCTTCGCCGTTGCTCCCGAAATTCGTTCCGTTCTCGCTCTTCTTCGTCTTCGTCTTCGTCCTCTCTTCCCGCGTATCTGCGTCTTTCGTACGCGCTCCCAAAATCGTACTCGTACTCCTCCTTTTCCTTTTCCTCCAGTCGTTTCCGTTTGAAATCCATACACTCGAATCCGTCTTTCGGTATTTTCATCGTCGTCGTTCCTCCCAAATCGTCGTCTTTCGACAACTTTTCGTACAAACTCGCCTTCGTCTCCAACGTCGTTTTCTCTCTCTCCTCGTCTCTGACGTCTTTTAAATTCCGTTCACGAACGCCTTTATTCTCTTTCAATAATTCTCTCTTCTCTTTCGAAATTCGCTTCGTTGTTGGTCTTTTTCCTCTCGTCGTCGTTTCCGCTGTCGTTCCTCCCGCTGTTCCTGTCGTCGTTGAAGAAGGTTTACGAAACGCGGTTTCCGATTTCAATTTCGCCTTCTCCGCTTCTAAGAACACCAAAGAGGATTGGGTGATATTTTCGATCG
>Ga0115554_1003099_pt1 | contig 11287 bp, 9 predicted proteins | sample COGITO_mtgs_1104_3_FD_87283 | JGI IMG/M metagenome (GOLD analysis project Ga0115554, IMG submission 87283) | Pelagic marine microbial communities from North Sea - COGITO_mtgs_110404 | ecosystem: Environmental > Aquatic > Marine > Epipelagic | place: Germany:Helgoland, sampling site Kabeltonne... | reverse complement strand
GGGGGGTGTGTGGGGGGGGGGGGGGGGGGGGGGGGGGGGGGGGGGGGGGGGGGGGGGGGGGGGGGGGGGGGGGGATTCTTGCTTGTGAGGGACGAGAGAATGAAAGAAGAGGACACGCAAGACGGTTTTCGTGGAAATTAGCTCGTTGCACATTGCGAGATAAAGACTTGAGCTTTTTCAACGCAAAATAAATCCAACTTCACTCCCATAAGATTTAATAGTCTTCCCTTTCACCAAACATCCAAAACAAGACCCATCATCCCTCTCTCCCTTCTCTCTCCCCCCTCGACGCCTCTCTACTTCCTCCCTCTTCCCCCCCTCTTGCCCCCACCGCCCGTCCTCCTGCCATGCTTTCGGCGGAGAATGTCGCCCTGGAGAACCGCGCCATCCGCCTCATGCTCCAAATCCGCGAGAAGGAGCTTAACTATATCACGAACAAATACACCGCCCTCGGCACCCAGTCCGCCCTTATCGGCGGCTTCTCCCTCACCAGCCTCACCAGCCTCTCGTTCAGCCACTCCATCAGCCCCTCCATCAGGTGGCTGTTCTTCCTGTTCTCCTCCCTCTCCCTCTCCTCTTCTCTGTCGTGCATCCTGAACGCCACGTTTGTGACGGTGTGGGGCCCTGGCCTCGCCCTCCGGGGCCCCCGCGGTTCCATGGCCAAAGCTTACTACGGCATGATCCGCGAGCAGCGTCAGATCTTTGGCTCCTTCACCCTCTCCCTCCTCTTCTTCGCCCTGCAGTGCATGGTCGCCTTCTGGGTGATCGACAACGGGGGGGAGGCCGACGGCCCGTCCGACTTCACGACCGTCGAGCCCTACACGTACATCGCAACGCTCATGATGTTTTTGGGGGGGCTCTACGCCGTCCACGTGCTCCTCAGGATGCATAGGAGGTTCCACGCGCTGAGCCCGGATGAGTTGGATCTCAGGCCGAGTTTGCCGTTCGTGCAGGAGATATCTGGGGAGAAGGTTATCGAACTCGACCAGAGCCTCTTCAACAAGGGGGGAGGGAAGAAGGGGAAGGGGAGCGGGAAGAAGAGTAAGGGGAGGAATCCTGAAAATTTCATGGAGAAATTGAGGAGGCATAGGTGAGTAAAAGAGTTTACAATCAATTTCGTCGTTCATCATCAAAGTAGTCGTCGTTCTCTCAACAGAATGACTCGCTCACTCCTACTCCCTTCTCCCTTCTCCCTTCTTCCAGCAATGGCCCCCGCGCTTCTGAAAACCATAACATCTCGGGGTACTTGTTAAAAAAATCACAGAATAAGGGTGGCATGCAATACATCCACGGCGACCCCTGGAAGAAGCGTTATTTCGTCCTTTCCAACTCCACCCTCCTTTACTGGACGAGCCAGGAAGAGCACACCGCCGGAAAGCCTGCCCGGAACGAGAAAAACCCGATCCGACTGGGGGGATACGAGGTCATGGTCAACCCGCAAGACTTTGAGTGGGGGCTCATGCTCGAGAGCGTCGGGGGTACAGAGAGGGACTGGGAGCTAAGGTGCTCCAATGAGGAGTTGCGCCTTGACTGGATCAAGTGCCTCCTCAAGGGGAGTCTCATGGGGGGGAATAGAGGCTCGGACATCGGAGAGATGGAGGATATCGCCCTCGCTGCCATGGAGGATGACGGCAATCTCCAGAATTAGAGGGGAAAAAAATAAAATTGAAATGGAAACGAACGCTTTGGTAGTTACAGCGAAACGGACAGCAAGCGTCCACCAAGAAAACTACTATCCTCCTATCCTTCAATTTCCATTTCATTTAGCTTATTTTTCTATCCTCTCACCCTCTCTTTTTTTCTCTGACAAAACCGAACCTCGCACCGACTTCCACCATTGGAAAAACGAAGGCGTCGCATGCTACCCCGAAGCTCTTTTTCGTGACGTCCTCTTCTGTGGTGACGTACGAAACCTCCTTCTTCAGTGGAGCCCAGTGGTGCACACTGAGTACGCTACCCCCCATGTCGCAGCTCTTCATCCTGTCCCCGTTCCTGTTGCTGAGGTGCCGGGGCGATCCGACGGCGTCGTCAACGCTCACCTGACTGTCGTGTGAGCCGTTGCCTATCTGCTTAGTGAGCACGTTGCTGAGCATGAGAAGCGCCTCGGGCGTATTGTGACTCCCTATAACTCCCCGAAGCACGTTGGTTGGTACGCACAAATTATTGGCTTCTCGCCACAAGTCCCTTACCCCCTCTGGGAGGAGGCTGTTAGCCCCCCCCACGAGTTTCTGAAATCCACTGCTGTCCATGGCGACGAACAGTCCTTTAAGGACTGCGTCGATGAATTCGTTACTGACGAACCCCTGCCTCTCCTTCAGCGCCTCTTCTCCCATCTTGATGAGTCGCTGTGCCTTGAGATTGGTGCAACTCCCGTGGGGGCTCCCGTTTGCTGCCGAGAAGAGTAGCTGACGGGCCTTTAGGCCCTTAATCTTCTTCTGCTGGAGGGGCGTACCAGTCGCCATCGTGCTCTCCGCAAATATGCTGTTAGCGCAACCCTGAGAGTAGCCGACGTACGCAAAGTCTGTCGTGCACATTTCGATAGCTTCCTCAATCTTGTGTGTGCGTGTGGGGGGGATATTTGAAAAAAAAAAAAGTAATACGATGGGTGAGGTTTGATTTGAGCTCAGTCAGCCCAAAGTCACATCATGACTCACCTTACTACCGTTGAACTCAAAGCTTCTCGCAGTCCCCGTGTCTGCCCTGATTGTATCAATCCCCCTCTTGACCTTCAGGCGCTCAAAGCTATCCTCCATTTCTGTGCCTCTCTTTCCCTCCGTGATGACCCCCATCGCCGCGATGATGGTGAAATCGTACCTTTTCTCCTCCCCCTCTCCCATCAAGAGATAGTTAATTCCGTCTCTCCTCAAAGTCTGCCTCTCCCCCTCGTCGTGGAATACCAACTCTATCACCGCAGACACCAGCTCACGATGGTGGTTAGCGGAGGCTGCTTGGGGGGAGGTGAAAATACGCTCGTCGATTGTGGAGAGTTCGGGTCTATGTCTCCCTTGAGCTTGCTTCGTCGGCGATGACGCTGACGCTAACACCGACCCTGATGGTGATCCTATTGGCGTGCCGACGGCGGCCGAGGCGTAGTTTTGCATTTCAGCCCTCAACCCTCTCAAAGTTGCAACCAACCAGGCTCTGACCTCGTCAACATCTTCCAGCACGTTGTTTACTACGGTCAAAATAACCAGGGCGTCGTAGTTGCGACGGTAGTAGCTCTTGAAGAAAGGAATCTGAAAGGCCAAATTGTCCACCTTGAGAAGTTCGCGGCAGGCCTTGTTTGCCTCCTCATAAGCTGCTATACACTCTTCCCTCTTGACACCCCTCCTTTCATTCCAATCACTGCAAAGGCCATCCGCCTCCCTGATGAGCCTCTCTGCCCTGTCTGCTACCACTCTCAGCTCGCCTTCGCATATACTCATGTCGAACAACACGCTCCTCTCGGGGGGGGCATTGGCTGGCCTGACGTCTGCTACCCTCTGAAGGTGGTTGCGAAGGGATAAATACTCATTGGCCTCCGTCAGAATCGACCCACTCACTGTGTACAAAGCTTCGTAGTAGCTCTGCCGCGCAAGCCTGCCACCCGCCATGTAATCTCTCCTTGCCGGGATGACGATGCCCGTCCATGCGCTGATCAGTGCCACCATGTCTATGACATTTCCCTCGTTGAAGGCGGATTGGTCAAGCTCGAGGAGGGCCATAAGAGCGCCCGCGAGTATACGAGCGCTTCCCTGACCAATGCTGGCTAAGACGGCCATCGCAAAGCTATAAGCGTCCAAAAAAATGACGTCGCAAAACAAGTTAGTCAATAAAAGGAACAACCACCAATACAATAAATATTTTACGAAACCAAACCCCCGGAATTATGTTCCTTCCACACCAACCCAATATCACTCACCTGGACGGCTGACTGTCCACAAGATTAATTAAAATCCTCTGGTTCAATTGTACCACGCTGCTCTGCACTGGGGATGCAAGACCTGCCTGAATCAAGACAGCGACATCGCTGGGTCCGAGGAGTGAGGTTGCGAGTTGGTACTGTTCCTCACCCTCGTCGTCGTTCTCGTTCTCGTTCTCGTTCTCGTTCTCATTCTCAAAAGCCACATTGAATCCTCGGGTGCTGCGTGCTGCGAGACTCGGCAGGTCGTTTTCGCTTCTTTGACGGTACTGGACTCTATGTTTGGTCTTTCTAGGGGATACACTCTGCGCAGCAGCGCGGAGATTCGAGGAGCTCTTGTACAACCTGGAACGTCTGAAGGAAGGCGATTTCCTGTCGTCATCGTCGTCATTGTCGTCGTCATCATCGATATCGCTGGTACTAATGTCTAAACTGCCCCGCGTGGCCTCCCCAAGAAAGATGGAAACCAGAAATGATTGGGGTAGGAATGAGAGACCACCATAGTTTTCTCCGATCTCCTTCACCTTCTTTTTCACGCTGTGGATATATTTGATTCGCCTAAAACTGTGGTTGTTGATTTCACCCCAGTCCATGAACGGGTCCGGACGTACGGTCAAAATATAGTCAACCTGCTGAAAGGTAAGGTAAGGTGCGACGCGTGCCAACGTTCTTCCGAATTTCCGATTTAGTGGCTGGTTTCGGTGAGACAGCAAGGTGGCATAGATTACGCTGGCACTCGGAACAAACTTCTTATAGCTCTCATTGTAAAGCTCAGACTGGCTCAGCGGGACAACGTCTTTCTCATGGTACTGAGGGGGACACTCGATTGGGTTCAGTGCAAGGGCAGCAAATTTGATCGCGCGGTCAATTTCGTTGCTGGTAAATAAATAAAGGAAATGAAATAAAAATTGCCGTCGATGATTGATGACAGCGGTTTGGGTGGTTGTGAGTAAGCGTACCTCGACTCCAGCAGGATTCATCCACGTTAACCCTCCACGCCAATCCCAAGCACTTACCTCCATTTTTCGTAACCGCCCCAGTCCCCATCTAAATTCTCCTGAAGCAATTCTTTGACTCCTTCGCAATCAAGTCCCTCGCCATCGATGACACCCTTGATGATGGGCGAAAGTCGATCAATCAGCTGGGTATCATTCGACAGCAGTAGGCTAAATAACCTAGCCATATTTGCATGCGGAATGGCATTTTTGATCTCCTTCACACCTTCGGCCTTGAAAATGTCTCGGGCACGGTAAGCAGCCTTCATGACGTGGTTGAGGAAGCTGCTCAGTGGTTCGCTCAGGAGAGAGACGCACTCGATTACTACAGACATTGTCGGTTTGTGATTCACAAATACATCGTAAAGGCGACCACTTGCCCCCGCGGGATCGCTGCTGGGGTCGATGAGCGCGTTGAAGAACTTCCAATCGAAAAGGTGCGCATGCTCCAAGTCCGTCTTTTCCGCACCGCTAGGGTTCAAGATCTCTGCCCTAGTAATTTTGACCCCTCCGATACTATTGACAATAAAGTTAAACCTACCCTCTCGGAGAGGAGGCAGTAGTATGTCGACCTTCTTTTTGCTCACTTGTTTGGTTCTGTAAAGCTGAGGAGATTTGCCACCCATAGTCCACCCAAATACACACTTGGCTCCGCCCTCCATGTCCATCGTCGTCAAACTACTCAAAACCTCTGTCCTGAGACAAAGATCACTCGGTATATGCAGCACAAGCTTGTTCTCTTCGTCGTCGTTCACGTCTTTGCCAAGTCGCACAAACCAGTCTTTCAACAATTTACACTCAAACCAAGTCCCGTTGGTGGTCAGAGTCCTCCTCTCGCCGCCACTTTTGTCGACTCCGAACATTTGAAGATCTTCCGCCTTGAGCTCGTTACCGTTGTGAAGGTGCAATTTTATAATCCCCTTGATTACGCCGCCACCACTTCCATCAAAAAAGGCGTGCTCGTTCTCCTCCAATCCAAGCTCGGGAAAGTGAGGAAATGGTGCCGAGGACGCAAACCTAAAGGCGCAGAATGATTCATCCTTGCCAGTCGGCTTGAGAACAAATTTAACCCCTTCAATTTCACAGTCCAAATTAGCGTCGCGACAGCCCCCAATAATACTTATCTCAGCGGCACCTCCCTCGCCAAAGATTGTGTTGTGCTTCGTCGCATTCTTCTTCGGGGCCACGTGCAGCGCGCGCCACCCCGAGCGGAGTTCGAGGACAGGGAGGGTCTTTAAAAAGTCTCGCTTTTTGAACCACCTGACACCGTCTCCAAGGAGGGTAATGCGCGCATCATCGCTCCTAATGGTGCCACTGGGGATCCTGAAGCCCTGGAAGGAGACGGAGTTCGCATTCAGAAGGTTCTGCTTAGCATCGACGCTCATTAGGGGGTGATATCCCGAGCCTGTCGCGACAATATTTCCGATTCGGCTCTCAGGAGAAATGATAAGACTAAAAGAGTAAGCAAGTTCCGTGGGAGGGACGAAACTGTTGCTGCTCGTGTTGGCATTGATGCTATTGGTCACCGCAGATGTGAGGAGCTCAGTCAGAGAGCGTCGGCGGATTTTGACCTTGCCCCGCCTGCCAGGCGAGCCATCTTTCTCATGTTCAACCAAACCAATACTGCCAAACCCGTCCACAGCAAAGAAGCTGCTGTCCTTTTCTCTCCTCGCCCCGAAATCCTGTTTAATCGATAGGCCAGCCCCTTCACCGCCACTGTTGGTCGTCTTGAAAGTTATGGTGTCATGGGAGCACGTGGACTCGACGTTCTTTATCCTAATGTTCCACAGAGGCTGGGAAACATCCTCTTTCCCCTCTTCCCCATAATCGGTGGACGACGTATCGCCGTCGGCGGCTAAGCTTTCGCTGTTGCGGTCATTACAGCTACCGCCTATCTCTAGCTCTCCCTCAAAACGCACTCCACCGGGGAAAACGATCCCGCCTTTAACCAGTGGAACCGACCAGCTCTCCAGTTCAATCCGAACTTCTCCCACCCTGACTCGACTATCCTTGGCTACCTCGCTCACAAATTGAAAAACTTCTGCAGGAGTTGGCAGAATTCTAGACAAGGCAGACGGTTTCAATGGATCAGCAGTAGCAAATGGGGAGCGATTCTTAATGCTAGTAGAGAGGGTCGCGTTGATGTGGGGTAAGATGACGCGAGGAAGCGTCACGCGATTGAAACCTATCGATACCTTTTTTAAGGTGCCGTTGTTGTCGGAAAGATTAAAGAAGGATAGATGGATGACACCAGAAAAGGCGAGAGAAAGAGAAGGGGGCGAAGGCAAAGCAACCAGAGGCGCAGACCAGTCTTCAGTCGGTAGCAGCGAGACCTCCGATAATTCAATGCGGATGAAATTATTTTCGAGAAGAATCAGAAGACGAGAAATGTAGTAGGCCAGGATTGAGAAGAGGCGCAGAGCCGTCTTGTAGAGGTACGAAAAAGTTGTGCTCGTTGAGTTTGACGAGTAATCGATACCCCAGTATTGCAGAAAGCCATGAATTCCCCGAAAAATCTTGGACAAAATCCTGTCCTCAAACATCGTTGTGACCCAGAACAAGGTCGGGATTATCGTATGGACGGGCAGCGGAGGTTGGATCACGGCGTGTACGTTCTCGATATGAGTCTCGCATATGTCACCAGAGACGGGGGAAGCGGATGTTACGGAGGCAGATAGAGAGATGGTACAGGGCTTCCCACAAAGGGGAGGAGAGATCCCAAGCAGAGCGGAGTTGTTCTTTTGCAGCGGAATGCGGAAAATCTGGTCAGCTCTGGTTTTTGCGTTCGTTTCATAGTTGAATAGTGTCAGTTTCACTCCACCCTTTTCGGCGCCGAGGGGGGGAGGAGGCTTACCAAGAGGAGGCTTGCAAAGAAACGCCCAAGGCTTATACCAAGGCTGGCCAAAGGCAGCCTTGCCGTTGCCGTTGTTGTCCCCAAAAGAACAAGAACGCAGCCCATTGCCATAGTCCAGCGACTCGAGGCCCGTAACAGTAAGATTTGGGGAGGATAGCAAAGGAGCGAACGAATCTGGTAGGTCCCACTCAAGCTCAGATACCTCGTCTCCCTTTTGATGAGGCGCGGGCTTCATCTTTACTTCAACAAAACCTCGCTCTGAAGGAGGTACCTTCACAGGGAAGCGGGAGGTAGTCAAAAGGTGAACCCCTCGCAGCTTTCGAGCAATGCGGCGATCATCCCTGATCTGAAATGCCTGAATGGCGATAACAGCAGAGAGCAGGACTAGGACAGAAAGGAGAAAAAAATCGTTTGAAGGCAAATTGCAGAGTTCACCCAAGCTAATGGATTTGCAGAAGTCCGTAATCGTGCTATCAAAATACTTCAACCATGGAATCAGTGTACGTTTTAGCACGGAAGTTAGGAGGGGAGGTGTAAGGGAGTGAAGAAGAGCGTCTGTAGAGGCGAAAGATGCCATCGTATTAAGGATATGGAGAGGGGAGGAAGAGACGAAAGTCGGAAGTCGTGGCTTTTAAAAGTAAATGTGGGGAAGAGGAGCGAATGGGATGAATAGATTCGATGCGATGAGAGCACAAATGACGATGCACTTTCCTCCCGTGAAAACGGTTAGGAAAGAAGAAGAAGTGAAATTTTTCGATGATTTTTTTTCATTTTTTCGACTGATTTTCGATGGTAAATATGGAGATTGAAGTTCCCAGTAAAACCATTTTTGCTTGCTTCAAGAGACTTATTTAAAAATCTTCTTTCTCCCCCCCCTCAGCAAAGGAGGCACGCTTTGTGTAGCGACGGATGAGTAGGTTGCGATCCCCGACACTCATCTTCCTAAACCTCAACTGCACGTCAAACGCATTGACGGTAGAAATCGGCTCAATTTCAATGTTTCCTAGCAACTCCACTGCAGCTGTTGTTCCCTCCCCTATCTCGCAAGAACGGACCAACAGGTCGTGAGCAATTTCCTCACTTACGACACTGTCGTTCTTATATGCGGGGTGATTGCGGACAAAATCTCTGATATAAGCAGCAGGTGTCTGTAACTCTCCCTTGGACCGTTTTTCAATCAAGTCCAGGTACTCAGAGACCCTTCTCATGGTAATTTTATCCGCACCAATCATGTCTAGGTATGCCTTTATCAAGGGTACCAAGCCTGGGAAGTAGTCACTCTTCCCACTTATGATTTCGGCCATCGTCATTTCTTCAAAGGAGTTCTCCTCCGAACCACCTGCGGCGCAAGGCGCTCGGCGGCGGCTGGCGCTCGTTTCGCCATCGACGAATTCTGTTGGTTTCTGCTTGCTGTGAATGGGTTCATAGCTTTGGCCATATCCATTGTCACCTTCTTCAAGCGGCGCGAGATGTCGGCGAAAGAAGAAGCGCTGCTTGTTTACAGCATCACGCATATGGGCGCGCCTCATATTTTCGTCAACCCTGGACAACGGTATGTAAAGGTTTAAATCAAACGCCAAAATAACACGAGTTGCTAGCACTGAAAACACAGCAAAGGCGGCATTTTCAAAATCAGTGAGTTGCAACTCAATCGTTCGCAGTTCGACCCGCCAACCGATGTGCGGGTCATTAGGCGAATTGCGCGGAGGAGGAGGCTTCCACTGCGACGCAAAGAGCAGCAGTGCAGTACGAGCATTATTTTATTTGATTTGGTCGAATTTAGACGTGTTCGTTATGTGTTATGTGTGTTAGTTAGTGTGTTTAGGTGTGTTAGGATTGGTTGGTTAGGTAGTGAAAATAAACGGACAAAGATGGAGCATTTTGGAATAATCACAGCAGGGGGAATGACGGACGGCGGCCACCGCCACAAAAACAACTCACCCTAACACTCTGCCAATTCGTACTCTGGATATTTTCGAAGTGTAGTGTGCTCGTGCTATCGTCAACCTCCTCAACATTACCCTCAAAGATGGTGAGGGGATCTCGCGTGAAAAGATGTGCAATGTGCTGGGCTAGACTCGGGTCACAACCGTTCTGGCGAAGTTTCAGATAGTGGTCTTCGTCTGTTGGCACTGGAACGTCATTATACTTATTCAGGACGCGGTTCTGGATTCCGGCCTTTCCGTCACAGTCACTGGTAGGGTTACCACAATCGACATTGTCGTCCTTCCCCGTGGGATTGCATGCACCCTGGTACAAAAATGTGCTCGCGCTGTCGTATCTGCTTTTATAGAGTCTCCTCCTCCCGCCTCCGGCCATGAATTCGTCGTCGTCTTTATCGTCCTCAACCGCAACACCGCGTTCCGCTGGAGTTCGATCGTATACCGACTCAGAAATAATGCCCCATCGACAATCAGTGTCAGCGAGGCGGCCCCTAAGAATGGGCGTGGATGCGGACAGCGCCATTACAATCGGGGAGAGGACGGCAAGCTGATCATACAAGAATCTGGACTCATCGAGATTCTGCGATTGGAATGTGACCTGCAAGCAGCTCATCCCCATTCCAAAGCCCATCGCGTCAGCGTGTATCGCGGGCTTGACCCCTTCAGTACAGGGTGGAGGTGGGGGGGGCGTCTCGTCACTATCCCCCTCCACAATGGTGTCTATACTAGGGATCTGGGATCCTGAGGTTGATCGAGGCCTGAGCTTCGGACTCGGGGAATTGAACATGCCATCATTTGTCTTCATCATGTTCTCCTCGACTTCAGAAGCGGTGACAGGCTCTAAGAATCTTGTGGTCCCGTCTTCCGACAGCATCGGGAGGTAATATCCATTCTGGAGCTTGATCCACTTCCCACCAAGTACAGCCGAACCGGTTACGACGTCACCGTTTCTAGGCCAGTCAGCATCCGCGACTGCAACGCCAGGAAGGCTCCTATAGAAAAGCCCCTGGGGCTCAGGCTCTTCAGCAGTCGGGGGCACATTGACCCGCCATTTCTGATTCGTTGATGACTGTCCGGATCCCGTGAAAACAAAATCTCTACCCTGGGGAGGCCTCTCATCCCCGTAGACCCAAACACAGTTGTCACAATCACCAGAGATGTTCGCAAACTCAGGTGTGGCAGAGTCTCTGAAGAGGGGCACGCGAATGTCAACGTTTGCCCCTCTCCTGAGGCGAATATTTCTCGTCAGACAAGCGAATCTCGGGTGTGGATTGATAATCTCATCGGAGATGTACTCACTCTTGGTCACGGGGCCTCCAACCGAGTGGCCAACTCTGTTGGGATTGGGCACACCAAGCAGTGGATACATGCTCACTGTAGGCGCGATTTCTCCCTCCTTCAGAACGCTCAATATTCGCTTGCGCCGCAGCCTCATGTTTCTCTCCACCCGGAGTAAGTCATCACCAAACCCAGTGTATGGCCGGCTCGGAGTGGCCTCGATCATCCAGGCTGAGGGGGGGGGGGGGGGGGGGGGGGGGGGGGGGGGGGGGGGGGGGGGGGGGGGGGGGGGGGGGGGGGGGGGGGGGGGGGGGGG
>Ga0115554_1003098_pt1 | contig 11290 bp, 4 predicted proteins | sample COGITO_mtgs_1104_3_FD_87283 | JGI IMG/M metagenome (GOLD analysis project Ga0115554, IMG submission 87283) | Pelagic marine microbial communities from North Sea - COGITO_mtgs_110404 | ecosystem: Environmental > Aquatic > Marine > Epipelagic | place: Germany:Helgoland, sampling site Kabeltonne... | reverse complement strand
TTTTTTCCTCAAACTGTCAAACAAAAGAAGGAAAAAAAAATTCAGCCGCCACCTTGTTTTTCAGGAGAGTCGTCATTTTTTAACCAGACACACACACAGAGGTTATAAACGCGCACACATAAAGTTACATCACCACTTTTAAAGTCACGAAGAAGAAAGACACGAAGAAGAAGAAGAAGAAGAGCGTCGTTAAAAAAAGTCCTCCTCGTTTCCGTGGTGTCGTCGTGCAACAACAATCGCAAGAGAAGAAGAAGAACAACAAGAATACGAACAAAAATGGGCAAAAAAGCGAAAGGGAAACATCGTCTGGACAAGTTCTATTACTTAGCGAAAGAGCAAGGATTCCGCGCGCGTTCGGCGTTTAAGTTAGTTCAACTGAACAGGAAGTATGATTTTTTATCCAGCGCGAAGGCTTGTTTGGATTTATGCGCAGCTCCAGGCGGGTGGCTGCAAGTGGCGCAGAAGTACATGCCGATGCAATCGACCATCGTTGGGATCGATTTAGCTTCGATAAAACCCATACGCGGATGCACGACTTTAGTGGAAGATATCACGACACCGAGCTGTCGAGCGGCGATTAAACGGGTCACGCCGGATGGTTTGAAGTACGATTGCGTGTTACACGACGGCGCGCCAAACGTCGGGGGCAACTACGCCAAGGAAGCGTATTCGCAAGCGGCGCTGACGTTGGACGCGTTGAAATTGGCGACGGAGTTTTTAACGTTGGACGGTTGGTTCGTGACGAAAGTGTTTCGGTCGCAAGAGTATCACGCGTTGTTATACGCGTTTCAGCAGCTGTTTAAGAAGGTGGAGAGCACGAAGCCGGTGGCGTCGAGAGACTCGTCGGCGGAGATTTTCGTCGTGTGTAAAGGGTACTTGGCGCCGACGAAAATTGATCCGAGGTTGTTAAAGGCGGAGTATTTATTCGCGAACGTGGAGGATGGCGGACAAGGTAACAAAGGAGGACAGCAGAACAGGGACGTTTTGAAGGTGGAAAAAGCGAAGCGAAATCGAAGCGGCTACGAGGACGGGTTACATTCGCTGTATAAAGAGACGTACGCGGAGAATTTTATCACAAACGAGAAACCGGCGGAGATGTTAGGGATGTACCACTGTTTTATTTTAGACGGTGGGAAAGGAAAGAAAGGAACAAACGTGGTGCCCCCAAAGGATGGATTTATGGATTTAGACGCGTGCGAGGAGACGAACGAGGAAATTCGGACGCTCTTTCGAGACTTGGGCGTTTTGAACAAGAGCGATTTTAAGATGTTGTTGAAGTGGCGTTTGCAAGTGAGGAAACGGTTAGGTATGGAGGATAAGAAGGTGAAACCGAGGACGACGACAAACGCCAACGAGGACGAGGAGGACGAGAATAATGAAAATAAAGCGGCGGTGCCCGAGGACGAAAACGAGCGCTTGCTGAGCGAAATGGAGGAATTGCAAGGAAACATGGACGCGGAGGCGAGAAGGAAAAAGAAAAAGCAGGCTAAAATGAAACAGAAGGACAGAATACGCGCGCAGTTAGGATTAAAAGGAGACGGCGAAGCCATCGTGGCGGAGGAAGATTTATTCTCTTTGGTTCGATTGAAAACAAAGGTGCGTTAGATTGCGCATCGCCGCCGCGCGCGAGCGTTTGTTTTTTGTCTCTTTCGATTTCTCTCGTTTTTTTCTTAACGTCTCTCTCTCTCTCTCTCTCTCTCTCTCTCTGTATGTATTCAAAAGCCGGTGAAGATACTCGCTTACTCACTTGAGCGGCGTTAGAACCCGCGTAAACTGAAAACCTTATGCAAAAACATGCCGTTTACCCATCTGAGGCTTTTTTTCTTTCTTTTTTTCGTCGCTCGCGCGCGACGCGTTGTTGGTAGTAAATATAGTTTTACGCCAAACTGACCATTTTCTTCACCCACCAACAAAAAATAGGAGGATGTCGATACGGTCGCAAACCAAGCCGCTCCGTCTGTGCCGGCTGACTATTACGAAGACTCTGACTCGGAACTGAACGCGGCTCGCAGAAGACAAAACCGATACGACTCTGAAGACTCTGACGCTGAAAATGACGTGGAAAACGACACGTCGCGGCTAGACTCGAGTTTAGACGCTTTGTACAAACAGTACAAAGAAAGGCAAAAGAAGAAAGGCCGGTCGGTTGGAGAAGGCTCGAAAGGATCCGCGATGAGACGCGATAAGAGGGCGACGTTAGAAGGCGAAGGCGATGGAGAGCTTGGCTCGGATGATGACGAAGACGTCGATGAGAGCGATGAAAGCGATAGCGAGGAGACTGGTTTCGAGGAAGACGACGACGCGCCGTTGGAATGGGAGAAGAACGAAGACGTAGAAGGCGAAGAGAAGAACAGGAAGAAAAAAACGAAGGAGGATAAAAACAAAAACAATCTGATCGTCGAGTTCGACCCGAGCAAAGTGAAACCAAACTCAAAGGCAACCGTCGATCGATGGTTTTCCAACGATCTTTTTTCGGAAATTGAAAAAACAACCTCCGCAGCGACGAGCGGCAAGGCGGCGGCGGAAAAGAAAATAACAAAGACAACGAGGGAAGAAGCAAAAGAAGAGAAAAATATGATGAAGAAGAAACAAAAGAAGAACGACAAAGACGATGTCGTCGTTGATGAAGACGAAGACGATTACGAAAGTCTACGGGAACAAGCGAGAGCGAGGAAACTGGAGAAGGCGAAAGAAGCGGCGAAGATTGCCAAGGAAGGTGAACTGAAAAGTAAAAAACAACAGGATAAACTCGATAAGAAGCGAAAGAAAACGAGTGGTGGTAAGAACGGAACTGGTGACGACACGACGTACGATTCAGGTTCAGACGATGTGGACGTCGGACGTAAAAGACGAGCGCTGCGTGCCGAGGCGGCGGCAGATGATTTACATATTGTTCCCAGAGGAAACGATGACGATGCTCGAGAGAACGACGACGACGACGACGATGATGATGATGATGATGATGATGACGACGACGTATCTGATAGAGGCGTGGGAAGAAACGCGAAAGGAAGTCGTCAGCGCGTACGCGCTGATGGTTCTGATAGCGATGAATCTACAGACGTCGACGAACTCTCGGATGGCGCCCGAGCCGAAATCCTCGCCATTAGCAAAAAAATGCTTCGAAGAAAACAACGCGAAGAAATCATCGAAGACGCGTACAACCGGTACGCATTTGAGGACGATCCGAGAGACTTGCCTGATTGGTTTGTCGACGACGAGCGAAGATTCATGAAAGCGGAACCGATTTACGATCAGAGCGACTACGAGGAAGCTCTCGCGAGCGTCTCCATTAAAGTTGACGAACGGTCGATCAAAAAAGTCGCCGAGGCTAAATTGCGAAAGAAAAAACGCGCCAAGGATAAAATGAGCGAAGCTCGACAACGCGCGGGCGCCATCATGGATCAAGACGATATTCCTGACGTTTCGAAAGTTCGAGAAATTGAAGCAATTTACGCCAAAGCGAATAAACTCGCCAACGGCCGCAAAAAGCAAATCAAGCACGTGGTGGCGAGGAAAATGCATAAAGGCAACGCCGGTGGACCGTCCGTAGATAAGCGCATGCTCGCCGATCGACGAGGTCAAAAAGCTGCCATGAAAAGAGGCGGCGGTGGAAAGGGAGGAAAGAAAGGCACGTCGCCCGGTTCCTCGATTGGAAAGCCGAAGAAGAGTTCTCTGAGAAAGAATCGACCTCGGCGGTGATTTCGTTTTTTTAATACATTATTTAGAGGGATTTTTTACGACACGTGTGTAGTAAATACACCGCACTGTAGCGGCGTTTTTATCGCTACGTTATTACAGCTCATTCATCGTGAAGGAATAAAAGCGAACGCGTACATACTCACCTAAGTAAAGCTTCCTCTTTTCATCTCGATTTTTAGCAGCAATTTCAAAAAATTTCGCGAGCTTTTTTTCATTTTTTTTTTCAAAATTCTTCAAAAAGGACTGTCCCTCCCTCTCTCATCGTCTTTTTCCGACGACAACTACACGAGAATGCGCTTTGACGAAGACGAAGACGATGAGTACGACGACGAGAATACTCACAGAGGAGAGAATTTTATAAACGGTGGTGGTGGTGGTGGTGCGTTCATTGCGGCCTCCTCCCCGTCGTCTCTTCTCCTTCGTCGTCAATCCGACGAAGAAGAAGAAGAAAGAGGAGGAGAAACGATGTCGACGAAAGCGATGATGAGCGGCGAGAAAAAAAGCAACAACAACAACAGTGGTCGTCTCTCCGAATACAACTTGCTCGATTTAGTCGGCGAAGGATCGTTCGGGAAAGTGTACAAAGCGAGAAAGAAGTTCACCGGTGAAACGTCCGCGATTAAGTTCATCGCGAAGAAAGGAAAAACGGAACGAGATTTGAGAAGTTTAAGACAAGAGATTGATATTTTGAGAGTGTTGAAACATCCGAACATCATCGCCATGCGAGACGCGTTTGAAACGGAACACGAGTTTTGCGTGGTCATGGAATACGCGCAAGGCGAGTTGTTTGAAGTATTGGAAGACGATAGGACGTTGCCAGAGCTAGAGGTGAAAGCAATCGCTCGGCAGTTGGTGTCCGCGTTGCATTATTTGCACACGAATAGAGTCATACACAGAGATATGAAACCGCAGAATGTTTTGATTGGAGCGAATAAGGTGGTGAAATTGTGCGATTTTGGGTTCGCGCGATCGATTCGATCGCAATCTATGGTGATGACATCGATTAAAGGAACGCCGCTGTACATGGCGCCAGAGTTGGTGCAAGAGCAGCCGTATAATCACACCGTAGATTTGTGGTCGCTGGGAGTTATTCTGTACGAGTTATTCGTCGGGAAGCCGCCGTTCTTTACCAATAGCATTTACACTTTGATTCAAAAGATTGTTCGAGACCCTTTGACGTGGCCGGAAGATATGAGCGCGGAGTTTAAATCCTTTTTGAGAGGATTACTAAATAAACGACCGAGCGAACGGTTGTCGTGGCCGGCGTTGTTGGAACATCCGTTTGTGAGGAAGAGCGAGTACGACGACGAACACGAACACGATGACGAACACGAACACGAACGACAGCAACAACATCAGCAGCAGCAGCAACAACAACAACAACAACGCGGAGAAAGAGAGGCAGGTGATCAAGAGGAACGACGAAGAAGAGCGGAGGAGGTTGAGAACCGGTTGTCTACGGGAGCAAAGACGACGACAACGACGACGGCGGCAGTAGCGACGCACAACAGACGTCCGTTAGCTTCCACGCCGCAAGGTGCGACGAGAACGACAAACGCCGCTACGACGACGACGACGACGACGACGACGACGACGACGAACAACAACAAGATGCCAATAGTTAGACGAGGTGGTTTACCTCGTAGAGAAGATGTGCTCGCAGGAACAGCGACGGATGGCTATAGCACGCCAAAAATACCGGCGAGAAGACCACCGCCGTCGACTACGCGAGGCACAGCGGTTACTGCGGCTACTACTACTACTACTACTACTGCTGCTGCTGCTGCTATTGGTGGTGCTGCACTTATCGGCGGAGTGGTTTCGGGAACGACGCCACGAACAGCAACGGCTGGTGAGATGCCACAACGCCACGCGTCGAATACTAATCTTGCGATTGAAAGTCAGCACGGGCATGGTGTAGACTCGGCTTTACTTGAATGCGAACTTAAATCGCGCACGGAAGATGGCGCCGCGCGTTTGCGACGAGATCGGACGGCGATTAAAGTTATTTTAGCGGCTTTGCAGCCTCCTCGAAGCGCGCCTGGATCAAAATTTAATATTCTCGCGCTTCTATCGCCAGGGAGTGAGCGCGAAAGAGGAACGTCTGCGCATACTGAACCTGGTATCGACGACGCGCCGTCTTCCAGTGGTTTGAGTAATCACGCGAGCAACGCAAATGGTCCAATGCCAAAGTTGACGAGTTCTTTAGTAGATGCGGTGTCTGCTCTGAGAACGCTTCGAAATATCGTGTGCGTTTCGAGCGCGAGTTTAGCAAAAGTAGGTGGCGATGCCAGTGGTGCATTAGCGAGAGATGCTCCCGGCGCCGCGTTATGGACCGTGCGGGCCATCGCAGCGATGTGGAATCCAGTAAACGAAACAAAGGACGACGCGCAAATGCGGGAAAAGTACGTTGCCTTTGAAATCGAACGCGAGGAAGCGTTGCAACTCGCTTTGAACGTCGCGACGCTACTTGCGAGCGGATCGGGCCCTTCCCCGTGGTGTAATGTCGGATTGGCAAACTATTTACGCGCTTTAAGCGAGTGTTTGGTGAGTTTTGAACTGCGTCGAAATAACGACGATTCAGGCCACGACGAAGACAAACTTCGCCTTCGTCTGATCCAATCGAAGCTCGAGACGCAGCACTTTGCTCGGGTCGCCGTCACACGCGCCATCGATCTCGCCTCAAAGCGCGGTGAAGGTCAGGAATGCGTCATGGCACTTTCAAAGCTCCCGAAACCAACGTTTTGCGAAAGTTTAATCGCGCATTTAGCATCGTCGTTTAGTCAGCTCGAACGCGATTTACTCGAAGAGCAAGCGAAAAGCGCGCAAAAGAAAAAAGACAGAGAAAGTGGCAAAGAGTGCAATAATGCTCAAAATGAAAACGACGAGCGCAAACGACGCGCCATATTCAAACGAAGAGGCGAGGCTGTCGGCGACGCTTGCGATGCCTTGTTGAAATGTTCTTCGTGTTACGCGCCGGTTTCGATTACACTCGTCGCGGACTCATTCGTTCGATACGGCGAACGCATGGGCGCATTCCAAGCACTCATTAAAGCGTCGTCAAATTCAACATACTGTGGATTTCTCAGTCTCTCTGGGTGTCGTATCATTGGCGCGTGTTCGAGGGCGTCGACAGCTTTTGCTGACAAGGCGCTCGAAAAAGATGCGTTGATGCGCTTCTCGACGAGATTGATTAAATTAGTCGCACGCGCTTCCGAGTTGTCCAAGGGAGTGACGCTATCATCATCTCTCGAAACTAAAAGTGCAATCATGACTAAGTTACGTCCAGTTGCAGACGGTATCGCAGCTGTGGCGTACGCGTTACATCCGTTGGCGAAGGAAAATTGCGAGACTGCGCATCCGGCGGATTTTCTTTGCGACTCTGGCGTCGCGGAGAGCTGTTGCGACGCGATGGAGATTTTCTCCTCGTTTTCAACGTCGATTGTGGCGACGATAGCTCGGACGGCCCCAGGCTCCGACGCGTCTTCAAAAGCGATCGAGGAGTATAAATCCTCGCAGCATCTTGCGATTTTCTCCTTACTCAACGTTTTGCGGTTACCGCTGGCGTTCATCCCGACGAAAGGCTCAAACGCAGAAAAAGTTGGCGCCGTGGCAAACCGTAAATTCATGACAGTATTGAAGGAAAAAAATGTGCTCGGAACTTTGTTGAAGTGCGTGAAGTCGATGAAGACAGATCTGGAAATGCGCGCGTTAAGAAAATATAACGGGAACGGTAACGAGAACGAGGAGGAAGAAGTAGAAGAAGTGGAAGAAGAAAATAACACGACCAAAAACAAAGCGAATAGCAAAAAGAACAAAAAAGCAGCGGCGGTTGATACTGCTAGTACTAGTAACAGCAGTGAAGCGCATTCTTTATCGAGTGCTATTAGTTTAATTTCGCGTCTGGTCGTCACCGGCGGCGATGTCTTCAGCAACCAGTTCATCGAAGCGAAAGGATGCTCGGCGTCTCTCAGCGAGTTTGCGCTTTCGCAATCTTCGTTTGCGTCCTCGTTGCTGAACATTAAGCAGAAATCTATTAAAGTGGAGTTTGCGAACGAAGCAACAACCATTGTTGATTGGACTATGATTCTCTCACAGCTCGCCAAGAGTAACGAGAGTCGGTACGAAAATGTTGGCGAGGCAAACGCAACTTTTCATTTAACAAAGTTGCTTCGACACGATGATTTCAACGTGCGCGCGCGCGCAGCGAACGCACTCGGTAACCTTTGTCGCCACTCGGACTATTTTTACGCATCATTTAAGAAGTATGGGACGGTCGGCGCGCTGATTGATCGTTTAAACGCAGACGAAAAAGAGGAACCCTCTGCGTTGGTTCGAAAGTTTGCCGCTTTCGCCATCGGGAACGCCGGGTTTCACTCCGATTATCTCTACGATGATTTGCGACGATCAATTCTCCCACTCGTGAGGAATATAGGTAATCATTACGGGTCAACTTTTGGTGTTGGAAGAAAAGATGAGAACGATGGGAAAACGAGAAGCAACGCCGCGGCGGCGCTCGGAAACTTGGCGAGAAACGGCGATGCTCTCATCGCAGACTTGCTTGCGAACGATGTGCCCAAGGCGCTAATTTTACTCGCCAAAGAGTACGCTTCAGAGAAGAGTAGCAGTAAAAAGAGTAGCAGTGTAGGAGATAAGCAAACGCCCGCGCATGTTGCGCTCTTTTCGCTCGGAAATCTCTGCGCGCACGAAGAGTGCAGATCGGCGCTGATAAAATTAGGGGTTCGAAATGCTCTGCAGCAATCGCGCACGAGCGAGGACGAATTGCTCCGAAAATACGCTCTGAGAGTGTTAGCGAAACTAGAAAATTCTTAATAGTGATTGAGATAGAGAAACATCATTCCTTATTTTTACACAACGATAACTATATATAATCAGTCACTATCGTCCTCATCTGCATTCTCTTTTGGCGTGAATGCCGCGCGCATTGCATTTTCCAACTGTTGATTAATATCTTCATTTTTATGCGCCTCGTCCGCCTCGGTGGTTTGGAAGACTTTGCCTAACACGGACAACGCCTCGCAACGCTTTTTTCTCACTTCTTTCTTCACGCTCTTATCGTGACAAACTTTATCACACACCGATCTAAGTGTCGATTCAATGTCGAGCGCAGAAACGTTCCAAAGTGCTTCTAAAATGTGCGGCATGACGTCTTTTTGATGCTGCGCGCGTCGCTGCATTATTTCAGCCTCTGTCAACGGCGGTTTCTTCTTCGTTTCCTTCCCTTCTTGCTCTTTAGCGATATTCTCGGCGATTTTCCCGTCTCTTTCGCCAGCGCTCTTTTCAATTTCACCCTCTTTTTCTTTTCCTTCTTCTTCCTTCATGTATCCCTCCTCTTCCTCGGCGATTTTCTTCACCGTTCCAAACGCGCCAAACGCGGCTTTCATCGCGCTGAACTGTGTTTTCGTTCTGTTTGTATTTTGCTCCATGGCGGCAAAGTTTGAACGAACCCCTAAATCCGCCCACGTCCCAAAACCAGCCACGGGATCCGTCAACACTTGCTCCGCTTGCTTCTCGTACACGAATCCAATCTGTTTCAACATTTTTGGTCCGTGAGAAGCGTTGGCTAAACTCTGCGCGATTGGTTTCATTTGCGCTTCAAACTTTTCCAGAGCCGCTTTTTCGCGCAGCTTTTCCTCCTCTTCTTTTTCATTCGTCTTATCAGCCGTTAAAGTCGCAGTCGGTGTGACCATAGCGCGAGCCGACGTAGCGTACCCATCCAAAATAGCAGCCAAATTAATCGCTAATCGAACAATTCTTCGGTCTTGTAAAATCCGCGTTTCATCTCTCGTCAAATCGCTTCCGCCTTCGGCCATGACTGCCATTTGCAGTTTCCCGACGAACATTTCCATCTGGTCCGACCCGAACAATGCGGCAAAAAACGCCGACGCGTCTATCACGGGTATATCACCTAATCCATCTTTCCCTCTTGTATCGTATTTTTTCCTCAACTCTGGATCGGACAACACTTGGTACGCCTCGCCGACTTTTTGAAACTTGTTGTGCGCGTCCGGGTCGTCGGGATTTTTATCCGGATGTAACTTCCTCGCGAGTTCGTAATACGATTTCTTAATCTCCGCCGACGAAGCAGTCGTTTCAACTTTCAAAATCTCGTAATATTGCGTCTCTTTAACTTGCTTCCCTCCTCCGTTTCTATTATTATCATTACTATTATTATCGCTATTACCTCCTCCCATGCTCTCGTTGAGTACTCCGTTGAGCCCGATGCCGCTTCTCCCTTCACTCATCGCCCTCTTCCTCGCCTGCTCATATATATCCTCGTCCGTCGATTGCGCCAACCAAATCCCATCTCGCACTAAATCTTCATCCACCCACTCTCTGGTGTGTCGATTCCACCTCTTTCCGTCATTCGCCGCCATAATCGCCTCGGGCGTATTCGCCACGCCGCGACAAATTTGCGTCACTCCGACGCCGGCGCCGACGACGGGTAAAACCACCGCCGCCGCCAATCCGGCGCCTAAACCTTTGAAAAACCCACTCGCACCTTCCGCTTTAGCGCCGGCAATCGGTGCCGCAATCAACGCCGCTGCTCCAGCTAACGCGCCTTTCCCCACGGATTTCAAACCAGAGTTTAAGCCGCTCGCGGCATCTTTCGGTCGTCTCAATGAGAAGAAATCGTTGAAATCGACGCTTTCCGCTTGCTTGGAAAGCGTCGCGGACATTGCACCATTACCACCGCCATTACCACCATCATCACCACCGATTAACGCGAGTTGCATGTGGTTCAGTAATTCTTCCGTCGTCGAAGTTTTTGGTTGTTGTTGTTTTTGTTTTTGTTGTTGATTACTCGAAGAAGAAGAAGAAGAAGAAGAGGTGCCTCGTTGTTGTTCTTGTTGAAATGCGCTCATCTCTCTCTTCTTTTTCTTAAACACGAAGAAGAAGCAGCGCAGTTTAAAGAGCAAAGAGCGAAACTAAGAGCGTTCGTTCGAGCAAACAGCGCGTTGTTTTGTTTCGAGAGAAAGAGAGTAAAAAAGAGAGTTCTCGAAAAGCGACTAAATGCTCTCGTTTTTCGCACGACTACTCTAATCTTCAATGAAGAGAAGAAGACGAAAAGAGAAGAAGAATGAACTTTTTTTGCAAATATTTAAACCCTAAACGTAATGTGCGGAGACGCTCAAAGAGGGAAGGAGAGTGAATGCAAATTATGCATTACCTAATACTCATTTCTCTTAGTACCGACCGTGAGAGTAGCATTCTTAGAGTAGTTTTATTGAGCTACAAACAAACAGACACAACAAAAGGTTTCAAAGAAGACAAAGAAGAGCACGAGACGATTACGAGGATGATGATGATGAGGAGCGAAGGAACTCGTGTTATTCCTTTGAGTAAAAACGGAACGAGTCAACTTCATCCTCGTTCTCATCCTCATCCTCGTCGGGTAAAAATGGGGATAAAAAAATCAACGAGGCTTGCCCCTCGCGGCGCTTCGTCTTCTCCCTCGTTGAAGAAGAACGAGTCTCACGACGCTTCGTCTGAACCAGACGTCCTCATCGTCCAATCGAAGAACAAAAGAATAATGTATTCCACGACGAGAGAAATAAACGTCCAA
>Ga0115554_1003095_pt1 | contig 11296 bp, 9 predicted proteins | sample COGITO_mtgs_1104_3_FD_87283 | JGI IMG/M metagenome (GOLD analysis project Ga0115554, IMG submission 87283) | Pelagic marine microbial communities from North Sea - COGITO_mtgs_110404 | ecosystem: Environmental > Aquatic > Marine > Epipelagic | place: Germany:Helgoland, sampling site Kabeltonne... | reverse complement strand
ATCATCCCATCTCGATCATCCCATCTCGATCATCCCATCTCGATCATCCCATCTCGATCATCCCATCTCGATCACCCCATCTCGATCATCCCATCTCGATCATCCCATCTCGATCATCCCATCTCGATCATCCCATCTCGATCATCCCATCTCGATCATCCCATCTCGATCATCATGTTGCCCTGGCTGTCCTTCTTGGCGCACATTGCCCCCCCGAAAACAGGCTCGCAAGGCTTGTCGTACCATTCCCTCTTGGTCTCGTCGAGCAGCTCCCCGACCTTATCTAGTATAGCCCACGTCGCACCGTACGGCACACCCCACTTGTGAACTTGGTCCCGGTGTACAGTCCCGTTATCGACCCGAGCGTAGGGAGACATATTTACACCGTAACCATTCAACCTGTGACGAAGTGCGGAGTATATCTCCGATATTGTTGCGTCGGATGTGACGGAGAGTCTCTTGTAGAGGTCCTTCTCGCTTGCCCTCTTCTCCTCCGCGATTTCAATTTGTGACATGATGTGCTTGGATATGTCCTCAAAGCAGTTGGGCGGGGGAGGCGTGAGGCGCTCGCATATTTCCTCCGCCGTCTGCGGTATACGATCCTCGATGAACTCGTTCAGAAAATCGGATGGATCGCGGAGATATTTCATCTCGTGGTTCATGCCCCAGAGGGTGAGGCTGCCGCACTCAAGAACCTCCCAGGCTCTCGTCCTAGTGCAAAGGACTCCTTTGGGTCCCAGACCGGGGCCAACGCCAAGACCGCTTTGGAAGGTGGAATTCGTACGGTTATTGTCACTTATGCCACACAATTCGTCGATGAGATCGTAGTATACGGGCTGCCTGAATAAAGGGTGGTGTGTCTTGGCACCCTCCTTCGCCCACCTCCACACGGCGTCTGCGGCCTCCTCGCCCTCAAGGACTTGGAGTTTCGGTAAGGAACCCTTGAACGCGTGCATTGCGGAGTCGATTGAGGGGGTAGGTTCGATGAGGTGGGAAGAGAAGAAGGATAGAAGGGGGATAGGGGAGAGGAGGAGCACGAGGAGTGGGAGCGAAGGTAGGAGGCTTGGTGGGGAGGAGCGGCCAAAGATGGAGGATTTGGTCGTAAGATTGAGTGTAAAGGGCGAGGATGAAGGTGGAGAAGATGAGGAGGAGCAGGAGGAGGAAGGAGGAGGATTGTGGGATGACGTCAAGACTTGTATAGAAGCCGTGAGTCGGTCGATTTCGCCCTCCGCCAATGATAGCAGTTCCTCTTTGGACTCTTCTCTGGGAGTCTCCTCTTCGCTTTCTTTTTCCTCGACGGCCTCCCCACCCTCCCCACCACACACCCTATCACACCCCACTACTTCTTCATAGCCGCTCTTCATCCTCTCCAAAGCCTTCAATTGTATCTCCAATCCTACAGCGCGTCTTTTTCTACTTTCTCGAAGCTCCATTTCCCTGCGTTCTTCCTGCATCTTCCTTCTCGTTTCCCTCTCCCTTCCCCGCGCCCAAATGGAACCGCAAAGTAATCTCACAAATCCTAATAGTACCAAATAAACTTTCCAAATGAAATTCTTGTCCTCAATGATGTCCTCCGTGGTCTCCTTATTCATGAACTCAATGAGACCTATTTTCTTGGCCCACCACACCTCGTCCCAACCCGCGATGAACCTCCATCCTGCAAACTGCCTGTCGCAAGTCCCGTTCATCCTCCCTCTGACCACGTCATGGTCATTCCTGTTGACTGCCCTCTCGTATACAACCGCACGGGTTCTCTTGCAGTGCACATCCGGGGACTTGCAAATATCATGGAAGATGGCCATTTGCGTTTGCACGGTTAGGTTGTGATGCAAAGAAAAGGCGTGCACTTCGTCGATCACCTCTGACTCGATCCAAATAGTCATTGGACCGAGGTGCAACGTCCGATCTCCGTCGCCATCAGGTACGGTGACGACGACGTCGTCACTGTAGTACTTTACGGGACGGGATCGAGTGCAGAAACCGGTGACTTGAGGTATGTCGCAAATCTGTTTGACAACCTGTGCAACGTCCCAACCTTTCTCTTCGAGTCCGTACCTCGAGAAAAATTTGTAGACTGCGTCAGCTGGCTCCTCGCCGAGGTGAATGGTAAGGTCCCCCACGTGGGATTGGTCCGGTCCGGTTATCGGCTGAGGCCCGAAGAGGACTGGCCCAGGCTTGCCCCGCGAACAAAGAAATCGGGCGTACTTATTGTCATCTGTGACATCGGTGCATACCACTTTCTTCATTCGGGAGAATATTTGGGTCTTGTGGACGTTAGTGTAGTTCGCTAGAGTAGGGTGAACATTAATCCATGTCCAGATGGCGTCGACAGGGTCATCGTACTCCGTGATAGTCAGCGTTTTGTGCTCTTCGTTTACCTCCTCGTCCCTTGCACTCTCCCCAAGATCAAAGCCCCTCTCATAAAGCACCGCGTGACTCCTACTGCATGAGACACCAGGACGATCACAAGCATCCGTGAAGAAGTAGTTCTTGAGGGAAGCTGGATCCGCTGACATCTGAGTGTCGATTAAGAAGCGGATGACGGTGTCCGCCACTTCTTGAGACTCTAAGATTTTAAGGGTGCCAATTGAACTAACGCGAATCGGAGAAAAGGAATGATTAAATAGGGGAATCAAAAACAACAGTTGTGCAACAAAAAATGTAATACTCACCTGCCGTGCTCATCGTTGACCGTCTTCTCGTAGGCGAGTGGTCTGTCCCTTTCGCAATCAATTGCTTCGCAGCACATCTGCAGTATAAGATCCCTGTACTCCATAGTGAGTCCATTCTCGACAACGAATTTATGAATTGCATCGACAGGCTCGTCACCCTCCAAAACCTCCACCTCCCCAACCTCCACTCCATCCTCGCTCTCTACCCTCTCACTCCACACCATCGCCCTAGTCCTCCGACAGTATACTTCCTCACAAGCGATTCTCAATACGGCATCCTGATAAAATTTCCTATCTTCGTAGGATTCTATCCCTTGGGAATAAAAGTGTTCCGCGATAACATCAACGGGCTCCTCATTCTCATAAATCGCAATGGTACCATGGCCCTCGATTTCCCTCGACCAGATAAGGGCGACGTCGCGGGTTATATATTGTGAAAGTCCGGGGGACGAGGAAACTATTTCCCACAACATGTCACGACCCTCCGATCCCAAATCATAAGTCAGGCAGAAGCTGTACACTGAGTCGATGGGCTCCTCCCCCTCGAGAATCAACAACTCCACAGGCTCATCATAACCAATGTCTACGTCCTGGGAAAATAGTGCAGGCTCCACCCTCGTGCAGGTTATTTCAGAGCATGCCGATGAGAGGAGGAAGTTGAGGTATTCAACGGGCAAGTTGTGTGCGTGCATGAATTGTGCGATTGCATCAACTGGTTCTTCGTCAGAGAATATATTGAGGGTACCTATCAAGTTGTCGGACGCGTCATGGACAGGGGTAGAGTATAGAGGCTGTTCTTCGAGAGTCAAACTCGAGTGGAGAAGGAGTGAGAGAAGGACAATTAGCACATGCATGATACTGGAACAAAGTTGGGAGTTTGGAGGGAGAAGGAATCGATGCTTTTAAGACAAAAATATTTTGTCGACGAAGGGGAAAACTTATGAAGTTCGCTTGGCAAGGGTCCCTCGAATTATTTACCGAGAAAACCCCAAGAACAAAAACTCTTGTTTTTTTAATGTGTTGTTCTTCTTGTAATTGTGATCCTTTCATCTCTACGTTTTTTCATGGTGTTTAAAATCTCGTTAGGTGGACGCGAAGGGCCATGGATCATCTTTGGGGGATCTTTTCCTTTCTTTAAATTTCAGCTCACACCTCCGGCGGGTTGGGATGATGACGAGGAAGATGGAGAATCCTCTCTGTCTCCGGAGTCTCCAAAGTCCAATTTTACGACTTCAAGCATTGCGAATATGGCAGCGCAGCCTATGATCCTTCTTCTCCTCATCGCCGCCGCAGTAGCAACGGCCGGCGCTACACCTCTGGATGACTACGTTTGGGAAGATGATGGAGCTTACTCATACACAGACCTTCAACAGACAATCTCCGGGTCTTCCCTCGGCACGAAGTGGACTGGGCACTTACTTAATATGACAAGCCAGAAATGGTTGACTGAGGAAGAGATTGGAAACCGGCATATCTGGACTCATGGCATGGTAGTAATTGTTCCTGATAACATCAACGATAAATTCTTGACTAATTCCTCTGTGTACGTGACGGGGGGTAACAACGAGAATTCAAACAGTCCCACCGCTGATGACGAGGACGTGCGAATCGCGGCAGCTCTAGCTGTGGGCACTGGGACGATCACTACTGTGCTTTTCCAAATCCCGAACCAGCACATACGTTTCTCCAGCGACCCCCTGAACAAGAGCCGGAGTGAGGACGCAATCATCGCATATACTTGGCGACACTATCTCGATGATCCCAGCAGGGATGCGAAGTGGCTAGTCAGACTGCCAATGGTGAAGGCGGTGGTGAAGGCGATGGATACGGTCCAGAATTATGTCAGCAAAACAAAGGGGATAAACATTGAGTCATTCACCATCGCGGGGGCGAGCAAAAGAGGCTGGACAACGTGGTTAACAGGTGCAGTGGATCCTGCTCGTGTTGTTGCGATCGTACCGATCGTTCTAGACGCCTTAAACTTTGTTCAATTTTCTCACCACCAATACAAGAGCTACAATGGGTGGTCTTTCGCTTTGAAGGACTACGCTGAGCAAGACATTTTCACCTCCCTCGATGGCGATGAGATGAGGGCACTGCAAGAAGTCGAGGATCCCTACTTCTATTTGGACCGGTTGCAACAGCCAAAACTTGTCGTTAACGCTGGAGGGGACGAGTTCCAACAGCCGGATGACACGAGCTTTTGGTGGAAAGAGTTGACTGAGCCGAAGCATTTTTTGATGGTTAAGAATGCGGAGCACTCTTTGGCGACGGGAATTTTGGAGGTTGTGCCAGCAATCAGTGGGTGGATGTTACAATTGCTGGAAAAGAAGGAAGACATACCGCGACCAAAGTGGGAAATAAACAACGCCACCGGCGATATCACCTTATCAATCAGCAATTCTGTAAGTGAACAAATTGTCGGGGTCCGAAAATGGTTCGCAACCACTTGCACAAAGAATAAACTTCGTGACTTTAGGTTAGTAAATGCCGGATTCGATGAAGACGGCCAATGCGTTTGTGGCGTCGGGAACAAGAACATCGGTAATTGCCTCAATGAATTTGTCCTGTGGAATTACGAAGATGTTGTAGTTAACGAGGATGGGAATTTCGTGGGAAGTGTCGATGCGATAGAAGACGGTTTCGTCGCCTTTTTTCTTGAAGTGACGTACGATGCGGGAGTCAGGAGCATTTTCAATGACAAGGATATCCTTGATTTTGTGCCGATATGTAAGCCTGGACAAACTATGTTCACTACAGAGGTGAGCATCGTGCCAAATGTTTACCCTTTTGAGGACTGCGAAGGCGATGGCTGCAAGGGAACGCTGGTGTAGAGTAAAATAATGACAAAAAAAACGTGGAGGCAAAGTTGTTTTTTCTAGGGTAAAATCTTCAACTCAATCTTTTCTTGCTTGCTTTCTTTTTTATATTTATGAAAGGTTCTTGCCAATCGCTCGAATCGCCTTCTCTATTGTTTCAACGCCCGCTTCGTCCACTGTTAAGTTGAGACATAATCGGAGGAAGCGCCCTCCCTGGTACCCTCCTCCGAGCAAAACATTGTTCTCCAAGAATTCTGCCACAACATCGTTGTGTGATTTTTTGCTATGGGGAGGCGGGGCAAAGTATAACAAATTGCTCGAGGGAGTGCCAGAAGGCGATAAAATGAAACCGCTCTCTTCCATCACAGTCGATAAATAAATAGCCCTCTCGCGGTCGAGCCTCAGCCGCTCCACATTGTTCTCCAATGCGTAGAGCCCCATTGCCGCCAAGACACCGCTTTGTCGCATCCCTCCTCCGAGCGCCTTTCGCACCCGGCGTGCCTTTTCGATTGTGCGGTAGTCGCCTACCAGGACACTGCCAACGGGGGCTCCGAGACCTTTCGACAGACACACAGAAATTGAGTCCACATCGGCGCACATGTCACCCACATCCTCATTGAGAGATTCTGCCGCATTGAAAATACGAGCGCCATCGACGTGGATCGCGACGTTCCTGTCGTCGTGGTCAGTTCGATTCACATAGTGATATGTGCCAGCGCGGCCAACCCCGCCCGTTTTGTCAGTGTTCACTAAATCTATCATATTTCTGAGCTCTGCAAAGTAAGAGGTTCGAATAGGTGTTCCTCCCATGACATTGTGAGTGTTCTCTATGCACACCACCCGAGAAATTGGGTAGTGCTGATCGTCGCCGCGAATGTTTTCACGGATTTGTTGAATGGAAAGCTCGCCAGTCAAGGGATCCTCCTGGAGCTGCTTCGAATGAACACCACCGACTGTGGATACATTGCCAGCTTCATATAGAGCCAAGTGACTGTTTGCACCAGTTATCATCTCGCTACCTCGGACGTTACAGTGGGCGAGGATGCCGCAGAGATTGCTCATTGTCCCCGAGGGGAAGAACAGCGCTGCTTCTTTTCGGAATCGATTCTTGAGGTGGTCTTGCATCAACTTAACTGTGGGGTCCTCTTGGAAAACGTCGTCACCAAGGGGCGTGGTGAGGCAGGTTTCGAGCATAGGGGCAGTAGGGCGAGTGATGGTATCGGTTCGAACATCGACGCAACTTGTGCTCATTCCCCTTAGAGTTGGTCGCTTCACCATTCTTCTTCCCAAGGGGGAGACTATTCGGGCAAACATTTCCTTTTCTGAAGGTCCTGGGAGGGTTCGGTATGATGCTAGAGGTTAAAAAAAATTATAAGGGCCGCTGAAATAAAGGTGGGATGCTTGAGAGATGATGTTCTAATATTTCTACCGATCATACAGCATGAATCTATACCGACGACAAAAAAACAAAAACAAAAATTGGAAACTCTATTTCCTGGCTAAACGCCACGACCTACACATCCAAGAAGACAACATGCTTCGCAACGCTACTGCATTGATCACTGGCGGCGCTTCTGGGCTGGGACGTAGCGCTGCCTCCCACATCCTTGGTTGTGGCGGTCGAGTAGTAATTGCCGACCTTCCTGCCCAGCAGGCCTTGGCTGAATCTCTTCTCGACACTCATCCATCCGCGAAGGAGCGCCTGGTTTTCTCTGCGTGCGATGTGACGTCCGAATCTGATGTCGCCAAGGCCCTTGATGCCTGCTCTGAGCTAGAGGGTTCCCCTGCTAATGTTAATGTTATTGTGAACTGTGCTGGAATAGCGACACCTGGACGCATTGTCGGGAAAAAAGGCGCTCTTCCCATCGCCCGATTTCAACAGGTGATGGATGTAAATACCGTGGGAACTTTTAATGTGTGTCGTCTGGGGGCAGAAAGAATGGTGAACTCTGAGTCTCCCATCTCCCCTTCTTCTTCCTCTCCAAAATATGAGGACGCGAGGATGGATGTGGAACGCGGGGTGATAATAAACACCGCCAGTATTGCTTATCAGGATGGGCAGATCGGGCAGGCTGCCTATGCAGCCAGCAAGGGGGCGATTGCTAGCATGACACTCCCTTTGGCCCGTGATCTTGCATCCAAGGGGGTGAGATGTATGGCTATTGCACCGGGACTCTTCCTAACTCCCCTTCTCGAGGGTCTTCCGGAGAAGGTCAGGGATGAGATGGGTTCAAAAGTACCTTTCCCAAACAGGCTGGGAGACCCAAGTGAGTTTGGCGATCTAGTTGGTTGCATCGTCAATAATAGAATGCTGAATGGTGAGGTTATTAGGTTAGATGGAGCGTACAGAATGCCGCCGTAATTTGAACGAAATACTGTTGGCATAATTTTGTACAAGCTGAACTGTATGTTATGTCCTTTAAAATTTATACTTTCTTTATCTTGCTTTTAATTGGGGTTTTCGCTTACTTATTATTTGTGGTAGTAATTGTGGTGATAGCCCTTTCCGTCATGATGTTGATGATGGGCTGCTCTGTTAGCCGCCTGCACTCTCTCCTCTATGCTTTCTTTGTCGTAGCCTTCATCATACAGATCCCTTTTGAATTGATCGCAAAGAATCTCGAGACCCTCTCCCAGCAGCTTAAATTTCTCCTCGCAAGCCTTTTTGTCTTCTTCGGTGTCCTGTTTGTCCGGATGCAGCTCGAGAGCCCTTTTCTTGTACTGTTTCTTGATTTCCATTTCACTAGCCACTTTTCCCACCCCCAAAAGTTCGTAATAATCTACTCTGTTGCTTTTCCGGCATTCAAAAACAGCCTTGTTGTAGCTGCTTCTAATGGCTTCGTCTCCCCCTCCCCACGTGCCCATCAGCTCTTCTAGCTCATCCCTGGCCTCTTCATATCTTCTGAGTCCGTGTAGGCTCTTAGCCTTTTCTAGCCACGCTTCCCTGCAATCCCCTTTGTAATAAATTGCGCGCGCGCTGTCTTTCAGCGACTCCTCGTATTTATTCGCCTTGTTGAGTGCCCCAGCGCGCTGCGACCACAGATCAACAATCAATGGCCCTCCCTGGGGAAGGTTGGTTTCTTCGTAGCAGTCGACAGCAGCACTAAACAACCTCGAAGCTTCCTCAAATTTCCTCTCGAAGATAAGGTTTTTAGCGTCTACACAAATCGACATAAGGGGTTTGTCGCCCCACAATGTTAGGACAGAAGATATAAGGTTAAAAAAACACGAGGTTGAGGCCGAACAATCCCTTTATCTGACGCACTCACCTTTGATCAAATGGCTTAACGTCCTGCAGATTTTCAAAGCCAGCTTGGCATTCTCTAAGTCAGGGTCGAGGCGGATCGCTTCTCTCAGCGACTCTTTCGCCCTTTCAAAATCGCCTCCTAGCAGCATGGCCCTTCCTCTCACCTCATAGCCTTCGGCATTTGTATCGTCAGCTCTGTTCACTTTCAAAGACAACCTCAGAGCTTTGTCCACCGAACCTACGCCCAACTCCGCCCTCGCCAGCGAAAGTATTACTTTGGGCGCAGTTGTCATTGACAGTAAGCTGCTGAAGATAATTTTCGCGCTCCCGTAATCCCTTTTCATCATCATCCGCAAGCCCTTGTTATACTCGTCACGAATATGAGAGCATGTTGCCACCTCCCTAGCAAACTTGGCATTCTGATCAGCCTCTGATCCCACGTCCTCCAAGCTCGCGCAAGCTTCGTCAAATTCCCCTAGCTCCGAGAGTGCTTTTGATTTACGTAGATAAGCCTTCACGTACGAACTATCCTTGCGTATGCAGCTATCACAATCCTTCACGCAAGCCCTAAACTTTTTCAGCATAAGCCTGCAGGCTGCTCGGTTCGCATAGAGGGCCGTGAACAATTTCGTGCTCGAGGTGGCCTGCTCTGCTATACTGCCCTCGTTATTTACGACAAGCTCGATCGCCTTCGTATAGAGGGCCTCGGCATCCTCATACAGAGCACCTCCGAATTTGCTGTCTCCCTGCTCTTTAAACCTCTCAGGCAGGCTTTTATCAGGCAGGCTTTTATCAGCGCTCACTTTTTTCTTTGTTTCCTGTTTTCCGTAACCATCCTGGTGAGCAGGGACATTGTTGCTTTCTAGGTGGTCTTGTAAATCTCCATAATCCCCTTTCCACATGCAGTGCTTGCTGATTGGACACCTGACCCGAATTCTCTTGAGAAGTCTGTAAGCCAGAGGCTGACTTACCCTCATTTCACTTACTCCCACTTCCCCGCCATTGCCAGTACTTAGATCAAGGTTACATTGTGGGCAACGTTGAGCTTTGTTCAGCCAGGTTGTGAGACATAAGTTGCAGAAGGGGTGACTGCAGGGCGAGGTGATCAAAGTGTTTGGCAGTGAAACTAGACTACAGCAAATCGCGCAGGTGAATTCTGACGAGTAGGCCTCCTCTGAGAGGATATCCACGACCTCTAGGCCCATACGAGAAACAAAAAGCTAACTTTTTTTAGCTTTCTTCAGACAGCCGGACGCAAGTCACATCATTCTCAACTTCTTCTCACATTTCCCAAACTCGCGAATTTGAGCAGATTTTTTTGACAGAAGAATGCTCCACGGCGGAAGTCATATAAGCTCCGCAAAACGCTCGCGCGTTTTTATGAATTATGAGCCCCCCCCACACCACTGGCAGGGTTTCGGATCACAATCAACCCAGCCAACTTGGTATGATCCATACAGATGGGACAAGGGGAGGAGGCCATTAAACCTTTGGGAAGGTGATGCGTGTGGGGCACCCAGAGTGGTGCCGAAGAAACCGGGGAAGAAAGCTCCGTACAACCATAGTGATGATGATAGGTCTTACCGGCCCGAAGTGTCTCTGGACAAATATCACATAACGACAATGGTGCCGGCCTCAAAGACTGACCGGCAGATTCTCGACCGCGATTTGTCAGGTTTTGAGGGTCGAGATATTCGCGGATCCCTTCGGGAGTCGGGAACAATCCCTAAATACCAATCCTACTTGCGAGAATCCAATGCGAGCAAGCATCACTTCAGTGAGATCAAAGCCAAAAATGTCAAGACTGAGATGAAGAGCATAATATTTGCGGCGCACAACATGGATTGCTATTTGCCCTTCAGCCGGACAAGGAGTGACTTTGCTGTGGGTAAGAAGTAATTTGTTTCGTGGGGGAAGGGGGATTTGTGGTGATTTCTGTAGCCATAATTTGTTTAAGATGATAAATGCCTGTTTTTGCCGCTTCTTTTTGGTAAAGTTGCCATTAGTTCATTATCAAATATAGGCCGTGCTTATCTGTCCGTTCTGTCATCAATCCTTCGTTATCAAAATATCGTTTCAACTTTGTCCTGATTCTCTGTCCTCTTCGCCAGCAAGGGTTTCCTCCACCAATCCCCCCTTCTCTCACTTCGTCCTCGGTCGCTTGGACCTCTTAGAACCGGTGCCGCTGTCAGTAAAGGCCTCTCTGTATGCATCCATATTTTTGGTCGTCGTCCTGGTCCTGGTTCGTGTGGATCTCGTGGATTTCGATGTTGGATATTGGGGTGGAGGTGGGTCGGTATAATAGGACGACAGCAGAGGCGTTTGATTCAGCATCATGAAAGTGTCGGAGTAGTTCTCCCCCTTTCTTGGGCTGGCGATATTATCATAGCTGTGGCTGGTTTTGGCCTTCGGTCTGGATTTGAAATTTGAGGGGACGTTGATTGTCAGAGGGATGTTGCTGTTGCTGTTGCTGTTGCTGTTGCTGTTGCTGTTGCTGTTGCTGTTGCTGTTGCTGTTGCTGTTGCTATTGCTGTTGCTGTTGCTGTTGCTGTTGCTGT
>Ga0115554_1003091_pt1 | contig 11300 bp, 10 predicted proteins | sample COGITO_mtgs_1104_3_FD_87283 | JGI IMG/M metagenome (GOLD analysis project Ga0115554, IMG submission 87283) | Pelagic marine microbial communities from North Sea - COGITO_mtgs_110404 | ecosystem: Environmental > Aquatic > Marine > Epipelagic | place: Germany:Helgoland, sampling site Kabeltonne... | reverse complement strand
TTTTTTTAAGCTATACTGGACGTATTTTAGCGATTGGATCAGGTCTATTATTGGCATGGGGTTTTAATGAGCTCTACGGCAAATATTCTAGTCCAATTGAGACACTTACTCACGTTCCTTACGGAAGATTGTACGTGGCGACTCTTATTGTTGGTGTTTTAATGGTAATGCGATCCAATCGCATGCCATACTAATTTCGTGATCATTATCAATGGGTTGTTCTTTATATCACCCTTTAAGTTATATTCTATATATTCGTTATTCATAAATTAAAATAAAATTATGAGGATATTATCATTTTTATTGATTCTACCTTCATTTATCTCTTGTGGTGGAGGTGATTCTTCTAATGAGGCAAAAACAGAAATTGTAGATTCGCCAGAATTATTTATATATGAAGGAGAATTTTTCAATGCTCCAAAATGTGAAGATGTTGAAGGGCTTGAGATGAAATGGTTGAACCCAGGGAAATTTCCTGAAGATACAGTTTGTGTTGTTAAGGAATGTTATCCAAACGGACAACTTAAATCCAAGGCTAGGTTATCTAATAAAAGTTTTGATGGAGAACATTATATCTACACTGACAAAGGTACTTTACAAATCATAGTTCTTTATGTTGAAGGAAAGCAAGTGAATACAAAATATTTCAGAGAAGATCAAACAATGTTTTCTCAAGAAGTAAACAAGAATGGTGTTATAGATTTGACGAGAATGACTTATGGTTTAAAGGGAGAGCTTCGTAAAACCGAAGTCATCGTAAATAGAAGTGTAGTATCTTGCGAAGGTCCAGATTGCCTATAGGGAACACCTTAGGCTTTATGCTTAAATTCTATTATTAAAATTCTAGATTTAATATTGTTAGGCAATTTTTAAATTTAAATTTTATATTCGAGTGCAACTCTATTTATTCCAAATTCGTCTAAAATTCAAATATTCTCTATGAAAGCAGCTCATTTATTATTCTTATTTCTTTTTTTATCTTCCTATGCAATGACACAAAAGAAGGCGCCTAAATGTGATAAAGTGGATGCCTTGAGTGTCAATTATATTGATGAAGTACCAGATAGTTATACAGGTGCAATAAAAGTTTGCTATGAAACTGGAGAGCTTAGCTCGCTTTTGACTCTTCATGAAGGTCTTTCGGATGGTTTGTCTAAACAATGGTTTAAAAATGGGCAGAGGAGGGTAGAAGAATCTTTTAAAAAAGGAGTTTTAGACGGGAAGAGTAAAAGCTGGTACGAATCAGGGAATAAACAAGCCGAAACAGTTTACCTTGAGGGTAAGGCTGAGGGTCTTTCTCAAATATGGTATGATTCGGGTCAATTACAGAAAGAATTGATTTTTAAAGAAGGATTACCGAATGGAAGAATTACTTTTTACTTTGAGAATGGGCAAATTGAATATACTGTTATGCTTATTGGTGGCATTGAACAAGGGATTGCCAAGTCCTTTTATGAAGATGGTAGCCGAAGTATTGAGGTGACTTATGATAAAGGTTTCGCGATTGGAACAAGTCAGGAATGGTATCCTAGCGGAAACATGAAGATTGAAATTGAATATCTTGACGGGCAGCCCTCCGGTTACCGTTGTTATGCTGAAGATGGCACGTTGATCCCTTGTGAGGGAGACGAATAATCAGCTCGCTTTAAATGGAGAATTGTCTTGGTGAAGCTTTATTGATTTACGTGCCACCCGAACTCCAAAAATAATACAAGCTAAAAAACCAAGCCATTGAATTTCTGCAGAAATTCCAGGATTCATAATTACAAAATCATAAACACCGTGTAGGATAGAAGCGTAAAAGAGCCCGATCAATGCATAGTTCTTTTTATTGTAAAACTTCTGAATTCCCATGTAATACCCCATGATAATTGCAAATATGGCATGCATCGGTACAGCCGTAAACATTCTTGTCCATGCCACAGCTTGTCCTCCTTCATATACATAAAGTATGTTTTCAATAGTTGCAAATCCCATAGATACCATTACGCAGTATACAATACCATCAAAGGGCTCGTTAAAATCTTCTTTTTTATAGGTGTAGTATCTGACGAAAATAAATTTACTATATTCTTCTATGAGCCCTATTCCAACCACGCAAGAAACGAGAGAAAAATAAAAGGAACTGCTTCTGGGGTTGAAGTCAAAAAAGTAATTTCCAATTAGTGATAGGACCGTTGTTGGAATAACACTTAGGACTCCCAAAACAAAACTAATAACAAGTAATTTTAATGGTTCTTTTTCGTGTTTGTCATTAAAATAAATATACATTGAAATGGCAATTCCTGGAGCAATAGCGAGTGCAAAAAGTGATAATGACATGTTAAAAGTCTTAAATGAATCTTAATTTACTCATTTTTCTGAATCCATCTCCCATTGATATGAATGAGCTCCTCATTTTGTGCGTCATTCACAAATTTATTAATACTCTTTTCAGGCATCCCCGTGAGATTCATCAGCCATGATATAGTGGTTTTTTTACGGCATAATTCCAATAGTTTTTTCTCTGAGTTTTTGTGGTTCTGGTTTTTCTGAACACAATGATTGCAAGTTCCACAATCTGTCGTAACTTGATCAAAATACTTAAGAACAAATTTGGCATTGCATTCTCGTCCTGTAAGGAGCTGTACAACAGCTTTATTTTGTTTTATTTGGTTTCTTTTTCGTTTGCCATAAATTTCTGGATGCATTATAAATGCGTCATTTGGTGGCCTTTCTAATAAAAAAGATATACTTGGTTGTTTGGAGTATGGGATGTAATCAATAATGCCAAGTTTTTGAAGGTTGCCAAGTTTTTCGTGAAGTGTTTTTTTATCTGTTTTAAGGAATGCTGAAATTTGATTGAGATCAATCTTTTTGTAGTTCTCAAAAATGCCTGGTAGTTTTCGGATCAAATACTGGGTGAGTGGTTTAAGCTTTTCATGATGAACCTCAAAATCATATAAGGTGGTCATTTCAACCATAATTTTAACTCTTGTGGGATTATAGAATCCATCCGATACTGAAATCATCCCATTTAATTCAAGGAGTTTAAGGCTGTTAAAAACAACAAGCGCATCTAATTTACTCGCTTCACATAGACTTTTTAACTCAAGCTCATGAACCTCATCTTTACCTGAACCATAGGCGATTTTTAATTTGGAGCACATTGTCGTGTATACTTTTTTCACCATTTCGGCAGGCGGGAATTTTATAACTGGATTTTTTTCTAGTCGATCTAAATCTTCTTGATTAAAAAAAGCCAATGCTATGGCATTTTTTTGATCTCTCCCTGCGCGACCCGCTTCTTGAAAATAAGCCTCAATAGAATCACTTATTTCATAATGAATAACAAATCGAACATCGGACTTGTCGATCCCCATTCCAAATGCGTTTGTAGCAATCATTATTTTTGTAGAACCCGACATCCAGCTCACCATAGACTTTTCTCTTTCTTCTTTTGACATACCACCGTGATATGCGCCACATGATAATTTTTCTCGATAAAGTAGCTTTGTTAGTTCTTTGACTGATTTTCTTGTCTGACAATATACAATTCCAGTACTGTTTTTTACTGATGAGCAAAACTCTATAATTCGACTGGATTTTGCTTCAGAATGATAGATTCTGTAGGCGATATTCTCTCTTGTGAAAGGGGCTTCGTGAGTAGCCAATTTTCTAAACTCTAGTTGCTGAATAATGTCGGTTTTTGTTTGATTCGTTGCCGTTGCGGTAAATGCAGCGATTGGGACATTTGGCTTATGTGTTCTTAATTCGTTGATTTTTTTGTAGGCTGGTCTAAAATCATGACCCCATTGAGAAATGCAATGGGCTTCATCAACTACAATCAAGGCGATGTTCATGAGCTTGAAACGCTCGATGAATATTCGAGTTTGTATTCTTTCTGGTGATACATAAAGGAATTTATAATCTCCAAATCTAACGTTATCCAGGGCAGTATCAATTTCTCTATAACTTAAACCACTATATATGCACGTAGCTTTAATTCCTTTTTCGTTTAATTGTTTTACCTGATCTTGCATCAATGAGATCAGTGGTGAGATTACTATGGTAAGTCCATCCTTAACGAGTCCGGGAAGTTGATAGCATAATGATTTTCCTCCTCCCGTTGGTAGTAATGCAAAAACATCTTGACCCTTAAGTATATCATTGACGATATCTTCTTGATTGGGTCGAAACGTTTCAAAACCCCAATATTTTTTTAATATATTCTTAATTGTATCCATTGATAATTAAAGGATTGTCTAAGTCATTCAATATTTGTACTGTTTTTCTCTTGAAAATCAATGAATAAACACTATCTTTGCAAGCCTTAAAACTCAATTTAATGTCTACCGAAACATATACATTTCCTATAACAAAGACCTCTCATTCAAAGTTAAGTTATTTTGATTGGGACCATCTACATTTTGGGAAGGATTTTTCTGACCACATGTTTATGATGGAGTATAAAGACGGAAAATGGGAGCAAGGGAAGATCATTCCTTTCGATAATATTCCAATGCATCCCGCAATGTCTGCGATACATTACGGTCAATCTATTTTTGAAGGGATGAAAGCCCATCGCACAAGTAGCGATGATATTTTGATTTTTCGACCAGATATGAACGCCAAACGTTTTGTTGAATCGGCAGAAAGAATGTGCATGCCTGCAGTTAATGAAGAGTTGTTTGTGGAGGCTATACGTCAATTGGTGAAATTAGACTCTGAATGGGTTACAAAAAGAAGAGGACATTCATTGTACATTAGACCGTACATGTTTGCAACTGATGAGCTCGTTGGTATACGACCTTCTGAAACATACAAGTTTATGATTATTACATCTCCAGTAGGGCAGTATTATGCTGATCCTTTGAATGTGAAAATCGAAACACATTATACACGTGCAGCATATGGCGGTGTTGGAAGAGCTAAGGCAGCAGGAAACTACGCGGCATCTTTATATCCTGCAATGCTCGGAAAGAAAGAAGGCTTTCATCAGTTGGTTTGGACAGATGCAAGTACCAATACCTATATTGAAGAATCGGGAACAATGAATATCATGTTTCAAATCGATGGTGTTCTAATTACGCCAGATGAAGACCATGATACCATACTCAGAGGAATAACAAAGCGATCTGTAATTGAAGTGGCAAAAAAATGGGGTGTAGAAATTGAGGAAAGAATGATTACAGTAAAAGAAGTGATTGATGCGGCTAAAAACGGTACACTTCAAGATGCCTTTGGTGCTGGCACTGCGGCAACTATAGCTCCAATAGCAATGATTGGTTTCGAGGGAGAGAAGTATCATCTACCACCAGTAGAAACCAGAGAATTGTCAAATAGAATCAAAACATTCTTAGCGGATTTAAAGACGGGACGTGTTGCCGATGAGTTTGGATGGAATTTAACCGTTTAGGTTTATTTCACATTCAGCTCAATGTAAACTGGCAAATGGTCAGAATAACCTCCAAGATACTTTGACCCTCCATAGGTTCTAAATGGCACTATATTTCCTTTGTAAGTAGACAGGAGTTCTTCAGGAGTATGTATGGTTCCATGCGTTGATACAGACCTCAATTTCCCCTTCTCCCATCCATTTGAGATGCATATGTGGTCAAGAATGTTCCATTCTCCTTTATAATTATGCGTTCCTCCAAATTTATTGGATGATGAGACGATTTTGGGATGAAGTTTCTCCATGATGAGCTGTACAGATTTATTGCTTGGATAATCGTTTAGGTCACCCATCAGAATTATTTTGGTGTTGGCATCAATATTTAGGAGCGAATCAATAAAATGTCGGGCACTGTTGGCCGCTTTCAATCTTTTTTCTTCGCTTTTTTCTGTGCCGCCTCTTCTACTGGGCCAGTGATTGGTCATGGCATAAAAAGATTCTTTTTTATAGATGAATTTTGCCCATACGATATCTCGAGAGGTCGCTTTTGTTTGCCCAGGAAGTGTATATCGTATAAAGCCTTGGTCTGCTACTTTTAGTTTTTTAGAATTATAAATCATTCCTACGTCAATCCCCCTAGCATCTTTACTATCATAGTGAACCGTCTTGTAGTATTTTAAGGCTTTGTTTTCTGAAATAATTTCATTTAAAACAGTTACATTTTCTATTTCGCATAAGCCAATAAGCATGGGGGTATTTAGCTCACAAAATACTTTATTGATGTGCTTTATCTTTTCAAGGAATTTATCAGAATTCCAAATCTTTTTCCCCGTAGGTAAAAATTCAGCATCATTATTTGGGCCATCAATGGTATCAAATAAATTTTCAACATTATAAAAAGCAATTCGTTCTGATTTCTGAGTCAAACAAGACATTGAAATCAACGCGAAAAATAGAAATAGATAAAGTCTGGACATATAAATAATTTTCGCACTAATATATTGTTTAAAAGCCAAATAAAGTATTCATATGTACCAAATTGATTGATCATTCTTATTATATAAAATATTCATACGTTTTTTATAGTCAATGCTTACGTTGTTTAAACCAAATCATTAATGATGAAAAAGTTAACCTTATTACTCATTATTTTTTCAATGAATGAACCTCTAGAAGCTCAAGTTTATATGCGAACTCATAAGAATTTCGGTGTTTATGGTCAACTCAACACTTCAGATTTTGATAAAAATGGTTCCTATTCTTTTCAAACAGGTATAACTCGACAATTTGGACGTTACGTATTGCCTGAATTTGGATATAGACAAATGATTCAAAAAGATAACACCCGTTTTATTGAATTGAATGAACCCATTCGAGAACATTTTTTAACCACAGCAATGATTTTTCGGGCACCTCTCGTGGTGATTAATGAACGTAAGAAGGGCAGATCATGTAGGGGAGAGGTGCTTGAAATTTTTTGTGGTCCAGAAGTGTTTTATCGGCTTAATGGAGCAGATGGTGTTAAGGAAAACCTATCTACTTCGATAAAAGGAGGATTAGGGATCTTTCATGTTAGAACAGGTCATTCTAAAAGGAGTAAAGCTTGGACAGTAAAGCTAGAGGCGTATTATAGACATCAGTTTGAAAATCCCATAAATGAATTTCACATTCCAAATGAATTTGGATTGCAAATTAGATTACTTCGATATAAAGTGTATGATTTTGTAAGGAATTAGAATTGTTCTAAAACGGATATTCTATCTTTTATTGGTGGGTGGGTAGCAAATAAACCACCAATTCCTCCAAGAAAATTTGATGAAGTATCATCAGGACCGTTGTCTATAAACATTTCTTTCACATCATCACTTTTTACTGAATCAATCTTTGAGTTTCCAGATATTTTTCGAAGAGCGTTGGCCAGTGCCAATGGGTTTCTTGTCATTTCGGCCGCACCTGCATCAGCCATGAATTCCCTTTTTCTACTTAGTGCAAATTTAAAAAGTAAAGAAATGAGATATGCTACGAGTGAAACGACGAGAATGACAATAATAAGCCCTCCGCCTCCTTTACCGTCTTTTCTTCGTGATCTTGTCATGCTTCCATAAAGAAGACTTCTGAATGCAATTTGTATGATTAATGAAAAGATACCTACGAATATGATGCTGATGACTAAAAGCTTTACGTCTTTGTTTCTGATGTGCATGAGCTCGTGTGCAATAACCCCTTCGAGTTCATCATCGTCAAGTTTGTTAATGATTCCTCTCGTTAGCGTAACGGAGTAATTTTTCTCATTTAGACCGCTTGCAAAGGCATTCAAGGCTTCTGTCTCTATGATTTTGAGTTTTGGCATTTTCATTCCCGCTGCCATGCAAAGATTCTCAGTCAGGTTATAAACCCGCATATTCTCTTTTCGTTCAAGTGTTTTGGATCCCGAAGCGTAATCAATCATTGCAGAATGTCCCCAATATGCAATCAAAAACCAGATCCCAGTGCCTATAAATACAAAAGGCATGGCTTCAATAAACATATCGTTGGCCATATGGGTATCAACGCCTCCTCCAGTTTCATTGTATGAGGCGAACATCAGTACTGCGTATACAGCACCAAGTAATACTCCGGGAAAACCAATTAATAAGAATATTGATTTTCTATTGTTGGAGGTGATTTGCTCCTGAAGACCGACGTACTTCATTCTTTCTTAGAATTTTACTTCTGGTGCTTTTTCTGCAGCAGCTCTCCCTTCTCCAAGATCAAACATCTGCTCTTCTTTGAAGCCAAACATGGAAGCAAAAAGTACATTTGGGAATTTTTGAACAGCAATATTTAACTCTTTGGTTGCTGAGTTAAAGAACCTCCTTACTGCAGCCAATTTGTTTTCAATATCTGAAAGCTCAGTTTGAAGCTGCATAAAATTACTACTTGCTTTTAGGTCAGGATAGGCTTCGACCTGAATACTGAAACCGCTAAGTGCTGCTGAAAGCTCTTTTTCTGCAGATATTTTATCATTTATGTTACTTGCACCCATGGCTTTGTTTCGTGCATTGGTAATAGACTCAAGAGTTCCTCTCTCGTGCTCCATGTATCCTTTTACGGCTCCGATAAGTTGTGGTACGAGATCGTGCCGTTGCTTCAATTGAACGTCAATATCAGCGAATGCGTTTTCGCGATTGTTTTTAAGTTTTACTAAGGTGTTATATATTGCAACAATCCATATAAGAACGATGGCGACAACTATAATTATAATAAAGGTGGTAGACATAGGTTTTATTTTTTTTTAAAGTTAAGATTTAATTAGTTACTTGTTTCATTCTTAACATAAATTAATCATTTCAGCTCTAATATGATTAATAATTAATCATTATTAATGATTATTAATTAATCATTATATTTATATTTGTATCCCAACGATTTGCAGTGCTTTTTATGATAACTATTAAAACAGTTCTATATGTCTGTATTGCGATCAATTGTCCACATGGATTTGGACACCTTTTTTGTTTCTTGTGAACGGCTTCTTGATAGTCGTTTGAATAATAAACCTATCCTAATTGGAGGAACAAGTGATCGGGGGGTGGTCGCTTCTTGCAGCTATGAAGCTAGGGAGTTTGGTATTCATTCTGCTATGCCTATGAGAATGGCGAAACAGCGCTGTCCGGAGGCCATTGTTATTAAAGGGAATTCTGGTACTTACAGCAAATACTCCAGAATGGTCACTGACATTATAAAAGAAGCTTCTCCGCTATATGAAAAGTCTTCTATCGATGAGTTTTATATTGATTTTACAGGAATGGATCGTTTTCATGGGGTGCTCAAGTACAGCTCTGAGCTTCGAAAACGAATAATTACTGAAACGGGGCTACCCATTTCTTTTGGTTTATCCCTTAACAAAACAGTATCTAAAATTGCAACAGGTGAAGCAAAACCGAATAATCAGATTGAAGTCACAAATGGCCATGAAAAATCTTTTTTAGCACCGCTTTCTGTTCGAAAAATACCCATGGTGGGTTTAAAGACCTATCAGTCTCTTTGCAGCTTGGGTATTCGTAAAATTGAACCCTTACAAAAGATGCCAGTTGAACTCATGGAACGTGCTATGGGGCAAAATGGTGTCGGTATATGGAAGAAAGCCAATGGGATCGATAGTTCGCCTGTTGTCCAATACAATGAACGCAAGTCGATCTCTACAGAGCGTACGTTTAATAAAGACACCATTGATGTGGTAAAGCTAAAGGGAATCCTTTCTGCAATGGCTGAAAATTTAGCTTTTCAATTGAGAAGAGGTGCGCGTTTAACGGGATGTGTTACGGTAAAAATAAGGTATTCAGATTTTCAGACACAAACACTTCAAAAGAAAATACCTTACACTGCAGCCGATCACGAGCTGATTCCTATGGTTATGGAGCTTTTTCACAGGGCGTTTAATCGCAGGCTATTGGTACGCTTAATAGGTGTGCGTTATAGTTCCTTGGTTTCTGGTAGCCATCAGTTGGATTTGTTTAGCGATGAAATCGATTACGCATCTCTTTACAAAGCAATGGACCAAATTAGAGTGAGATATGGTGATCGTGCTGTTATAAAAGCGATAGGTTTACAAGCAAAAACGATAGGGGGCTGGAATCCATTTAATGGTGAGCCCCCGGCTTTATTGGCTAATAGAAGATCTTAATACATCCAAATTCAATGAAGCTTCATTCGTGCTATAGTCTAAAATACGGAATACTCAGTCCTGAACAATTGGTGGAGTGGGGAGTAGAAGCTTGCTACGGTTCTATTTTTCTTGCTGACATCAATTCTACGGGAGCAGTATTGTCATTTGTTCAGGAGGCTCAAAAGAAGGGGGTAAAGGCTGTTGTAGGTGTAGAGCTTCGAAACGACATGCAGATCAAAGCTACGCTTATTGCAAGAAACAATCGAGGACTTCATGAAATCAATAGCTTTCTCTCTAGATATTTACACCACAAAAAAGAATTTCCTGACGATGTGCCACATTTGAGCAACTGTTATGTTTCCTATCCTTTTCCTGGTCCGTCAAGAGATTTAAATGAAAATGAATATATTGATATACAGTTGATTAACATTAATGACTTAAACTTAATAACTAATATAAGTAATGATAAGATAATTGTTCTCCAAGCCATGGCTTTCAGGAATAAGGTAGATCACAATACGCACAGGTTGTTGAGGTCGATTCATTACAACACCTTGCTTTCTCTTCTTGAGCCAAAACAGCAGGCTCAAGAGCTTGATGTTTTCAGATCCAAAAGGGAGTTAGAAGATGATTATCGTGAGTTTTCGGATTGTCTGAACAGGACCTTTATGTTGTTTGAATCTTGTTTTGTTTCTTTTGATTTTAACGAAAATGCCGTCCCTCAAAACCCGACTACATTTACAGGTAGTGCGTCTGGAGACGAAATGCTATTGCGAAAGCTCTGTTTGGATGGCCTACCTTATCGCTACAATAGTCTTAATGATGAAATTGTTGAACGCATTGAAAAAGAGATTGACGTTATTGCCAAAAAGCAGTATCTGTCTTATTTTTTAATGACCTGGGATTTTACTTCTTACGCACGATCCAAGGACTATTTTTATGTTGGGAGAGGTAGCGGGGCCAATAGCATTGTGGCTTATTTACTTCGCATTACGAATGTAGATCCTCTTCAGCTTGATTTGTATTTTGAACGTTTTATAAATTTAGAACGCAGCACCCCTCCAGATTTTGATATTGATTTCTCTTGGCAAGAGAGAGACGAGATGATTCACTATATTTTTGATCGTTACCCTACGGCTACCTTGCTTTGTACATATAATACCTTTCAGTATCGAGCAACCATTCGTGAATTGGGAAAGGTTTTTGGTTTGCCCAAGGAAGAGCTTGACAAGCTTGTTCGGAAGGATGCAGCGCCAAAAGACGAGCTATCAAGTC
>Ga0115554_1003084_pt1 | contig 11320 bp, 6 predicted proteins | sample COGITO_mtgs_1104_3_FD_87283 | JGI IMG/M metagenome (GOLD analysis project Ga0115554, IMG submission 87283) | Pelagic marine microbial communities from North Sea - COGITO_mtgs_110404 | ecosystem: Environmental > Aquatic > Marine > Epipelagic | place: Germany:Helgoland, sampling site Kabeltonne... | reverse complement strand
TCTCGGAACTTTATACATCGTAAAGAAGAAAGAAGAAGATTTATAAGACAAAGGGATTTTTGCCGCGGGATTAAAAAGCGCATTTTGTTGGAGGGAGATTTAGATACGACACACAGAAAGATGATCGAGAACAGTGTCGGCGAGGAGCAACCTCTGATCAACGGAAACCATAATAATGGGTCTTCCTCCTCTTCTTCTTCGTTGCCGACGTTGAAGAAGACGGTTGGTTTTGTCGCCTTGGCGGGCGCGACAGTTTTAGCCACGGCGGGGACGATGAGCAAGATGAACAACAGTGAACAACAAAAACGCTCGTTCCCGTGGTTAGGATCTGTGGACGGGTACCCGACCGAAACGTATTCCGATCCAACGAACTTTGATCAATCCATCGCTGGGAAGAAAGAAGGGCAAGAATTTCCAATCTTTCTTCACATTCCGAAATCTGGAGGGACGTCGGTGGAATCTATGGTTGGCGCCGTCGGCGGTAAGTTGGGATCGTGCAACTCGGAAGATTTAGGTTTGACGAGACCGTTTGAAATTGCCCCGGCTTGGGTGGTGGGAAAATCGGAAGACTTCCACTCGCCGCCGGCGACGAGACACTTGAAGAACTCGTTCGTCACGGTGAGAAACCCGTACGCGAGAGCGGAATCTGAATTCGCGTGGTTCAAGGCGAGATATTTTCACGAATCTCCCTTGGACGCGGGCTATAGCGAGAAGAACTGCGAGGAGTTTTCCGAGTGGATTCATACCGTCACGAGATGGGTGTTGAATTCGCCGTTGATCGAGTGCTACAGAGAAGGCGAGTATTCCGACAGCGCCATGGCGGAGTGCGACTCGAAGATTCCGCCGACGGAGGACGAAGTCAACGCGTGCGTGGCGGAGAAAACCGCCGGGGAGATGGTGTGGAAAGATGCGTTCCCGATTTGTGCGGACATGTTAGGTGCGGTTACGTGGCACCACTCGCACCACACGCCGGCGTACATCATCGCCAGACACGCGGAATACGTGTTCCCGTTGGAGACGTGCATGATCTCCGACGTCGACAAGAAGTGCATGGACCCGAGAACCGGAAACATGCAAGACAACTTGGTGAAATACTTGAAGGAAAGAGTATCCAGCAAAATTGAGTACACGGAAATGAATGTCGTTCACAGAGGCACGGAAGTCGGACAGTCGGTCAAGCCGGTCGTGACGTCGTGCTGGACCAACGGGCACATCTCCGATGAAGATGTGAACAACTTCAAGGCGGCGTACGCCATCGACTTCCAAAAGTACGGCTATTCCTCGGAAGTTCCGACGCCTGGGTACGACCAAGCGCCCCAAGTTGGCATGTCAGAGAAAGAAAGAGTGGTACACAGAGGTGACTCTGGCGCTTCTTCTTCCACCAGCCGACATTCCTCCTCCTCCTCCTCCTCATCAAAATCCTCTTCTTCGTCGAGAAGAGGCCAATCCACCACTAGAAAACTTCTCTCGATCAACGAGTGGACGTCCAAACTCTTCGGCGGCGAGAAAACGGAAAATCCTTCCACCCAAGCATTTCCCTCCACAATCGCGCGAGCCGGTAAAGCGCAAGGCTCGCACAAAACCGTTCGAGTCTCCGATTTTACCCCGAACTTAGGCACCGACGAAGGGTGGCCCGTCGTAGAAAACTTTGGTCACGATTCTCAGTTGCCGGAATTTTACCCGTCCTGCCCGCCGCCGGATTGGGACGCGAGCGCGCAAACGACCGGCTTACACGCCAGCAGATCGTTGAATTAAAAAAGGAAGAGTTGAAGAACTGAAGAAGAAGAAGAAGAAGAAGAAGAAGAGAGAGATTACGACGCGGATGATGATTTACGTTACTTACGCACACACTACTTTATTTTAACGAGCTTGAAAAATGTTTTAATACATGTAAGTTAATACACACATTAATAATAATAAACCTTCTTCTACGTACGCGCTACGCATAGTAAAACGCACAAACATTTTCAAACAATGCTACTCTTCACGACGATGCACCGTAATCGTACGAATACTTTTAGAGTAAACAACAGAGCGCTCGCAAAGCAAAAATCCGCCCTCTTGACATTTGAGTCCCTAAACGTGTCGCAAACCATTCCGCGGGAAGAAAACAACGAAAAATCCATCCTCACAACTGAGCGTACTAAGAAGAAGAAGAAGACGAACAGAGAAGAGCTGCACCACTGCCGCCGCGTGCAAAACACCTTTTCTTTCGTGTGCTCGTACGTAGCATGGCTTTTTCTTCTTTCTCCGAGCGCGACGCGCTCTTAGAAAATGATTCCGAACACCACGTTGAAAGGTCCATCCCCATCGGGATGGAAGCGTCGACTTCTTCCAATCATTCGTCGTCGTCTTCCTCTTTCGCATCGAGAATCACGACGAAATCATTCGCCCTCGGCGTCGCCGGGATGGTTCTGTTCGCCTACGGTGGGCACACGGTGAAACAGAAAATGCTCGGGGCCGAACACGGAGGCGATGCGGTGCGTTTTTATCGTTCGACTTTGAGACGTTTCAGAGCTCTCGTTTTTTCTCTCTTTTGCCGCGGGGGTGATGGGTCGTGATGCCGCCGCGGTTTTTCTTTCTCTTCTTCTTCGTGTTCTTTCAGATGAAAGAATCATCCGCATCGAAAGAAGAAGAACGAGGAAGATGAGATGATCTGTTCTTCTCGAGTTTTTCTTTTCTTTACGAACGAGTTTGATGCGTTTTCCTTTCGATCGTCTTCATCCTCCGATGACGAGCGCTTTTGGTCACGGGAGAGATCAACACCCAAAAGGTCTCCCGAAAAGAGAGATGTGGAGAGAAAACGACGACTTTCGCGGAGAGCGGACGGTGGACATTTTTTATCGATTTGCCCTCGAAACTCACCTTTTAAATACCTCTTTTTGTTTTACTTTTATACATGCAGCCGTTAACGAACGAATCCTTGGTTGAAATCTACGACGCCATCACGCAATCCCGGCTCCCGGGCAACGCGGATCGAAGAAACGATCCGCTGTTGAAAGCGGCGGAGAAGGATTTGCCGAACATCGGCATCATTAAATCCGTGGATCCGACCTGGCAAGCGCAGTCGGGGTGGCATCATCACCCGGTACCTGGGGATGACGCGCAAGAGGGGAAGTTTACCATGTGCGTTCCCGGTGAGTGGGATAACTCGTACACGTATAACTTTTTGTCCTTGTTTAGAAGCGGCATGTGCATTAAAGAGGTGAGAACGGATATTCAAAACGGCGATTTTACCGGGTGCGATATCCGCGTGTTTAACCAGTACGCGTTTATTTGGAGGAACGATTTTAAGGTTGGGAACCAAACCGCGCGATCGGAGGAGAACTTCTTCGGTCCTCCGGCCAAGTTGCACTCGAACGTGGTTGATTTCTATTACGCGCACGAGTCGCCGGATCATTACGGTTACGAGTTGAGAGGCGATACGGAATATTCCAAGAAATCGTTGAAAAACATGCAATATTTGGCCTGGTTTAACGGCGATCCGGATTCATCGCATCGATCGAGTTTGTGGTTTCCGTTTGGCCCGTCTATTGGTGAGTTATTGAGAGACTACTCGTTGTTTTCTATGCCGAGAGAGAAGAGAATTCCAGTCATCGGGTGGATGTCTAAAGATTGCGTGTTGAGAGAACGCATCAACGTGTTGGTGGAAATTTCCAAACACTTTCCAGTGTTTAGCATGGGGAGATGCGAGCAAAATATTCCGCCACCGGCGAATGACCCAGGACGTTTGGGTGACTTTGGCGACCAGCAAAAAACCAAAGCGCAATACATGTTTTACTACGCGTTGGAGAACGGCATTCAGTGCCCGCACTACATGACGGAGAAGATTTGGGACGCGTTATCGAGAGGTTCGATTCCGATTTACATAGGCTGGGACGGCATGGAGGAATACATCCCTTCTAAAGATGCAGTTATTGATTTGAGAGACTTCTCTACTCCCGCGGAATTGTCCAAAAAGTTGACGGACATCGCGACGAACGACGCGGCGTACGCCAAGGCGCACGAGTGGAGAACGAAATCGCCGGATCAGTGGCCACTGAAGTTCCGCAACTTGATACGTCAAGTCAGTTCGGACATGAAGTTTGGCATTTGTTCGACGATGAAGGAGGGTCCGAAGAACCATCCAGCCGCGGTGCCAACGGAGAAGTGCGATCGTTCCGTGAACATTATGGGCATGCCAGTCACGGAGTACCCGGGGAGAGAAGCCGCGTGGTGGGAAGTTGCCGGTTGGAAAGTTGAGACGGCGCACAAGGTGGACAGCAGCGCAGTGGCAAGAGTTGAGATCCAATCGCCGTTGAAGTTCTTGACCAAAACTTGCGACGATCACTCGGTCGATTGCTTTCACACGTTGAAGACGGCGTCGGCAAAGATTGGGAATCAAGAACAGCCGAGACGCAACAACAACAACAATAACAACAACAACAACAACAACAACGGCGGAGGCGGAATGCGAAGAGCGGAGAGCGGTAACAACAACAACCAAAACAACAACAACAACAATAACCAAAACAAGGGAGTCAGTTCCAACGGTATGCGACGAATGAAAGAGAAAGGCGACGGGTTGCCCGATTACGTCAGCACCGTGGACGTGCGCAAAGGTAAAACCCCGGTGCGTTTGAGTAACAACAACGGTTCCTCGCACAAGGGCGAATCGCACGGTCGCGAGGAAGACTACGGACCAGTCTTGTCTAGAAAGAACTCCTTGAAAACCGCGAGCATGGGTGAATCCGAGTTGCAATCGGAGGAAGACGTAGAAACGACGACATCGACGACATCGACGAAAAAGTCAGGTTCCAAGTCCTCCAAGAAGCACGAAACCGAGGAAGAGAAAGAAGAACGACTCAAGGAGGAAAAAGAGGAGAAAAAATTAGCCGCTAAAATCGCCAAACGCGAAGCCGAAGCGTTAGAACGCGTCCACGAAACCGTCGCGGACTTGCCGGTGATCAAGGAAAAAAAACCGACGGCGCCACCCCCGCCCGGGGAAGCGAAGCACGACGTCACGAAAACGACGGACGACTTTGACGCCGGAGCGCCGAGCGCGGATAAAGAGGAAGTGGAGGCTTTGAAAGAACGGTTAGCGCTGTTGAGTCAAGTGTCGAGCAAGAAATCCTCCCGCGGCCACCATTGAGCAGCGGTAACGGATTTTAGCACATTTTTTACTCGACGAGATGAACGAGAGAGAACGAGAACAAGAACGAGAACGAGAACGACGGGAGAGGACATGTAAGTCCAAAATCATCACCCTTTCTCCTTCTTCTTCTCCTTCTCCTCGAGGAGATCCACCGACCGCGAGGTTGTTCGTCTTCTTCTTTTCGCGCGGGCGTAGAAAGCGCTTTTACGCCCCCGGTGAAAAATTTGAAAATTTTAGCCATATAAGAGTTTGCGCGTTTGCGGGTTTGCGCGCGCACACATATACATACACACACGCACACGCGGGAGAGACAAAGAGAGACAGAGAGAGAGAGAGAGAATACGAGAGAGAGTCAGAGAGATTATTACAGAGAGAAAAGAGGTTTTTATTAAATGCTATTTATTACTATTATTCTTTATATATACGCACACCAGAGACCCAGAGACAAAGACCCTAAACGTCCAATGTCCCAATTTTTTCTTTCTTTTTTTCTTCCTGAGAAACACTTGAAGGGGGAGACGCACTCGTTCTCTCTCTGGATACTTACGCATTAAAGCACCGTCTCTCTCGTTCTCTCTCTCGCGTTGTGATCGTGAAAAGCGATACTCTCATGAGGGCGCAGTATTATCGATCGGTGGAGGATGACGTGGAGCAACGACGCGTGAGCACTCTCGGGGAAAATGATGATGACGATGAAAGAGATGCCGCGGGGAAAGGATTTGGATCTTCGCCTTTTTCTCGCGTCTCCGCGTTTGCGCTCGGTGCGGTGGCGTTGTTAGGTTTTGGCACGATTGCGAGTAGTAGGAGTAGTAATAGTTATAATAGCGCGAGAGGAAGCGCGTCGTTTCGATTGGGATCTCGGCATCACTCTTCTTCTTCTTCTTCTTCGTCGTCTTCTTCTTCTGCGAACAGTCGTTTAGGCGATGGCCCGGACGGAGCTCCAATTTGTAGTCAAGACTTGCGGATGATTGAAGACAAGATGAGCGACGGCGCGAACGCGAACGATCCGATCAAACTCGCCATTCAGAACGATATTCCGAACCTATCGGTGTTTCCATCGATTGACCCGAACTGGGCGCATCATAAGAGTTCGTGGTACCACACGCCGGCGTTTAGCGGGAGCAGCGGCGACGACGGGTTCGTCATGTGTTTACCCGGGGAGTGGGACGATTCGTACACGTATAACTTTGATTCTATGTTTCAAGAAGGCATGTGCATCAAAGAAGTGAGAACGGATGTTCAAAATGGCGATTTTACCGGGTGCGACGTCAGGGTGTTCAGCCAATTCGCGTATATTTTCAAGAATGATTTCAAGCAAGGGAACATCACGTCGAGAGCGGAGGACAACGTTTTTCATCCGCCACCGAAACTGAGTTCAGATGTGGTCGATTTCTATTACGCGCACGAATCGCCGGACCATTACGGTTACGAGTTGAGAGGTGAATCGGAGTACTCGCAGAAATCGTTGGCGAATATGCAGTATTTGGCGTGGTTCAACGGCGATCCGGATTCAAACTTGCGATCGAGCGTCTGGTACCCGTTCGGGCCATCCGTTGGGTCTTTGATGAGAGACTTTAAATATTTTACGAAAGCAAAGGAAGAGAGAATCCCAGTCGTCGCGTGGATGTCCAAAGATTGCGTCCAGCGCGATCGCATCAACTTGTTGGTGGCGTTGTCGAAGCATTTTCCGGTGTTTAGCATGGGGAGGTGCGAGCAAAATATCGCACCACCGCCGGACGATGTGGGACGTTTAGGTGACTTCGAACAGCAGCAGGAAATGAAATCGAGCTATATGTTTTACTTCGCGTTGGAAAACGGCGTCCAGTGTCCGCACTACATGACTGAGAAAATATTTGACGCGCTGACGAGAGGTTCGATTCCGATTTACATCGGTTGGGACGGGTTCGACGATTACATCCCGTCCAAAGATGCCGTGATTGATTTGAGAGATTACGCCAGCATCGACCAGTTAGCGGCGAAATTAGCTCAAATTGCCACAAGCGAGAGCGAATACAATAAATTCCACGCGTGGAGACGCAAGTCGCCGTCGGAGTGGCCGCTGAAGTTTCGCAACTTGGTTCGCCAAGTCAGCTCGGATTTGAAATTCGGCATTTGCTCAACTTTGAAAGAAGGACCGTCGAAACATCCACCGGTAGAGCCGTTCGGCCGAGCGCCGACGGACAAATGCGACCACGGCGTGAACATCATGGGAACTCCAGCCAATCAGTACCCGGGGAGACCGGCGGAATGGTGGGAAGTTTTAGGCTGGAAAGCGGATACGGCGGGAGAGGTTCCCAAAGTCGAAGTCGCGGACCCGAAACAATTCTTGACGCAAAAGTGCGATAAAGTGCATCACCCAGAGTGCTGGGATTTGAACATGCCCGGTTTAGTGTCATACGCTGAGGTGTTGTACGCGTCCGAAGCGGACGATAGCGAGGAGGACGCGGAGGAGTCCGGAGTAGAAAACGAAGAGGAAGATGAACAAGAGGTTGAAAAAGCGCACGAGTCGTTCGTCGAAGTCATGGAAGACGTCGTGGACGAAGTCGAAGATGCCTTCGACGGCGACGATGAAGACGACGACGCCTTATCCGACGACAGCAGAACATCTAGCAACGAGAGAAGTCACTCTTCCCACCACCACCACAGAGACGACGACGACGAGGACGAAGAAGAAGACGAAGACGAAGACGAGGACGAGGACGAAAGCGGAAGCAGAAGCGACCTTCAAGCCAAAGGCAAAGAAGTCATCGGAATGCTCGAAAACCCAGCGACGACGCCGTCCGACCTCCTCCTCCTCCGAAAAGAACTCGAATTGTTAGAAAAAGAAAACGCGCTCCTGACGGTGAAAGAGAAAGCCGCTCGATTGGGCGTCGAAGTATAACGACACCGACGCCGCCTTTTCGCCGCGTCGCCGCCGAAGCCGCCGCCACCTCCACCTCCACCACCGCGACCAGAACGTTTGTAAGTAGCTCCTCTTAGTCTTCGCGCGACTCTTGGATACCGTGTAATCATTATTTAAATCGTAACACTATGAATAATAAAACGCTCTCTTTCATCGCCGACGCGCTTTCGAGGGCGGAATATTTCTCTTTTCAGCATATTCTCTCTCCTTAGAAGTTGACCTCCCCCACTCGTGCACATATTTATACATCGAACAAAACTTTACTCCGGGAAGAAGACAAAGACAAAGAGAGGAGAGGAGAGGATCTCTGAGACGCGTAAAACACACACACACAGAGAGAGAGAGAGAGGGAGAGATCATGTCCGTTAAATCTTCAGCCTCTTCTTCGAGCGCGTTAAGAGGAGGACGACTCCCTCGCATTCCGTTGGGGAAGAAATATTCCTCAACGGATAACGGCGAGACCACGAACAGCGCTTCTCCCTCTTCTTCTTCGAACAACAACAACAACGTGAAGAATCTCCTCAACGCGCCGTTACAAAAGATCAAACTCCCGAACTGGACGTCGATTCCAAACGCCTGCGTGGCGAGCGCCATAGCGGTGTGCTGCACGAACCCGATGGACCGAGCGAAGACGTTGCAGCAGTTACCCGGGAAGAACAATTGGGGCGAGAGTTCGTTCGAAGTCGTGAGGAACATGGCGAAGAGAGAAGGCTTTCTCGCCGGGCCGTATCGAGGGTTACCCTCGGCGGTCGCGAGAGAAGCGAGCAAGAATATGTTTAGAATTGGTTTGTTCACGCCTTTGTTGTTAGCGTTACATCCGCCGGGGAAACATCGAAACGCGCAAACGGGAGAGGAGGTTCCCGTGCCGGCGTGGAAGCGGTTCGTGGCGGGGAGTTTGAGCGGCGCGTTAGGCGCGGTGAGCTCGAACCCATTCGATTTAGTGAAGACTAGGATGCAAGTTCCCGCGGATATGTGCGAATATACCGGGTTGACGAACGCGTTTTCGACGATTATGAAAGGCGAAGGGTGGAAGGCGCTTTATAAAGGGGTCGGCGCGTCCGTGTGTAGAGATATGTTGGGGTCCTCGGTGAATTTAACCGTGCAAAGCGTCGCGAGCGAGTGGATGATTCAGAAAGAGGTGTTTCCACCCGGGTCGCCGTGGTTAGGGGGGGTGTCAGGGGTGTTGAGTGCGGCCGCGAGCGTGGCGGTGATGCAACCGATCGATACGAGCAGAGCGTACGTGTATTTGAAACCGCACATTTTTTCAAACTCGATCGAAGCGATGCGATACATCGTCTTGAAAGAAGGACCGCTGAAGTTGTATAAAGGCGCAATTCCACACTTTTTGAGAACTGCGCCGCACTACGCGGCTATGTTCAGCATTTTAGAATACATCACCGGGAAAGAGCGGGTTATAGTCAGAGATTTGAACGCCAAACGATTTCGAGAGCTTGGGATTTTCGATAAAGACGTCTCCAACGAGCTCGCGAAGATGTGTAAAGTTAAAGTGTTCAAACCGAAACAAGAGATTAGCAAAAGCGGCGACGTGGAGAAAGAGATGGTGTTGATCGTGCGCGGGAAAGCGTTGACGCCAAACTCTGGCGTGGCCAGTTCTGGGTCGTATTTCGGCGAGCAATCGTTAATTCACGAGAACCACAGAGCCGGGGAAACCGTCGTCGCGAAAACTTCGACGACGTGTTTAGTCGTCGACAAGATGGATTTCAAGAGAGCCACGTTGCGAGCGCAACGATTACGCGGACAAGTTAAGAAGAGGACAACAAAAGAAGACGAAAAGGACGACGACAAAGATCAAGACCGATTCACGGCGGCCACGTCCGATTTCTCCACCGACGGCGACGCCATGATGGGATACTACGCCAAAAAAATGGACGAAATAGAATATCGCGAACAACTCTCCACGAGCTGGCGAAAGTCGCGCGACAAAAAACTCATCGACTCCGTCCAAGTCTTTAAAGGCATGTCCCCGTACGAACGCGCGTTAATCGTCGAGTCTGCTAAAAAACGCCGCTACGAATCCGGCGAAAAAATCATCCGCGAAGGCGACCGAGACAAGGAGAAAACGTTCTTCGTCGTCCTCAAAGGCCGCGCCGCGATGGTCGCCAGAGACGCCGATTTCGACGAAGACAAACTCATAAACATGAAAAACCCGCAGCAAATCCGTAAAATTGTCCGAACGTTCGCCCCTGGCGGTCATTTCGGCGGCAAAGCTTTATTAACCGGCAATCCTCGCCAAATGACCATCGTCGCTCGAGGCAACGTCGAAGCGTTAGCCATCGACGGCCAAAGCTTGCGAGAGTTGCGAGAGAAAGATCCAAACTTGGTCGAAAAGATTAAAAAGAATTTGAAAAGAGAGAGCGATAAAATCGGCGATTGGAGGTTTAGCAGCATGATGATGGCGTAATTATAATACGTTTAAAATGTTCAGATGTCGTTCTCGCGCGCGAGAGAGAAAGAGTAGTTTTTTGTCGTCAAGACAGCCGTCACATTACCAGCACGCATTTTCACACATGTCCACTACTGTCACCGTCACCGTCCTTTACTTCGCCTCCGCTCGGGAGGCGACTCGAACAGAGTCCGAGCGAATTTCTTTCGCCACCTCTTCCTCTTCCTCCTCCTTTGCGACGACGAACGTGTCCGCGCTTAAAGTCGCTCTGATTGAAAAGCACGGGGAAAAACTCGCTCGGATTTTAGAAACGGCCGCGATATCCGTCGATTGCGAGTACACGGAAGGGGATGAAGATGAGATTCGGAGTGGGAGCGAGGTGGCGGTTATCCCGCCCATTTCTGGCGGGTAGTAGTCTTTGTAGCTTTTGTGTGATGTGTGTGATCGTCTCGTCGAGTCGTTCGTCGTTCGTGAGTAGTAGTCTAGGAGTAGTTAAAAGTGTAACTGAATTTTTTTTTCTTCACTTTAATAAGCGCTTTCTTTCACAAAGTGTTCTTCAACGCTCTCTCTCTCTCTCTCTCTCTCCATACATACACTCCGAACGCCCGTCGTCGCGGCGACGACGACGAACGAGCAATCATCAGAAGAGAAACGCGAGGATTGAAATGACAAATCGGAAATCAATAATTGAAAAACAAAAGCGGAAGAATCTTACGGGGTCGAGACAGAAACGGAAACAGAGGCGAAAAGACCTAAAAGAAGGACGCGCGATACCGTTTCACATGGGTTGGAACACAAGGCGAGATCAAGTTTCGAGGCAGCGCGTGACCGAGCTCGAAGCGAAAGTGAAAGAGATTGAGGCGCAGATGCGAAAGAAGGA
>Ga0115554_1003078_pt1 | contig 11333 bp, 8 predicted proteins | sample COGITO_mtgs_1104_3_FD_87283 | JGI IMG/M metagenome (GOLD analysis project Ga0115554, IMG submission 87283) | Pelagic marine microbial communities from North Sea - COGITO_mtgs_110404 | ecosystem: Environmental > Aquatic > Marine > Epipelagic | place: Germany:Helgoland, sampling site Kabeltonne... | reverse complement strand
TGGCGTTCCTGATGATCATCCTCGCGCCGTCGGGGTATATCACCCTGCCCTCCCTGGTGAGGAGCTGAGCGCCGTACTCGATCTGCCTGCTGTAGGTGCTGAGCTTGCGGGGGGCGAGGAACCCCAGGACGAGCCGGACCACACCGACGCAGCGGTCCAGGGGGATGAAGTACGAGCTGCCCCGCTCGATTATCACGTGGGATGGGATGTTGGTCTTCGTCACGGAGTAGGTGGTCGAACGCTCCAAGGCGCCGTAGACGGGCTCGCCGGTGTAGGGGGATAACATCTTGTGGCGGACCCAGAGGTAAGCGGAGAGGAATTCTGTTCCGAGGGATTTGTTTGTCGGCTTGATCTCGCCGCTGTGTGTGCGTTTGTGTGTGTTGGGGTTGTTCGTTTTTGGAGGGAAGGAGACGATTTATTTTCGTGTGAGCAGGAGAAAACGAGGCCGAAGGAATAGTGAACGTGAAAAAACGCGAGTAAAAAAAAAGAAGAATCACCCATCCATCACCCGGGAGGAGCCGACGAAAAGCTTTCCCGAATGATAAATGAATTTCAGCAGGCACCCAGGGTGGAACCCTTCGACTCACCTCCCCTCGTCCTTCTTCTTGCCCTTCTTCTTCGACTTCTCCGATGAAGTATTCGGGGTGTTTTCGGAGCGCTCATCGATTAGGTTCATGAAGCGGGCAAAGGTGTGCGCCAGCGAGCTCTTCTTGTAGTGCTCCTTGATGCAGATAATAAGGTTGTACAGATTCAGCTCGGCGAGGCGTCGGAGACCGTGCCGTTTGAGGAATAGCTCCATCAGGAAATCGTTCATGCTCTGGGTTTGCTGCGCTTCCGCCTCATCCTGCTTATCCGCCTCGAATTTTTCGTCCAAAATTTTGTTGATCTCCTTGCAGAGCCAAGGCAAGGGTTTGGGCGTCGTGCCTTGAACCGACTTGGGAAGGTTACAAAGGAACTCAACGAGCTCGTCCGGCAGCATCCAGTCCTTATCGATACCATTCCTCCGGCCCTTCTTCTTCGACGGAACCTTTTCGAGTCCCTCGTTCCCCTCCTCAATCGCCAGCTTTTTCTTCTGCTTGTGCTTGCTCTGCTCGACAATCATTTTGAGGAACTCCCCCGCGCCCTTGCAGCACGGGCAGCTCGCGTACCGGACCGCGCGGCGCCACAGCGCTCTCGCCAGCACATCGTCGCTCGTGGACACGATCCAACCGTCCTGCTTCTGCCAGAGTCCGTCGCAGTTCGTCTCCGTCTGGCACGAGTTCTCCGCCATCTCCACGACCTTTTTCTCGATGACCACCGCCTCCTTCACCGGCTCCGGTTTCTTGAATCGCTTGATCCTTTTCCCCGGCTTCAGATCCATTATTTTAGGCTTCTCCACTTTGACGACCTTCTGCTTCTTGACGCGGGACATTTCCTCGAAGATTTTCTTCCTCTCCTCAGCCCAACCCTGCTCGGCGTCGTGCATCCGCTTCAGCATCGCCTCCTCCTCATTTTTCAGTCGCTCAAGGAGTTCGTCTCTCTCCTGCGCGCGTTTGACCGCGTTGACTTTCTCCTTCTCCCTGAGCTCATAGTACAACTTCGCGTACCTTTCGAGTTCGGAAAGTTGAGAGACGACGGCTTCTTTCTCGACGTGGAGAGATTTGTTGAGGCCGACCAGGGCGGTGTTCTGCTCGCCGAGTTTAATCAGTTGCGCCTGGAGGATATCGTTCTGAAGAACGAGGCTTGAAGTTTGCTCTTTGAGCCCCGTCATTTGATCCTCAAGCCCTCGCTCTTTCTTTCGCTGCAATTTCAATACGACGAAAAGCATTCTTTCAAAGAGGCGGACGTATGTTGTGTTCGATTTCTTGATATTGAGGGCGAGCTCCTTGCGGTGACCGCTCACTGATCTCACAATGTCCTTGAACTGTAGGGACAGGTTTCGGAGTGACTCAATGACGCAATTCATTTCCTTGTTATTCGCGAGAACTTGTATCTGTTCGTCGTTTGCATTTTTTTCCCTTTCTCTATTTATAGTTTCGTCATTCGTCGGTATGTCGCCTGAAACTTGTGTCGTGCGATGGAGCATGTGAGATACAAAGTGAAACGACGACAGAAAGTCGCTATTCTCAATATCATCGTCGACTTCGTCCAGGGCTGGGTCAAAGTTGCTGTGAGGGGTCTCGGCAGTCGAATTGTTGTACATGGTATTTTTTGTGGGAGGAGGGTCCGCGATGCTTGCGATGCCGCTGACATTCTGTGGCGTCTTTTTCGACGACTTTTGCTTGGGATCCGGACTCATCAGCTTCAGTGCAGCCTTATGACGTCGAATTTGCTTCTGTGCCGCAGTCTCTTTCTTCCTTGTTGGCGTGTCAAGTTGGCTGACAGCGCCGCCTCCTGACAATCTACCTAGCCTTGACCCGGAGCGACCAAAGTATTCAGCAAGCAGTTCCTCGGTATCCTCTGCGAATTTCCTGCTGACCTTCGTCCCTGACTCGGGGGCCTGGGGGGGAGTATCAGCATCTTGCCGGAAGGAAACACTTCTTGGCCTGTTAGATGTGTTGTTCCGCGACCCAGGGGTAGGAATTCGGCGAGATTCAGACGGAGATAATAAAAGAGATGGGAGCTCAGGAATTTCCACCGGTGGCGTTGTCATATGAGGTGTTTAGAGGAGTGTTACCGGGGAGGTGTGCTGTAGGGAAGGGGAGGCTTGAATGTTTTTGAGGAATGGTTTCGAAAGAAGTGCAAGTACACGGCGATCAAGCAAGCCTATCGTTGTGAAGCCGAGAAAGATTGTTTGATTCAAATATCCCCGGCTTTGTGTGGTTAGAGGGGTTTGAAATAATGTCAACTTCGTTCGGCCGGGTGATGGGGATGTTAACCAACAGGGTTCAAACAAAAGTCCCTCCTCAAAAAAATAGTAATGGGGTTATCCTCGTGGCACAATTAGTGAACTTGATCATGATAGGTTAGACAACGACAAAAGCTGTGCCCTCAAGAACATCCTGCAGGGTTGTTTTGCAATGCAGCCCTCCACCCCCTCCTACTTGTCCCCACTTGGTCCGAATCGTGCTAGGTCTAGACTGGCTGAATCCGTGGCGTTGGCATCATCGCTGTCTACCCTCTCAACCGCTCACAAATTCCACCAGGGGGACCGCTTGCTCAATTACCGATTTCTTGGAAATATCACCCCGGTGCTTGGGCTGAGCCACAAGGACGGAGAGAGCGGCACAAAGGAGCGGCAGAGGGAATGGAGCGTAATAAGCGAGGGGAGGAAGGTTACTGCCGAATTATTTGCCAAGATTTTGTTGGATTGCTGGCCCTCTTTTGGTGTCAAGAGCTGGCAATCAGTCAGTATTGTTGATGGAGGCGATGGACTAGAGGGTGCATCGACTGAACGTCAAAATCAGGCTACGTCTGGGAATTCTTCTTACGACATTTATGAAGAAGGTGATGACAAAGACGACGACGAGGAGAAGAAGAAGGACGCTGACAGTCCACAATCCAGCCATCATGTTAGTAGTAGTATCTCAAGACAAGAGCAAGAGCAAGGGCAAGAGCAAGAGCAAGGGCAAGAGCAAGGGCAAGGGCAAGGGCAAGAGCAAGGGCAAGAGCAAGGGCAAGAGCAAGGGCAAGAGCAAGAGCAAGGGCAAGAACAACATAAAACAGAGCAACACGAAACCTCAACACAGCCCCCTTCAGTTGTCCTTGTCTGGCGCGTGAATGCATACTTCCCAGCCACTGTCATTGAACACAAAAAAAAGACAAATGAACTGACACTGCGCATCAGAGGCCACTCCCACAATAGCGATATGGTACTCCCTCGCTCTGACCCTCGTCTGAGAGAACAATTTTCCGTCCTGAAAGAAACCGGAAGCCTAAACCTGGGGACTTTTGGGAAAGCGGGTATGTTCGTAAAGCTGTTGGTGATGGACTTGGTGGAAGCCTCATTTTTTCTCACCACAGGGCAGTTGCCGGTGGGCGTGGTCACAAGGGGCCTTCCCGAAAATGATTGCGCAGAGATCAAAATCGTGAACCTCGTCGTGACGGAAACGCTTCGAATATCCAATATTCACTACGTCAGCATCTCCGAGGCCGAGTACAAAGCCCGTTCCTCGCGCATTCTCGACGCGCGGGAAGAGGCCATCCGACAGATAGACTCTGCTCTGCACCGGAGAGTACCAACTGTGGTCTGGCAGGGCGCGTTGAGCCTCTGCGGGGAGCGATGCTTGGCTTCTTGCGCCGATACAAGCGAGGAGCTCATCATGAGGGTGATGGATCCCAAGACGAAGAAACGCCTTTCGTGCAAGTGCCCGTGGGCTCAAATATCCAAGCTTCTCGACGTGGAGCTGAGAGATGCGAATTGGGGCGACCTCGAGACCGAGGAAAAGAGCGACATTGGGTTCAAAATGTCCAAGTTTCTCTTCGTCAGGGGAGGGGGGCTGGAGATCTGTACCAAGGGAGAAATGCGCGCTTTCAGGAAGGAGTGCAGGGAATCGGTGAAGGAAAAGTCGGAGGCGAGTGATGGGACTGTCTTAAGGGTACTTGAGGTCGAGGTGGAGGGCGTCGAAGTCGAGGTGGAGTTTCGAGACTGTGTAGAAACACTCCTACTCGTCTTGAGGACGAAATCACCCCGAGGACCGACGAAAATCTTGTTCACTCATTTAGTCGTGCTGTACCCTAAAGACTGGCAAATTCTTGGCTTCTCTAACCTCCACTGGCTCACGTCGGAAGAGAAGGGGAAGCTTTGCCTTGCTGTGTCGAATAGAATCGTCTGCGTCGAGGGGGTCCCTGCTGTCAAGTTGAAAAATCGTAAGGCGGTGATGCCTATAGAATTCGAGCCTTTTGAGCAGGCGAAGAGTGAACAGAGCTGGAGGAAAAGGGGCTGTATGCGAGACGGGAGCGTGGAAAAAGGAGGGCTTTTCTGGCGTTCTATCAATGTCTTCCCGTCCCTTACGAACCAGCAGGTGAACGACGACGAGATCGGACAGCACAACGTCAAAGACAGCGAGGGAACAAGTCAGCGGTTCAAAAATAGACTTGCTGTTACGGCGTACGCGGAGAAAGGTAATCTTACTTTCCATCTTTATCACAAGGGCAGCGTTCGCGAGGGCAGCGGGTTTGTTAGCGGCGGAAAGAAGACTGTCAAGTGCTCCGTCGACGAGTGGTGGAGTTTGGGCTACGGACCGTTGCAGTGGCTCTCTTGGGAGCAGAGGGTATTTTTGTGCGAGAGAATTGTGAGCGGAATCTACTGGAGCGTTGACAGCGGGGATGCCCCCTCGAGCTCCGAATTAGACGAGAAGGAGATGAGCGAGAAGGAGAAGTTGCTCTCCAAGGTGAAGTTGAAGCTCAATCTCGAGCTCACACCGCTAGTATTCAGTCGTAAGATTCCGATCCTCAATTCATTAAAAAATACATCTAAAACCGTCAACGTCAAGATACGCGACATGGGAACTAAATTCGTAGCCACATCTGACGACGAAGTCAATGGCAAGATCCTTAAGTTCGTCTTCGATCATAGCCATTGGAAGGAGGATACCGACCACGGGAAGCTGAAGTGGATCCCGCCGCAGAATAGAATACACTTGGCTGTGCGACTTCTCAAACAGCTCGAGTACGAAGAGGCCTCCGGAGCGCTCGTACTAAAGTCGAAACCGCTGCAGGTCTGGAAAATTTCTACAAATCGAAAGCGTGTGGGCAAGATGCTTGTGACATTTTTCGAGGCCGGGAGGGGCCTCCAGCTGAAATGCAGAGATTTTAGGGGAAAGGACAGACCACTCGTCAATCTCGCATATGATGAACTCAAGAGGTGGATGGGAGTGGAAGCCGATCTCAACTTCTTGACTCTCAAATCGGCACGAAAGGAGAAACTCGCCAGGAGAATTCTCGACGTCGCATTCCCGGAGAACAAGGACAGCACAATTTTTATTGCGAGGCGAGAGCGGGACTGGGCGACGATCGGAAAAGAATTTGAGCCGCTAGCGGACGAAGTTGTCGAGATTCCCAAGGTGGAGGAAGTCGAGGAGGAGGCGGAAAGTAAGTTGGCACAGAATTTGAAATTTTTGAAGATGGGCGCAAACGTGGGAACGAGCTCCGATCCTGCTCTAGAGAAGGGTCTTCGGGCGCTCATGATGCAAGCAACAAAGAATGTCGATAAACAGGGGGGAGGGGACAGGACGGCCAGGTCCATTTGGTTCAAATCTGACGCGGAGCTAGAATTGGAGAAAGAAAAATTGAGGCTCGAAGAGGAGCGAAAAAAGCGGAAAGCGGCATGGCAGGGGGTCGGGCGGGTCTATGGCGAGGAGGTTGCGAAAGGAAAGGCGGCACCGACAGCGGCCGTGGTGGTGAAGAAGAGTAAGAATAAGAATAAAAATAAAAATCCGCTTGAGAAGGAGAACGCCGAGACCGACACAACAGAGGCCGACGACGATGCTTTCGAGTTTGTCGTCAAGCTTCGGGATCCTGGAACCCGTGAATGGCTCACGTGCACTTTGACGGAGGATGTCTTGGAGCAGTACGCAGCTATAAGCAACGAAAAAGGGAAAGGAACGAGAAAGTTCTTCGAGATGGCCGAGAAAGAGCAAGAGAAAATCATCGGTGCGCAGTGCGCCAGGTTGCAAGTTTTGGATTTTCGCGAGTTCAGCAGGAGCTGTGTGGGCGGAAAGTTGTTGGTGCCGCTTCCTCCGCGAGAAATTGCCATCAGAGATGGCGACGAGAATGTAAATGGTGACATCGAGGTGGTCGACTTGGAGCGGAAAGAGGGAATAGAGGAGGAGGAAGAGGAGGAGGAAGAGGAAGAGGAAGAGGAGGAGGAAGAGGAAGAAGACGTCGAGTATGTCACTGATGAAGAAGACCACGACGACGACATTTATCGCTGCGACATTTGTGACGAGAATATTTGCGAATCGCGTTTCTTTTGCGAAAAGTTTGTTGATTTTGATCTCTGCGAAAAATGCTTCCAAAACTTTCCCAGTAATGCCCCCCCTCACGTGTTGAAGAACCTCGGCAAGGAAGACACTCAGTGGCTGTGCGCGAGGAAAGAAAGACCGGGTCTTCAAGACGCGGACGGGAAGCCCTTGACAGTGAGGAGACCCCCACCTTTGGGACAGAATGTACGCATCGATAAAATCAATGATTACATCCGCAGCCTTGCAATAGAGCTCCAGACGTGCGGCAAGGAGGTAGCTTACGCTATGCCTGGTACTTGGCGCGAACCAGGGGAAGAAGACACAGAACCAAATCTCTTGGTGGAAGAACTCTCCGAGCAGATCAGCGGGGGGGCGACACTGAACGCTGCCGAAAATTTCGCCCAGAAGTTGGAATTCATCAAGACGTCTACGCAATCGGTCGATCCAAAGAAGAAGAAAGTAGACACTGTGGAGCTGCTCTTCGCAGCCGCCGAACAAGCTGAGGGGGGGGGGAGAGGGGATGGGGAGGAGGAGGAGGAGGAGGAGGAGAAGGATGAGGAAGAGGAGGAGGAGGAAGAGGAGGAGGAAAGGGAGGAAGCATCGTCTGCTGACAGCGAGACTATTCTGGGAAAAGAAATCCAAGAAGTTGTCAAGAAAGAACTTGAAGTCATGTCAAGCTCGAAGAAATTGGACCTCATCAAGAGTCACACACAAGACTTGTATGATTCTAGCAGCGACGACGACGACGACGACGAGGAGGAGGAGGGAGAAGAGAAAAAGAACGACGAGAAGAATGCCGCGGGCGGAAAATGAGAACGAAGTAATTAATATTGTGCAAATAAATGTTGCTTTTAAGCTACTAAAGTGCCACCTCAGTTTCCTTATCAGAGGGTGGGCCAGGATCGGGTTGTGCCTTGGCAAGCGGAGGAGGCCCCGGTGTCTCCGGTTTGTCGACGAGGGGGGCCGCTGGAGGAGGGGGCATTGCACTATCAGCTTCAGCAATTTCATCAGCCTTTGCGACGATATCAGTATCTGCGACGATATCAGTATCTGCGACGACGATATCAGTATCTGCGACGATATCAGTATCTGCGACGACGATATCAGTATCTGCGACGATATCAGTATCTGCGACGACGATATCAGTATCTGCGACGATATCAGTATCTTGCTTGACCGGTGCGGAGTCGGAGCCTCCGCCGTCTGAGGCACTTGCCAATTCGAAATCTGATTCTTGGGGGGGCGGTGCACTAGTGAAAACCCTAGGTGGCGGAGGTGGTGGCTGTTTAGTTTCATTCGTGTCTCTCTCCCTCAATAATCCTTCAGCAGCAGATTCCACAATGCTTCCTTCCACACTAAGGGCGTTGACGGCAGAAGAAATTGACTCGTCGTCGCTGTAATCATCCTTGTCAACTGTCACCACCTCTGGCTGCTCCAGTTCTCCTTCTTTCCTTCTATCCTGTGTAGTAGTAGCGTCGAAATTCTCCCCGACCTCCCCTCCCAAAACTGCCACGTTATTTTCTCTCAAAACAATCTGCTGGTTGTCGCTGACCATATATTGGAAAATGGTGTTCCATATTGATTGCTCGTTTCCACTATCGCAAACAAAGGTCCAAATCCTCTGTCCAGTCCAAACGTTGACATGAAAATTTGTTGGGGAGCCATCTCTAGCGCAAGATTCGACAATGTTTGAAGATATTATATCCTTCAAGTTGATCACTCCTTTCCTGACAGTCTTGGTCTCATCGGTGTAGTACTCCAAGAGTTTCTTCCGAGTATCAAGCACAAAGAACCTACGTTTGTAGAGTTTATGGGGGAGCTTGTTCAGTATCTTGCGCCTAATCTGCGAGACTTGTTTGTTACCTGCATGGTCAGTGTCTGTATCACGCGGAGCACGCTTATACATCCACCCCTCTTTATTCACAAAATAGCTTTTTAGATCTTGAAGAAGCTCCGCTCTCTCGGCAGGGGTAAGTACCCACTTTGTGCACTTTTTTCCGGAGTGATAGTAGTACGTGCGGTGATCTGGGGATTGGGCAAGTCGCCACACTCCCGTCTTTGGCATGGTTGCTGGTGTGGAGAGTGTTTTGGTTTATAATATTGATTAAATAGAAAAAAAATACCACAGGGCCACAACAGTACTTTATAGTAGCCCTATTATGTTACCTGAGATAGGATTTGCGCCAGGGAAGATATTATTTATCCAAGTTTTTGTAGTTTGGTTTTTTTGATGGAGTCGCCAGTCGCCGTGAACAAAGGCGAACAGACTCTCCAAAAAGCCCCCAAAACTCTCAGAAAGGGGAATTTTTCATCCGATTTATTTCGCCAACCAACGACTGCCAGCATACAACCTCCCCCCGTTTAGATAAAAAGACTATAATATTTCCAGGCAACAAATGGCTGATCTAGAAATGAACGCTGTCGTAAAGGGGGGCGGGGATCGTGTCCCCATGGTTCAAGGAAAGGACGCGGACGCAAAGTCAAGCCGAGAAGACTTCATTCGTTGCTGCCTAAAGGAAGAACAGTGTTTGTGCTGCTTCCCTCGCCGTTCAGTCTGCTGCAAGTTCTGCTTCCTCCCTTGCTTCTTTTTGCTTTCCATCTTTATTGGGTTCCTGGTGAGTGAGGTAGAACTCAGTAACAACCATGCCCGTTCCGTCAGCGAAATTTTGACTAACAAATGTGCGTCAATTGCAGGCCTTTCCTCGTGTGGTCGAAGTCGAATTTGCGAGCGAATACTTCAAAGACATGTACCAAAACCCCGAGAATCCGTTTTTTTACACCTCTAGAATCAAGTTCAATCTCGTGGACCAGCGAATTACAATGACAGGTTATGCTCCGATTTTCGCAACGAACTTGAACTATATTTACAGCGTCGCTGCATGGGCTGACGTAAAGGTTTACTATCCTTCAGGACAAGTAGGCGAAGGTGAAAATGGAGTTCCAAGCGGAATTCATTTTGGCGGCGTTCTCGCGGATGTATCGGTTCCGCCAAAGATGAAATGCCCAGGAGTTTTGTTCGGAGCATCATGCAAAGGCGACGAGGACTTTATGGGGATGGTTCTAGACAGCGACTTTTATAAGAAGTGGCAATCACAAAAATTGATGGAAATTTCGGTCACGTACAGGTGAGTGGAAGCGAACATTTGGTAGTATATAGAGACAATCTTGACCGTTATATTCCTAACCCCGACATTTGCACAGCCCATCTCTCTCTGACGCTGCCATGATGACCAGCCAGTTCACCTCCGACTGCGGACAGTGCATTGGTGTAAGCAAGAGTCAGTGCACAGGGGAGACAAACCTTCTCGTGAAGGTAAGAGCATGGGCGGACGAGGAAAGAATGCCACGCGTACATGCAGCCACCGGTTACATATACGTCGACAAAATCGTTCCAATCCAGTGCAAGGACATGTACATTTGGGACAGTGACGGAGACTGAAAAACTGGTTGTTAATTGTTGTTTTAATTGCCTTTGACGAAATGTTTTTCTACAATGTCCTACAATGTCCATTACTACCGGGTGAAGTAGGATGATCTGCAGTTTGATCATCCGCACCGGCGGATGATCTATGACAATCAATAGATTTCCCCTTATATCCTGAGATTAATTTGTTTTCATTGATACGTTCTCGTCGACGACGGCAGCTTACCTGGATTCTTTTTGGTCTGGATTTGGACTGGTTTCTGGTTTCTGGTGGTGAAACAACAACATTTCACCTTTCACTTTACAATAGCTATCCCTTTGTCGTTATGGCAACTTTGAAGAACTTACCACCAAACACGGCCAAAACAGTCCACTCAGCTTGGCTCCTCATCCTATTGATAATCATCTCGGGCATCAACTTTGGATTATTAGCTCTCTACTTCCTCCTGACTGAACAAGATCACATTACCATTTTGTACAGCTTTTACACGATATTTCCGCTAGTGGGGGCAACGCTGTGCTTTGCTGTTGCTTTCCGACCATCTGAGAAACATGATCACTTACGAACAGCCTTTTTGCTTGTCAGTCTATCTTGTGCTTTCTCTAGAGGGTACTTGTCCAATAACAACCTAAATATGCGACTGACCCTCACAGCTGTCAACACAGGGACAATCGCGCTATTTTTTAGAACAGGGGTCAAGCTGTCTAACAGGTTGCAGGAAAAATTGAAGGGCGACACCAACTTTTATTTGACGACCATGCCAAGGATGCTTTTATCAACTGTGATAACCATGATTTATGTGAGCAGTGAGGGATTTTCGTGCTTAATGGACAACCACGGACAACGCTCCAGACGATGTGGGGATATCATCTTCAGTAATGAAGTGGCACAAGCGACGAAGGAGGAGATACAGCAGGCAACTTCATTGCCCCTTTGTTTGTAATGTCAGTAAGTCACACAAGAATGCAGACAACAAGAACAACAAAGTGTAAAGCTGGTCTTTTCTGAAGAAGCGCAAACATGT
>Ga0115554_1003072_pt1 | contig 11343 bp, 6 predicted proteins | sample COGITO_mtgs_1104_3_FD_87283 | JGI IMG/M metagenome (GOLD analysis project Ga0115554, IMG submission 87283) | Pelagic marine microbial communities from North Sea - COGITO_mtgs_110404 | ecosystem: Environmental > Aquatic > Marine > Epipelagic | place: Germany:Helgoland, sampling site Kabeltonne... | reverse complement strand
TGTTGCTTCAAACTGGTTTTCGTGGCGACGAAAGTCGCGCATCGGGCGATGACGGACATGCTTTCTAAAGGAAGAGAGAGAGATTGATGATGATGCGCGTCAGTGGTAAATTCGACACCTCAAGGGAAAATTCAGAGAGAGAGAAAAAGAAGAGAGACAAAAACGAATCTCGAAAGACGCGTCTGTCTGTCTCTCTCGCCAAAAAAGAAGCCTAATCCTCTTTCTTCACATTTTGGGGCCGTCATCGAAGCAGGAGGACATTTGAAAAGAAAAAAAGACACGCGACAGAAAGAACCAACAACCTTTATATATATTTGCGCGTAAATGTGTTTCCTTTTAAAACTGAGGAGAGAATGAGTTTCTTAACTGTCGGAACTGTCGAGTGTTTCGCCTAAAAAATTGGCCCCAAAATAGATCGAAGATTTTTTACAATTTTGCTCTTGCCTTTGACTCTTCTTCTCTCGAGAAAAAGATCACGCACCAAATCAAATCGCGCAGAAGAAAAAGAGAGACGCGAGAGACAGTCCTTTCAAAAGAGCAGGGTACTGTACGTTTTAAGCGTTCGCTCTTGGTGGCTCGAACGCACACGCAAACGTTGCGCGGTTCGGGACGACGCGCACACCGACACACGCGCACACGCTTGAAAAGAAGAGAATCGGAAATTGGAATGGCCCTCAGCCACGGAAGGATTACGAATTTTCCCAACGCGAAGAGTTTCACGACGCATCATTCCGAAGAGGGGTTAAAGGGGAGAAGGACGATGACGACGATGCGGAGGAGGATGATGACGATGCGTCGTGTTTTCGCAGCGGCATCTTCCTCTTCGGGAGGTGAGACAGGCCGTATGAATCATCGGGCGCATACGACGCAGCAGTTTTTTCGGAACGAAAACGAAAGGAGAGTTTGGCGAAGCGGCAACGCGTCGACGTCGTCGTCTGAATCGTCGTTTTCGGGAAGCAGACGAGAGTATTACGCGTTCGGTGGTACTGGGAGGAGTGGAAGCGACGTAAAAGCAATCAACCATCCGGAATCGAAATCGTCGAGTTCGACGTCGTGGAGCAACGGGTACGCGGCGAACGCGGATTTCATCGAAGACGACGAGGAAAACGAGGTACAAAAGCTAAAGGAAAAACAAGCGAGAAAGATACAAAATACACCAGCAGCAGCAGCAGCAGCGGCGGCGGCGAAGAAACAAACGCAGTATAAGAACGATTTCACATTCACCGGAGAAATCCACCGAGTGACGTTTCACGCCGAGGATACGGGCTACACGGTCGCCAGAGTCCTGTGCTCGGACAAAGATACGTTGAAAGAACTTCCGAAAGGCGCTTTGACAAAACCAAATCGACGACCGAAAAAGGGACAGAAGGAAGCACCGGCGACGATAACGGTCGTCGGGGAGATGCCGAACGTTGGCGTCGGGCAGACGTTAAAGTTGACCGGATATTGGCGATCGAACCCGAAATTTGGCGTAGAGTTTGTTTCCACAAAACCAGCGGAAATGTGCGTCCCGAGCGACGAACAAGGCGTTATCGCCTATCTCTCCAGCGGCATTTTACCAGGGTGCGGACCGGTCACGGCGGAGAAAATAGTCTCGCACTTTGGAGGGAAAGAAACATTAGCGGCGTTAGATTCTACGGAGGGAGCGAAACTGTTGACGAAAGTCCCAGGTATTGGCGCGAAAACCGCGGTGAAATTGAAAAACAACTGGGACGAATCCAGTTCGAAACGGAAAGCGACGTCGTTTTTAACTGAAGAGTTAGGCGCCTCAGCGTTGATTGCGAGACGCGCGAGTTTAAAGCACGGCGCTCAGACGGAAGTGAGAGTAAAAGCGGATCCGTTCAAAGCTTTGAGCGATATTAAAGGATGTTCGTTTCATCACATCGACGAAATCGCGGCTCGATTGAAAAAATCACCGGACGATCCCTCGCGACTCGGCGCGGCCATGCGCTTCGCGTTACAACGCGTCGCACAATCCGGTGGTCACGCGTACATGACGTGGCCGACGTTGAAAGATCACAGTAGAAAGTTGTTGGGTAGTTCGGGCGCGTTGATACCGGACGACGTGTTTATCGAGGCGGCCAAAACAGCCAGAAACTGCGGCGACATTTTCGTTTTTCAAAACTTCTCCAACGGCGAGTTTGGCGCAAAAACTCCCATAGCATCTTTAGCGCAATGGAACGACGAGACGCACATTTTTCACGGCAGCCTGCACGAGTGCGAAAAATCAATCGCGGATGACTTGTTGAGACGATTGAGCCGACCTAAGTTCAAAGTCGATGAAGCTCGAGTCGCGAAATGGCTCGAGCTCACGGCGGAGAAAGAAAGCTGGGGCCAACCCGGATTGTCGCAAAAACAGTTGGATTTTTTGAACGTAGCTTTAATTTCGCCGTGTGTGGCGTTAACTGGCGGTCCTGGTACAGGTAAAACGTTTGCAACGCACGTCATCGTTCGCTTAATGCGCGCTATGGGAAAAACAGTCGTCATGTGCGCGCCAACCGGACGAGCCGCGCAACGCATGGCGGAGATAAGTAACGCCAATCGATCGATGACGAATCCGTTACAGTCGAGCACGATTCATCGTTTGTTAGAGTTTAAAGACTTTTCGTCGCAAGGAGATAGTCAAAACGATGCGGATTCGAATGGAACAGGAGACGATATATCGAGTGCAGCCGTGGATGATTCGAACGCGTTGAGTTTCAAAGGCGTCTTTGCGAGGAACCGAGCGAACCCGTTGGATTGCGACGTGGTGGTTGTCGACGAGGCATCCATGCTAGATGCGCCTTTGTGTGCAGCCTTGTTAGACGCGATTCCACCGAAAGCGCAGTTAATTATCGTCGGCGATGCCGATCAGCTCCCATCTGTGGGACCAGGTGCCGTGTTGAGAGACTTGATTGCTTCGCAAAGGTGCCCGCACGTACACTTGGCGGAGGTGTTTCGCCAAGCGGAGAAATCGAAAATAGTTGGTGCCGCACACGCGATTAATCGAGGTGACTTTCCAGAAGATATCATTAAGGCAACCTGGTCTGGTTCGCAGTTAATTGCATCGGACGACGCGTCCATCGATTTAGGCGATGCGAATGTAACCGATTGCGTGTGGGTGGACACTACGGAGAAAGAAGACGACGCCACGGCGCGAGAGATTTTGAGTTTCATCATCGACGATATTTTACCTCGACGGCGCATCAACGCGAAAGAAAAGTTACAAGTCTTATCGCCGATGCGGAAAGGCAACAACTCCGCGGCAACCTTGAACGCTTTCTTGAGAGAGAAACTAAACGCGGCCGACGGATCCGACTCGAGCGAGTTTGCCACCGCCTCCTCCTCTTCCTTTTCGACCGACGACGAATCCGACTTCCTTCACAACGACGCCGCCGACATCCTCAAACTCCGCAAAGGTGACCGCGTCCTTCAAAAGAGAAACGATTACACCAAAGAAGTTTTCAACGGCGATCTAGGCGTCGTCACGTCCATCGATACGAACGTCACTACCGTCACCTTCAACAAAAAGTCCATCCAATACACGAAATCGGAGGTCCTCGCCAACCTCCTCCCGGCGTGGGCAATGACCGTCCACAAATCGCAAGGTTGCGAATATAGCGCTGTCGTGCTCTGCCTCTCCTCCGCCCACGGGTTAATGCTTCGCCGAAACCTCTTATACACCGGCGTCTCTCGCGCGAAAGATTTATTAGTTATCCTGGCGCCTCGCCGCGCGATGGAACGCGCGGTGCAAGACACGCAAAGCGCCGAAAGAAACACCGGTTTGGCGAAAAAATTAAACTCGAGCTACGACATCTACCCGCATTCTTCATCTTCGTCGACGGAGAAGAAGAGTGGGGGGGTCGTCGGAAGCAGCGGCGGCAACCCCGCCTCGAGCGCGTCGTCGAAACAGAAACTCACCAAGCGCGAAGCCAGGTGAGAGAGAGAGAGACAGAGAGACAGAAGAGAAAGTGCTTTTACGTAAAGATTTTATGCGTGTACACATATACGCGCGACTTAGACGCGGTTGAAATGACTCTTATTTATATACTCTAATATCGAGCGCAATGACACAAAGAGCGCGTATCGCGCGCTCTCTCGCCCTGGATGATAGTACGCCACGTCTCTTTTTGGATTTTTCTCTTACGAAAACCTCACAGTTTGCCCCAATTCTTATCCCAATTTGTATACTTTTTGCACGCGTGAACAGAGACCCTTTTCGCTCGGACGAAAAGAGAGAGAGCGTTAGAGAGCGTCTCTAGAGCGCGCTTTAGATATATAGAGTTGTTTGAGCTCTTCTTTTTTGCCCGCGACAGACAGAGAAAGAAAGAAGGAAAGAAAGAGAGGCATCTTCTCTCGCCGTCCAATTTCCGTTACGTTTTTGCGCGCTCTCGTTGTTGTTCTCTGAACTCGAGAACACGACGAAAGGAAAGGAGAACATCAAAATCATGTTTCGACGAGTGTCGAGACGAGGGTTTAATGCGATTTTACGGACGACGTATTCGTCGGCGGCGAGGAGTGTCGACACCTTTAACGAGAAGTTGATGTTGCCTCTAAAAAACGTATCTTCTTGGTCTTCTCGAGTAAATAAGGAGAGCTGCTTTTTTTACGACCGAAGAAAAAATTGTAACTCTGTGAGGACGGTTTCGACGACGACGATTCAGACGACGGATTTTGCGTTCCACCGAGGCCACCGACGGAGGATGAATACTACGCGCGACGAGGACGAGACCCAGAGGAAGACGACGATTTCAAAAAAGCTGCGGCGCGGCGTATCGTCGTCGTCGATGAAATCGGGTCAAGATTCCACCAACAGACGCTTATCGGAAGCGTTTTCGAAGAACTTAGTCGACGACATTTATCGCGGTTCGTTTCGGAACCAAACGGGCGTGTCGTTGAAGTACATGATGGATTTTGGGAACCATCCGAGAGATCAGCAGTTGTTATTTTCTGCGCAGTTTTTACACAAAGAGCTGCCGATTCGATTGGCGCACAGAGTCGCGGAGTTGGAGAATTTACCGTTTGGTTTGAGCACGAAACCGCAGGTGTTGACGGTGAGAGATTGGTACGTCGAGTCCTTCGAGGATATTCGAGAGATGAAGGAGATAAACTCGATGGAGCGGGAGGAGAAGTTTACGGAGTTGTTGTCGTCGGTGATGAAGAGGCACAACGACGTGGTGCCGATGATTGCCAGAGGGGTGTTGGAGTTGAAAAACGAGCTCGCGGAGAAGAGTAAGAAAGGAGGATCGCACGGCAGTAGTAGTACTAATAATAATAATAATAACAACAACAACAATAATAGTAGTAGTAGCATCGATGCTAATCGCATAGCGCACTTACCGGAAATTCACCAGTTTCTAGATGGGTTTTACATGTCCAGAATAGGCATGCGGATGTTGATTGGACAGCACGTGGCGTTACACGAGCCACCGAAAAAAGACTACGTTGGTCTCATTTGTACGAAAACGAGAGCTTTAGAGGTCTGCAAAGATGCCGTGGATGACGCGAGAGCGTTGTGCGCGAGACAATACGGCGACGCGCCGGAGGTTGAAATTTTCGGGGATCCGAATTTGACATTTGCGTACGTTCCTGGGCACATTCATCACGTGGTATTTGAGTTAGTAAAGAACTCGTTGCGAGCGGTAGCGGAGAGATATAAAGATTCGGACGTACCACCACCGGCGATTAGAGTGGTTGTCGCTGAAGGCAGCGAAGACGTGACCATCAAAATTAGCGACGAAGGCGGCGGTATTCCTCGGTCTGGATTGAAAGAGATTTGGACGTATTTATATTCAACCGCGGATTCGCCTTTACAAGAGATGGAGTTTAGCGAGGCAGGCGCTGGTTCGACGCCAGTAGTTTTAGCGGGGTATGGGTACGGTTTACCGCTCAGTCGTTTGTACTGTCGGTATTTCGGTGGGGATTTGCAAGTGCTGTCCATGGATGGGTACGGAACAGACGCTTACGTGCACTTGAATAGATTAGGAACGGGTACAGAACCGCTACCGTAATTGTCAGTGGTGTTTGTTTGTAAACTATTTTTCGCAACTGAGAATAAAAAAACACTTCTCAGTCTGCGCTTCTTGAAAAAGATTCAAATCTCTTCTTCTTCTTCTTCTTTTTCCTCCTCTTAAAACGCGCAAGCGTTCAACTCTGCTATGCGTTGCTTCCCACTCGCGTCGAGTTGAGGCAAGAAAGCGCGCATTAATGATCTCGGTAATCTCGCTTCGGGATCATTTTTGCTCTTTTCGTTGGAAATCAACGCCGTCGCTTGTCTGTTGAACATGTCGAACGCAAAGCTGATGGAAGTCTCCCAGGCTTGGGAGTTCCCATCCGTCAAATGAACAACTTTCCCGCGCTCGATGACAATCGCGAGCGTTTCTTGGATGGATTCTCTCGGCGATCGTTTACTGACGAGACAACTCGGGAGTAAGTTTTGCGTGTCGGCGTAGGAGATGCCGACGATTAAACTCCCCAAAGCGCCTTCCGTGGCATCTTTTGAGAGCATCGAGGAGACTTCCGCGGCGGCGCGAATTAATCGATCCACGTCAGTGATAACACTTTGTCCGTCTCTCTGCTGAAAAGACATGGCTTGTGCGGCGGCGGCTTGTGCGGCACGACTGCCTTTAACCGCTTTCGAGGCGGATTTTTCTGCAAACTTGGCAATCTTGCCGACGTTTCGAAACACCGCCCAGACAAGTTGCGCCGCAGACGGCGACGCTGGATCCAACGCTTTCAAAACGCTCGCAAGCATTACTCGACCTTTCGGTAAAGAAACAAGTCTTTGGAAGATGACGTCGCTTTCATCGCTGCTCAAAACCGGCGATTCTGGCAAACGCAAAGTAGAGACCAAACCTTCCAACAGAAATTTTTTACGTTGCGTCAACGCGTCCTTCGTCTTTTGCTTCATCGACGCCTTCTCCACTTCGTTTTCCTTTTCTGCGTCAATCTCGTCTTCGTGGTTCATGGTATCATCGGCGGCGAATTCATTCTTTAAGAGTAATCGGTCGATATCATCGACGTCTAACAATAAGTACATCGCGTCTTCAATCATAATTCTCGCCGCGAGTAAAGGTTCGTTCGCCAATCGCACTCTCGGCTCGTTTTCGTCATCGCCAGACTCGTCGTTCTCTTCCTCCGGGCCGGTTGGAATTTGCAATAACTGTTTCGGCGTGCGAACGTTTGAAAACGGCACTTTACCCAACCCTTCCAAGCCAGGCACGAACGTCACTTCGCCTCTCTTTTCTTTCACGTGCGAAGGCAACTCTCTCAGCTCCTCCGGACAAAACGGTTCTCTCAAACGCCCCGGATTATTCTTCGATAAAAATGCTTGATGGTAATAATCGTGCGAGTACGCCTTCTCTTGGTCCGGGTGCGTCGCTTTCCACTGAATGCGTAAGATTTGTTCAATCTCTTCGCCTGTCATCAATTCGCCTTGGAATCGAGGACGACCGTCTCGTCTCGGCCCGGTAAATATGCGTCTCTGTTTTCCTGATTCTGTGTAGTGCTGATTGAAACCACCCACACCACCTGGACCACCTCGACCACCTCGACCTCCTCGACCACCTCGACCTCTTCCGCCGTGATGGTGATGAAATCCGGGCGGTCCAGGAGGCGGCGCCATCCCTGGCGGCGGCGGCATCATCCCTGGCGGCGGCGGCATCATCCCAGGCGGCGGAGGAGGACCTCCATCCTGTCCCAGCGGTGGAAACATATGTATACCTCCCATTCCCGGCGGCGTTCCTTGTGGCGGCATCATACCTTGCATCGGCGGTGGCATTCCCGGCCGTGGCGGTCCTTGCGGCGGCATTTGGCCGCTAAACATCGGGTGCTGCGCTCCAGGCATCGGCGGTAACATCGGCGGCGGCGCCGCGTGTCGCTGTTGGCCGTTGTTGTTCATGTTGTTGTTGTTCTCATTATTACCCCCACCACCATTCCTCGCCGCGTTCAATAAATCCATCGGCGTCAGCAGTTTCTGTTCGATACTCGCCGACGACGGAATGTCCACTTCTTTCGATTTCAACTCTAAATCTTCCATCTCGCCTCCAATTTCTTCCATTTTCTTCCCGTTCTCATCTTTCTCTTCTTCGTTGCCGAAAAACCCGGCCAATTTCGGCGGTTTCGGAATGTTCGCGAAGAATCCCATCTTTTCGTCTACTCCGTTTAAATCTTTTTAACGTGGCGCGCTTATTCCTTTCTCTCTCTCTCTTTATTGCCGAACGAATGAATCGATTACGAGAGAAGAAATGTTTCGATCGATCGATCGGCCGCCCCCAAATCTCTCTCTTTCAAAGAACGCTCAAACTCGCAAAAGCCGTCGAAAAGAGATGAAGTGTTCAACACAACGAAAAAGCCTCCTCTTTACCTTCTTCTTCGAGAAGAAGCGCAAACGAACGCGTGTTTTAAAGCGCGCGTCTTTACGTTCCTTTTAAAAACAAAATCGATGAGAATCGTTCTCGTTGTTATGACGCGAGAGACGAACAATTAAATTTAGTTTTTTCTCTTCTTTTTCAGTCAAACGTTTTTTTTTCAGTCAAAAAAAAAAAAAGAATTACTCGCATGTCGTCTCATGACGGAAGAAGACAAAGAAGAAGTTCTTTCTCGTCGAACGAGGAGGAGGAAGAGGAGAAGAAGAAGAAGACGAGTGATGTAAAGAACAGGAAAAAGAGAGATTTGACGCGCTTGGCGGCGGAAACGAGACGACGCAGAGAGGAGTTTTCGCAAAACAGCGTGAGATGGGCACGGGAAGAAAAAGAGAGAGTTTTGAAAAAGGTGAAGGAACGGAGAGAGGAGAACGAGAGGAAGACGGAACTGTTTTTACCTTGGAGGAGGAAGAGGAGGGAGATTATGGTTGGGAGGAAAAGCGCGTGCGAAGTGAATTTCTTGAACGCGGCGGGTGAGGAGAAGGAGGGAGAAGAAGAAGAAGAGGAGGAAGATTTTGGTCTCGTCGTTCCCAGGCACTCGGAGCCGAACGTGCGATACGCGAGGGAGGAAGAAGAGGAGGAGGAGGAGGAGGAGAAGACTGATGAACAAAAACGAAACTCTGTGTCGATTTCATGGTGGTGCACTTTCACGACGAATGATACGGAAAGAGAGAAGCGTGAGAAAGCGATTGAAAAGTTGCGCGAGCGCAGGCGCGGGATTTTGTCCTCGGTCAAAGCGGAGAAGAAGAACGAGAAGAAGAAGAAGAAGCACATTTTTGTACAAAACAAAGAAGGTAAAGAAGAAGAAGAAGAAGAAAAACCAATCGTATGCGCGTCTTCTCCGAGACAAAATTTGAAATCCAAGCGGTTTCGAATGAAACAGGAAGTTTCCGAATCGAAAGATTTTGCCGGTCAAGAGGCGAAGCTTTTAGCCTCCATCGCGCGGCTGGACGAAGTCGTGAAACGAACAAACGAAATAAACGGTGGTGCCTTTGCCAAAGAAAATGAACTACGAAAGAAAGAAGAAGAGCCAAAAAGAGCGCAACCTCCGCAAGAAGAGCACGCTCTGATGCGTTCCATCGCGCGCTTAAATCTCAAACTCGAGTTGACGCATGAAACCATTCAAATCCACGACGAGAAGCTATTCCGCGAGCTGCTTCAAATCTCCTAAAATATAAACTCATGCGTAGTGATATGTCCGTCGTGTGATTAAATAATAATACTCGTCTATGAATAGATACTAATCACGCCAAAATCAGCCAACGAAGCCATGCACTGCCTCTCTCTGGAAATGACGTGCGAGACCATGTTTAGTAATTTCCTCCTCCTTCTCGCGATGCCGTCGTCTTCAACGTCGCCCGCGATCATATCCGACTCAACCTCCTCGGCCGATTCTAACCCGTCTAATTTCTCCTCTAAAGTCTTCTTCGCTAACTCTGCTGCCGCTACTTTTTTGCTACTGTCCTTCTTCTTTTTGTTCGCGTTTGCCGTCTTCCCAGCGCCGATACCGAGCATATCGCCGATTCTCTTATCTTTGTTCCCGTACACTTTCACTTTCGGCTGTTCGGCGAGTTTCCTATTTTCTTTGGCGCCAAACAACGCGTTTTCTCGAGCGTTCGTGCTGACCGTGTTCCAATTTTCGTACTTCACCACGCCTCTTCCGCTGTTTAACCACGCCGATTTCGGTATCTTACCGCTTGGACGTTTGTCGTAATACCACTTCTCCAACTCTTTCCCGCCAAACCCAATCGCCGAGACGCGTTCGCATTTTTGCAACATGAGAAACAGCATCAACAAACCAGAAGTGACGATGTGATTGTTCAACGTATCGTCCAACTGTTGCGCCCACTGACGAAACGCGGGATTCATCGCGTACGTTTTCTTCGTACCTAATCGCATCAAATCCATAGGGTTCCCGTTCCATTTCGTCAACACCGTTTCGTCTTCGTATTCTCTCACGCCTTCGTATTGCGTGTTGGTTAATCGCAACGTCGTGAACGACCCGACGTCGTGTTCGTAGCCAATCGTTGGCGCGTTATTCAGACGAACGACCACTTCGTGTTCATCGATCGTTTTCCCGTACCCTTTCCCTTTCAACGCCGCTCCCGAGGAGACCACCGCGCACGTCTTGAAACTCGCCCTTTTCGCAAACATCTGCCTTTGATTCTTTTCGTCGTCGTCGCTCCCGTCGACTTTCCCGTTCCACGCGTCCCCAAAAATATCCTTCTCTGGTACCTCCCCTCGGTGAAATACCTTCCCGTTCACCTTAATCTTCTTCTTCTTCTTATCTAAAAGCATTTGCTTCTCGTGCCAAATCTTCCTCGCTTCCTTCTCGCTCACTACGTTGGTCGTCGTTCCGAGACCGCCGCTCTCGCTCTTCTCACGTTCCTTCTTAAAGAACAAATCCTTCGCTTTTTCGTCGTGTCTGCTCCGTCTTAAAGACGGCGTATCTGGTGTGAAAATATACGTTTCGTTTTTGGTACTTTTACTTGTCCCGTTGTTCGTCGCGTTTTGGTCTTCTTCCTCCTTTTCCTCCTTTTCCTCCTCGAGTTCCACGTGAAACACGTTTTTGTGCACGGAGACCCAATCGTTATACGGCACGTTCGGGAAACATTTCGGCACGTCTCGAGCGACCTGTTCGCAAAATTGGCCCTCCAACGCTGCCGGGCAATCGGAGATGGATTCTTGTCGTTTTCGATGGCGCAAGTCCGCTTGTTTCGTTTCGATGATTTTGGACGACGATGCCGTCGTCGAGGGCGCAGCGTGTTGTTCGCGAATGCTTCCCCGCGTTGGAGGGAACAAAGACGGGACGTGCACTCCGTCTACTTTCAAAACCCCATCCGGTCGGAAAAAGACGAGGAAAACGAGTAAAATGAAAAGCGGCCTCCTTTTCGACCCGTTCGTGGTGGTCTTCGACGTCGTCGTCGTCATCTTTCACGCG
>Ga0115554_1003041_pt1 | contig 11402 bp, 9 predicted proteins | sample COGITO_mtgs_1104_3_FD_87283 | JGI IMG/M metagenome (GOLD analysis project Ga0115554, IMG submission 87283) | Pelagic marine microbial communities from North Sea - COGITO_mtgs_110404 | ecosystem: Environmental > Aquatic > Marine > Epipelagic | place: Germany:Helgoland, sampling site Kabeltonne... | reverse complement strand
GACCAATCCTGGCGCGCGCTCACGAGGCGGGCTCTTTGCCCGTGTTCTTTTTATGCTCTTTTAGACTCGCTCTCTTTCCCTCTCTCTCTCTCTCTCTCTTTACCACCGAGCGTTTCTCTTCCGTCTCTTTCTTTTATCTTTCTTCTCGTTTGTTCTTCTTATGGGAGGAGTGAAATTGAGAAATGAATTATCGCGAAACGACGCTTTTTTTTCCGCAAGGGACCACGAAAAAAAGAGAGAGATCCATCAAAATTCGATTTATTTATTATACTTTTTCAGCAACCGTGACCCGGTCAAAATGGTCTCTCTTTTTCGCCTCTTTGGTCTCTTTTTTTCCTTTTTCGTCTCTCTTTTTCGTCTTTTGACAAGTGCGTCAAAGAAGCAGCACCCTTTGAGCGAGAGCAGAGAGAGAGAACGAGCTCTCCTTCCTTCTTGGTGTATTTTCCCCAATAAGAAAAAGTCATCACAAAACACGACGACTGCGAGCGAAGACGTGATATATATATATACTAACACATACACGCGTCACACAAAACACATCGCAATACTCTACGACTCACGATGAGCGAAGACGACAAGACGAAATTTTTAAAGTGCTTCGAGCAGTTGAAAGAAGAACTCGTGCGAGATGAAATCGAGGATAATCAGGTCCAAATCGCAGTCGATTGGATACGGGAGATGATTTCGTACAACGTCCCGCACGGGAAATTAAACCGAGGAATCGCAGTCATGGACGGGATGCGAGCTCTAGGAAAAGATGAAGTGTCGGAGAAAGACATGTGGAAAGCCATGGTCGTCGGGTGGGGCATCGAATGGCTCCAAGCGTATTTTTTGGTAGCGGATGATATCATGGACGAGTCAATCACGAGACGGGGGCAACCGTGTTGGTATCGACAACCGCACGTGAAAATGAACGCCATCAACGATGGGATTTTATTGGAGATGCAAATTTATAAGCTATTGAAACGTCACGTGGGAGTGAAAGATCCGGCGTACGCGCATTTGTTGGAGTTATTCCACGAGGTGACGTACCAAACGGCGAGCGGGCAGTTGATCGATTTAATAACCGCGCCGATTGGCGTCGTGGATTTGAGTAAATACACCGAGGAAGCGTACATGAGAATCGTGACGTATAAGACGGCGTTTTATACGTTTTATTTACCCGCGGCGTCGGCGATGAGATTGAGTGGAATTGAAGACGAACAGGCGTACAAAGTGGCGAACGATATTTGCGTAAAACTCGGCCAGTTTTTCCAAATCCAAGACGACTATTTGGATTGCTACGGAGATCCGAAAGTGATTGGTAAAATTGGGACGGATATTAAGGACAACAAGTGCGGGTGGTTGGTGGTGCAAGCGCTGAAGAAGTGCACGGCGGAACAACGGAAAATAATCGAAGAGAATTACGGGAAGGACGACGCCGAATGCGAGAAGAAGATCAAGGCGTTGTACGTCGAGTTGGAGTTGGAGAAGTTGTATTTGGAGTACGAGGAGAAGAGTTACAAGGATTTGACGGAAATCATGGAAGGCCAATCGGTGTTGCCGAAGGAGTTGTTTTCGAGCATGTTGGCGAAGATTTATAAGAGAACGAAGTAATTATATGCGTATTTTAGAGCGAGAGAGAGATGATGATGATGTTTGCATTTTAAATGATAAAAATTGATGTACTTACGTATTTTACATTACTATAGAAAATTAAATATTGAACCCGGCGGGGCTTAAGCCACCTGGTGAGCTCATTTCACTCATGGGCGTGTCGCCGGGACCGCTATTTCCGTTTTCATCCAACTGGTAAATCTCGTCGTCCACTTGCGACATCGCCTCGAACAAGACGCCGTGATATTTTCTCACCGTCTGTCTCAACTCCAAAAACTTCTTCCCCAACGCTTCCATCTCTCGCACGTGTTCCTCTCTCACTCTGTTCATGCTCTTTTTAAGCGCCAGAATTTCTCTTTCTTCTTCTTCGTTCTTCGCCTTGTTGGAATCCGCTCGCGCTTTCTCCGCCTCTAATGCTTCTTCCGCCGATTTCAACGCCGCCCTCGCCGCTTGTTCCTTCAACTCGCCTTGCGCTTTCAATCGTTGCATGCGTTCGTTGAGCGTCTGTTCCTGTCGTTTCAACTGTTCCAACTTCGCGTCCAACTTCCACGTCTCCTCTTCGTTCTCCGCAATCTTACTCTTCGATTCTTCCAGCGCTTCTTTCATCTTATCGTGTTTCTCTTGCTCTTCTAAGATTTTTTCCATCACGTCGTTCGCCTCTCTCAACCGTTCGCCGATGTTCTCCATCACCCGCCTATCTTCCTCCATTTCTTTCACTTTCTCTTCCAACTTGGCCACTTTATCCTCCTCTATTTTCATCTGTTCCATCGCTTTGTGCAATTCCGGGTCCATCCCTTTACTATTCTTCCTCTCCTCCTCCATCTTTTCTTTCAACTCTTTATTCGTCTTCTCGGCTTTGGCTAACTCTTCCTCCAACTTTTCCAATTGCTCTCGCTCTCTCATCGCGTGCTCTTCCTCCTCGGCGATTTCTCTCTCCTGCCTTGCCAGCACTCTCTCTTGCTCCGCAATCTCTTCCTCTAAAACCCGATTCTCCCTCTCCAATTGTCTCAACTCCTCCTCGTCTTCCTCCCTGTACTCCTCCGTCGCTTTCCTCTTCTCCGCTTGCTCCACCTCCGCGCGCAACCGCTCGTGTTCTCGCTTCGCCTCTCTCAACTTCTCCTCTTCCTCCGCGCACTCGTTGATGATATCCGCGAACTCAATCAACTGCTCCTCTCGAAACTTTGCAAAATTAATCAGAGCGGACATGTTTCGTCTCGTCCGCGTGTATTCCGGTTTCCACACGTCTTTGAACGAAAAATCCTCCACGCCTATTTTCAACATCAACTCTTGCAATCGACTTAAAAACAAAACGTTCGGAATCGCGTCTTCGTACAACTCCGGAAATTCCATCCCGACTTCCTCCGCGATTTCCGGGTCCGGTTGGAACGATTCGTCCTCGTCTAAATTCACGTTGAAGAATAATTCGTACGCGGATTCGTAGACGTGTCTCAGAGATTCGTGCGTCGGGCGGAGTAAATCGCGCTCGGAGAGTTCGATTTTTAATTCTTTCAAACACGAGCGGATTTCGTCGTTGGTTAAGATCGGAAACGAGTACGTGGTTTTGGTGGTGCTCATCGTTTAAATTATTAAACTTTAAAGACTTAAGCGATGATGATGCTTATTATGCGCTCTTTCTTCTTCTTCTTCTTCTTCTCTTTGTTCACAGTAAGTAGCGATGATGTTTAAGTGTGTTTATGTGTGTGCAAACAACGCACTTTTACTGGGGAATGAGGCAGATATTTGAATTTTTCTTGTGCTTGAAACAAGCTGTGAAACAACAAAACCAACAAAAAATGTCATCATCGAAAACATTAGGGACCGGATGATCTTGCGTTTATTTTCAGTAATAATAGTAGTAGTAATACTCGCATTAGTCTTAGTCGCATTATAACAATAGGTGCACAGAATGAATTCGGACGCGAAAAGCCCTCTTTAACCGACGCGGCAGGATTTCAGCGAAGGCGCTTTGACGCTCCCGTTGACGCCGATTAAATCCGAACCGAACCAGTTCACGTTCCCTTCCGCGTTGGAATTGAAACCGTCTTTGACTTTATCCCATAACTTTTTCTTTACGACTTTGTTTTCGCCGTGAATGTCGGGCATTTTGTCCCCGATGAAACCGGAAAAGGTGAGTCGTTCGCCCGGGGAAGAGTTTTCGGGAGCTTCGACGACTTCGATTTTTGATTTATCCTCGTTCGACGCGCAGAGGCACATGCCGTGCGATTGCACGCCTTTCATGTTTCGTGCTTTCAGATTACCGACGATGACTACTTTTTTGCCGACTAAATCTTGAGGGTTTGCGTAATGCGCGGCGATGCCGGAACAGACCGATCGCGGTTCGGGCTCGCCGCAGTCGACTCGAGAGACCAACAACTTGCTCGATTCCGGATCCGGGTGCTGTTCGCACGACACGATTTCACCCACCACCAAATTGAAACCGAGCAAGTCATCGTTCAACGCTTGCGCTGGTCCACTCGTTCCGGCAGCAGCGGACGCTTTCAACTGTTCCACTGCGGACCCCGCGTCGTCGTCAGCCGCGCTCCTTTCGCTACTACTCGTACTGGTACTACTGCTACTCTCGCTATCACTACTACTGCTACTGCTCCCCATAATCCTCGGCGTTCGGAAATACCCTTTATCAAAGTTCTTCGCCTTATTTAATAACTCCTCTCGATCGAACTCGATGCCCCCTTCGTCGATGGTCGATTTCAATCGCAAGCGCATCTCTCTCTCCAGCTCCTCTTGACTCAGTTGCAATTTCCCTAACCTCTCCCACTCTTTCTCGATGTCGATGTCGTTCAATTGCCCGAACCATCCGACGATGGCGTTGATTTTCGGTTCCCAGTCGGAGATTTCTTCCTTTGTGATTTTTATTCGAGCGGTATCCGCGAGTTCCGCCAGGTTTGGGAGAGGAGGTAAGTCCGTCGAAGAGGCGGCGTTATCCACTCCTTTTGGGGAAGACGATGGGCAGGAAGTCGTCGCCCGAAGTCGTCTTCGCGATGTTGTTGTTGTTGTTGTTTTTCCCGTCCTCTTTGAATTGCAGAAGAGCACGTGGGACGACAACGCGTGATGCGCTGTGGTCGTGCATGTCGTGGACATCTTTTTAGAGAGTCTCTCGTCGTGTTGTGTGTGCGAGTAAATTTGAGGCTATTCGCGTGTAGTTCAATGTTACAACAACAGACGCTTTTTTTGTGGCTATTTCATCTAATGCGGGCTACATCGAGCATCATCACTCTCTCGGGTCTCTCTATCTCTCTTTCTCTCTAGGGAAGAATCCCGTGGACGTTCTTTAAGTGCGTGTGCAAATTGAACTTCAACCCAAAGCTCGCGTTACACACGTCACAGAGAAACGTCTTCTCTTGCGTGTGCGTGACGATATGTCGTTGAAGCTTACTGTTATCGACGAAGGCTTTTCCGCAATTTTCCCAGGTGCAGATGTATCTTTTCTCGCGGTGGGCGTTCGCGACGTGGCGAAGCATTCGTGGGCGGTCCAGAAAGCGTTCTAGGCATCCCGGTTCATTGCAAGCGACGACGAGGAGAGACGGATCGACTTTGTCGTTGTAGACGCGACCGCCGGCGGATGGAACCGGGACGGCGAGGAGAGGTTTCACGTCCGACGATCCATCCTTCGATTCGTTTGCTGCCATTGCTACTGTATTTGATTGAAAATTGTAACGTCGCGGCGCGGCAGCTCTCTGTCCGTCGTCCATGCCGGGTAAAATCGGTTGCAACAACGCTTTGTCGTCCTCGTCCATCTCCTTTTTTTCGCTCGTTTCCGGCGGTGTTTCCGGCAACGGCGTCCACGTCGGTCGTTCGCACGATTCTCCCTTTTGCCTTTTCCACAAGTGAACGTCCGATCCAAACTTTTCCGTTTCCTCTTCCTCGTCGAAATCTACGTTCGGCACGCGCGTTTTTTCTTTCCTCCATCGCGTCGCTGTCTTTGCGATGCCTTCTTTACTAACGTCAAAATTCTTCGCCACGACCACTTTCGCCGTGGACGTTTTGATGATACCAATGTACTTGCTCTGCGCCGCCATCGGTCCTCGATTCCGAATAAACCCGTCGACTGCGGCGTTTTCCTCCTCCTCTTTACCTTTCGTCGGGGCGAACTTCCTCGGCGCGAAGAGCTTATTCTTTTGCTTTTGATCGCTGTCGAAAAACGCCGCGCCGGCCACCGCTGCTTTCGAGTTCGCATACGACGCCGGTACCACGTATGACGTCGCCATAGCGCTTCTCGCTTTAGGAACCCCCGAATTATTATAATTATTAGCAGCGTTTTCGCCGCGCTGTATCTTCACCGCGTTGTTGTACAGGCACTTCTGCTTTAAATTCGGTTGCGAACAATACTTGCACTGCCCGCATTTAAACGCCCCACGGCTCGTTCTGTGCATGGTGATGCCATCCGGGGTGATGATTATCGCCGATGTGCCTCTGTACTCGTCCGGGAATGCGATTGGAACGCCTTCTGCGGTGCACTTTTGTTGTTCTTCTTGTTCTTGTTCTTCTTCTTCTCGTCGCATCATCATCGAATCATCTTCCTCAGTGTTCGTCTTTTCTTGCTCCAACAAAAGAGAAACGTTGGATAACTCCTCCTCTTTAGTGCTCTCCTCTCCTTCGTTTTCGTTTTCGTCGTCTTGTGCTGCTGGGCGCTGTTTGATCACAAACTTAAGTCCCATTATATATATCGCAGTAGTAGGAGTAGTAGTATATCTTCTCTCTCTCTCTCTCTCTGTCGTTTTTTGTTCTTCTTTTTTTTTTGAGGAAAAGTCAAGAAAAAAAAGAAAGAATTTGGAGTCAAAACAAAGCGCATGTCAAATGCGACAACAAAGAAGACAAATAACGCGCGGTTTGCTCCAAAAACGCGCCGAACACAACGACGGGATCGTTCGAACTTTAAAAGAGGTCTCTTTACACCAAGAAAAGTTAGAACGTATAGGGGAGAGTTTACAGAGAGACTGTCGAGAGTTGAGGATACTTTTATTGCACGAGAATCAGATTGGAAAGTTAGGTAGGTGGGAGAGTTTTTTTAGAAGGACGAGAGATATAAAAAAAGGCGTTTTGTGGTGTTTCGTTTGACTGACTCTCTCTCTCTCTCTCTCTCTCTCTCGCTGTCTCGTATATGATATGCGCGACAACAGAGAACTTGAACAGGTTGAAATATTTGAGATACCTCAACGTTTCTCTGAATAACATCACAGTGATTGAAAATCTGGACGGGTGCGAATCTCTGGAAAAATTGGATTTGACTGGGAACTTTCTCGATGTGACGTCGATCGAACCGTCGATGGAAAATCTCTCAAAATGTGAACGTTTGAGGAGTTTGTTTTTAATCGGCAATCCGTGCTTGGAGGAGTTTGAGCGATTGAGGGAATACGTGATTGGATGCTTGCCAGGGTTAGCAGTTCTAGACGGGAAGGAGATTACGGAGGAGGAGCGACGAGAGTGCGCGAGGGAGAAGAACGAGATCGTCGAGGCGTTGAAAGCGAAGATCGAGGAGAAGAAAGCGAGTGGATCGACCGGTTGCGCGTGGAACGCGAAAACGCGGTACGAATCATTTCTAGAAGAAGAGAGAACGAAAAATAATCAAGAGGAAGAAAAAGAAACGTCATCGAGGAAGATTCAAAGTAAGAGGACGTTCGAGCGACCAAAGAAACCGCCGCGAGAAGGCTTCGACGAGCTTCCGGAGAATACCGACGCGATTTTGCAAGTCAACGAAGGAAAGTACGAGTTCACGCTCGGCAGTGAAGGTGAAGATATTGATGCAGATGCGAATACGATCATTCTGAGGGTTCAAATACCGAAACATTTCGATACGTCTTTGGTAGACGTCGATTGTCATTCGGAAATCGTACGCGTGTTGATTAAAGGCGAGTTGCTTTTGTTGCGTTTCCCAGAAAAAGTGCGCGACGAGACGTGTAAAGCGTCCAGAAGTCAAACAACTGGAGAGTTGAAAGTAAGCGTGGAGAAAACGAAGAAAAAAATGATGGCGAAAGATTTCGTTATCGCTGAGGCTGCGTTGGGATGTATGAAAATAAATGCCGCATCGATCGAGGATTCTTCGAATGATGAAGGAGAAGACCTTGACGAAACTTTTATACCGCCCATAACCGCGTGAAGATGATCAAAGGTAATAATATGTACTAATATAAAATGCATTTCAAATTTAAATGCCTTGCAAAACATCAATCAACGTTTGTCTCTCCTCGGCGAACTGCGCGTCGTCCTTATCTCTCTCCTCGTGAAACTTGCTCAAATAGTGCATCAACTTTTCCTTATTCGCTTCCAAAATGCTCGTTACCGCCGGCAGCCTGTTCGGATTCGCCACGAACACTTTAAACACGTGAAACGCCTCGTACTGAATCGATTTCGCATCGTCTCTCAACAAGTTCATCATCAAGCATAAATTCTCGGCTTTGCTGATGTATTTCATCATGACCTCGCCGCTCGCTCGATCTAATAAAATCTCCCCCAATAACTTTAAGCTTTGCCTCTTGCACACGTAATTCCCTCGTTCCAACAAATCGTTAAACTTCTCAAAGAACCCCTCGTAAGCGTCTCCGATTAAGAATCTCGCCACGATATCTTTGTGTCTCGTTAAACACTCTCGAAAACTCGCCATCGCGTCGCTCGCGATTTCAAAGTTCTCGCACTGCATGTACTCAAAAAACTTCAAGAAACTCTCTCGCCTCAACACCTTCTCTAAAACCTTCTCGTGCCTGACAACCTCTCGTAACATCGCCCCGTACGCTAACGCGGAACTTTGCTTCTCGTACCCTAAAATCAACCCTTCCAGTTCCTCTCCGTCGTTCCTTTCGCTCAATTCCTCCGCCACTTTATACCTCCCCGTCTCCAAATCTTTCGCTCTCACCAATCCGTTGTACGTCGCCGCCGCGTCTTTCCTCGCTTCAAATTCCAACATCGGTAACCCTTGCGATATCATCCACGGAATGCTTTGCTTCACGCATTCTTCCACTAACTCTTGTATCATTTTCGGATCGAGATCGTGCGTCCCGTCCCCGTGTAATATCGCTCGCGTTTCTTGGAAATATTTCGCCAGAGACTCTTGGTCTTTTTCCAAAGGGCACTTGTTAATCACTCGTTCTAAACACTGGTGGGATTTCGAGGCTAAATCTTTCGGCGTTCTGCGTGGTTTCTTGGAAACGCCGCCGAACAGGGAGGATTTCATTTTACTTTCACTTCTTTTACTTTGTCTTCTTCAAAATCGAGTCTCAGACGCAGACTCTCCGAGCGTTTCAAAGCGTCTTCGGTTAGAGATTCGCTCTGGGGAAGTTTTGCGGAATATTAAAGAGATACAACACGTTTTGCGCGCGATGAGACGATACTTCTCGACTAGTGCAGTTTCTTACCCGCTGCGCGATGATGAAAGGACGACTCTTGGAGACGCTTCTTTAACTTCTTCTTCTTCTTGTGTATCGTATCACCGACGGTGCATTCCGTCGTTCCGAGAAGGTTTATTCCTCGTCCTCGCTTTGGGTTTCCGCTTGAAAAAAGTGAAGATTTCCATTCGAGAGCGTCATTAGATACAAAGACACGCGCGCGAGAATAGAACGAGAACAGACTGACTGACAGACCGACTGACAGACAGGACGGCGACGGACGTTTTTAAATCAAAGGAATACTCAAAATGTTGCGAGGAGCGACTTCTTCGTCGTTATCGTCAAAGAGATTATTCGTCTCGAGCAAGAAGAAGGAGAATGCGACGACGCTTTCGAGGAGGAAAAGGAGTGCTTTTACGACGACTTCGGCGTCGTCAAACATGGGAAAAGACTTCGTCGAATCGTTCTTCGACGTCGCAGATTTCCTCTCCGGCGCTTCATCTTTCGGGACTTCCGAACTCGCCGAAAACATCGGTCGAGACTGTTACGTGGACGTGAACGGATGGCACTTGTTCCTGAAAGATATGAAACCTCAGGGAAGTTTCCACCAAGGGTTGGCGAACGTGGTCATTGGAACGATCGTGAAAAACGGGAAGAAGTGCTCCGAGGAAGACATGACGGAGATTTTGAAAACGGTGAAAGTGCCGTTGGGTGGAGGGAAGATGGAGGCGAGTTTGTTCGATTTGATGCCGAAGAGGTGCGTGGATGATTTCGTCGATATAGCGAAGAGATACGCGGATGATTTGTGAAGTAATAATAATAATAATGTAAGTATATATGACATGATAGTACACGCGATCGATAAGCGGTCGCGATTTAAAGAATGGTCTCAATAATAATAACTTTTGATAGTAGTATGTATAATCTTTTATCGTTTTTCGGTGGTTTCCGCCGGCGCGACGTAATCCCATCTCTCTTCCTTGCCCATGCCGGCTTCGACACACGAAGGACCCGGCGTTTGCATCGCGCACTTTCTCTTCTCGATTGCGTTACCCATGCCGTCGTATTTATAACCCGCGCAGCACATGTGCAACGTTTTCCATTCTCCCATATGTTTCACGACTTCCCAATCGTGTAAAATATCCGTCGTTCGACTGCAGAACGTGGCGTACGTAATCGGCAACGGTTGGATGTTCAAAGCGTACGGCTCGACCCCTAACTCTGTGTCACCAACCGGCGCCTGTTTTGCGGCATCGTGCAAGACATTCTGTTCCAAACCGCAGTTCGGCGAGCACATGACGCCGTGCGCTAAACTGGTTTGAATCCATCGAGAGGCGCGCTCCGAGGCTCTGTACCACATTTGACCAGAGTTGAAGTTACTCGCCCCGGCGTGAACGCCGTCCAAGTACTGTTTCGTCCACTCCGGCCCGTTCGTATAGGCGCCGTGATAGTCCATGTAATCTTCTTGGAACATTCCGTCCACGTTCGATTGGCTCAAAAAAGAGTTGGTTTCTGGAACCGAGAAAAGCACCACGTCCGCGTCGACCATGAACATGTTCACGCCGGATCCCACAACGCCCAACGAAATCTTTTGTTTCATCCACGTGAACCTCCCGTACGAGGTATCCGAGTTCGAAGAATCTTCCGGAAACTCGATGTTGTTGTAGCCATCCGCCGTGGCTTGTTCGCTACACGCCGAATCCGCGCACACGACCAAAAACCGTTTCATAAAACAGTCTTGGTCTTTTAAGTTTTTCACGACCAAACCGAGGTTGTGATAGAAATCATCCCCGGACGTGTACGTCGTGATCACCGTGTTCGGTGCCACGCACTCGCTCGGTTGATCTCCCAACAGCTTCGCTTTGCTGCCTAAATTGGAAAAAAATTCGCACTCTTTGTATCCGATCGCCGCGTCCTGCACCTCTTCGCCGTTATGCAGGAGCTTCGTTCGTAAGTTGTCGTCTACGTACGGGCCACAGGAAGGCAAACCATCCGCTTCACCCAAAAACGCCAACTGTTGTTTAACCCCGCTGCTTTCAAATCGTTGTTGCTGCCTATCGTACACGTTGATCTTCCCTAAAGTGCCAATCCCGGCGAGCAACACCGCGCACGCGGTGACTTTCGTGAAAAACCGGATTGATGATGATGAAGCAGATGGTACATCGGCATCTCTTTTCTTCAGAGACAAGAGCTGTTCTTTCTCTTCTTCGTTTTGATTTTTCATAAAAAAGAACATCTTACTCTCTGGCTCTTTTCAAAACTCCTCTTCGGTTAAAGATTGACTGATGTTGCGTGCGTTTTCGGATCGCCGCAGGAGAGAGCGTTTAAAATGATGATGAAGATGTTTTTTAATTGGAAAGGGTGTTCACTTCCTTTTTGTAGGGTTGAACACCCTAAATATTACCTTCAGATTTTTTTTCCCTCTTTTCAACCATTTTGGATAACACTTTAGCGCGAATCTCCCCACTT
>Ga0115554_1003036_pt1 | contig 11408 bp, 9 predicted proteins | sample COGITO_mtgs_1104_3_FD_87283 | JGI IMG/M metagenome (GOLD analysis project Ga0115554, IMG submission 87283) | Pelagic marine microbial communities from North Sea - COGITO_mtgs_110404 | ecosystem: Environmental > Aquatic > Marine > Epipelagic | place: Germany:Helgoland, sampling site Kabeltonne... | reverse complement strand
CCCAAGTATTGAAATTGTTGGGCAAGCGGCATCGGTAGTGGAGGCTAAGGCATTGATAAACACCATTTCTCCGGAAGTGGTGTTTTTAGATATTGAAATGCCAGGAGGCAATGGCTTTACCCTATTAGAACACTTTTCAGGAAGCGATTTTCAGATCATATTCGTCACTGCATATGATTCTTATGCGCTTAAAGCCATTAAGTTTAGTGCCCTGGATTACCTCCTCAAACCTATTGATAAGGATGAGCTCGTTGAGGCTGTAAACAAATTGGAACTTCAAGGAACAAGTGAGTCGTCTAAGCTTCAAAACTTAGGTAATTTTCTAAACGGGGAAGCTAAAAAGATCGCCTTGAACCTAGCCGATGAAGTACGCTTAATCGATATTGATCGAATTATCCGCTTAGAGGCAGATAACAATTATTCTACATTTATACTCAAAGGCGGTGAAAGGATAATCGTTTCAAAAACACTTGGGCATTTCTACGATCTGCTGAAGGGGCAAGGCTTCTCACGTGTCCATCAATCTCACCTGATCAACCAAAAACATTTGGACCGTTATGTGCGCAAAGATGGGGGCTACCTTGTGATGGAAAATCAAGATCAGGTGCCTGTTTCAAGAACACAAAAACAACATGTGGCCAAACTGTTCTCTTCTTTATGATTGGACTTCTTTGTCTCGTAAATCTGTATAATAGGCCACTATACTTCCGATTTGCTCAGGTGTAAGGGTTAGGTTTTCAACGGGTATTAAAATTGGCTCGTTCTTGCCAAACAGTTTTAGTAGAAGACTTGCATTCCCATCACTAAAGTACAAATAGGAAAACTCAACGTCCGTCCAAGCCAAGAAGTGATCATTCTGCCATTTAATCCCTTTTTCATTAATAACAACTAGCTCTCCCTTTTTGAATGAGATAAAAGCTTGAAAGGAATAAAGTACAAAGAGTATTATTGACTCTTGTAAACCTAAGCCTGGACTGAAGTAATAGGCTGCTCCTGCGAGAATGACGAACCAAAGGAAGAAAAGGCCTAAATTGAATTGAGCGGATTGGATGTGGTATTCTTTACGGTAAACTTTATCAGGATTAACCCTTGTAGCCTTAAAAGCGCCTAAATACTTTTCTTCTTCAAGTTGGGCTTTGTATTCTTGGTAAGCTGTTGATTTTGTGGAAATCGAATCAACCTTAGCGTTTACTTTCTCCGAAAACCGCTCAAAATAATCAACAAAAGAAAACCAGCGCTTGTGTACTAGATTGGCTAATACTACTAATAGAATACCAATTATCAGCTTCAAGTAAAAGTTGTACTGATTCCTACTTTCAATCAATTGATAATATTCCTCAAAATCCAAAAAATGGTCATCGTCTGCCCAATAGGAGTAAGCTGTAATAGTTGAACTGATTTCTCTCCCTTTTAGAATTTTGCTGTTAGAGGAATATGAGATGGCAAACTCCAAATATTCACCAGGTTCAGGCAATAATAGGCCTTTGGAGATGAGTAAGCTTTGAACCTCTTTATTGAAATTTACTGATATCGTATCGGCAACTTCGTATGAGTAAAGCGTGAACTTCTCGTCCACCGCTGTGCCAGCAATCAAGTAACCACTTAAAATATAAGGTGCTGAATTCGCAGTCTCACGAGTCATTTCAGCGTAGAAAGGAAAGATGACAATCAAGCCGAACAAACCCCTGAAAAGAACTTTGTTAGACTTGAAGAAATCTTTTAACCTCTCTGAAAAGATAGCAGTATGTTTTATTGCCCTACTAAGAATATGGCATTGGCCATAAACATTTTTCCATTCTCCCAGAAAGCTCTAAAGAGCGGGTTGTCAGCAAAGTAGATCATGGCACCGCCACCTTTATTTTCTACACCAAATACCATGGATTTCGCCAATTGTTCTTTGGCTTTGCTTCCTGCCACGCCAGAAACGTGAGATTCGGCACTTTCAATAATGCCCACATTCCAGCCATTTGGCAAATAGGCTAAGCGAGAGCTGTTGTTCTTAACAGTGAAGTATTGATCTGTATAGCCAAAGCCTAGCGGATGTGTGTTATCAATTTTTAATTTGAAAATAGCACCCGGTAACCTTGAATCTTCGAAACGCTTGCCTCTATCAGCATAAGAAGTAAGTGCATCTTTCTCCTTTTCTACGTCAGTCTTCTTTGCAGGCTTTTCGTCCTCAGCAGTACGTTTCAACTGAAAACCTGGCTTTCCTATAAATGAATTAATCGCTCGTTCAATGGCTATTACTTTACCACCACCTCTTACCCAAGAGGTAAGCGTTTTCATGCCTGCTTCATTTAATATGCTGCCATACCCACCAGATGGCATTACGATTACGTTATAGTCATCTAGGTTTACGCGACCGAAAGCATCAGTATCTACCATAGTAATTGGGTAATTGAGCTCTTGTTCCATAAAGTACCAGAACTCACCAAAGCCTAGAGAAGAAACACCACTGCCACGTAAGGCAAGGACTTTTGGCTTTTGAATAAATGGTACGTTGTTAGACCCAAAGTCTTTTCCAGATTCCACAAATGTGGTTGGGGTAGAATAAAGGCTTCTTTTATATTTCGAGGCTGTACTTTTTACAATCTCATCGAATTGGCCTTTCATATTGGTGTTGCCCTTTCTCGTTATGATCAAAGTACCTGGTTTGAATGCCCTACCTGTGACACTGAATTCTTCCACAGCATAGCGAATTTTGATGTCATGCTTCAAAAGTTCACCTAGGAATTTCGCATCTTCAAGGGTTTCCCATTTAGCCAAGTAGGCAGCAGGTCTATTGCCAATAAGCACTTTTTCTGGCTTAGGGATATTAATCTCCGCCGCAGTCACGTTCACTTTTACTTCCGTAGCAAAGGCCTCTAAGCCCAACATGTAAGGAGCAGCCCAAGCCGTAATATCGTAGGTATTAGAAGTGCTAGCATAGGTGTCTGGCTCAAAGAATGCTTGAACCAAAACGGCTTTTGGTTGAAACGCAGAAATAACGATATCACCGTTTTGGATGGTCATATTCTTTGTGGTTCCGCTTCTATAATCAAAAGCTGAAACGGCTTTTTTGGTAGACCCTGTACCGTATTGAATGTGATGTCTTTTCAAGAAAGCCTCTAGTTGGGTTAATTTGTCTGGGTGATTAGTACCACGGACTACATACGTCTTGAACTTGGCTTTAGGGTTGTTCACCGCATTGTCAAAATAGGTAGTAAACTCATCCACCATTTTAGTGGAGCTCTTGGATGCAATTTCTACGGTAGACATGCCCGTGGTGTAGTGATGCGCAATAGCATCCTTCAGTGTTAGCGTATCACCTTCATCCATCAGAATGGCTAAATCGCTACTGCCTTGCTCGTACGTCATACCGACGGCACCGTTGTACATCGGGTAAGAATCGCCATAGCTAGGGTAAAGAATATCAAAGCTCTCTTTAGTAAAGAACAGCCAGCCATTTTCGTCAAAATACTTAGCGTGATTCTTTCCAATCATATCTTGGAAATCTCGCTGCCATTGGGTTACCTGCTCGTGAACAGGTTCTGCTGCTGGTGCAAAGTAATAAGGACTGTTGCTCCCTTGTTCGTGGAAATCAACATGAATATGAGGCATTATGGTGTTGTACAGCTTCATGCGTTGCTGAGATTCAACTTGTTTTTGCCAAGCCCAGTCTCTGTTCAAATCGAACAGGTAGTGGTTGGCTCTTCCTCCTGGCCAAGGCTCATTGTGTTCGGCGGCGTCTCTGCTTGGGTTAGGCGTGGTACCAGCCACTTGGTTAATCCAATTAGAGTACCTATCTCTACCATCAGGGTTAACACATGGATCCATAATCACAACCGTATTCTTGAGCCAAGCCTTCGATTCCTGATTGTCAGATCTTGCCAACTCATACAGTGTTTTCATGGCTGTTTCGGTAGAATTCGCCTCATTTCCGTGCACATTGTAGCTTAACCAGACTATTCCGATTTTATCACCCACTGGCTCACCATCCATTAAGTTGGCGCGTTTTAGGTTGTCGGTTCTTATTTGTTCCCAGTTATTCATGTTCTCCTGAGAAGAGAGCATGTTAACGATGAGCGGTCTTAACTCGTTAGTCTGACCATAGGTTTGTGTAGTGACATTACTCATTTGTCCGGCAACGTGCTGGTAGTAGTCTACAACTTTGTAATGCGGTGTAAACCTAGTGCCAAGTTCATAGCCTAAAAACTCATCAGGACTTTTTAAGGATTGGGCTGTTGAGGCGCTTATTACAAAAAGGAGGAGGGTAATGATGCTTAGAAATCTTTTCATATGAGGTTTTTATGGTGGCGGAATTTACGTGAAAACCTTACGACAAACAACAGGATTCTATATCGGAGATTAGGAGCTTGGTAGAACCCATAATACTTGTTATAAGGTAAGTAACCAAGGAAATTATTTTTCGATTTCATTCAGGAGTACGCTTTTTGCCGATCGCTTGGCTTTCTAATGAGTTTTTGTCTGGAGCGATCGGATAACTATTAGTAAAAATAATGCACGAAGAGATAGCTATAATTGTAAAAGTATCTCCGCATTAGGGGAAACATTTAGATAAAAATTTATTAATTTTCAAAAGTTTAACAATAGGGCTGGCAGGCGAAATATTACTTACTCCAAAAAAGTTATATAATGACTGCAGTCAAAGTGCACACAATGAGAGGCTTAAAGGCCTACTATCTAAAGAGGGGTCGAAATTGGATAGTCGAAGAGAATGATCAAAAGAATGTTTTTGATTGTTTAGAATCCATGATTGAATCCTATCCAGATCTATTGGAGGTGCCCGCAATTTTAATGTCTAGCGAGCGAAGAAAGCAACCAAAGTTTAGGCCTGTAAAAACAGAAAACAAAGCATTGTCTCGAAGGCAGGTGATGAATGTAAGGACTGAAAAACTGGTTTCTTGCTACTACTGTTCTGGAAAGGGCGACCTCTTTCAAGGAGTTCCTTGCCCAAATTGTCACGGAAAGAAGGACATACTGGTAACTACTATTGGTTTAGGTTAGGGATCCGCAATCTTAATTGCTACTGAGCGACTACTTTAAGCTTATAGAAAGTCACAAATTCAGGTTCGTCTTCTACTTCACTGAGGTCTTTCCTACCCCATAAATAGCCGTTCTTGTCAGCCAAAATGAATTCAGAGACCTTGCTAGGAAGCTTTAAATCACTATTAACTCGCTGCCCATCCTTTAGAATGAGATGTTTCTTATAGTTGATACGATCAATTTGTTGACGGATGTCCGGAGCATCTTTATCAAGCGCTTGTAGCGCCGATAGCTTCATGCCTGAGTTGTACATCACAATGTCAAATCCATTCACCGTGTAAACCTTTTCAATTTGGCCAGCATAATCGCCTGGTTTACTTTGTTCAGCAAAACCTTCTGGACCCATGCTGTACCCTTTAAAAATAATGAACTCATCGAAGGGGATTTTATACTGTTCAACAATGTCTCCTTCTGGAAGAGACCGTTTATAGAGTGTGGTGTCATCTTTTAATGCATAAATGAACTGATTGTCTTTGACATCGAAAACTGGGGTGATAAAGTAAAATGCCCTGCCTGCTAAGTATTTGCTGTTAGGTGTAAGTTCGCCCATGGGTCTAAACAATTCCTCACTGGAAACCTCGGTAGTCAAGGATTCGTCTGCCAGATATGGATCGACGATGTCTACAATATTGAACTTTTCGTAATGCTCTTTTTCACTTGGGTTAGAATTGAATTGCGGTCCACCAAAATAAGCAACGAGCTGCTTATGATTCGGTCCATCAAATTCCATGAGGTGGTTGAAGCCAACATAAATCATTCCTGTGGGGCTGTATTCGGGTTTGAGTGACTTTCGGACATTAAAATCCATGTCATATGTTTTTAAACGCATTTGCCCCATTAAGGCGATACCATCTTCATAAAACTCGGCGGATAGAATTCTGGCGCCAACACCTTGTGGGCCTTCTCCTGGGCGATCCATTTTGTTTAAAATTTTCCCTTTGGGGTCCATAATATAAACTACGGGTGGCGATGATTCGACGGCCAAGATATTGCCAGTTTCGTCATGAACATCCATAATGGTAATCCGCTTAGTAAATAGATCTATTTGGATAGAGTCTACTATGGCTATTTTGTATGATGCCGCAGACTGGGCTGATATTTTGTCTTTACCTTTATCGCAGCTCCAGATCGTGGCCAGTAGAAGGAGTGTTACGAAAATGATGTGTTGGGAAGAGGCTTTCATTCAACTAGTTTTGTAGGTGAATAAAACCGTTTGTGGCTGGAATTCAAAATGAAAACTGAAAAAAATAAATATTTTATTGCACTTATTCCTCCTGATCCGCTACAATCGGAAATCGGAGAAATCAAGCAACTGTTTCATACAGACTATGGTAGTAAAGGCGCACTAAGGTCTCCTGCACACATAACGTTGCACATGCCCTTTCTTTGGAAACAGAAAAAGGAGGACAAATTGATTGATCTACTTGTGCATGCAACTAAAGAAACGTCGTTCGATTTGATTTTGAACGGTTTTGGTTGTTTTGTTCCAAGAACTGTATACATCAAGGTTAATGAGTCCGCTCAGCTAAATGATTTTCAAAAGAGGCTTGCTACGTACACGAAAAGGGCCCTGAATCTATTTAATGCTACGCATAACCGTGGCTTTCATCCCCACATTACGGTGGCGTTCCGTGATTTAAAGAAAGATCGGTTTTTTGAGGCTTGGTCTGAATTTGAATTGAAGCCTTTCGAGTCCATGTTTCCCGTTAATTCTTTCTGGTTGCTAAAGCACGATGGAAAAGAATGGAAAGCTTATAAAGAGTTTCAGTTTGCCGAGTAAGGTAGTAGGATCTCTATGCTTACGAGGTCGCTAAGAATAAGATGATTCTTACCTACGCCATAATCTCTTCGATCTAAAGCTAAGTTGCCAACCAACGAAGTTGCTCCGTCACTAGTTTCAATCGCAAAATCGATGGTAACCTCACGTTTGGTTTTTTTGATAGTCAGATCACCAAAGAGATGATAACCTTCAGCTGTTTTTTCTATTCTAGTGGAAATGAAAGTCATGTTGGGGTAGGTTTCAACATCAAAATATTTCGACTTTCTTAGGTGTTTGTCTCTGGCTTTGTTTCCTGTATTAATTGTTTTTGTTGGAATACTTACCTCAAATTTAGATGCCTGAAGGTTTTCAGGTTGAAATTTATAGGTGACTAAAATCTCTTCGAATGTACCGTCAACGGTGATGCCTGCATTCTTAATGAAGAATTTAACCTGCGCATTATCTGCTTGGCCATAACCAAGCGTCGCTAGACAAAGAAGAAGTAAAAGATGACTAATTTTTGAAACCACTGAGCACCCCCGAGTCTTTAATGAGCATAACGTAATCTGTCAATTTTAATTCTAATTCAGTTGGCCCCACGGCATACGGCGCTATTTCGAAAGGATTGAAATAGAAAACCAAGCTTTTATTAATGATAGCAAAGTTCTCGTTGAGCACGAATTTTTCATTTTCGAAAAAGTAGCCTTTGTCTTTCAAGGCTTGTGATGGCGGAATTTCTTTCAACATGCGAAACTCAATTTCCGCAGCACTATTGAGGTCATTTTCATAGCCAACGCCCAAAATGTCAGAAAGTGTAACAGGGTCGCCAGTAGCTAAGTCGTAGCTTCTATACACTTGGTAGGCGTTCGGATGGGCTCCACCTGTGTAAGAGTAGATGGTAGAAGCCACACTAATGAATAACGAATCTTGAAACAGCACATCAGAATTTACTTCCATCGACCATGACGCGGAATAGTCTGGCATATCTTTTAATATGTCGGTATAGGCAACGGAAAGTTCATCGATGAGGCTTTCAAAGCTGTTTGGTTTTTCAGAGATGAAGGCGTAGTCGAAAATGTTAGACTTTATGTTTTCGTTTATTTTGTCAATGACGGCCTCAGGAACTCTCCCCGTTATTTTTGGGTATTCTACATTGTATGTCAGGCATTGGCTCGATAGGCTGTCAAGTTCACATGGTCCTTTCTGACCGGTAAGTCTTTCTACTTCATAATCAACAAAAGAGGGAATTGCCGCAGGTATATCCTCAGCTAAAGCCTCTTCCTTTTTGGAGCCAAAGCTACACGATGATAAGGCTATTAATAGAATGAATGAGAGTTGGTAAGGTTTCACTTGTCGAATTTGAAATTGATGAACTTCGTGTCTTTGTCAAGCTTATAACTCTTCAGCTTGCCATTTGATTTAAAATGAACAATATTTTGTTGGTCGTCGAAGGCTTCCATCAAAGCCATATTGGTTACTTCAGCTTCGTTTACTTCTGGTATGCCCTCAATTTCATAATAGCACCAACGCGCATCGCCCTCTAGCTCAGAGCCTAAAAAGTTGAATTCCTTTTTTGCACCATTGATTAAGAAAGACACCTTCTTGTTTAAATAATTGCCTATCAGACTGTCTAAAACTTGAACGTTTTCAGGTTCATAGGTATCTAGCTTTTCCAATTTGTGGTACTTCTTTAAACCAACTTCAAGGTCGTCAAGGAAAATACGGTGACTAATTTGTACCGTTTTGCTTACAGGATCGTGTTCTATATCCGTTACACTTACATGAAATGGGTGCCATAACAGATAAGCACTGAATAAAACCGAATAAATAAGGTTTAGCTGCATGCTTTTAAGTTTTATAGGGGGATTCAAAATTAACCTTTATTATTGCATTCCTTACAAATTCCGAGCCCTAATTAAATCACTGTTATGAGCCAATTTGGCATGTATTTCGATATTGGAAGAGCCCATATTCTTGATTGGCAAGCCTATGATCATATACTTTTTCTTATTGCTCTGTGTGCCATTTATTTGCTCCAAGACTGGAAGAAAGTACTCATCTTAATCACTGCCTTTACCATAGGTCACTCTATTACGCTGGCCCTTAGTACGCTTGAAATTGTGAATGTGAGTTCAGATCTCATTGAATTTTTAATTCCTGTAACCATCTTTATTACGGCCTTATCTAATTTATTGAGGAAACAGAGCGCACTTACGCCTGCAAATCTAAACATGAACTACTTCTTCGGAATGTTCTTTGGCCTGATTCATGGTTTAGGGTTCTCAAATTATTTAAAAAGTATTCTGGGAAGAGAAGATAGCCTTGTTGTGCCACTCTTATCCTTTAATTTGGGCCTAGAACTAGGTCAGATAATCATTGTATTGGTATTTATGATCATATCATTTGTCTTTGTCAACCTGTTTAATGTAGCAAGGAGAGATTGGAATTTGATTATTTCATCAGCGGTAGGTGGTATTGCCATCACTATGATGCTTGAAACGAAATTTTGGTAAACTAAATAATATAAAGAATGAAACGACTTTGGCTTATAACCATGGCATTGACATTTATGAGTGTTGGTGCTGTGGCTCAGGTGGTAAATAGCAACCATGGTAAGCGCTTTGAACAACTTGAGCGCATGTTGAGAGATCCAAGTGTATACAGATCTGCGTCTGGCGCCCCAGGACCACAATACTGGCAGCAAAAAGCTGACTATAAGATTGAGGCAACTCTCGATGATGAAAATCAAAGACTGACTGGTGCTGAAACTATTACTTACTATAATAACTCTCCAGATCCGTTAGAGTATTTATGGATAGCATTGGATGAAAATGTAAGAAATCCCGAAAATGATTCTTATAAGTTCGAACCAAGCAGCATTCGCCCAAGAATGTCTTACGGTCAACTTGATGCTTTAGATGGGCATGACAACGACTGGGGCTTCCACATAATGGAGGTAAAAGATGCTAAAGGTGCAGACATGAAATACACCATCAACCAAACTATGATGCGTGTTGACCTAAAATCTACCCTAAAGCCTGGTGCTAAAATTGCCTTGAACATAAAATGGTGGTACAACACTACACCAAGAGACCTTTCAGGCGCACGTGGCGGACATGAGTACTTCCCAGAAGACGGAAACTACATTTATACCATTACAGGATGGTTCCCAAGAATGGCCGTTTATTCTGATTTCCAAGGCTGGAATAATAAGCAGTTTACAGGAAGAGGCGAATTTGCTTTGACCTTTGGCGATTACGATGTGAAAATGACTGTGCCTGCTGATCATGTAGTAGGATCTACAGGTGTATTGAGTAATGCTAAATCTGTTTTGACTGCCGAGCAGCAGAAGAGATGGTCTCAAGCACAGAAAGAGCTGGTTGAGCCTGTGAAGATTGTGACTTTGGATGAGGCTAAGGCGAATGAAAAGTCTAAGGCTACTAGCACAAAAACATGGCACTATAAGGCAGAAGATGTACGTGACTTTGCATGGACTTCCTCTAGAAAATTTGTTTGGGATGCGATGGCGGTAGATGTTGTCGGTAGAGATGACAAGCCAATGGCTATGTCTTATTACGCGAAAGAGGCCTATGGTGTTTATGAAAGATATTCAACGAAAGCGGTAGCACACACAATCCGTACCTATTCAAACTTTACTATTCCTTATCCATATCCGGTGGCTATTTCAGTGGAAGCATCTAACGGTATGGAATACCCAATGATCTGCTTTAATTATGGTAGAACATTGCCTGACGGAACCTATTCGGAGTCTACTAAGTATGGCGCTATTGGTGTGATCATTCACGAAGTAGGACACAACTTCTTCCCGATGATTGTGAACTCCGATGAACGTCAGTGGACATGGATGGATGAAGGTTTGAACACATTCATGCAGTATTTAACGGAGCAAGAGTTTGACCCTAATTATCCACATAGAAGAGGGCCAGCACATAAAATTGTACCTTACATGGCTTTACCGAAAAGTCAATTGGAGCCTATTATGACTAACTCTGAGAATATTATTGGTTTTGGTAATAACGCTTATGCTAAGGCAGCAGCAGGTTTAAATATACTTCGCGAAACGATTATGGGTCGTGAACTTTTCGACTTTGCTTTCAAGGAATACGCAAGACGATGGGCTTTCAAGCACCCGACTCCAGATGACTTATTCAGAACATTAGAAGATGCGTCTGCCGTAGATATCGATTGGTTTATAAAAGGATGGTATTTCACCATTGACAACGTAGACATAGCGATTGATGATGTGAAATGGTACCAGTTGAGCACTAAGAACCCTGAGATAGAATATCCGCTCTTAAGTGAGCAAGCTAAGGCTACACAGAGCACTTTGGCAGCAGAAAGAAACCGAGCGGAAGGACGTAAGTTCTATGTAGAAGAAGACAAGGGACTTCAGGATTTCTATTACTCTTACGATCAGTTTGAAGTGACTGACCAAGCAAAAGCGGCTTACCAGCGATTCGATGCTACTTTGTCTGATGAAGAGCGTGCTATTCTTGGTGATAAAGCCAACTTCTACGAAATAGAATTTTCGAATGTAGGGGGCTTAGTAATGCCACTCATCATAGAATGGACATTTGCTGAT
>Ga0115554_1003015_pt1 | contig 11457 bp, 8 predicted proteins | sample COGITO_mtgs_1104_3_FD_87283 | JGI IMG/M metagenome (GOLD analysis project Ga0115554, IMG submission 87283) | Pelagic marine microbial communities from North Sea - COGITO_mtgs_110404 | ecosystem: Environmental > Aquatic > Marine > Epipelagic | place: Germany:Helgoland, sampling site Kabeltonne... | reverse complement strand
TGGTAATCCAGTAGTTTCTGTATCAAAAATTAAAAACATTTGGGAATAGTTTCAATTACTAATTTAATATTTTATCTTGGATTCGTTTTCAATAATTATCAATTGTTTTTAATGGTAAAAAATAAAGAAACTTTTACAATTACCGCAGCTTTGCCATATGCTAATGGACCCATTCATATAGGGCATTTAGCAGGTGTTTATATACCTGCAGATATATATGCTAGATATAAAAGATTGACAGATAATGAAGTTGCATTTATATGTGGAAGTGATGAACATGGTGTTGCAATATCTTTAGCTTCAAAAAAAGCATCTATTTCTCCTAAAGAGTTGATTGATAAATATGATAATATAATAAAATCATCTTTTAAAGAATTTGGAATTTCATTTGACAACTACTCTAGGACGTCCAAAAAAATTCATCATGAAACATCATTAGAGTTATTTAATACACTTAAAGAGAAAGATCTTTTTTCATTAAAAAAATCTGAACAATTTTATGATTCTAAAGAAAATCAATTTTTAGCTGATAGATATATCTCAGGAGATTGTCCAATATGTAATGCTAAAGATGCATATGGTGATCAATGTGAAAAATGTGGTTCAACTTTGAGTCCAGAAGAATTAAAAAATCCAAAATCAACAATATCAGATTCTACTCCTGTTTTGAAAGAAACAAAACATTATTATATAAAACTTAATGAGTATGAAGAATTCCTTAGAAATTGGATAACAGTTGAAAATAAGGATAAATGGAAAGCTAATGTAATTGGGCAAGTTAAATCCTGGCTTGACAGTGGACTGAAGCCTAGAGCTGTTACTAGAGATTTAGACTGGGGCATTCCTGTTAAAGTTGATGGTGATGACGGAAAAGTATTATATGTTTGGTTTGAAGCTCCTATTGGATATATTTCATCCACTAAAGAATGGGCTAAAAATAATAACAAAGATTGGGAGGACTATTGGAAAAATCCTAAAACCAACCTTATTCATTTTATAGGAAAAGATAATATTGTCTTTCATTGTATCATTTTTCCAATAATGTTAAAAATGTTTGGAGACTTTATTTTACCTAAAAATGTTCCCGCAAATGAATTTCTTAATCTAGAAGGAGATAAGATATCTACCTCAAGAAATTGGGCAGTATGGCTTCACGAATATTTAATCGAGTTTCCTGATATGCAGGATGTTCTTAGGTATGTTCTTACTGCAACTTGTCCTGAGACAAAGGATAATGACTTTACATGGAAAGAATTTCAAACTAGAAACAATAGTGAATTAGTTGCGATATATGGTAACTTCACTAACCGTGTACTTTCTTTAATAGATAAATATTATGAAGGGAAAATACCTAATCCTAAGGCTTTAGATGATGGTGATAATAAAATTCTTAAAGAAGTAGTTTCTCTTAAAAATGAAATGGAATCAAATTTAGATGAGTTTAAATTTAGAGAAGCTTTAAAAAATTTAATTGGTATTGCCAGAATAGGGAATAAACACCTGGCTGATAATGAACCATGGAAAATAAAAAGTGAAAATCCAGAACGTGTTGAGCAAATACTAAAAACCTCTTTTGAAATAGTTACATATCTAGCGGTTCTTTCTGAACCTTTTTTACCTTTTACATCTGAAAAGCTAAAAAAAATGATTGGGATCAATAAAACGGAATGGTCTAATATTGATAATCTAGGTAGTGAAATAGATTTCAACTTTATAATTACTAATAAAGAAATGTTATTTAGAAGAATAGAGGATTCTGAAATTGAACTTCAAATTGATAAATTAAAAAAGAACCTCTAGTTCATTAAATCATCATTTGAAATTGATTTAATAATGTTTACTGAGTAGTTATAGAATTTGAATATTTTATCTAACTCTTCAAGCCCCTTCTCTTTATCCCAATCTTTAATGTTAAGTTTTGTTTTTTGAATTTGAATATTTAAGAGTTTTAATCTACCTTTTATTTCAGATCTATCCTTATACAATTGAAACTCTGAACGTAAAATTTCACTTGAAAAATTACTAAGAGAATTCAGATTTTCTGTTAAGTAATTAAAATCGTTTTCAATATAACCTCCTATTGAATTTGATAAGACCAGAATGTAATATTCTAATCGACTAAATTCAGACCAGTTATTAAGATTGTTTTCTTGTTTAAACTCATCGTCCAGAACTATTGGAGTTTCAAAAACTGCTTCAATTATTTTCTCTTCTTTATTTACTAGGTTAGAGTTATTGTCTGGAGTTTCACTACATGAGGTAATTAGAATTATAATTAATAAAAATTTCTTATCTAAAAACGCTCTCATAATTAAATTAAATCTACGATATTTTATACTTTTATCATTCAATATTTAAAATATGAGCAAATCATTTGTTGTATTTATAGTTATTCTCTCAATGATTATAGTTTTAGCTTCTATTGTTTATGACTATATGACATCCAAAGATGACTAAAAAAATCATAATTATTGGATCTGGTTTTTCCTCAATTTCTGCTGCAACATATCTAGCAGATAAAGGCTATTATGTAACTATCCTTGAGAAAAATACATCTTATGGGGGAAGAGCAAGAAAATTCAAAGCAAACGGATTTACTTTTGATATGGGTCCGTCATGGTATTGGATGCCTGATGTTTTTGAAAAGTATTTTAACGATTTTAATAAAAGAGTTGAAGATTATTACTCTCTTAAAAAATTAGATCCAGCTTACCGAGTTTACTTTGGGAAAAATGACTTTATAGACATTGGAGATAGTCTAGAGAAAATTAGTCAGACTTTTGAAAAACATGAAAAGGGTTCTTCAAAACAGCTTATGAAATTTATGGCTGAAGCTAAAAAAAATTATTCCATTGCTATGGAAAAAGTTGTCTATAAACCTGGAGAATCAATCTTAGAGTTAATCACATTAGGAACAATTAGAAGATTAAGATATTTTGCTACCAATATAAAATCTGAAGTAGCTAAATACTTTAAAAATAATAAGCTTAAACAGATTCTAGAGTTTCCAGCTTTATTCCTTGGTGCAAAACCTGAAAACACTCCAGCTTTTTATAATATAATGAATCATGCAGATTTTGGATTAGGAACTTGGTTCCCTGAAAAAGGTGGAATGCATAGGGTTGTTGAATCTATGATTGAACTTGCATTAGAAAAAGGAGTAAATTTTAAATCCGATCATCAAGTTGATGAAATATTAGTTGAAAATAAAAAAGTAAAAGGAGTTGTTTCCAATGGAAATACTTTTTTATGTGATATTATAATTAGTGGAGCAGATTATAATCATACAGAAAAACTAATTCCAGGTCATCTTAAAAATTATTCTGATTCTTATTGGGACAAAAAAACATTTGCCCCTTCTTCACTTCTATTTTATATTGGTTTAGATAAAAAAATTGAAAAACTGAATCATCATAATCTTTTTTTTGATGGTGATTTTAGTAACCATGCATCTGAGATCTATGATGATCCTAAATGGCCTGAATCTCCTCTTTTTTATTTAAATTTTCCTTCTTTGACTGATAAAAGTATGGCTCCAGAAGGACAGGAAAACTGTTTTATACTAATCCCTATAGCTCCTGATTTAAAGGATGAAGAAAACATTAGAGATAAATATTTACAAATTGTGCTTAAAAGAATTGAGGAGGTTGCTGGAGAGAAAATTAGTGATCACATAATCTATAAAAAATCATTCTGTGTTGATGATTTTATAAATGACTATAATTCCTATAAAGGCAATGCATATGGACTTGCTAATACATTATTTCAGACTTCAATCTTTAAACCAAAGATTAAAAGTAAAAAGATAAAAGGTCTCTATTTTACGGGACAATTAACTGTTCCAGGGCCTGGCGTCCCCCCTTCTTTAATTTCCGGAAAAATAGTTTCTAGTATTGTTATAAAGGATTACCCGAATCAATAAATTCATTTGTTTCTAGGATATCTGTTATAACCTCTGATATTATCATTTTAATTTCATTGGAAGATAGTGTTGATTGATTTTCAACAAACATAAATGGAGAGTTTCTCTTTTTCAATGAACATATTCCTATTTCAGAAATTTCTTGATTTTTATAACTGCTTTCAGCTAAATATTTATAAAAAAGCAACTGGAGTAAATAAGAATATTTATGATCTGTTTTTACACTTCCAATATTTTTTAAATCTAATACACCTTGATTTACTAGTCCAGATTTGTAATCAATAACTCTTAATCCTCCATTAAACATGTCAATTCTATCAATGATACCGTTTAGCTTAACATCTTTATTATTAACTGTAATATTAGTAGATACTTTCTTTTCTAAAGAGATGATTTTAATCTGTGCATTTTGATTTTTCAGTTGATCTTTTTCATACTCTAGAGTATTATTAATATACTCTTTTAATACTTCAATAAATATCAAATTTTTTCCTTGTGGTTGTTTTGAATAAAGTTCAACAAAAGAATTTATTGATTCTTTTTCAAGATTTTCTTTCATTAAATCTAAATGTTTTACTTCAAGAATTATCCCTATATATGGCTCATATATTTTTTCAATTACCTTATGAATTAATGTACCCTGATCCATATAATTTAAATATTTTGATTCCTCAAAATCATTAACATTAAGTATTTTCTGTTCGTAAAAAAAGTATGGATTCTTAATAAATAAATTTAAAGTTGATGCAGATATTCCTGTCTTTAGAATACTCTCTATTCTATCATCTATCAAACTATCTTTTAAAATTATTGGCGATTCATTTTTAATAGTTTTAATTTTTTGTTCTATTACCTGTCTATTACAGATATAAGAATCTGTCTTCAATAATTCTAGTTGCTTAATATATCTGCTCTCCTCTCCACTCATAAAAGATTTTAAATCAGAATCATAGATTAAGTGAATTTCTTTAGATTTATTAATCAATTCATAAAATATTTTTGAAATTTTGTTTTCTTGATCATATTGAGACATCTCATCAAATTCTATTTTTTCAGAATTAGATAAAACACCTTCTTTAATATCACTAAAAGGGAAAAAACCTTCATTCATATTTGTAATTATAACATGATCATAAGTTGAAATTTTAGAATCAAAAAGATGATAATTTGATGTGAATTTTAAATTTTTGTTGTTATCATAAAAATCTACAAGCTTTACCAATTTTTGATTTGCAAAAAAAACATAAACTTTTGCAGAACTATCTTCACTATATATTTTTGATAAGGTATCTGATAAATATTTTGCTTGATTTACATTCTTTGACGTGGAAATTATATTGATTTTTTTCTTCTGTAAATTATTTGAATTAGACTCATCTATATTTTGATTATTTGCATATCTGTGTTTTTCACCAATAGAATATTGATCAGGTTTTGACTTATAGTCTAGAAAACTCTGGATTAAACTTGAAAATGTATTAACTCCTGGATTATCTTTTTTTGAAATTACATAAAGCTCTTTTTCAGCTCTTGTGAAGGCTACATAAAGTAAATTAATTGAGTCTAATAAATTATTAAGAATTTCACTTTCAAATATTTCTTTTGCAGTATCTCCCATATTAAGAAGAATTTTAGATTTTCTTGTTAGAGTCCACTTCAAATCATTTAAAGATTCGAAAGGCTCATATAGCCAGATAAGATCCTTATTGGTGTTTTCATCAAGTCTATCACTATATATAGGTGAAATAACAACTGGAAATTCAAGACCTTTTGATTTATGTATTGTAGAGATATTAATTGAGTGTTGATCATCAGATACACTTAAGTTTATATTATCTGACTTTTTTTTCCAATGTGAAAGATATGATTTGATTGTGTCATCATTATTATCTAGAAATTCAAAAACATCATCAATTAAGGCAATTAAATAGGGGTCTTCAATTTCTAATTTGAAAATAAATGCACAGTATTTTATGGCATCTAAAATATTTAGAGAAGAAAAATGTTTAAGGTCAAATACATCTTTAGTTGAAATCTTTTGAAAAAAACCATTAACATCCACTTTAGATAGATTAATAAAAAAGCATTCATTTAGACTATCATATCTCTTGTCAAAATAATTCTTAGTAAACAGGAAATTTATTATTTTTTTTCTTTCAGAGTAATCGTTATTGTTTTGACTTAAGTTAAAAATTGAAATAATAAATTGAACATTCTCAGAGTTTTTTATTTGTAGAATATCATTAGAAATTAATTTAAATTTTGGGTTTTTAATATTTTCAATTAACTCTTTTGAATATTTATTTTTTCTAACAAGAATAATTATATCTGAAGTAGAATACCCTCTGTTTAATAATTCTAAAATTTGGTTTTCAATTTTTGAATAAAATGAGTTTTCATCAGTTACATCAACTGCAACATATCCATTTTGTTTTTTATGTGAAAATTGTTTGAAATTTAAATCATCTGAATTATAGATTTCTATATTTAACTTTTCAGATAAGTAATTGAAAAAATCTGAATTGAAGTCAACAATTTCTTTACAACTTCTATAATTTATATCTGTGTTCTTTAATATAGGTTTAAAGTGAAAAGGATTCGTGCGGTCATATATTAAGTTTATAAACTGATTAAACTTTCCTCCACGCCACCTGTAAATTGATTGTTTTGGATCTCCAACAATTAGAAGAGAACCTTTTGATCCATCATGAGATTCACTGTGAATAGAATTTGAAATTAAAGGGATTAAATTCTGCCATTGAAGCTCAGATGTATCTTGGAATTCATCTATAAAGAAATCAGTGTATCTAGATCCAAGTTTTTCATAAATATAGGGAGCTTCATTTGACTTTATAAGTACATTAAGTTGAGAATTAAATTTACTAATAAGTCTAATTTTATTATCACTTTGAATATGTTCAATTTTTTCTTCAATTCTAGATATTAAAGATAACGAAGGAAGAAAAGATAAAGTCGAGTTTACTTTATATATATCTATGATTGATTCTTTAATTTTCAAGTAATTATTAAGAAGGTTGATTCTAATTTTTTCAATTCTTTCTACTTTACTTTTTTCTAGAGTTTTGTTGTATAAATTTGTTTCTCCTTTTAGAGATTTTTCAATTGAGTCATTAATAAAAAATGTATCCTCATTATTAAAAGATTTTAAATATTTATTTAAAAATCCTCCTCTAAAATCATTATCATCTAAACCATTACTGATTATTAAATCAATAGAACTTGAAGCTAAGTGATGAATGTTTGAAGTATTGTCATTTTTAATTTTATGTAATTTTTTTTTAATCTTAGAAAAGAAATTAAAATTCATTTTCTTAAAATAATCAACCTGAATTCTATTTGATTCTTTATCAATAAATAATCCAAAATCTTTTAAATCATATGAGATATCCCAGCTTTTATTTAGTGTAAGTTTAAATTTGGCGAATTCAATAAGTAATTCTTTTAGTTTCTCTTCTTTGTCTATATCAGAGAATAGTTCTTCTATGGCTTGATCTAAATAAACTGAGTTATCTAGTTCAATATTATAATCATCTTTATTATTCAATTCTTCAGAAACACTTTTGATAATATTATTTGTAAAACTGTCAATTGTGATTACATTAAAATTTGAATAGTTATACAAAATTTTATCTAATATGTTGGAGGATTTTTTTTCAATTTCTAATTGATTTAATCCTGTTTTTTTGGAGATAATTTCTTGAATTATTTTGTTTCTATTATATTTTAAATCAGATAAGTAAATAAGTATTCGATCCTTCATTTCAATGGAAGCCTTATTTGTAAAGGTGAGTGCGAGCATTGATTTAAAATGTTCCTCATCTTCACTTTTCAAAAGTTTAGCTATATATTCAGTAGCAAGATTAAAGGTTTTACCAGATCCAGCTGAAGAATTTATTATTTTAAACGAGTAGTCCATGTTTAATATTGAAACTTAATAAAATAATCCTAATTTTGTAAAAAAAAATTATGGCTTTCGAATTACCTAAATTAAATTATGCTTTTGATGCATTAGAACCAAACATAGATGCAAAAACTATGGAAATTCATTATGGAAAACACCATAATGGTTACACTAATAATTTAAATAACCTTATTTCTGGGACTGAAAATGAAAATAAAGATATTGAAGAAATTCTTAAATCTTTAGATCTTAACAATAGTGGATTAAGAAATAATGCAGGAGGTTATTTTAATCATAATCTATTTTGGGAGATTATGAGTCCTAACTCTGGAGGAGAACCAAAGTCTGAAATTTCAGATTCTATAAACTCTAGTTTTGGATCATTTGAAAATTTTAAAAATGAATTTAGTAAAGCTGCAGCAACAAGATTTGGTTCCGGATGGGCATGGTTGTGTGCTCATGAAAATGGAACACTTGAAATATGCTCTACGGCAAATCAGGATAATCCATTAATGCCTAATGGCTGTGGAGGTAATCCAATATTATGTCTAGATGTATGGGAGCATGCATATTATTTAAATTATCAAAATAGAAGACCTGATTATATAAATGCATTTTTCAATGTAATAAATTGGGATGAGGTAAATAAAAAATTTACTCAGAGATAAAAAAAAAGGCTAGATATTAACATCTAGCCTATTTAAAACTAATCTAACAAATTGGTTTTTGGTTTATGTATTAAAAATTATATTTTAATCCAACTGATATATTTCTACCCATTTGTTCAATTCCAGCAGTTTTTAATCTTGATAAGTGGTCATAATACTCTTTATCAAAAACATTACTTATTCTCCAAAATAGATTTAAGTCATTAGTCATAAACTCTGTTTTATAGTTTCCTGAAAGATTTAGTACTGAGTATCCGTCTGTTTCCTCTTCAAACATTGACACTCTACTTTGCTTTGCTTTAGCAATAAAATCAATTTCAACTGAATAGTTATTTCCAAAGTCAATATTGAAAACTTGGTTTAATGTTAATGGAGATATGAAAGGAAGTGCCTCTCCATCCATAGACTCAGCAAATACGTATTCAATTGAGGTATAGTAAAACAACCAGTCAATAGAAGTATTTTTATTTAAATGAATTTCTCCACCATAAAGTTTGGAATCTTGTTGCATGTAATCGTATACTCTTAAACCATCTTCAAACATACTTGATGGGTTTAGATATATATAATCGCTTATATCATTGTAAAATAAATCAAATGATACAATTGAGTTATCATTATTTATTTGATACGATAAATCAGTTTGTAAACTTTCCTCAGCTTCCAAATTAATATTTCCTTTTTTATATTGAAATGATCCGTGATGAGAACCGTCTGCATATAATTCAATTAGATCAGGAGCTCTAAATCCAGAGCTTAGATTTATTCTTAAAGTTGAATTTCCAAAATCTTTTTTAAATCCAAGAGACCCATTGAAATTGGAATAATCATTTGAACTAGATTCTGAGGAAATAGATCTATTATCATATCTAACACCAATTAAAGCTTGTGAAGTATCATCTATATCAAACTGACCTAAAGCGAATAAACCAAAGTCCTTTTTCTCTGCATCAGGAATTAGAGTTTCATGACCAAAATTTTTATTTTCTTGGTTAAGTAAACTAGTTCCAATAATAAGATTTAAATCATCTGACTGAGGCATAGTTAGTTTAATGTCAATTGAGGTAGTTTCAAGTTCCATGTCAAGTTCTGCTTCACCTTCCTCATGACCCTCATGATCGTCATGATCATCATGACCTTCTTCTTCATGACCTCCAAACTCTTTTCTTTCATTTAATTGTCTCCCTAGTGTAATGTCTAAAGTGTGATCGTTACCCATATCAAAAGTGTTTTTCCAAGTTAAAGTTGTATGATTTATCTCTTGATAATGATCTTCTTCTCCATGATCATCATGATCATCGTGTCCATCTTCTTCATGATCATCATGATCATCGTGATCATCATGACCTTCTTCCATATGTGGAATTCCAACTTCAGTTTCAGACATGCTAAATCTCAAGTCTGATTGAAATTTTTCAGTTTGATATGCAACTCCTGCTTTAAAGTCATTTTGCTTAAACCAAGTGTTTTCTATCTCACCATCAGGTGAAGAATAGTTTCCGTTGTCTGTAATATCTGCTCTAAGCATATAGCTGAAATTTTCTGAGCTACCTTTTAAACCAAGATTATTACTAAATCCACTATAATTTGAATTATATATACCAGTGTAATCTATTTCAAGATCATCAGATGTTAAATATTTTTCAGGTTCTATGTAGAGCACTCCTCCCATTGCATCACTTCCATAAAGTACATAAAGTGGACCTTTTACTACTTCTACTGAATTCACTCCAGAGCTACTTAAAGCAAGTCCATGCTCTTCACCCCATTGTTGATTCTCTAATCTCATCCCTTGGTTTAAGACTACGACTCTGTTAAAACTAAGCCCTCGAATTGATGGCTTTCCAATTCCAGCTCCTGTTGATATTATAGATACACCAGGAAGTTTTGAGATTGAATTACTAATATATTATTTGATGATTGGATTGATATCGTTGAAATTTAATTTGTCAACTTTTAGTACCGACTTTCCAAGAGTTTGTCCAAATGGAAGTGTTAATACTACCTCATCAAGCTCAACTAAATCTTCGTTAACTTGAGAGAATATTGGTTGAAAAGCCAATAACATTAATGCTAATAAGCTTATTCTAATTTTAGTTTTCATTATTTTTTATTTAAGATTAAATTATAGGGCATATTTTATAGCTATTATGCTTTAGCTGATTTTTTAAACCCCCCTAAAACTTTAGGGGGTATTTAATTTTAATTTATCCTTTAACTACATATGCAATGTGATCGTGATCATCATGGTCATCATCTTTACCGCATGAAACAACAGCAAGTGTAGAAAAGACAAACATTAAGAGTAATAAATATTTTTTCATATTATTCTTTTTTAAGATTAGTAATAATTGTTTAATTCTATTGAATTAGCTTTCGAATAAACTAGATTACTGGTGGACCTCTTAAAGAATAATTATAAAATGTTTGGTGAGTATGAAAAGCTTTGTAAAAAGTTAGAGTTGTGAAGTCCTCAGATGATGGATTATCAAATACAAAGTCATCTGTTAAATCAAAATCAATTGAATTGGTAATAAAGTTATCGACTACACAATCATCAACTTTTTCATGAATATGTTGTTCAGAGTATGAACAAGCAAAATGAGAATCAGATAAAATATAGTGATGAATAGCCAAGACGTTTGGCAAACTCAAAGTAATTAATAATACTATACTTGAAAATATTCTCATAAAAAATTAACTATATCAAATATATTAAATTGATTAGATAAATGTAAAAAATATTTATATTTGCCGTCCATTCCTCCTTAGCTCAGTTGGTTAGAGCATCTGACTGTTAATCAGAGGGTCCTTGGTTCGAGTCCAAGAGGGGGAGCAACATATAATGATAAAACGGTTATACTTTTATAGTGTAGCCGTTTTTTAATTAAAAGACCCCAGTCAAACACCCTCAGTTATTAAGTGGAGATCTCCCATTGATTATT
>Ga0115554_1002995_pt1 | contig 11522 bp, 20 predicted proteins | sample COGITO_mtgs_1104_3_FD_87283 | JGI IMG/M metagenome (GOLD analysis project Ga0115554, IMG submission 87283) | Pelagic marine microbial communities from North Sea - COGITO_mtgs_110404 | ecosystem: Environmental > Aquatic > Marine > Epipelagic | place: Germany:Helgoland, sampling site Kabeltonne... | reverse complement strand
TAACTAACTCATCTGATGATGAAATGGAGTTAGTAAGTATGGGTTTAAAACCAGACCAATATTTCGTTGAGATATTAGATTTCGATGGATTGGGGTTTTGTACAACCGAAGAAGAATTAGAAGTATTATATAGAGCGTTAACATCAAAATATATAGAAGAATGATTAGAAATTACACCGAAGAACAATTAGAAGCAAACTATAATAGATTTATAGCAGCTATCAAAAAAGTGTTTACTGGAGATAGGTTAGAAAAACTACTCCATATGTATTCACCTGATGAATTGGGGAACGAACTAGCAATGGCACCAGCAAGTGGTAAACTAAACTTTCACTCGGCATATCCTGGTGGATACATAGACCACGTAATGAATGTAGCTACAAATGCTTACAAAATTAAAAAGATGTTTGAAGCAAGTGGTGGTATTATTAACTTTACCGATGAGGAATTATTATTTGCAGCATTCCATCATGATTTAGGAAAGTTAGGGGATGGTAAAGAACCATATTACTTACCACAAACATCAGAGTGGCATATGAAAAATAAAAAGGAATACTTTACTCACAATCCAAAGTTACAATACTTTGATGTAACCGATAGAGCATTTTGGTTATTGAATCAATATGGAATTAAATATACTCAGAAAGAACAATTGGGTATTCATATGGCTGATGGTTTATACAATGATGCTACTAAGAAGTATTTCATTTCTTATAACGAAGATTTTCAAGTAAAAACCGATTTACCATATATTCTACATTGGGCTGACCATATGAGTACTAGAATAGAGAATTCGGAATATAGAAAATCAACTGGAATGTATGACAACATTTCCGAAAACTTTTAATAAATCGGAAAAAACGTCATCTTTAATCAATTGGTATGGATTTGGTAATATATAGATTGTATGTTTAACTTAAAAAAGAAAAGTATGATTTTTACAATTGATAATTTATTTAACGAACTATCTCCTTTAAGAAATGAGAAGTTTAATTGGGATTCAGCACTCCCAAACAATCAAGGAAACTATTCCATCACTACATTAGAAGATGGTAAGCAAGAACTTATTGTAAGTGTTGTAGGACACAATCCAAAGAATGTGGATGTTGATGTTACTGAAGGTATTATTACAGTTAAAGCAATTGCCAAAAAGGTAAATGCAGTAGTTGGTGATGTAAACCTACAATTCAAAGTTGGAAAAGATTTTGATGGAACAACATCAGAAGCATCTATTGAAAATGGTGTGTTAAGAATCGTTATGGACAAAAAAGAAGAAAGAAAATCTAAAAAAGTAAAGATTAGATTTTAGTTTTAGTGATGTTAGTTAAAAGAGGGGAGATTACAAAAAATCTCCCTTTTTTGATTATTTAATATTTATATATACGAATAAAGAATGTTATTATGAAAGCAGAATACAAAGAAAAGGCAGAATCATACTTAGAGGGAATTGAAAATTCCAATAAAGTAATTGGTGAAATGTTAGAAGGAAAAAGACCTTCCAATCAAGCAGACGCTTTAAAGTTAACGAAGAAGATTCAAAGGTTATTGGAACTTACTCGAACTTTAATTGGCTAAAACCCCACATGAAATTTAGAACTTTATTGTTAGGATTATCAGCATTGTTTGTAGCATTCAATGCAGCATTCTTCTCCGTAAGTGGTTTATCTAAACTATTTGCAGGAGCATCTTTATCCTTAATAGTAATGGCTAGTTCGTTAGAACTTGCTAAACTTATTACTGCTGGTTATCTATACAACTATTGGGAAAAGATAAACAAATCATTTAGGTTATACCTAAGTGGAGCAGTTCTTATTTTAATCCTTATAACATCTTTAGGTATCTATGGATTCTTAACATCCGCATTTCAAGATACATTCAATCAATTCAGTATAAAAGAAAAACAATTAGCATTCTTACAACAAAAAGAAAAGTTTTGGGGTGATGATGTAATACGATATGATGAAGAACTTAAAAGAATCAGTAATAACATTAGTACTCTTTCTAATGCGAAATCTCAATCAATCCAAGTACGAGACACCTCGGTGGTTGGGGGCGTTAGAACAACCATCTCTACTTCCGAACTTAGGATTTCACAAAAACGTATTGAAGTTGAAGAAGAGAATCGTAAAGGTGTTCAATCAAAAAGAGAAGTAGCAGCAGATTCATTACAATCAATTCAATTAAAAATATTAGATGTTGAATCATCAGAAGGTGTATCATCTGAATTAGGTCCATTAGAATATCTAAGTGGATTGTTGGATAGACCTATGGATGTTATTATCAATTGGTTTATTCTAATTATTATCTTTGTATTTGACCCACTTGCAGTTGCATTAGTAATTGCTTTTAACAACGCATTAAAAGTTGATAGGGGAATTGTTGATAAAGAAAAGATAATTCGTAAGAGAGAACTATACGATGAGGAGCCAGAAGAAGATGATGGCTTTTGGACTGAAGAAGAGATGGAAGATTTTAGAAATCAATTTGATGTTGATGATGAATTGGCAAATGAAGAGTTTGATAATGAAGATTTAGATTTCTCACCAAAAGATATTTCAAAAATGGTAGAAGAATCTGAAAAGGAATCAGAACCTAACGAAGAGTTAAAAGAAGCTGCAAAGAATTATAAAAAAAAAGTTGATGAAACCGAATCATTAACAAAGGATACTACACGTAGAGGAATTGATATTGATGGTGATGGTACTATTGATGGATATGATAATGATGGGGATGGATTAATAGATGAACCAGCTCCTTCATCATCTCGTAGAGCACAATATGTAATGAATGAAGTTCCATTTTATGCTAGACCTAATTTCAATTGGGGTGATAGAAGTAAGTGGATAAATAACCAAAATGCAGTAAACTATTGGTTAACATATGTAAAAAACGAAAAGGATACAAGCTATCCTGACAACTTCGATTCAAAAACTTATTGAAATAAATTTGGTTTTTAAATATTTTTTTCGTATATTTGTTTATAACAAATGATAAATCCAACGAAATGAATTTAGGATACGCTTGTATTAATATGACTCTATCGGGTCAAAAACCAAAAGTAACTACCAATCGTTCAATGATTAAAAGAACATTCTTAGAAAGGGGTGTTGAATACGCAACGGAATTGGGATTACAAAACGCTAGAGATTTATATAAGATTTTAGAATGGAATAATGAGAATGGTATTAAACTATTCAGATTATCTTCTGAGATGTTTCCTTGGGGTTCTGAATATGAGATAGAGAAATCACCACACTATCTTAGAATCAAAACTATATTAATGGCTTGTGGTAACTACGCTAAAAAAAATGGTATTAGGATTACTTCACATCCTGGTCCATTCAATGTATTAGTTTCACCAAGACCTCATGTTGTAGAAAATACAATTACTGATTTAGAATTACATGGTAAGATATTTGATTTGATGGGATTAGAACAATCACATTATAATAAAATCAATATCCATTGTAATGGAGTTTATGGAGATAAAGAATCAGCAATGAAACGATTTTGTGAAAACTTTAAAAGATTATCACCATCAGTAAAAAGTAGATTAACAGTTGAGAACGATGATAAAGCATCAATGTATTCAGTAAAAGATTTGATGTATTTAAACGAACAAATTGGAATACCAATTGTATTTGATTATCATCACCACAAATTTTGTACAGGTGGATTAACTGAAGAAGAGGCATTAAAGTTGGCAATATCAACTTGGCCTGAAGATATTAAACCAATAGTTCATTACTCTGAAAGTAAAGCATTGCATGAGGAGAATGATAAACTAAAACCACAAGCACATTCAGATTATATTAACAAACTTCCTAAGTTATATGGAACGGATGTTGATGTTATGGTAGAAGCAAAGGCAAAGGAACTTGCGATTATACCACATATGGCAAAATTTAATGTATGTGAATATAGTGGATTGTTAAACACACAAAGTTACGCAGAATGATTATAGATGTAGATATTAAAGCTCCTAAGAGAGTAGAAAAGAATTGGGGATACGAACTATGGATTCACAACGATGAAGAGTATTGTGGAAAATTATTAGTATTCACAAAAGAAAGAAATAGATTCTCAATGCATTATCACCTAAAGAAAAAAGAAAGTTGGTATGTACAAGAAGGAAGATTTCAATTTAATTGGTTGAATGTAGAAGATGGAAAGTTAGAAGGTAAAACTTTAGAAAAGGGAGATAGTGTTTTAATCGATAGAGGATTACCCCATCAGTTAATATCATTAGAAGATAACTCAATTGTATTTGAGGTTTCGACTGAACACTTTGATGAAGATAGTTATAGAGTTTATAGAGAAACACCAGAAGATTTATTATGAGTTATATAAAGGTTCAATTGCCTGAGAGATACAAATTAAAAGAAAGAATCGAAACCAACAAAGATATGTGGATTCCATTTTACGCAAAACATGGAGTATATATAGGTAGTGCAGAATCGATAGATTATTTAACAAACGAAATAAAAAAATACTATGATAGTAAAGAGAATTGAAAAAACTCCCGTTACGAATGAAGAGTTAAACGAATATAAAGAAAAAATATCTAAATTAGAAAACGAATATGCTGTAAATGCATCTGATGTTGGAATAGATAAACGTATTGTTACTATTAAGTTTGGTGGTGAGTATGATGATTTAACATTAGTTAATCCGAAGGTTACCGAAACATCAAAAGAGATGGTTGTTTATTTTGAAAAAGAATTAGATAAAAAACAAAAGGTTAGAAAAACTGCTAGACATCAATGGTTTAAAATTGATACTGATAATTTAGGTATTGTAGAGTTTTCATCTGATAAAAAAGAATGGAAAGACCAAGAAGAATATATGAATGATTTAGGATTGTTCGAATGTATTACTGCTCAGAGATTAATTGATTCTATTGATGGTGTAAGTATAAACTCCTCAAACAGAAGATATAGTGGTCAAATAAAAGCAGAGAAAAAACCTGGAAGAAACGAAAGAGTAATGTTACAATCACCTGAAGGAGAAATGGAATTTGTTAAATACAAAAAAGCACAACCTCTTTTAGATAAAGGATATCAATTAGTATAATGGGAGTATTATCATACAAATCAGAAGAGCCGTTAAATAGAGAGGCTATAAATATAACATTCGATGTACCGGATGATATGAATATACATGAATTTAAAATTATGTGTGTTCGAATGGCATCATCTATGGGATATCACCACAACTCAATTAAAAAATCATTCGGTGAGTTAGAATACGAAACTCCATCAGATAAAGAATTCAAAGAATTTTTACATTCACTTAACGTAACAACTGGTTCGTTAACTATATAACGTATGACAAGACTCTATATATTAGAACAAAAAATTAAAACTTTAGAAATTATATTAGAAACAATTGTTGATGAACTGATTGAAGAAGAGTTAATTGATGAGGTAAGATTTGATAATGCTATTATCGAAAAAATCAAAAATCTTAATAAAGAATTGGAAATAAAAAAAGAGGAAGAAGATGAAAAAGAATTTTCATCATTTCCCTTCTTTGGAAAAAAAGGTGAAGCATAATTTGGAAAGTTAAACTTTTTTTCGTATATTAGTAGAATATAATATCAAAATGGAAGAAATTTATTTATACATAATAATTGGAGTTTTAGTAATATCCAATATATTTTTTATTATCAGAGGCACTCAGTTGGTTAGACAAATAGAAACAATTGCTAACGATATGGATAACCTAACTGAATTATCCATTGGCACTTTGGAAAAAATGTTAGAGGAGATGAAAGAGATAGATATCAGAGGTTCATTTGAATCCGATGATGAAGTTGGTGTGGTTTTCAAAGAATTAAAAGATACTATTGAAAAATATAAAAATAATTTATAAAAAATATGCCTAGACCTAGAAAAAAGAAATCAAAAATATATTTCGGTACTCCTGCTCAAGAAGCCATCATTGAATATAATGCAAGTGATGACCCAAAAGAGAGAAATAAAATATATAAAGATAGAATCCAATTTCCATTTGAAAAGTTAGCAGAAAATATTTTAAATACATTTAAGTTCTCATACTTTGATGTATCTAAAGAAGATGTTAAAAAGGAAGTAGTATCGGTATTGGTACAAAAGATTCATATGTTTAAACCTGATAAGGGTAGAGCATTTTCTTATTTTTCTATTGTTGCTAAGAATCACTTAATCTTACAAAATAACGGAAACTACAAACGTTATAAGAAAACGGCACTACTTTCTCAGATGCCTGAAACTTGGAATCCTGAAAATGATTTCTATCACGAACAAAAAGGTAATGAGTTCGATGAGTTCAAAGAATTGATGTTAGGATATTGGGATAAAAATCTTACAAAAGTATTTACAAAAAAAGAGATATTCAAATAGCAGATGCTATCTTAGAATTATTCAGAAGAAGTCAGTATATAGAAAATTTCAATAAAAAACATCTCTATCTTTTAATTAGAGAAATGACAGATTGTAAAACACATTACATCACAAAAGTAGTTAATGTTATGAAAACTCATCAGAAGAGAATGCTAAACGAATACTTAGACCATGGTGAAATATCTGATAATAATGATGAAGATGAGTTTTTTTCTTATTAACATATATTTATTCTAAATAGGTTACATTACCTCACATAATTAAAAATTCAAACAATTATCTCCCGATAGCTTACTTTGAATTGAATTTTGTAAGAAATAAAAATTTATTTAGAACCAATGATAAAAAAAGCTATACTAATAGTTGTAGTATTATTTACTACGACAAACATACAAGCACAAATTGTAAAAGAGTTATACAAAGATTTCCTAAAATATGGAACTATCTATGGTGCAGGGGATATTAATAATTCCGTTGAAGCCATTGAACCAACATATGTTTTAGAGAGAACTGATAATGTATATGAAATTCCAATCATTAAAGATAATACAGAAGTATTTCCATTCGATTACAGATATGGATTTGGTATTAGAAAATTAGCTAGATTCGATTACGAAAGAAAACCTAAAAACTTTTATGATGGAACAGAATCTCAATTAGCATTTACTGCACCAACTTCAGCATTCAAAGGATTGGAATACCAATTCCATTTTGAAAAAGAACGTTGGAGGGGTAGAGATTTTACAAATTATAGATTTTTCCTAAAACATACAGGTAAAAATCATATCGTAAAGATAGAAACAAGAGAAGTAGATAAGATTAATCTTAACTATAACTCAGCAGAAGCTAGATTTAGATTGCCAATCGGTAAGAAGTTTTCTCTATCGGCCGGAGCTATCCTAAGAGGACATGATAGAGCGTATGGATACAATCCAATTGAAATTTATTTGAATGAAACTACCAAAGATGAATTTGGAAATGAATTTCCAACTAATCCTTGGTATATACTTGCAGCAAATTATGGATATGTTGAAGTTCCAACTACATACACAAATAATACAACCGGTGAAGAATACTCTGATTTTGTTTGGGAAGATGAAGATGGTAATATAGTTGCTTATAGTGACCAAGATTTTAGAGAAAGAGTATTTCCATCTATTATGAATGAGTTTAATGGAAGAGCATGGGATTTATTAGACCCATGGATGGAAGTTGCTCCAATCATCGGATTCGATTTCTACCACTACAAATCAGATTTTTGGTTTCATGCATATGGAAACTATATATTACCATTTCACCAATACGTTGCTGGTGAAGAAGAATTTAGTTACCTTAATAGAAACAATTGGGGTAAAGGTGGATTACGACAAGATTCAGATTTAGAACAATGGACTGATTATTCTTTTGGTGTTAGTTTAGGTTATAAGGTAGGAAAGAACTTTGGAATATTTGCAGAAGGTGAATATTCAAAAATGTGGGATAGTAGATTATACCAAACTACATTTGGTATAAATTATACTTTTAGATAATGATGTGGATATATATTATAAAAGATTGGATTGGGTTATTTGGATTTAAAATGAATAATGATTATTATGATATAGCAAATCCAGGTAAAACATTACCAGCAAAAGGAAGATAAGATGGCAAAAGAATTAAACGAAGGAACTAAAATCACACTTGATTTAAAAACAATAGGTATCTTATTATTTACTGTATCTGTTGTTATTGGAATGTGGTTTACACTACAAGGTGATATCGAAGAAGCTAAGACATTACCCAAACCACCTATTGATAGAATCGAATATGATTTGAAAGATGAGTTAATCAGACAAACTATTCTTGATACACAAGATGATGTTGAATCAATACTCGAAGAGTTAGAAAAAATTGATGAAAGATTATACGAATTACAAAAAGAAAGATAGTATGAAACATTTATTAATATTCATATTTTTACTATTCTCTACACCAATATTTTCTCAACAATGGATTGATGATTCAAACTTTAATACTAAGATTCATGCTAATGATGCATTTGGTGATGATGAGACAATTATAACAATTGTAGAATTTTGGGTAGAGTTTAATAAAGCCAATGCTTTTCCTGATTGGGATAAGTTAGAAGGTGTAGAGTACTTCAGAGTAGATATATCTAAAGCTCCTCAAGCAAAGAAAGATTATAGGGTTAGAATGGCTCCAACTATTATCATATTTAAGAATGGAACCAAAGAAGATAGTTTCAAAGCAAGTTTAGATTTAGAGTGTCCTGTTAATTTAAATGAACTAAGAGAAGCAATAGAAGAAGTCAAAAGAGCTGACAAGTTCTAATCTAAAATAAAATCACTTTTTTGTTTATTGATATTTATATATAGAATAATAATCAATAAACGTATGTCAACAGATTTCGAATTATTCCCAGGTAAAAACCTTAGTGGTTTATTTGAGGATATATACAACAATCAGATAAATAAAAAGAAACACATTTCAGAAGTAATTTTTGAAATGAGAAAAATGATTAGTCATAAAGGTGATATGGCACTCATAGGTCCAGTCATCAAAGACTTAATTGATACATCAGTTCGTAACGATGACCAATTAGTTAAGTTAGCAACTATCGCACAAAGAATTGTTGCATCAAGTCAAAAATCAGAAGGTGATACTGGTTTTCTTACTGATAAAGAAAGAGAACAACTTCTTTCAGAAATTGAACAAGTACAGGATGAGGTTCAGAGAATAGATGATATTCAAAACGATATAGAGGAAGTTAAACAAAAAATAGAAAGTTAAGATGAGTTTCTTTGGTGGAAATTTAATTTGGAATGTAGCTAAAAGGGCTACTTCTGCAATTATTAATAAATCTCAAGAAGATTTAGCAGTAGTATATTCCGTCATATTGGATGAAAATCACCCATTAATAAAATCAGGAGAATCAAGTATAGCTGATGTTGGTTCAATTCAATGTAGATTATTAAATGATGTTACTGGTGAAACTTTATTGGTAGCTAAACCATTAGATTCCACTGTAACAATACTACCAATTAGAAATCAAACTGTATTTATACAAAAATTAGGAAGTGGTTATGTATATAGCCAAATATCAAAAGGATTATCACCCAACACATCAGATTCAGAAAATTTAATATCTAATTTATTTAACGAACAACAATCAGCAGAAGGTGGTAGTAAAGCAGAGGGATATTCAAATGTAAGTGCTACTGGTATAGCTCGTTCAAATACAAAAAATGTTAATGATTTTGATGGATTTGGTGATTACTTCACCGCAGAATCAGGTATTCATAAGTTAAAATTATATGAGGGTGATGTATTATTCCAAAGTAGATTCGGCCAATCCATAAGGCTTAGTGGATATAATAATAGTGAAAACAAATTTTCTCCTACATTAACAATACGAAGTGGTGAATCTCCTGAAAATAGAAAAAAGGATGATAATGTATTGGTGGAAGAAAATATAAATGAAGATAGTAACATTATATTCTTAGGTAGTGGAGAAAAATTATTAGAATGGACTCTTCCTACTACTAACGAAAAAGAATCATTTTATAATTATCCATCTGAATTAAAGGGAAATCAAATTCTACTTAGTTCAGATAGAATTATTCTTTCAGCAAAAACAGCAGAAATGATATTCGCTAGTAAGGGTGATGTTGGATTTATAACGGATGGTCAATTTTCAATAGATGCTAATAGGGGTATAAACATAACAACAAAAGATAATATTTTTATTGATACTAAAAATAGAGATTTAAATATCACTCAAGGTGATGGTGTTATTTTCTTAGGAACTGGAGGTGAAACAGAACCTGCTGCAAAAGGACAAACATTAGTTGATTTGTTAGGTGAAATGTTAGATTTAATAGCCCAACAAATATATGTAACTCCAGCCGGCCCATCTGCACCTGGACCAACAAATGTTGCTCAATTTTCATCTTTAAAAGCTAAGTTGAATTCAATGTTAAGTAATAATGTACAATTAAAATAATATGGGATTAGCAGATGACATAGGTAATATGGCAAATGAAACTATTGGTGGTGTGACTGATGCCGAATCTTCTGTGGTAGGTGGTGTGACTGATACAATTGATGATGTTACTGGTGCAGTTGGTGATATTGTTTCATCGATACCAATCGAACTACCTGAGCTACCAGAATTACCAGAATTACCTGAGATACCAAAGTTACCTAAAATTCCAAAGATATCACTACCAAAACTACCACCTCTTCCTAAATTTAAAAAAAAGGAAAAGGCAGAAGAAAATCCGAAACATAAAAAAAAGGGTTTACCTAAGATACCAAAAGTTCCTTCATTGGAGTTACCACCAATACCAGAGTTACCAGAACTACCCGAATTACCTGCAATACCAGAACTACCAAACCTACCAGAATTACCTGATGTGGGTGGTATAGTAGATGGGGCTTTGGGTGGAGTAACTGATGCCGTTGGTAACGTTACTGATAAAATTTCATAAAATGTCTTGGTCACTATTCAAAAGAAACATATTAAGGAAAACGAATCCAAATAATAATCCATCATTAAACATTAATCAACTAGCAACTATTTGGGCAGATGAATATGATGCGGTTGTAAAGAGGGGAAGGGATTTATTAAATTTAGAATCCGTTCAAAAAGGTAATAAAGATTTAGCTAAAGTATTTTTTCAACTTGCACTATTAAAGGGATTAGCAACTCCACCTGGTGTTAATTTTTCATTAGTAAATGAATTTGGTAATGGTGTTAAGGCATATTGGATGGGTGCACAAATGAATCCATTCCCAATCCCATTAATACCAGCACCCGGTACAATACAAAATATAGTAGTTAATTCAAATATAGCAAGTAATCCAGGTACTTGGCCAATGTATCCACCATTAAAGCCCGCTAAAAAACAAGTTATAATGGTTAATATGTTTATCTTAGCAGCAACAGTACATTTATTTAGTGTAGGTGGTATTATACAAACGACATCGTTATATCCATCGGCACCATCTCCAATACCATCACCTGCTGTTATACCTTGGACTGTGTATTTAATACCACCAAATATACCAATACCCAATATTAACTTTCCATCTTCGGATGGTAGTGAACCACCGGTATTAGAACAAGTGGTTGATGAT
>Ga0115554_1002991_pt1 | contig 11529 bp, 7 predicted proteins | sample COGITO_mtgs_1104_3_FD_87283 | JGI IMG/M metagenome (GOLD analysis project Ga0115554, IMG submission 87283) | Pelagic marine microbial communities from North Sea - COGITO_mtgs_110404 | ecosystem: Environmental > Aquatic > Marine > Epipelagic | place: Germany:Helgoland, sampling site Kabeltonne... | reverse complement strand
CTTTTGAGACGATTATCCAGCCACGCTTCGGCGTCGTCGTCCTCAACGTCGTCGTTGTGTTCGTCATCGTGGATCAGCAGCTCCTCCGAAAAGAGTCTTCTTTATACCAACACTAATTTGAGTAACGAGAAGAAGAGAAGACATTTCTCGTCCTCTCCGTCGTCGTCGTCGAAAAACGATCAAAAAAATAATAGTGAGATCGTCACGCCGGAACAGACGAAAGCTTTGTCGGACAAACCAGTGGCGACGGATTTAACCTCCATCGTGGACGCGTCCGCGAACACGTTGTTCTTAACCGAACTTTTTCGAGGGATGAGTTTAACGTTGAAATACTTTTTTGATACCAAGGTGACGATAAATTACCCGTTCGAAAAAGGTCCTCTCTCGCCGAGGTTTCGCGGGGAACACGCGTTGAGAAGATACCCAACCGGGGAGGAGAGATGTATCGCGTGTAAATTGTGCGAAGCCATCTGTCCGGCGCAAGCGATTACCATAGACGCGGAAGAAAGAGAAGATGGATCGCGAAGAACGACAAAGTACGACATCGATATGACCAAGTGCATATACTGCGGTTTTTGCCAAGAGGCGTGTCCGGTAGACGCGATTGTGGAAGGACCAAACTTTGAATACGCGACGTACAGTCACGAGGAGCTTTTGTACGATAAGGAAAAGTTGTTGGCGAATGGAGACAAGTGGGAAAAAGAAATTGCAAAGAACTTGCAAAGCGAGTCTTTGTATCGTTAATCGCTTTGCCCTCTCCGAAGCTTACTACTAACTAATACACACAGAAAAATAGAGAAATTGTTTGGAATCGATCGGGAGGGCAGTATTTGTAATATATATTTAAACAACACAAACACAGAACAAAAATAATTTTTGATCTTCTAATAGCGTCCTCCTCGGCCTCCTCGGCCTCGACCTCTGCCACGACCTCTTCCGCGACCGTGAACGCTCGTATGCGTCGCGCCTTCTCTTCCAAAAGTCTCCGAATCAACTTTTCTTTGTTCCGCCATTCTTTGAAAGTGCGCACTTCTGTTTTCTTTTTGCGTCGCGTCCGAGGACATGGTATCAAAGAAGTCGTCCTTTTCATATTTTGCGACGCCGAGATCGTTTGCCGTTTGTTCTCTAGCTTTGTCAAATTTAGAAAGCATGCTTTCGAAATCAAAAGCTTCAGCCGGAACAACCGCGCTTTGAGGCAAGTTTTGGTTCGATACGTTACCAAATCGACCGCCACCTCTGCCACCCACACCTCTTGGTTGCGGGATTCTTCCCCCGGCACCTCTACCACCTGGCGGGGGTGCTGGTCTATCTGGTGGCGGTGGCTTTGGTTTCGATGTTGGCAAACCAGCTTGCGCGGCAGCAGCGAAACTCGTCGGTTTCACGTATGCCGGTTTCGCCGCTTCCATGACTCTTGCCGGCGCCGGCGCTGACTGCGCCGGAACAGCTCCTGGTCGCGCCGGTGGCGGTACCAATCCAGCTGGCTGCTGCCGCTGCGCTTGAGGCGGTGCCTGTCCGAATCCTTGTTGTGGTGGTTGCTGTTGTTGATATCCTTGTTGCTGATACTGTTGTTGTGGCGGTGGTTGTTGCGGGGGAGGTTGTCCCCAGCCACCGTATTGCTGTTGTTGATACTGCTGTGGCGGTGGTTGTTGCTGTTGGAATACCCCCTGTTGAGATTGACTCAAATCATCCGGGACGCCGTGTCTGGTTGTATATCTCTCCATTTCTTGAATCTGAACAATATCTTCGATTTCGTTTTGGAGAAAACGAATCCCCATGTGGACCTCCTGAGAGGGCGGAATCGCCGGTTTCCCCAAACTTCTTCGGTTTTCCGTGCCGTGACTCAACACTGTTTTTAGTATGTAACATCGTGAACAGAGAAAAAGAGATACGCGTGAGTGCGAAAAGAGAGAGAGTAGAAAAAGAAAAAGAACAGCAACTTTGAGACGATTTATTAGTAGTAGTAGTAGTAGTAGTGTATTCTTCCTTCTCCTTTGAGACGATTCGTTCATTCTCTCTCGATCCAGGCCAAGAATTTTCAACTACGTACGAAAGAATAAATAAACGCACCATTATTCAATATGATCGATCCGTCGGTCTGATTGACTTCCGCTAAAATTCCAGTGTATCGAACGCGGGCTGTTGAACTAATCAACGAAAACGTTCCGCCGATATATCCTGCCATGTTTTAATTTCTCTTTCTTTATAAGAACTCGAGGAGATGAGTGAGGTGTGAAGAATCGGTTCTTTTGTTTCCTTCCAGTCGAGAAGAATTATAAAATTTTGGCGGGCAATTTTGGTCTAAAAAATAGTCTGCTGCTCAAAAACTCAACAACTAACTACCAGTACTACTCTATTACTATTACTATTACTCTCTTCTCTTCTCTTCTCTTCTCTTCTCTTCTCTTCTCTTAAGCTCCAACTAAAACACCCAACGCTTCTAACAAACCCTCTAACAAAACATCAAACGCGTCCGTGGCTTCTAAAACAGCCGCAGCATTCCACAAGGCGTGAAGCACGATAGGTGCGACGACGTTTCGAGTTCGGACGTAAAGAATACTGAGCGCCACGGAAAGCGCCGTGAGTGGGAGGAAACGGTCCATCGAAAAGTGTGCCAGAGCAAATATACAGCTAGAAAGACATATGGAGGTGGATACGCGCCACTTTTTCGTCAAAGATGGCATGAGGAAGCCGCGAAAGATTACCTCTTCCCAAATAGGGGCAACCACAGCGACTAAGACGGCGTAGAATAATACGGAGACGCCGTCTCCGCTCATAGCCACGCGCTCAAAATTTGATGGATTTACCACCACTGGAGTGGTTGTCAGTTGAGTACTGGAACCATTACCTCCGAATAAAGATGTCAAGATGCCGCGTAAGCTAAAAATTGTTCCACCGTTTGCAAAATAATCGCACAGTTTTGAGTTCAGTTCCGCGACGAGATTCACGAGAGGAAACGTCGCCACAAACAAAAGAGTCTCTTTCGAACACCGTTTGAACTCTTCGACTGATTCAAACGTAACCCGAAACCAATTCGTATTTTTCAACTCTTCTTGATACTTTCTCGTCCCGAACCACACGCAAAATATCCCAACCACACACGCTGCGATATCCGCAAACAAAGAGTACAGCGCCACGCCTCGACTTGTCAGCGCCTCTGCGTCGAAACCCATATGGAATGTCGCCCAAGGTACAAAAGACTGTCCGACCCACAGAAATGAAATCATCCAGAGCATCATGACCACGACGACGTGCGACAGAGACCATGGTACTGCCCATATTTTTCCAATAGTAATACTTTCATTTCCATCGTCCACGTTAAAGAGTTTTCGTTCCCAGTCTTTTCCTTCTTCTCTCGTTTTCTTTTCAAAATCCTCCTCCAGCTCCTCCTTCTCCTCAAGATGTTGGTGGTTGTTACTACCGTCATTAGTAGTACTACGAACAAATGCTCTTCTCCTTTGTATTCTCACTTCTATTTTGCTGCTATCGCTACCACTCAGGAGCAACTTTGCCTTCCTCGATGGCCGGAGGGGAAATGGGTGTCGTTGTTGTTGTTGTTTCCAACTGGAATCGTATCTCGTTGGTTGAGCTGCTCTTCTATCGGCGACGGCAGCAACTCGAGAAGAGGACGAAGAGGAGACAGAGTGACTCGCGAGGCGAGAAGTCAACATCGTCGTCGTCATCGTCCTCGACCTCCTCGTCACAGCCAGGACGATGGATATCTTTTTTTCTGGAGAGAGTTCTTTATCTTCAAAATATCAAATCAAATTACAAATTGCTCTCGTGTTTGTGCTAGACGTACACGTATATTGAAGCTATTGGCTATTATTGAAACTATAAATACAAATCATACAATTACGAAGGAGGATTGTAGTAATTGTAACGAAACTTTCTACCGAACGCGCGTTTGCTCGTCACGTCTTTATATCCTCTCCAAACTTTACCGACATCTGGATGCCAACCGAAAGAGTTTTCATTCAACGCCGGATGCCGATATGCGACCGGATCAAACTCAACTCTCGGAGCGACCGCGGCGTGCGGTAAAGGTACTGCCCACTTCAACTTTTCGTGACGCATGCGAAATTTTGCTTTGTTTTGCATTAAAACTGGGACTGAGGTGACCCACAAAACCAAAGAAGGGGCATAAGCTCTCTTTGATAGCAAGACGAAAGAGAGAAAGCTTTGCGCGATCAAAAGTGCATATATCGTCAAGTCCGTAACAGTTTGCCACATCGATCCACTCGATTCATACGTCTTGTCGTAGACGTATAAGATGTGATAACGCCAAATTATAAAGTTGAAGACGAAGAAAATCGTCGAAAGTAGCGAGATCATCGGCGCAACTGGAGCGAAAACCAAACCGATGAGCATCACCATGACGAAAACGCCAACTTCTCTTCCAGCTCTAACTGACCTTGGCGAGTACTTCACCGTCCGGTCGCGTGGTGTGACCGCGCAACCCAAACAACAGCAAAACTTGTTCACCGCCATACACAGTACGCCAGGATGCGGGAAGATTAAGCGTTGCGATGGTAAATAAATTCCTCGAAATAAAATCCAAATGAGGAAGAAATTTGACGTCAAAGGTAAGGATGAGCCAAGCAACGTTAACATTTCATCTGGACCTTCGGTTTGCAACGCCGTCAAGTAACGTTCAAACGCGAACCCCGAAACAGTACCGAGGAATATATTCAAAAAAGCCCACAGAAAGTAGAACTTGGTGAATTGCTGATCCGTCTTTGATAACGAAACGTGAGTCGTTTGCGCTTGGACGAGATAAAGTAATCCAAAACTCATGATGAATGTCTCCCATAGCGTGAGCAAGATGGGCGGTAAAATCGATCCCACGATTACTCTTACGACTCCTGCATCTTCACTTTTGCAATACCAGTTCATAAATTCTAACGTCGTTGCTTCTGATGCGCTTGATGATGTCACGTCGTTTGCGCAGAGTGTATTCAGAACACCGGCGAGCGTTCCCATCGGTATAAAAATAATAATCGCAATCAGAGGTAGCACGAATAATGACCTGCGATTACGCTCTTTTTTGCGCAGTAAGACAGTTTGCCAATTGATATCATCCGGTCCAGGCGCAGGTTGGATTTGAAAGGATCCTCCTCGAGAAGTAATTCTACACTGTGCAGCGCATGCTGCAGCGTATTGAGATCGAAACGCAATCACGCACGAAGGTCCAGGGCCTTTGAATAAGGCTGCTCTTCTCTCGCGCAATATTTCAGCATCTATCGTTTTTAGCCTTTTCGTGAGAAATTCGCGTCGATTTGATGCTTTTGATCCGGTCCCAGCTCTTTCGTACATGTCTCCAATTCTCCGCGTCATCATTAATCGATCTCGGGAGTTTTTTATTTCATCGCGCAGGGTGAGCAAATAATCGACGCGTTCGTGGTCGTGCAAGGGAATGATTCTGAGAAAATCAGCCCCAAACAATCCGCGAAAGAACTTTTCTACGTGTTGAAGATCATCCCACGGATCCCCTCGACCTTGCGAATCACCAACATCTGTCATCAACACGCAATAATTTTGGACGAGTACTGACACGATTCTTTCTCGTTGTTGTTGAATATTAATGTCTCCGTTGTTTTGAAAGTCACCTTCTCCCGCTAATTCTTCCTCTAATTCATCCGCGTCAACAAAATGCACTGCCGATACGAATCGTCTGTCGTCAACAGATGGTACTGGACAGCACTTCGCAAACTGATAAGAATCATCATATACTCCCGCCGCTGCCTCCATCGTTTGCGTTTTTACTTTTTCATTCTCGAAATCCATACCACTCGGTCGTCTTCTATGCGCCTTACGAGTAGGAGTATTTTGAGCAGATGACGGATTTGGAAATAAGAGATTGCTCGCAGCTTCGGCGCCTTTCGTAGGAGTGACCACGTGATGAGAAATACCCTTAGATGGCGTAGGATGTGGACTCGTTCGAGAGGAAGAAGCATTATCGTTCATCATAGCTTTTTCTGCGAGATCTGAGAGATCTTGTCCATAAGAATCATCAGAACGAATATGAGGCGATAGATATTGCAGTTCAATATCTTTTGAGCTCGATTTATGCATGAGTCCTCCACCGCGCGCTCGAGCTGGTGTGCACGGGATATTATTCTCGCCATCTTGACCGCAAGTTCCACATTCGACATCATCCCATAAATTTTCACTATTTTTCACATTGTTATTGTTAGCCCACACTGTTTCGGCAATATCTAATCCCACCCACCAGTTATGCGCGATCGAATGCGTATCCTCAAGTTCATCGTAATCAGTGAAATCTTCAACGATTTGAGAAATATTTTCTTGCAGAACTTGCAGTTCAGTTCTCACAACATTACCCGAACTTTCTAAATTTTCAAAGGACCCGCTTTTATTAGTATTATTGAATCCTTGAATGATGCCTTCGTTCAAATTTTCAGCTGATGGCATTCTCAGAAACGGATTGGGCGATTCTGGTCGTCTCAATTTCAGCGGTAAATCACCGATTGACGCAGTAGTATTGTGCACATTTTTCGATGTAAACGAATCTGGAGTCGCCTCAAGTGCATCGGGTGGCGACAAAGGCGAAAGCGGACCCATCGAGGACGCCGTTGATAATTCACCTGGCGTTTCAGATCCTGACTCGCGGCCAGTTGGTCTTGGAATCGCAATTGGTGCCGGAATCACTCTTTTTCTAGTGCTGTAAGTATCGCTGTCGTTTTCTTCGTCTCTTTTTGCTAACTCTTGTCTCTCCTGAAAAAGCTGCCTCTTTTGTCTCTCTCTTTCTTCTCTTTTCGTCAGGTGCTGTTTCTCACTTTTATGATACCGACTCGCTACGTCAGAACCTTTCGGCCGCGTTGTGACGTAATTTGACAATCGCAAATCCAGAGACGCTCTGGGCATGTTGAACTTTGCTCCGCTATTTTTCGTGTTTTCACTTCCTCTGGATGCGTCGCTGGAAACCGATGTAGGACTTGCATTCGATTCAGGGCTATTTAGCTTGCTGCTGATGTTCTCTCTGTCGTCGATATTTTTCTCAGGATGACTTCTTTCTTGTGCGCTATTTTCCACCATGGTACCAGTCGGCGACGTCGGGAGTGACGATCTTCGATTGAAATTATTTGGATCCGCATTAATTGATGCCACTGGAGTTGAGAACCTATTTTCGCTACACATCGGAGTAGGAAAATCACCTCCTCCGCTAGTTCTTGGCGATATCACGGATCTACTTAGACCTGGACCTAACATTGCTTCTAAAAGGATAGGCCACGATTCATCGGCAACATTCGCGCTATTATTTTTGACTGCACTTCTTCTTCCCTCACTTCCCGTACTAAAATTAGACATTCCCGAACGCTGTGTCTGCAACTGATCAATAATACCACCACGACCATCACTTCTTGCGCTAAACTTACTATAATCGTTCTCTTCGTAATCGCTGGGCCCGGAAACGATATCTGCAATCTCAGCGAGCGTTTTTGACACTGTCGATAAAAATGGGTTTGTTACTCCTTTTCTCACAGATCCATCACCTACATCCCCACTACTTGTTTTGTCAAGACCGCCTTGATCGCCACTCATCCTATTTTCTACGTCGTATTCTTCTTGTTTTTCTATTGGTTGGAGCACGTTGATTCCAAATTCCGCCGTTTCGTTCGTTCCTTGTTGCAACAAACGTTGCAAAGTCGTTTGCGGCAAATGCATTGTTCTCCATACATTACACTCTCCCGTGGAACTTCCATACACTTGCCTCAAAAATTCGTAAGAACGATAGTGATGCTTTAATAACCATAGCGTATACAACGTGATGAGCCAGGAAAACAGGACGTGCACCCAAAATATACCAGACATAGGCTCAATATTTGCGATGGTCAACCCCATCAAATAATTTTCACCTGAATTCACCGCATCTGTACTATTCACGTACGTCTCTCTCAACGAGTCTATATAAAACGACTGAGAAATATGGATCGGACACAGCATAATGAGTCCTAAAACGGTAATCGGTAGAAACAGTTGCGTTCCAAACTGCGCGACTCGTAAAAATACCAAGGCGTCCAGTCCGCTCGAGTTCACCAACTCGGTATCCGAAACGTTCATGACGTGAGACACCCAACCGAACACGTGCACAAACCAGTACTTCAGTATGTTTTCTTTTTTTCGCTGCTTAAGTTTCGGCAAAGGCGGCGGCGCGTTTCCAGCCACGTTCAGCGAACTCAAATAGCACCTCCCAGAGTATATGGGTATATTATGCCTCAGCAGTCCGAACGATGCGAGGAGGAGAAACGCGAGAAGGATGTAGACCGCAAACGCGGTGATAACGTCCGCATCTTTAACGTTCGTATTCACGCATGCGAAGTTATACTTATCGAAGCACGTCGTCGTTCGTACATCGCTGCCTCCCGACGACATTTGTTCTTACAGTTACGGAAGCAAGTCAAACGTAACTAACTTTTTAATAACAAACGGAATATTGTCGATAAGCCAAAGAAGAGAATTTTAAGCTCATTTTTTTCTACCCTCTTTTAAAGTGTTTTTTGCCGTGTTATGGGAACGTTACCCCGCAAAAGGCGTTTCTCAGTACTCCTCGACGCAAACCAGAGGAGGAGGAGGAGGAAGAGAGTGTATGTCACCGATTTTTTCGTGAGTAAGTATCGCGCGCAATCAAATCAAATATCAAACAAACAGCAATCTTTGAAGTAAAAGAGAGTGAAGTCAAAAATTTTACAACTTTTCTACGCGTACTCAAACCTAAATCTCTCTCAAAAAACGAAAAGCACTTTTCTCTTCTCTTCTCTTCCGCTACTTGTTACTTATATCGTCGCATTTTTTTCCTCCCCTCTACTCGTACTGGACGACCCCTGAACGACGACGAGCTCTTCGTCGTCGAGGAAGTCGTCGTCTTTCTTCTTATCCAAGAGCAACTCGCCGTGATAATACACGTCTACCGCGACGGCGGCGATTAAACAACCCAAGACTAACTCTATGCGAAAAGGCTCGCCAAATTTTACGATGGATAACGTGGCGACGATAAACATCGCCCCGGTCGCCGCAAACGTCTTTGCAATATTATCCAAAAACTTCATAACTCCACTCGTCGCTATGCCTACGAACGCGTAATTACAAATCAACATAAACGTCAACGCGGTGTGACCTCTAAATAACACCTCCACGCCTTTGCTGAAAAGCTCGCCGTCCCACACCACGGATACGGTCGTAAAGAGTACCCCCCACGAATATAACAACACGTTCTGAAAGTGAAAGTTGTTCGGCAAGTGTTTCAGAAACTTCTCGCAGAAAACGCTACTCATCGCGGTTAAACACGCGTTGCATACTTTCAATCCGTATCCTAGCGCGCTCCCGACCAAGACGTGTCCGTCCTTGCCTTGGCCGAGTTGCGACACCGTGCATCCTATCGTTAATAACACGAGCATTCTCCATTGTAATTTATTCAAATCTACTTTCATGATTATGCGAAAGAATATAGCCGTCGATAATATTTTCAAGTTGTTCAACAGTTGAAAGTTCGTCGCTCCGAGCTCGCGTATGATGATAAAGTTCAGATTGTTCGAGACGAAGTACAACAACGCCGGGACAGCCGCAGTTAACACGGTTTGCGAACTCCTCTCGATTTGTAACTGCCCGTTCGATTGGACGTAATCGTTGTAAAAGAACGTGGAAGACAAGGCTAACTTCGTCACTTCCGCGAAGAATGGTATCGTGACCGTCTTATACGCGTATTTCCCGTTCGGAGATATCGTCGCGTGCGTCAAAAGGGAGACGGAACATGTCAACACGAGTTGCGCGCTAAACGCCGCCGCTTGGAGCGAAGTGAACCCTTTCTTCGCGCTGAATACCATTACGATGATGTTGTTATCTTCAGTAGTGTATAAATATATGTGTGTTTTTTATATGTATTTGCTGCGTTTCTTCTTCTTCTTCTTCTTCTTCTTCATTCGTTTTGTGTACAAATGTGTTGTGGTGGAAATGTTCGTTTTGTCTGCGAGTGGTGTGTGTTCGTCTGTTTGTCAAAACTCAAAAACCATCGCATGCACGTTTTTTCGCCAGAATTTCTTTTAGCTGCTTTTGTCATCATCATCACATCACGTAGTGAAGAGGAGGAGTAGGAGGAGTCAGACTACTATGCTTCCCACGCACATCGGTGGTGGTAGTGGTCAAGGTGGTGGTGTGAACGCGAATAATTTCACGACGAACGATCCAGAGTCTGGTGGTGGTGGGTTGTCGCACTCGTTTATAGACGATAACGATGAAAATAAATATCGAACGAAAGAGAAGAGTTTCCTCCCCCCCGGAGGGACGCACATGCGGCAACTTTTTTTATTTCTCTTCACGCAAAAGAAAGCGAGAGTGGCGTTCGAGGTGGTGCGATTTTTCGTCGTCGCTTTGTTCTTTCGATGGCTGGTCGTGAAAGTCGTCTTCGAGGACGGGAACGAGGACGAGGATCACCCGGGTAGTGTATTGTCGACATCAAAAACAGGTGGTGGTGGTAAAAGGTATAGCAACAACAATAAGAACACGAACAAATACCACCACTCTCTCTTGGACGGAGAGGATAACATGTTTCCATTTCCTGAGTACGATAACTTAGTGATAGTCACTGGACACTCCGTGTACTCTGGGAGCGATTACATGCGCGCTGGAGAGGAAAATTCGTGGTTTCTAGAAGAGTATCAGATGCACGCGGGAACGGCAAACGCTTTGGTCGAACAGATTAAAGTCGGCGTCGAAACAGCCGCACGAGATGGAAAGGCAATTTTATTGTTTAGTGGTGGTAAAACGAGAAAGTTAGGCGGTCAAGTGAGCGAAGGATCGTCCTATTGGCAAGTTTCGCGAGCGTATAACTGGTTTGGGGAGATGAGCGTAGAGAAGAGAGCGTTTACGGAGGAGTACGCTCGAGATAGTTTTGAAAATTTGATGTTTTCCATGTGTCGGTTTTACGAGTTGACGGGGAAGTATCCGATGAAAACGACCGTGGTTGGCTACGACTTCAAGCGAGAGCGATTCGAAGAGCTTCACGCCAAGGCGTTAAAAATACCAAGCGTAAGGTTTGCGTTCGTCGGAACGCCCGAGGTGATGTCGTTTAAGAAACAGTTCGTGGAAGGAGAAGTCAAGGTCAGAAGCTTATTCGAGAAAGATGCGTACGGGTGCGAAGCTCCGTTATCTGAAAAGAGAAAACTCAGAGACCCATTCGCTGTTGGTGCTCCGTACGAAGCGAGATGTCCGGAAATGCAAGGTGCCCTGTCGGTGTGTAAGCGTGCAAAATCGAAAAAGGCGGGTTCGGTAAAATCTATGATCAAGCGAGTATCGTTGCCTTGGGAGTAATGATATGAGCAAACGTATATGAGTAGTAGTAGTACTAGTACTAGTAGTATAACGATAATAACGTTAGTAAAGTTTAGCTCTATAGTTTGTCGTATTTTTAGGTGTCTCACAAAAGCAACGAACTCTGCTCTTTCTTCTTCTTCTTCTTCAGAATTTCCCAGTATGATCGAGTGAGTGTCGAAGAAAGTTGCTTGCTTAGTTGCT
>Ga0115554_1002990_pt1 | contig 11529 bp, 13 predicted proteins | sample COGITO_mtgs_1104_3_FD_87283 | JGI IMG/M metagenome (GOLD analysis project Ga0115554, IMG submission 87283) | Pelagic marine microbial communities from North Sea - COGITO_mtgs_110404 | ecosystem: Environmental > Aquatic > Marine > Epipelagic | place: Germany:Helgoland, sampling site Kabeltonne... | reverse complement strand
GCAATCTACTCAAAAACATTAGGTTGGATTACTACAGTAGTATTTACACTGTTGGGTGGACTTTTTGTAATCAGATCAGGTGTTTTAAAAGCGATGTTTCTTGCGGGAATTGTTATGGCGGCTACTAATATCCTATTTAGCATACTTGCTTGGAGTGACAAATCTGAGTTACTTTTTGCAATAGCAGTAATATTTGATGACATAGCGGCAGCGTTTGCAACTGTTGCTTTCGTTGCTTTTATTTCCTTATTGGTTGATAGAGCTTATACAGCAACCCAATATGCTTTACTTGCATCAATTGGCACTGCTGGAAGAACAACCCTGGCATCCTCTTCAGGAGCGCTAGTTGATTTGCTAAACGGAAATTGGGGTCTATTTTTTATTTTAACAGCGTTAATGGTTATTCCCTCTCTCTTAATACTTTGGTCAATGAAAAATAAGTTAAAATTAAATGATGGATAATTTTTATAATAAATTTATTGGAAATATATATTCAAAAACTTCAACAAAATCTGAAGTTACCTCTCAAATTTTGTTTGGTGAAAAATTTACAATACTAAATAAAAATAAAGATTGGTTTAAAATTAAAACTAGCTTTGATAATTACATTGGTTTTATAAAAAAAAGTAAATTTATAAAGATACACAATCCTGATTTTAAAGTTTTTTCTCCAAAAAGCCCTATATTCAAAAAAATTAATAATAACTTTGTTAAAACAAGCAAATATTTATATTTTTCTAGTACAGTCTCTAATCTTGAAAGTGAAAAAAATTATATTAGATTTGGAGATAATATTTGGGTTAATAGAAGAAATTTAAAATCTATTAATTATGTAGAAAAAAACTTCAAAAAGATTCTTAAACTATTTTTAAATACAAAATATCTTTGGGGTGGAAAAAGTATAGATGGTATTGACTGTTCAGCTTTAATTCAAATATTTTTTAAATTTAATAGAGTTTTTTTTCCACGAGACACGAAAGATCAAGTCAAATTTTGTAAAAAAAAATCTCTTAAAAAATTTCAAGCGGGTGATATTATTTTTTGGAAAGGCCATGTTGGTTTATGTCTAAATCAATCAAAATTTATTCATGCATATGGGCCTAGAAAAAAAGTTTTGATAATGGGTATTAAAGAAACCATCAATCGAATAGATAAAACTGCAAATCTTAAAATTAAAAAAGTAAGTAATATAAGAAATTATTAATTTCTTCCAAAATCAGGCTTATCAATATCCTGTTTAAGTTTTATAATTTTTGTTCTTACTTTTTTGGTATTTATTAATTTATTAAGGATTGATTTATTATTTTTAGTATTAATATCTTTTTTAAATGAATTTAAATTTTTAATGAAAAGCTCAATCGCCTTTGAAATATTTTTTTTGTTATTAAAGAAAATATCTCGCCACATTATTTCATTAGAAGCTGCAATTCTTGAAAAATCCCTTAAGCCACCCGCACTGTATTTTATAAGATCATATTTTTCTTGTTTTTCAAAATCTTGAGCTGATTTCACCAAATTATATGCAATTAAATGCGGAAGGTGGCTAGTGATAGAAAAAATTTTATCATGTTTATCAATACTCATTTCAACTAATTTAGAGCCAATTTTTTTCCAAAATTTTTTAAGAACTAAAAGATGTTTTTGATTAGTGTCTTTTTCTTTTATTAAAACACACCATTTATCATCAAACAAATTTGCTTTTCCATGTTTGGGTCCACTCACTTCAGAGCCTGCAATAGGATGACTTGAGGTCCAGAAAATATTTTTTTTTAGATATTTTTTTATAATTTTAAATGACTCCTGTTTAGAAGATCCCACATCTGTAATAACATGTTTGGGTGTTAAATATCTATTCATCTTTAAAATTAAATCTTTATAGGAACTCATGGGAGTGCAGAAAATAATCAAATCTGATTTTTTAATACCCTCAGCTAAATTTTTTATAACAGTGCCACCAATTCGAAGTTTTTTTATTTGTGATATATGCTTTTGGGATTTTTCATAGACAAAAACTTTGTTTGCAATTTTTTTATTATTAATTTTTCTCAATAAAGAAGAGCCTAATAAGCCACATCCAATTAATAAAATATTTTTCATTTACTTAATATCTTTTTTGCAACACTTAAAAATTTAAAATTTTCTACTTTTGAACCTATAGTCAATCGTAATTTATTTTCAATATTATATCCCTCATCAGTCGATCGTAGAATAATTCCTTTATTTTTTAATTTATTATAAAATTCTTTTGCCTTAATTTTTGCTTTAGAAAAATCTAAAAACAGAAAATTTGCAGTAACTGTATTAGAATATATTTGGTACTTTTCTAAAAAAAGTTTTATTTTTTTTGCATAAAATAAATTGTGTTTAATTGATCTTTTAATAAAGTTTTGATCTTTTAAAGCTTCTACAGCAGCTAATTGTGCTATTTTATTAACATTAAAAGGAGGTTTTATTTTATAAAGCTCATCAACAATTTTTTTGGCTCCATAACCCCATCCTATTCTTAGTGCTGAAAGGCCATATATTTTGGAAAAAGTTCTTAATATAAAAACATTATCTGAGTTTTTGAAAAGCTTTAATCCAGACGAATAATCTTTGTTAACCATATATTCGCTGTATGCATCATCTACTACCAACAAAATATTTTTATTTAATTTTTTTCTTAAATTTAAAATTTCGTTTTTTGATAAATATGTACCAGTAGGATTGTTAGGATTTGCTAGAAATACAATTTTTGTTTTACTGGTTACATTTTTTAATATTTCTTTTGTTGAAATTTTAAAATTATCCTCTTCAGCGAATCTAACTTTAGCACCCACTATTTTTGAATAAATTCTGTACATCAAAAAACTATGCTTTGGCACAACCACTTCATCATTAGGCTTAAGATATAACTGGCAAAGCATTTGTATTACCTCATCTGAACCTGCCCCACATATTATTTTATCTATATTGCAGTTGAATTTTTTAGCTAATTGCTCTCTTAAATTTTTAGATTTACTATCTGGATATCTGTAAATATCTAAATTTTTGCTAGATAAAACTTTCTTAACCTTGCTACTTACACCAAGTGCAGACTCATTTGCTGAAAGCTTTATAATCTTTTTTAACTTTCTAACATTCGATTTTCCTGGCTTATATGCCTGAATATCAATTTTTCTAAAAACTGGTATTGTCATGTTTTAAATTTTTTATCCCTTATAAATAAAATAGTTAAATATTAATACTGAATTAGTTTATTTTTTAATAAAATTGACAATATCTATCTCTTCTAGTACAAATTTTTTGCGCTGATTTAACTGAATTGCGAGCGCTTTAAAAAAACCGCTAAACAAGTTTTTTTCTCACAATTCACTTAAACAGCATCAAAATTATGAATGATTTAAAGACATTATTGGTAAAAGAACCATTAAAGTTAGATTGTGGAAAAACTATTAAAGATTTCCCAATTGCTTATGAAACTTATGGTCAGCTAAATGAAAACAAAGACAATGCTATATTAGTTTTTCATGCACTAACGGGTGATCAATTTGTAACTGGAATTAACCCTATTACAAATAAAGAAGGTTGGTGGTCTTATGCAGTTGGGCCTAATAAAGCATTAGATACCAATAAATTCTTTGTAATCTGTGCTAATGTTATCGGTGGATGTATGGGCTCATACGGACCGAGTTTTAAAGATCCTGCCACTGATAAAGTTATCGGTACTGATTTTCCAGTTATTACAATTAATGACATGGTAAATGCTCAAGTAAATTTGCTTGATTATTTTAATATAAAAAAACTTTTTTCAGTTGTTGGTGGATCAATGGGTGGAATGCAAGTTTTACAATTTGTAAGTAATTATCCTGACCGTGCATTAACTGCAATACCAATTGCCTGCACATCTAGTCACTCAGCTCAAAACATTGCTTTTAATGAACTGGGCAGACAAGCTATCACGGCAGACTTAAATTGGAAAAATGGAGATTATGCAAATGAAGGTATAAATCCTAGCAAAGGTTTGTCGGTCGCTAGAATGGCTGCACATATCACCTATTTGTCAAAGAAAGGATTGCAAGAAAAATTTGGTAGAAAACTTCAGGAGAGAGATGATTTAAAATTTGGATTTGATGCTGATTTCCAAATTGAGAGTTATCTTAGATATCAAGGATCAGTTTTTGTGGATAGATTTGATGCTAACAGCTATCTTTATATTACTAGAGCAATGGATTATTTTGATTTAGCTAAAAAATTTGATGGAAATTTATCCAAAGCTTTCGCCAATACAAAGACAAAATTTTTTGTAATTTCTTTCACCTCAGATTGGCTTTATCCAACTCAAGAAAATAAAGAAATTGTTATAGCGCTAAATGCTATAGGAGCTGATGTTGGTTTTGTTGAAATTAATTCTGATAAAGGACATGACTCATTTTTACTTGATGTGCCAGATTTTTTAAATGCTCTTAAAAACTTTTTAGATAAATCTTACAAATAGAATGAAACAAGAATTCAAAATTATTGCTAATAATATTGAAAATAACACAAGAGTACTTGATGTTGGTTGTGGGGATGGTGTTTTAATCGAATACTTAAAACAAGAAAAAAATATTGATGTTAGAGGTTTGGAAATCTCAAAAGACAAAGTTCAAACATGTATTTCAAAAGGACTAACAGTAATTGAGGGGAATGCGGAAATAGATTTAAAACAATTCCCTAATAATTCTTTTGATTATGTTGTTTTAAGTCAAACATTACAAGCATTTCTAAATCCTGAGATAGTAATAAATGAACTTTTAAGGGTGGGTAAAAGAGCAATAGTTACAATTCCTAATTTTGGATTTTGGAAAGTAAGATTACATCTTTTGTTTAAAGGGACTATGCCTGTTACAAAAACTCTTCCAGATGAATGGTATAACACCCCTAATTTACATATGTGTACAATTAAAGATTTTGTTAAATTTTCTAAAACAATGAATTTTAAAATTTTTAAATCTATTGCTTTAAATAATATGAATACAACAAAGATAGATAAGTCGAATTTATTTTTTAAAAACCTATTTTCAGAACTAGGAATATTTTTGATAGAAAAATAAACCTATGAAGATTGAAATCATAAAGTGTTTACAAGATAATTATAGTTATTTAATTATAGACAAAAAATCTAATGAAGCGTGTGTAATTGATCCTAGTGAAGCTGATCCTATAATTGATTTTTGTGAAGAGAACAAAATTAAAATAAAATACATCTTAAACACACATCATCATTACGATCACGTTGGTGGAAATAAAGAAATCAAAGAGTTTTATAATTCAAAAATTTTAGGCTTTGAGCATGATAAAAATAGAATCCCTGAAATTGATATTTTATTAAAAGATCAAGAAGTTTGGAAAAAAAATAATTTTGAAGCAAAAATTTTTCATATTCCAGGTCACACAACAGGACATATTTGTTATTACTTTTTTAATGAAAAAATATTATTTACTGGTGATACGTTGTTTTCACTGGGGTGTGGGAAAATATTTGAAGGAACATATGCTCAAATGTTTAATTCACTTAGACTATTTAAAAGCTTTCCACTAGATACCAAGATATATTGTGGTCATGAATATACTCTGCAAAACTCAAAGTTTTGTCTCGAACATGATCCTAAAAATAAGATGTTGATAAATAAAATTTTAAAAATTAAAGAAAACTTGAGTCAAGGGAATCCGACATTGCCAAGCACTATAAAAGATGAGCTTAATTGTAATATATTTTTAAAAGCCAATGATGTTGAAAGTTTCTCAAAACTAAGAGATTTAAAGGATAATTTTTAGCTTATTGAGCTTGACTAAATAGAGGCTCGGTCTATATTGCGCTAACAAAATTTAACAATTAATACTATGTCATACGCAGTTATACAAACAGGTGGTAAACAATATAAAGTTAAATCTGGAGAAATTCTAAAAATAGAAAAGCTACCAGATTCAAAACCTGAAACAAAAATAGAATTTAAAGAAATACTAGCTTACGGTGATGATAAAGTTATAGAAGTTGGAGCACCTACAGTTTCAGGAGCTAAAGTTGAAGCTGAATTAATTAAAAATGGAAAAAATAGAACAGTTTTAATATTTAAAAAAAGAAGAAGACAAAATTCAAGAAGAAAAAATGGGCATAGACAAGAATATTCTATGATAAGAATAAGTAAGATTTTTTCAAAAGATGGTAAAGTGCTATCTGAAGCAGAAAAGAAAGTTGTAACTGAAAAAAAAGCAGAAACAGCTGTTAAAGAAGAAAAAAAATAATTAGGTAAATTATGGCAACAAAAAAAGCAGGTGGATCATCGAGAAACGGACGAGATAGTGCCGGTAGAAGACTTGGTGTAAAAAAATACGGTGGTGAAACTGTAATACCTGGAAATATAATTGTCCGACAAAGAGGAACTAAAATTTTCCCTGGTGAAAATGTTGGAATGGGTAAAGATCATTCAATTTTTTCTGTTATTAAGGGAAAAGTAGTTTTCAAAAAATCTAAAGCAGATAGAACTTTCGTTTCAGTAAAACCCAATTAATAGTACAACTAAAATTGATGTTGTATTATGAAATTCCTAGATCAAGTAAAAATATACGTTAAAGCTGGTAATGGTGGTGATGGATCACCAAGTTTTAGAAGAGAAAAATTTATAGAATACGGTGGGCCAGATGGTGGAGATGGTGGTAAGGGTGGTTCTGTAATTTTAAAATCTGAGCAAAATTTAAACACACTAATTGATTACAGATATCAACAACATCATAAAGCTGAAAGAGGTGAAAATGGAATGGGCCAAAATCGAACAGGAAAAGGTGGTGAAGATTTAATTTTAAAAGTTCCTCTCGGCACTCAGGTTTTTGAAGAAGATAATAAAACTTTAATTTTTGATTTTACAAAACCAGGTGAAGAATTTGTTGCTGCAGCTGGTGGTAAAGGAGGCTTAGGTAATACCAGATTTAAAAGTTCCACTAATAGAGCACCAAAAAAATTTACCAAAGGAAGCGCTGGTGAGGAATTTACAATTTGGCTTCAGTTAAAAACAATTGCAGATATAGGAATTATTGGACTGCCAAATGCAGGTAAATCTAGTCTGTTAGCTGCAGTTACAAATGCAACCCCAAAAATTGCGAATTATCAATTTACAACTTTGAACCCAAATCTAGGTGTGGCAAGATATGATGACAAAGAGGTTACAATCGCAGATATCCCAGGGTTAATAGAAGGTGCACATCAAGGAGTTGGTTTGGGTGTTCAATTCTTAAAACATATAGAAAGATGTAAAACAATTTTACATTTAATAGATATTACAGGTGATGATATTGAAAAAGCCTATAATCAAGTTAAAAATGAGCTTTTTAGTTACAGCCCAGAGCTTATAAAGAAAAAAGAACTAATTGTTTTAAATAAAATTGATTTAGTTGAAAAGGAATTTGTGAAAGAAATCATTGCTGATTTTTCAAAAAAAATTAATGGTGAAATTTTATTACTTTCTACATTGGACAAAAAATCAATCTCTAAAATCAAAGCAAAATTAATCTCGTATGTCTCTTAAAAATTCTAAAATTGTTGTAATAAAAATAGGCTCATCACTGTTAGTTGATGAAAATAAAAAAGTCAGAAAAAAATGGCTTTCTAGTTTTGCAAAAGATATTAAAGATTTAAAAGATAAAAATAAAAAAATTATAATTGTAAGTTCTGGTGCTATAGCCCTTGGTTGCATTAAAATGAACTTCAATAAAAAAAGTTTAAAACTAGATAAAAGTCAAGCTATAGCTTCTATTGGTCAAATAGAGTTAATGAATCTATTTTCTAATACTTTTTCAAAGTATAAATTAAACATTTCTCAAATTTTGCTGACACTTGAAGATACTGAAGAAAGAAGAAGGTCTCTTAATGCCAAAAGAACATTTGAAAACTTATTTAATTTAGATTTTATTCCTATAGTCAATGAAAACGATACGATTGCAACTTCTGAAATTAAATATGGTGATAATGATAGGCTTGCATCTCGTGTAGCTCAAATAACTAACGCTGACACTTTAATTCTATTATCTGACGTAAGCGGTCTTTATTCAAAAAACCCAAAATTATTCAAAGATGCAAAATTAATTAAAAAAGTTGAAAATTTTAGCAAGGATTTAAAAGATATAAATTTCAAAGGAATGAACGAGTTTGGAAGTGGTGGTATGAACACAAAAATTGAAGCTGCTAAAATATGTCAGCTATCTGGTTGTGATATGATTATTTCTAGTGGTTTATATTTAAATCCAATAAAAAGAATTCTTCAAAAAAATGAATATACTTTATTCACATCAAAAATTTCAAAATTAGATGCTAGGAAAAAATGGATTATCAGTTCTGTATCTCCAAAAGGTGAATTAATTATTGATGATGGAGCCAAAAAAGCTTTGAAAGATAGTAAGAGTTTATTGGCAGCTGGTATAAAAAAAGTAAATGGGAATTTTAAAAAAGGAGATCATATAAGAATATTAGATAAATCAAATAATGAATGTGCAAGAGGATTATGTTCATTTTCATCTGATGAAATTAAAAAAATATTAGGATGTCATTCTAGGGAAATTGAAAAAATTTTAGGCTACATTGCAAAATCTGAAGTAGTCCACAAAGATGATATGGTAGAAATTTAATGAGAAATTATTTATTTAATCTTGGAAAAAATGCAAAAAAGGCTTCGATCGAACATGTAAGTTCTGTCAAAAAAAATCGAGTTTTAAGAGATTATATTGTTTTAATTAAAAAAAATTATTCAAAAATAATCTCAGAAAATCAAAAAGACTTGAAAAAAGCTAATAACAATCATTTAAAAGCAAATCTTATTAAAAGACTTTTACTAGATAAAAAAAAACTTCTACAGATTACAGATTCTATTAAAACAATTATTGGTTTTAATGATCCTGTAGATCAAATTTTAAAGAAATGGAAAAGACCTAATGGTCTCAAAATTGAAAAAAAAACAATCCCAATTGGAGTAATTTCTGTAATTTATGAAAGCAGACCCAATGTAACTTCTGATGTTGCTACTCTTTGTTTTAAATCAGGTAATCCAGTAATTTTAAAAGGTGGATCAGAGGCATATTATTCAAATAAAATTCTAGCCAATTTATTTAGAAAAGCTCTTATAAAAAATAAAGTAAATAATAATTATGTTCAATTCATAGAATCCAAAGATCGAAAAACTGTTGATTTCTTATTAACTAAGATGGGTAATTATATTGATGTGATTATTCCAAGAGGTGGAAAAGGCTTAGTTAAAAAAGTTCAAGAGTTATCTAAAATACCAGTTATTGGTCATTTAGAGGGCATATGTCATACATACATTGATGATAAAGCTGATTTATCTATGTCAAAAAAAATAACTTTAAATGCAAAACTAAGAAATACCGCGATTTGTGGTGCTACAGAAACAATTTTAATTCATCAAAAAATTCTCAAAAAATTTTGTGATCCAATTTTATCGAATCTAGAAAAAAATGGATGCAAAATAATTGGAGATAAAAAAATTAGTAAATTTTATAAAGGTAAAATTACAACTGCCAAAGAAAGTGATTGGTCAACAGAGTATTTAGGACCGATTGTTTCCATTAAATCTGTAAAAAATATTAATGAGGCCATTAACCATATCAATAAATATGGAACCATGCATACAGATGCAATTATTACAAAAAATGTAAAATCAGCTAAAAAATTTTTAAAAGAGGTAAAAAGTTCGATATCGATGCATAATACATCTACACAATTTGCAGATGGTGGAGAGTTCGGTTTTGGGGGTGAGGTCGGAATATCAACTAATACACTTCCGCCTAGAGGGCCTGTAGGATTAGATCAGCTAGTTTCTTACAAATATCAAGTTACAAGCAATGGTAAAATAAGAAAATAAATTGAAAATCTCTAAAAAAAAAATAGGAATTTTAGGTGGTTCATTTGATCCAGCACACAAAGGTCACCTTGCTATTTCAAAAGAGGCAAAAAAAAAATTTAATTTAAAAATGGTAATTTGGGCAATTACTAATCAAAATCCATTTAAGAAAAAACCTTCAAATGAGCTTAAAAAAAGAATTAGCTATTGTGAAAAAATAATTAAAAATGATAAATTTATAAAAGTTAAGTATTTTGAGGATATAATTAAATCAAATAAAACATCAGATTTGATTGATCATTTTTATAAAACAGGAAAGTATGAGATATTTTTTTTAATAGGTGCTGATAACCTTGTTAAATTCCACAAATGGCACAAATGGAGAAATATTTTAAAAAAGTCAAAACTTATAGTGTTTGATCGTCATGGTTACAAAAAAAGTTCTTTAAATTCAAAGACATATAAAAATTCAACTAATAAAACTGTTACATTTGTTGAGTTTAATAAAGTCAACATTTCATCTTCTCAATTAAGAAAAATTTGATAGTGTTTAACTAACTAATGGATAAAAACCTAGATCTTAAAGACATCATAATTAAAACTCTTGATGTCAACAAAGCCCACGACATTATAAGTATTGATTTAAAAGACAAAAGTTCAATGGCAGACTATATGATTATAGCAAGTGGAACATCCTCAAGACATATTCAGTCTCTATCGGAACAAGTATTAGAAAAGTTTAAAGCTAACGGGCTTAAAAATTCAAAAATTGAAGGTAAGGAAAGTAATGAATGGAAACTAGTAGATGGTATTGATCTTATCGTTCATATTTTTCATCCAGAAAAAAGAAAATTTTATGAACTAGAAAAAATTTGGTCAGAATTGATACCAAAAGAAAAAGTGATGATATGAGAATTCATCTAGTTATATTACTTTTTATACATAGTTTACTTTTTTCAAACTACTTGTCCGCAAATGAAAATGATATTTACAAGAAAATTGATTTGTTTGGAGAAGTGCTTGAAAAAATTAATGAAGAATATGTAGATGAGATAAATCAATCAGATAGCATGGACTCTGCCATCAATGGTCTACTCCAATCATTAGATCCATATTCAGCTTATATGTCTCCTGAAATATTTAATGAAATGCAAACTGAAACTAGTGGTGAATTTGGGGGATTGGGTATCGAAGTTGGTATGGAAGCAGGAGTGGTAAAAGTTATTTCTCCAATAGACGACACACCCGCTTCAAGAGCTGGTTTAAAAGCAGGAGATTACATTGTAAAAATTGAAAATACACAAGTTCAAGGTAAATCTTTAAGTGAAGCTGTTGATTTAATGCGTGGTCCAGTTGGATCAAGTATTGAATTAACGGTAAGACGAAGAGGAGAAAAAAAAGCACTCACATTTAATATCACTAGAGAAATTATAAAAATTCAGTCGGTAAAAGCTGATTTGCTTGAAAATGACATTGGCTATATAAGGCTTACTTCATTTAACGAAAATAGTGGTGAACAGATAGAAAATAAAATCGAAGCGATAGAAAAAAATCAAAACATTAATGCTTATATTTTGGATTTAAGAAATAATCCTGGAGGATTACTGTCTCAAGCAATTAGAATTTCTGATTTCTTTTTAGACAATGGTGAAATTGTATC